>Ga0265313_10000011_pt1 | contig 166182 bp, 171 predicted proteins | sample 4123metaG_FD_203122 | JGI IMG/M metagenome (GOLD analysis project Ga0265313, IMG submission 203122) | Rhizosphere microbial communities from Carex aquatilis grown in University of Washington, Seatle, WA, United States - 4-1-23 metaG | ecosystem: Host-associated > Plants > Roots > Rhizosphere... | reverse complement strand
CATCGAGCGGCACCTGCGCGAGCGCGGCATCGACACGCTGCTCATCACCGGCACCGCCACCAATGTGTGCTGCGAGAGCACGGCGCGCGACGCCATGATGCTCAACTTCAAGGTCGTGATGGTGGCCGACGGGCTCGCCACCCATACCGACGAGGAGCACAACGCCACCTTGTCGAACTTCTATGGCCAGTTCGGCGACGTACAGACCACCGATGAGGTGTTTGAAGCGCTCGCCAAGGGCGATCAGAAGAAGGCGGCGGCGTAGTACCGTCACCCTGAGGTGCTCGGCGCGTAGCGCCGAGCCTCGAAGGGCGACGGCCCGTGCGCCTCGGCAGCATCCTTCGAGGGCCGCTTACGCGGCCACCTCAGGATGACGACATCTCACACATCCGGCCGTTTGTATTCCAGGTTCGGCCCGCCCTTCTGCGATTTGAGATACGCGTCGACGTGCTCGGTCGGGTCCATGGCACGGCGCAGCCGCGCGCCGACCAGCTGGTCAAGCTGGATCGCCTGCGACACCGAAAGGTCGCGGCCCATCTGCACCGTGATCTTGGCGTGTTCGAGCGGCGCCAGATGCCGCGCCGCGATGTCGCGGGCGATGCCGGTCACGGTCGCCTCAAGCTCCGCCGCCGGCAGCGCCTGCGAGATCACGCCCCAGCGGTCGGCATCGGCACCCGAAATGTTGCGCCCGACGAGCTGCATCAGCGCCACTTTCTTGAGCGGGATCGAGCCATGCACCAGCGTCGAGGTGACGAGCTGGCCGAAGCTGCCGCGCAGGATTTCCGGCATGCCGAGCTGTGCGTCCTCGGCGGCGAATACCAGATCATGGCAGTTCATGACGCCGAGCGCGCCGCCAAGGCAATAGCCGTGAACCTGCGCGATGACGACGCGCGGAAATACGCGCAACGCCTCCGCGATCTGCACGGTCGGTGTCGGCCGGTCCCAGTCGCGCGGCTCCTCGCTGACCTTGCGCAGAAAGTGCAGATCGAGGCCCGAGGAAAAGCAGATGCCCGCGCCCTTGGTGATCACCACCTTGGTGTCGCGGTCGGCCCGCACCATGTCGAGCGCCTCGAACCAGGCTTCGACCAGCGGCTCGTTGAGGCAGTTGCGCTTATCGGGCCGGTTCAAGACGACGCGCGCGACACCCGCGTCTTCGAGGTGTTCCAAAATAAGCTCCGGCCATTGCTTGAGGGTGCGCCATTTGTCGGCCATGACTGGTCTCCTTATTGTTGATTGGACTTGTCCGCGGCCCGCGGCACGACCAGCGCATCGAGCGCCAGCCCGCCGCGCGGCAGCACGACGAACGGATTGATGTCGATCGACTGCACGGTGTCGGCCAAATCCTCGGCGATGCGGCCGAGCGCAACCAGCGCGTCGACCACGGCCTCGGCATCGAGCGCCGCCGAGCCGCGATAGCCGCGCAACAGCCGCGCCACATGGGTGCGGGCCAACACGGCGCGCGCCTTGTCGCGATTGATCGGCGGCGCCGCGAAGGCCACGTCCTTGGTCAGCTCAAGCAGCACGCCGCCGCTGCCGGCCATCGCTATCAGGCCCATTTCGGGGTCGCGGTTCAGCCCGAGCACCAGCTCCAGCCCGCCGCCGATATGCTGGCCAACCAGCATGGTCTCGACCTTTTCACCGCCCGCCCGCAGCACATTGGCGGCGATGCGGTCGTAAGCCGCGCGCACCGCCGCATCGTCGGCAAGGCGCAACGCCACCGCGCCAGCGTCCGATTTATGCAGCAGCGTTTCCGACACCGCCTTGAGCACGACCGGATAGCCAATCTCGCTTGCGGCTTTGACGGCGTCGTTCGCCGAGTGCACCGCGACCTCCTTCGGCGTGGCGATGCCATAGGCGCGCAGCAGGTCCTTGGACTGGACCTCGTCGAGCGCCGTAGCACCGGACGCCGCGCGGGCGCGGACTTTGCCGACGGCGGCTTGTTCGGCAGGGGACGGCACGCGCGCCGTTTCGGGGAGCGCCGCCAGGCGTTCGAGCTCATCGCGCCGCACCGCAGCTTCAATGGCGCGCAGACCCTTGTTGGCTTCCTGCAGGAACGACAGACGCGGCGACTGCGCGCTCAGCGCGCGGCTGTAATCGGTTTGGCCGTGCGAGATCAGCGTGATGCAAGCGATCGGTTTCGGCGCGCCTTTCGCCAGCATCTCCTCGATCATGGCGAAGTGGATCTGGGCACGGTCCGAACCGCCTGCCTCGAGCGGCAACTTTTCCTGGAACAGAACCATGTCGACGTTCGGATCGCCTTCAAGGGCCTCGATCGTGGCCCTGAAATTGTCGTGGCTCGAGAGCACCGCAAACCCGCCGTCGATCGGGTTGCTGACCATCGAGCCGACCCCAAGGATGGTGTTGAGTTTCGCCGTGGTTTCGGCGGCGAGCGGCTGGAACGACAGACCATTGCGCTCCGCGGCCTCAAGCAGCACGCCGCGGAACGCGCCGGAATGCGTCACCGCACCAAGCCGGCGCCCCTTCGGCACGTCGGTATGGATGAGAAACTCGGTGAATTCGACCGCGTCATCGAGCGTGCTGGCGCGGATTACACCGAGATCGGCGGCGACCGCATCGAAAGCCTCCATGGTACCGGCGAGCGACCCGGTATGCGCCATCGCCGCGGCGCGGCCCTCTTCCGACGAACCGAGCTTGACGGCGACAATCGACTTGCCGGCCTTGCGCGCCATGCGGCACGCCGCCTTGAATTTTTCCAGATCCCAGATCGCCTCGATATAGAGCAGAATGACCTTCAGCTCCGGCTGGTCGGCGAAGAACGCCACGTAGTCGGGAATGCCGAGGCCGGCTTCGTTGCCGCTGGTGATGAGATATTCGACACTGATGCCGCGCTCTTCGAGCGCAACGTTCAGATAAAGCAGCATGCCGCCGCTTTGGCCGACCAGCGCCACCGGCCCTTGGCGCAATGTCAGCTCGCGATCTTCCGTCAGCGTGACCAGGCGGCTCTTGGCGCAGATGTTGCCCATGCAATTGGGGCCGGAGACGGCAAGTCCGGTCTCGGCGATCACCGTCTCAAGCTCGCGGCCGAGCGCTTCGGCCTTGGTGTCATAAGCCTCGCCGAAGCCAGAGGAGAATACCGTGGCGCTGCGCGCGCCGGCGGCGGCGCCGCTGCGCAACAATTCCGGCACCGAAGGTGCCGGCACGACGACGACAAGATGATCGGGCGGCTCCGGCAGCGAGGCGAAATCCGGATAGCACGGCGTATCGAAAATCTCCTTGCGCCGCGGATGGATCAGATAGACCGGCCCGGGAAATTCGTAACGCTTGAGATTGCGCCAGGCGCGCGTCGCCCAGCTTCCCGGCCGATCGCTGACGCCGATCACCACCGCATTGCGCGGCTCGGTCAGCGCCGCGACTTTCTTCTTTGATGCTTGGAGATCCACGCCTCTTCCCTCCTTCACGCCCGTACGGCCGATGCAATGGTGCGCCGGCCGACCAGATAAAATGTCGCGGCGATCACCGTCATGATTGCGGTCCAGACCAGGCCAAACGCCGCGAGCTCAGTGCCCTGGCCGTTGGCCCAGAGATCGAACATCGCCGCCGACACCGGCTGCGCCGATGGCGAGGCGAGAATGACAGCGAGCGACAGATCGCGCGCCGCGACGAGAAAGATGAACAGCCAGCCGGCGAGCAGAGCCGGCGTCGCCAGCGGCACGATGATCCGCCGCAGCACGGTGCGAAGCGGCGAACCGGAGACCGATGCGGCCTCTTCGAGTTCGGGATGAATCTGCAGCACGCCCGCCGCCGAATAGCGCATGCCGTAGGGCAGATAACGAATGGTGAAGGCAATGACGAAGGCCCACAGCGTGCCGTAGATCGCAAACGGAACGCTGAGATAAATCTGGATCATGGCGACGCCGAGCACGATGCCCGGAAAGATCAGGGGCGCGGTCGCGAGCTGGTCGAGCAGCCAGCCGCCCGGCCGCCGGCGCACGGCGAGCCAGCCGCACAGGATCGTGATCGCCATGATGCAGGTCGCAGCGCCTGCGCTCATCAAAAGCGTCTGCCATACCAGATCGACATAGACGGTCGAATGGAACACGGTGCGGAAGTTATCGAGCGTCAAGAGCTTGAGTCCGCGCGCGCTGAAGCCTTGGCTGAACGGCATCAGCGCCAGCCAGAGCAGCCCGATTGCCGGCGCGGCAAGGATCAGGAAAAAGTTCAATAGAATGACGCCGCCGCCGAGGTAGCGTGCGCGGCCGAGATCGAACGGCCGCGAGCGGAAGCCGCGCCCGGTCAGGCTGTGATAGCGCGACGCCTGTCGCGAGATGCGCGAATAGAGCCAGATGAGAACGCCGGCCAGAACCAGCAGCACCAGCGAGAAGGCGCTCGAATAGCCGAGGTCCGGCGGCACGCTCTGCGTCATGTCGAGATAGATGTCGGTGGTCAAAACCTTGACCTTGCCGGGCAGCCCGACCAGCGCCGGCACTTCGAAGGCTTCGATCGAGCGCACGATCATGAGCAGCGCGACCGCCGCGAAGGCCGGCAGCGCCAGCCGCATCGAAATGCGCGTCACGGTCTGAAAGATGCCAGCACCGCACATGCGCGCCGCTTCCTCATACTCGGCATTGGCCTGCTGAAACACCGACGACAACAGTAGAAAGGCGAGCGGCGACCACAGGAAGCCTTCGACCAAAATCATGCCGTACATGGAATAGACATTGAACCGCGGCAGCCCCAGGAAGACGATGAAATCGTTCAGCGGGCCGACGCGGCCGAGCAGGAACAGCCAAGCGATGACGTACAGCACGAACGGCGTGCCGAGCGAAATGATCGCGCTCAAATACGCGAACGCCTTGAGCGGGGCATTGGTGCGCTCGACAAGCCAGGCGACGAGGCCGCCGAAGCAGAGCGCGATCGCGGTAGCGCCGAAACTGAAGATCAGCGAATTGGCGAGGCTGCCGAAGAATTGCCGGTCGGCGAGGAGCCGCTTGTAATAAGCCAGAGTGAAATCGCCGAGACCGCCCTTCACGGTCGTGGTGTGCAGGCTGCCCTGGAGCAGAAACCATAGCGGGGGAACCACGAGAAGCAGCAGGATCGCAACCAGCACCGCGACGAGCATGCGCGTCGGATCGTGTGCGGCGCGGGCCGAGCCAACACTGCTGAAACGCGCCTGCTGCATCGAGCGCGCCTACTTTGATTCGTCATGACCGGGCTTGTCCCGGCCATCCACGCCTTTGACCCACAAGACGTGGATGCCCGGCACGGGGCCGGGCATGACGGTGGAGCTTGGCCCGTTGGCATTCCGCATTACTGAAACAAATCCTTCTTGATCTTGATCCAGCGATCGATGTTGGCGCTCATCGTCGCCGGCGAAATCAAGTTGGCCTTGAAACCGCCGGCCTCAGGCTTCAGCCCAGGCACCTTGGCGGGTACAGACGGCATCGCCGGCAGATAACCGACCGACGCGAAAGTCTTCTGGCCTTCCTCCGATAACAGGAAATCGATCAAAAGCTTGCCCGCATTGGGGTGCGGTGCATTTTTCACCAGTCCGATGGAATGAAACGGCGCCGAGATCGGTTCGGTCTTGAGCCACGCTACCGGCGCGCCTTTTTGCGCACTGATCTCGGCGTGGTGATTGAAGATACTGAGCGCGATCGGATACTGGCCCAAAATCACCTGGTCGAGGATGGCGCGGTTGGTGGCGTCGACATTGATGATGTCCTGCTTGGCGAGCGCGCGCAGGAACGCCATGCCCTTGTCTTCGCCCATGGTCTGCAGGATCGAGCCGACATAGACCGCGCATCCCGACCATGGGTCGGTGCTCCAGGCGATCTTGCCCTTCCATTTCGGGTTGAGCAGGTCCTGCGCGGTCTTGATCTCGTCCTTGCCGACGATCTGGGTATTGATTCCCGGGGTGAGGAAATAGACCACGAGCGCATTCCAACGCCCGTCGGGATCGCGCATTTCCGGCGGGTATTTGCCGGCGTCCGACGGCGTGAATGGCGCGACCAGTTCGGCCTTGAGGAGCGGCGGCGCCGTGGCGATGCCGTCGAACACATCGCCCACGACCTTGCCGGCGCGTGCCTCGTCGATGACCTTGATGGCGTTCGGCCCGGAATCGGCACGGGCATATTTAACGGTGACGCCCGGGTACTTTTTCTGGAACGCCTCGACCAGCGGGCGCACCGCCTGATTGACGATCAGGGACGTGTACCAGACGGCCGTGCCTTCCTTCTTGGCCGCCTCGTAGAGCGCGTTGTCGGCCGCGTGCGCGCACGGAGCGACGAGCAGCGTCGCAATGATAAGTGCAATGCCCCGGGGTTTCATCATTGCGGATACCAGTTCGGTTTGCGCTTTTCTCTGAAGCTCGCAATGCCTTCCTGCGCTTCAGGCGAATGATGGATATCGGCGTTCGAGCGTTTGATAACGAGCGGCGCGGCGGCGTTACGCATCTCGGTCTTGAAATCGCGCTGCGCGCCGGGTGCACCATGCAAGAGCGCGTCGGCGATCGTGGCGAGCCGGTCGTCAAGTTTCTCGGCTTCGACCACTTCATGCACCAGCCCGAGGCGCAGCGCATCGGCCGCGGAAAAGCGCTCGCCGGTCAGCCCATAGCGCAGGAAGCTGCGCTCCCCCAGGGCTCGGGCCAGAAACGGCGCGACACCGAGCGGCGCCATGCCGGCGCGGACCTCCGGGACGGAGAAAAACGCCGCCTCGGTGGCGATCGCAATATCGCAACAGGCGACGACCGCAGCGCCGCCGCCGACCGCCGCGCCGTGCACCGCCGCAATCGTCGGCTTCGAGAACCGGTCGAGCGCGGTCAGCACGTCGGCCAATGAGGCATGCGCGGCCGATTCATCCCCATTGCCGTTGCCGCGCGCCGAGAGATCGGCACCGGCGCAGAAGTGCTTGCCCAAGCCGCGCAGGACGATGATGCGCGTATCGTCGTCACTGCCGCGGACGAAGAACTCACGCGCCAGTTCGTCCAGCATCAGCTGGTCGAACGCATTGGAGCGTTCGGGCCGATTGAGCAAGATTGTCGCAATGCCGCGCGGCGATAGTTCGACTTTGAGCGTTTCCGCCATAACGACCGTTGACCTCCCCGAGCCGCACCCGCGCCATTAGCGGAACAGATCCTGCGTCACCTTCTGCCACTTCGGCAAGTTGCGATAGATCTGTTCGGGTTGCAGAAAGTCAGCCTTGAAGCCGCCTTCTCCCGGGCGCAGCCCGGCGACGACGGGCGGAACGCTCGGCAAGACCGGCAGATAATCGCTCTGCTGAAACACCTTTTGTCCATCCGGCGAAAGCAAAAAGTCGAGCAGGAGCTGTGCGGCGTGCGGATCCCGCGCCTGCTTGATGAGTCCAAGGGCATCGAGCATGACCGGCGCCGGTTCGAGCTTGAGCCAGTCGCACGGCGCGCCCTTGCGCGCGCTGATCATGACGTGGTGATTGAACGCCATCAGATTCATCGCGTACTCGCCGGCGATCACCTGATCGAGCACCGCGCGTGACGACGCCTCGACATTGACGACGTGCTGCGCCGCAAGCGCCTTCAGATACGCCATGCCCTTGTCCTCACCCATCGTGGTCAGGATATTGGCGACAAACCCATAGGCGCCGGCCATGGAGCTGCCGTTCCACGCCATCTTGCCCTTCAACTTTGGATCGAGCAGACCCGCGAACGTCTTGGGCGCCTCGTTCTTCGGCAGCAGCGTCGTGTTGATGCCCGGCGTGAACACATACATGATCACGGCGGTCCAATAGCCGTCCTTGGCCTTCAGCTGCGCCGGATAGTCGGCTTCATTGGGCACACTGAACGGCGACAACAGTCCCGCCTCTTGGAGCGGCAGCATGTTGACGATGCCGTCGAAAATGTCGGCCTGAACACGACCGGCCCGGCCCTCGGCGAGAATCTTTTCGGCCGTCGGTACATCGTCGGCTCGGGTGAATTGCAGCGTTACGCCGGGGTATTTCTTTTCGAAGGCGGCTTTGAGCGGGCGGATGATCTGGTTGACGATCAGCGTCGTGTACCAGACGACCTGGCCTTCCTTCTTCGCCGCATCGATCAGCGCGGCATCCTGCGCTTGCGCGCTTGATGCTGCGGATAACAGGATCGTCATTGCGAGGAGCAAAGCGACGAAGCAATCCAGTCGGAATCGCCGAACCTGGATTGCTTCGCGGAGCCTGTCATCGGACCGCGCGACTTCGCGCGGGTCCGTTGGCTCGCAATGACGGCTGGCAGAAGCAACCTTGCCCCCCAAAGACAGCATCGTCATGCCGGTGCCTTCATGTCCTCGGGCGTCGGAATGTATTTCTCCATCTTCGCGGGCGCGCCGTTCTTGCGCATGTCTTCGAGCCAGATGCGATGGATGCGCGGGTCCTGATCCTCGTATTCGATCTGGTCGCCGCCTTCCTTGAGGCTCTTCGACACCGCCGGCTTGTCGTCGCCGCCGGCGCCAAGGAGCGAGATACGATTGGCCAGGGTGGTCGGATAGCGCAGGCCGCCGACCGCGGTTGCGAGATAGCGCGCCGGCTGCGGCCCGGTGTTGAAATGCTGGTGGAATTGCCGGTCGGACGGCACCAGCACCATGCCATGCTTCCAGTCGATGCGGCGGAAGTCCTTGTCACCCTCGAACCACATCAGCGAATAGCCGAGCCCGATCACGCACATGACGTGGAAGCTCGGCCCGTGGCGGTGGCCCTTCTTGTAGGTGCCGACCGGCATTTCCGAGATGTGCGCGTGCATGGTGCCGTCGGCAAGCACGAACATGATGTTGGTGCCGCCGCCGCCGCGGTCGCCCCAGCTTTTCAGCTCGATGGCGGTCAGATCGGGGACGAAATTCGTCTCCCACATGTGGTTGCCCTGGCGCACGGTGATCAGATCGCCCTCGCCGGAGAAATACTCCTTCTTGCCGGCGCGCTCGGAAAAATCGAAATCGCTGCCGAACACGAAAGCCTCGTTGTGGAAGACGTTCATCACCATCGGCAGATTGGTAGTGCTGACGAGCAGCGCCCGCTCGGTGCCGCTGGCGTTGAAGTGCCGGTGCTTGGCGTTGAGCGGGATCGCGAACAGGCTCTTTTCGCCCCACTCGAAGCTCCGCCGGCTGCCGTCCGGAAACTCGAGCTGCGTCGAGCCGTGCCCCTCCAGCACATAGACGACGTCTTCGTAGAGATGGCGCTGCGGCGTGGTCGATTTGCCGGGACCGATCTCGAACACGAACATGTTGGCGAAGTCGCCGCGTCCCTTCAGGTGCACCGCCGCACCGTTGACGCCGTAACGCGGCCAGGGCGCGGTCGGCACGTCGAACAGGTAGACGCCGTAGTCCTCGGTGAGCGGGATGCCCTCGGCCTTCAGCCAATCGAGATAGGGGTCGATGCCGAAACGGCCGCCTTCCTTCCCTGCAGCACTGATAGGGGCGGGAACGGCGGGTTGCGGGACTTCGCGGATGTTCATGTCTTCCTCCGAGGCAGGCGTTGCCGGACGTTATAGCCGACACGCTGCCATCCGTCATTCCGGGGCACCGCCCCGCCTCACGCAAACAGCAGCGACTTGATCACCACCGGCACCACGCCGGGCGGAGCGATCAGTTCGCCGACATCGACATAGTCGAGTTCCTGCAACTCCATGCCGTCGATCGACACGATCTTGCCGGGCCAGTGCAGTTCGCGATGCAAAATGCGGCCGAATGTCTTGCCGACGTCGCCTTCGATCGCCAGCAGGAGGAGGGCGATGCGCTCCTTAAAGGGCGCAAGCGCGTTCAAAATGCCTTCTCCGGCGGCCTTCAGCCGCCCGTGTTCGGGATCGCCGTGCCACGAAAACGCAATTGCGACGCGCGGATTGCGATCAAGATCGAGTTCGGCGAGGCCAGCACGGATCGCGGCGCCAAGCCGCGCTTGGTCGATATCGGCACTTGGTTCAACATCCACGTGTACGACCGGAACATTATGTACCGGCAGGACGTAAGGATCGGGCAGGTAGATCGTCTTGCCGCTGACCTGGACGGTGAACTGCGAGGCGCCGATGACGGTGGCGCGAATGCGCTGGCCGGGATCGACCAGCGGCAAGCTGCCGCGCCGGCTCAGTTCACGCGCGAGTTCGCCGGCAAGGAGCTTCGCGAGGTCACCGAACTCTTGCGGCTCATGGCCGAACAGATATTCGGCGACGCCCCCTGAAAACGTGATCGCCACGGGCTTCGGCCCGCGCGGTAGCCGCTCGGTGAGGAGGAGCGATTGCCCCAACGAATCGAGCGGCGCGTCGAGAATGTAATCGGCCGCCACGGCGGCCAGACGCCGGGCGATTTTCTGCCGGACCGTTGGATCGGCGAGCGTCTGCGGCGACAGAGCGATGCCGAGATCGGCGCCGACGAGCTCCGCCGAATGATCGACACGCGTCCAGGCGCCGCCTTCATCGGTCGCGCACAGCCGTCCGCCCACCGCGAAGGCCGACAGCCCGACGATTACCCCGCGGTCGATCAGCGCCAGCTTGGTGGTGCCGCCGCCGACGTCCGCATGCAGGATGCAGGCATCGCGTGCCTTGGACAGCGCCACCGCTCCCGAGCCGTGCGCCGCCAGCCGGCATTCCAGCAAATGTCCCGCAGTGGCGCAGACGAACTTGCCGGCCTCGCCGGCGAACAACTCGTCGATGGCGCGTGCGTTCTTGCGCTTGATCGCCTCGCCGGTGAGGATCACCGCGCCGCTGTCGACGTCGCTCTGCGCGACGCCGGCGTCGCGGTAGCAGCAGGCGATGAATTCGCCGAGCGCGTGCGCGTCGATGGTGCCGTCGGGCAGAAACGGCGTCAGCAGGATCGGCGATCGCCAGACGATCTCCCTGCCGATGACCACGAAGCGGCTGGACAGCCCCTGCGACTGCCGCTGCAGGGCGACCTTGGCGAAGAGAAGATGCGAGGTCGAGCTGCCGATGTCGATGCCGACCGTTTTGAACTCGACGTTCTCCTGGCTCCAGATCGCGCGCGCCAGCTCGGCGCGCTCGTCATCGGTCATGGCGTGTTCGTGGAGGAAATCGGTTTCGTGCATCGTGGTCCCGGATCGGTATGGACCGCACAATGCAGCGCGGCAGGCCGATCTTCAATCCATCAAGCCCTGCCAAATCGTCATTCCGGCCGAGCGAAGCGAGAGCCGGAATCCATAGTCCCTAAGCTTGCAGAACGCGCGCAGGCGTATTGAACTACGCCGACTGTGATTATGGATTCCGTTCGCTGACCTCATCCGCGCCCCGGAATACGGTGCAAAATGTCGCCCCTGCCCCTCACCTACGCCAGTTGCCGCTACGATCGCATCGAGCCGCTGCGCTCAGGCGAAGTACCGGTCGAAGGCATCGATCTCAACGTGATGATCTTCCCGTCCGGCCGCATCATTTTCGACCGCATGGTCGGCGGCGAGGAATTTGACGCCTCGGAGCTGTCCGCTTCCGAGTTCATCAGCCTGACCGGCAACGGCAAAAGCAAGTTCGTCGCCATTCCGGTCTTTCCGTCGCGCGTGTTCCGCCACGGCTATATCTTCATCAACACGCGCTCAGGCATCCGCACACCGAAGGACCTTGAGGGCAAGCGCGTCGGCCTGCCGCTCTACACGCAGACCGCCTCGATCTGGCTGCGCGGCCACTTGATGCATCAGTTCGGCGTCGACATCGGCAAAATCCGCTGGGTGCAGGGCGCGGTCGAGACCGTCGGCAGCCACGGCCATCCGCACGCGCTGCCGCTGCTCAAGCCCGTCGCCATCGAGCAGAACATGACGGGCCGGCCGCTCGGCGAAATGCTCGCCGCAGGCGAGATCGATGCCTATCTCGGTTCGCGCAAGCCGCCGTCGTTCGGCATCCATCCGGACGTGGCGCGGCTGTTGCCCAATGCGCACGCGCTTGAGCGCGAGCTGTTCGAGCGCGAGCGGATTTTTCCGATCATGCATCTCGTCGCCATCCGCCGCGCGCTCTACGAGCGGCACCCCTGGATCGCCAACAGCCTGTATGCGGCGTTCGTCGAATCCAAACGCGTCGCGCGCGCCCGGCTGCGCTATGCCGGTTCGCTCGCCGCGATGCTGCCGTGGCTGCAGGATGAGATCGAGGAAATCGACCAGGTGTTTCCCGGCGGCGATCCATTCCCGTACGGCGTTCAGCCGAACCGGCCGACGCTCGAGGCGCTGGTGCGCTACATGGTCGAGCAGCACTTTATTCCGCGAACGATGCCAATCGAACAATTGTTCGTGCCGCTGCCAGGCGCGAGCGGGAATTAATTCACACGCATCGCGCCGAGTTCGATTGTCTTAATTCTGGCTTAAAGCGGCCCGACTGTGGACGGGTCGGTGGCATTCATCGAGGGGGGAATCCATCATGCGCAAGCACCAAATGCTATTGTAGATGCAGGTACGACTGCCGCTGGCCCGTCATGCCAGCGGTTTCTGAGGCACGTCCGCTTTCCAATTCCCGTCACTAAGCTTCGCCTGAGCCAACCTCAGGCGTACGCAGCTCCGCGTCACGGCGAGCCATCGCTTGGTGCGCGGCGAGCGATGGATAGTATGTTTCAGAGTACCGTCTCGCGTGTTCGCTTCGCTCTCAGTGCACTGGGCGTCATTGTCCTCAGTGCGTCATTATTCAATTGGACTCAGGCGTTACGCACCGCTCGGCATCAATACGAATGGGTCGATGCCGGCGCGTCGAACGCCCCCGCACTTGACACTGCGGAAGTCTGGCAAGTATCGGGAAGCTGTGTGCGGCCGTATTTTGTCGGCGCCGCGCTGCGATCAAAAGCCAAGCTTAAAGCCTATTACGATCTGGCGCCCGAGGCGGTTCGGGCGCAGCTGCATCGCTCGCCCGATGTCCTGCAACCTCAGCTCGTCAAAAACCAGCCAGACAACAATGACGATCCGGATACGGAATATGCCGCGCTTTTGCACGTTCAGTACGCCGAATGGTACGCCAACGTGTTCAAGCTTGAAATCGAAGCAGGCCGGTGGCAGCAGCGCTTGATCGACGTTGCGGATCAGCGGCTGATGCTCAGCGAATCCGCGCGCGAGAGTTTTGGAGGATCCTCCGGCCGCGATAGCGCAGCGCCTGTTGCAACACGCAGTTTCGACACGCAGGTGCTGGCGACGCTGGGGCTCGGCGGATTTCCCAAGGTCGAAGAGCAGAGGCTGCGGGCGGATTGCGTCAAATTCAGCCTCGTGGACAAGGTTCTGACGAGTCCGAACTATCTCGCGGAGCTCTGGCGCTGGCCGGTCGAGCAGACCGCTGCAATCGCGCTCGCATTGGAGCTTATTCTCCTCAGCATTTTTCTTGTGCCGCTGACCCTGCTCGTTGGAACCGGCGACGCGCAGCTCGCCGCACAGCATGTCCGCGATGCGCTCAACCGCCGAGCGGCGAAGGTCAGAAGCTTCGATTGGAAGGAACACATCACCGGCGCGGCCGAAAAATTCCAGGCCATGCTCACGGCAACCCGTGTCCAGCTTTTCAAGCTCGGTGCGAGGTCGAGACCGGTCGTCGAAGAACAGATCGTTCTCTTCCTGCGATGGGTCGTTTTGCCAAGTATCGCGTTGGCCGCGAGACTGAGGCAGCGGTGCGCTTCTCTACTTCGCCGCCACGTCCGTTTCCAGGATACCGGCCACGGTCTTGATCTCGTTGCGCGCATATTGCGGCAGGCCGGCGCTGATCGAACTGCCTGAGTTGAACGACGAGCGGCCCATCAGCACGTCGGCCGGAACCAGATTGCGCAGCACCGGCACCTTTTCGTAGCCGCGCTTTTCGTCGAGCACGTCCGCCTTGATCGCCAGCGCCATGAAGGCCGTGACCACGGTGCGGCTGGGTTCGGCCGGATGGCCCTGAAATACGGCGAGGAATTTGCCGAATTTCATGATCTGATTGACATGGAAAATATCCTGCTCGAGCACGCCGCTGACCGGGGTGTCGAGCGCGGTCAATTGCTGCAGTCCAGGCTGGTCGACGTCGGCGGGGGAAAGCGCCGAAAATTCGCTCTGAAAGTCGATCTCGTCGGAAATCCTCTTGCCGCCTTCGCGCAGCTTGTTGACCAGCAGGATACCGAGCGGAATCTTGCCTTCGAGCTTGTAGGTCGACTGCACGCAGATCGAACTGGCGCGCCCCGTACACCATTTCCGGTCCGGATCCTGGTTGCCCATTCCGGCCGTATCGGTGAACGGAACAATGTCGGCCGCGGCCAGCGTCTTGTGCTTGATGGCCGGATCGATCCGACCGAGGAAATCGAGCGTCACATAGTGCGCAAGATCGATCGAACCGGGCGCGCGGTCGAGCAGGAAGCGCGCCTGCGCCACGTACATGTAGAGTTTCTCGAGCTGCGGCTTGCCGTCGTGCTCGACCTTGCGCACGGTCGGTTCCGTATAGGACGGATAGAGCGCCAGAAACTTTTTCTCGTCGGGATGAGCCAGCGCCCAATTGTCGAAGCGCACCATGTTCAGATTACCGTCGACCGCGTCCGCCGGCTTATCGCTGAACGCGATCGTCGCGGGCTTGAGCTGCGCAACAGGAGTGTTGCGTGCCGAACCCACGTCATCGACGCCGAACGCAGCGGCACTCGCGGCCGTCAACGAACCGATCAGCGCGATAAGCACGATCGGGTGCCTATAGCCCATCTGAAATTCCTCTAGAATCAATCGTACCCACCGCCCCCGTAATAACCGCGCGGTGGCGGGCGTTGCGCCCCGTAGGTGGGATTATTGCCGTACGGAGCGTAATACCCGCGTCCGCTCGGCGGTGGCGGCGCGGGCGGCGGCGGCTGCTGGAAACCGGGGAGCGTCCAGTTGCCGAACAGTCCGCGGGACTGCGGTGGCGGCTGTTGCTGCCAACCGCCGTTGCTGGAGTAATAACGGCCGTCGTAAGCCTCGGCCGCACCCCCATAAGCGCCCGCGCCTCCCTCATAACCCGGCCCGTTATAGGCGGCATACGCCTGCTCCTGGCGCTGCTCGGCGGCGGCCTCGGCCGAAACGAGCTGATTTTGCGTATCGGCGAACTGCCCGTTTGGTCCGATCCGGAAATGCTCGACAAAATCGCCGCGCGCACCGGCGCCGCGTATGACATTGCCGCTCATATAGTCGATCGGCAGGTCGACAAGATCGCGCTTTGCTTCGAGCGAAGGCCCATTGAGGAGTGCCTTGGGCGCGATGCCGTCCGACCAGATGTCTTCGATGATCGGCTTGAAGATCGGCAGCGCCACGCGCGCGCCGTCGACGCCGCCGAGCGAGCGGCGCTTGCCGTCGCCATTATCGTAGCCGACCCAGATCGCGACGGTGACGTCATTGGTGAAGCCGACGAACCAGCCGTCGACCGCATCCTCGGTCGTACCGGTCTTGCCGGCCACGTAAGGCGACAGCGCACCGATGGCGCGCGCGGTGCCGCGCGCGACCACGCCCTGCAACATCGTTTTGAGCTGATAGAAGCTCGCGGGGTCGGCGGCGCCGATTTTCGGGAACACCGGATCCTTCGGATAGGCGAAGACGGTCTTGCCATCCTTCTCAATTGAATCAATGGCGTGCGGCTGCGGCCTTACTCCCCCGTTGGCGATCGCGGCGTAGAAGGCGGCAAGATTGATCATGTGAACCGGCTGCGCGCCGAGTACGAACGGATAATAGCGCACGCAGTCGGTATAGATTTTCGCCGCGACCGCGGTGGCGCAGACATCATCGAGACTCTGTTCTGGATCGGCATCGATACCGCCGTCGAGCAGATGAGCGGTGATGATGTTGACCGAATGTTCCAGCCCAAACCGCATCGTGTAGACGCCGCTGCTGCTGCCGTCGGCATTGCGCGGCGTCCAATAGTCCTTCTCCTGCCCAGTATCGTCATAGGCGATTTGCGGCGTGCCGCCTTGGCGGCCGCCGATCGGCGGCAGCGTGATCGGATCGTTGAGCACCAGCGTATTGGGCTGCAGCCCTTTTTGCAGCGCCGTCAGGTAGGTGATCGGCTTGATCGCGGAGCCGGGCTGGCGTTCGGTCTGCCATGTCCGGTTAAGCTGACTGAGCGGATAAGAAAAACCGCCGACCATCGCGAGAATGCGACCGGTCTTGTTGTCGAGCGCGAGAACCGCACCCTGCACCGTCGGACGGACACGGATTTCGGCGCGGGCCGGCGCCGATTTTGTCCGCCCGCGACTATTGGCCGGCGGCGCCCTGCCCTCGACCACCTCGACATAGATCACGTCATAGAGACTCAAGGCGCGGCGGATGGCCGATGTGTACGTCGTCAGCGGCACGATGCGGCCGTCCGGCAGGCCGACACGGATCGCGCCGTCGCCCCGCTTACCGCCCTTGTCGAGGACGGCGGCCGGCGTCCAATGCACGTCATAGAGCGGCAGGTGCACGGTTTGCAGCGCCTGTTGCCAAGCCGGCATCGTGCTCGGCGGGCCACTTGGCTTGGCCGTCGAGAGTTTCGTCACGGCCGTCGCGATATTGGCTTCCGGTCCCCGGAACTGCATCCGGCCGTTGGTGATCTCATAGCGGGCGAGCCCATCCTGCAGCGCGCTTTCGGCTTGGCGCTGCAGTTGGGGGTTGATCGTGGAATGAACGGTGTAGGAATCCGCCGTGAGACTATCGACGCCGTCGGTCTTGGCCTCACGGCCGAGAAAATCGACGAAGCCGAAGCCGCTGTCGCGATGCTCCGGCGTAAAGGCGACGAGCTTTGGGGGCGCTGCAAGCGCCTGATCCTTCTGCTGGGCGGTGATGAAGCCATCGTCCTTCATGCGGCTGATGACGTAGTTGAGACGGTCCTTGGAGCGCTCCGGATGGCGATCGGGATTGTAGAAGCTCGGTCCCTTGAGCAGACCGGCAAGCATCGCGGCTTCCGACAGCGTCAGGTCCTTGGCCGATTTGCCGAAATAGGCGTGCGCGGCCATTTCGACGCCCCACGCGCCGCGGCCCATATAGACGGAGTTAATGTAGAGCTGGAGAATCTCGTTCTTGCTCAGCGTGTTCTCGAGCCGCGACGCCACGATCATTTCGCGAATCTTGCGCTGATAGGTGACATCGGCCCCGACCAGGAGATTCTTTACGACCTGCTGGGTGATGGTGGAGCCGCCCTCCGGCCGGCCCGGATTCGCGAGATTGCCGATAAAGGCGCGAATGATGCCGCGCTCGTCGATGCCGTGGTGCTGATAGAAGCGCTGGTCTTCGGCCGCGATGAACGCCTTCTGGACGAAATCGGGAATGGCGGAGAGCGGCTCCCAGATGCGGCGATTGCTGGGCAGATACACGTCGGCGAATTTGGCGCCCTTGCCGTCGAGCACAGTGCTCATGCTCGGCAGCTTCCTGTCCTTGAGGGCTTTAAGCTGAGCCTGGTCGGGCAGGTCGGCGGCGGCATTATTGTAGAAGTCCATCACCTGGCCGAGATCGACCACCGGCTTGTCGACCGGCTCGTTCTTGCAAAACTGGTGATAGGCGGTGTTGAGGTCGGCAAAATTGATGCCGTGAAACACTTCGGCATTGGCGCCGACAGCCTTCGGGTCGTCGAGCGCGGTGCTGATCAATTCGTCGAGATTGATCGACTCGATGTCGAAGGCTTTGCGCATGTGGGCACAGCCGTCGCGCAGAACCTGCACCACCTGGGCCTGATCGGTCGCCGGATCGAACTTGGTCTTGACCGCCTGCGGCTGGGTCATGACCTCGCTGAGCGCCAGCGCCGTCGCAAAAATCTTTACGAGAATAGGGTCCATCGGGCTTCGGCGGGCAGAATCCAGTTGCGGGGGACGACCTATCTACAGTGAACGGCAATTATAGTGATCCGATCCTTACAAAAAGACTTTTTTTAGGGCTCCCGTTACCGCATTCCGCGACTCGTACACGAATGCGCCGCAGGGCATCCTGGTATTGGCACAAATCAGGGCTTTGCCGGCGATAATCCGTCGAAATGGCGGCGCTTTTGCAACCAGGCGAGCATGCACAGGCCAGGCAAACCGGCGAGCGCGCAAAGGACGAAAAACCACACCCAACCGGTGATGTGCTCGACGAAGCCGCTGCCGAGCGAGAAGAAGGTACGCCCGAGCGCGGCAAGCGCATTCAACAGGGCAAACTGCGTTGCCGTGTAGAGCGGGTTCTTGCACAGCACCGACAGGTACGCGACGAAAATCACCGTTCCGACCGCGTCGGTAAAGAATTCGATCGTCGTCGTCAGCGTCAGCAGCGCCGTGTTCATGCCGACATGGGCCTGCCAGGAAAAGCACAGGATCATCAGCGTCTGTAGGAGGCCGCCGATCCATAGGCTCTTCGATAGCGGCAGCGCGCGCGCAATGAAACCGCCGGTGAAGCCGCCTAAGAGCGTGGCGACGAAGCCGATGCCATTGCGGATGCCGGCGATCTGAGGGAGCGAAAAGCCAAGGCCGAGGATGAAATTGGTCGACAACGAGAAGGCGAGCGCGTCGGCGAGTTTGAACAGGATCACGAAGGTCAGGATGGCGAAGGCGAGGTCGCGCGACAGAAAGTCGCGAAAGCTCGCGACCGCCGCGTGGAACGTGCGCGTGAGCCAATTAACCTGCGCCGCTGCCGGCTCCTTCCCGGCAGAAGCCGATTTCGGGTGTTCCGGCTCGCGCGCCAACAGCGTCGCCAGGATGCCGACCAGGATGAGGACCGCCATGACACCATAACAGGCGCTCCAAGCCGCGCGCGCATCGAACACGCTGCGCAGCCACGTCACCAGCAGCAGCGCGCCGGCGCCGGAGGTCAGCGCGCCGATCCGGTAAGCGGCGATGTAGGACGCAAGCCCCGCAGCCTGCTCGTTCTCCTCAAGGCTCTCCACGCGGAAGGCATCGATGATGATATCCTGCGTCGCGGACGCCGTAGCCACGAACAGACCACCGAGCGCGACGACGCCGGCAGAAACCGATGGATCGGTCAAACCGAGCAGCACGATCGCGGCCATCAGCCAGAGCTGCGTGAACAGCAGCCAGCCGCGGCGCCGGCCCAGAAGCCGCGAGAGCACCGGGATGTCGAGCGCATCGGCGAACGGCGCCCAGAGGAATTTTATGCTGTAGGGAATGCCGACGGCCGCGAACAGGCCAATGGTCCGCACGTCGACGCCGCTTTGCGTCATCCACGCCTGCAGCGTCGAGCCAACCAGCACAAGGGGGAGTCCGCTGGAAAAGCCCAGCAGCAGCACGATCAGCACGCGCCGTTTGCAATAAACGGCGAGCGCTTCGCGCAGCGACGGGCGCTTTTTCAGCAGTTCCCCGGCGGCGTCGTCAGCTACAGTCATCGTCACGGCGTAGCTGATTTGGCGTGGCCTGCCCAGCCGCTATTCGCCGGCTTCGAGCTTGCGCACCACCGGCACGGGAATAATGTCGGCCGTGCTCTTTTCGGCCTCGAATTCCACATCGATGATCCGGGCGCCGCGTTTTTCCACCTTCTCGGACGAGATCAGAATTTGCCGGACGTCCTCGTTGGCCTGGCCGAAATGCTGCTGCAGCTTGAGCACTCGCTCGTGCATCCGCGTGACGTCGTCAATGAGTTTGGCCACCTCGGTCTGAATCTGGCCGGCGGCTTCGCGCATCCGTGCGTCGCGCTGAATCTGCTGGATCACGTGGACAGCGATCATCAGCAGTGACGGCGAAACGATGACAATCTTGGCGCGGAACGCCTTCTGCACGATGTCGTCGAAACCGTCGTGCAGCTCGGCATAGACGGACTCCGACGGCACGAACATCAAAGCCAATTCCTGCGTCTCGCCTGGAATGAGGTATTTCGCCGCGATGTCGGCGATGTGCTTGCTCATGTCCTGGCGCACCCGCGTGGCGGCCGGACGCCGCTCGTCGTCGCTCGCGGCGGCCCGATAGGCCGCGATGGCTTCGAGTGGAAACTTGGCGTCAATGACGAGCGGCCGCTGGTCCGGCAGGAATACGACGCAATCCGGCCGCATACGGTTGCCGAGCGTGTACTGAAACTCGTAGCAGTCCTTGGGCAGGCTATCGCGGATAATGATCTCCATCCGGCCCTGGCCGTACGCGCCGCGCTCCTGCTTGTTGCTGAGCACGTTTTGCAGCGCCGTCACTTGGCCCGCGAGCGCCGTGATGTTCTTCTGCGCGCCGTCGATGACGGCCAGCCGCTCATGCAACTTTTGCAAGTTTTCGGCGGTGTGCCGGGTGGTCTGGTGCAGCGAATCGCCAAGCCGGTGCGACACCGAATCGAGCCGCTCGTTGACAGAATGCTGCAGTTGCGACTGGCCCTGCGACAACAAGCCGATCATCGCCTCCATGCGTGCCGCCGTATCGGCCTGGGCGTCGGCCAGTTCACTCATGGCGGCGGCGTGGGCCTGCGCCAGGGCGCGCGATCGCCATGCCATGATGACAATAATGGCAAGCACGGCCGCGGCCGCGGCCGCGGCAGCTGCGATGCCAAGCACGGCGGCGGCCGGCAACCCGGCAATATCGGGAATGTGCAGGTGTTCGAATAGCGGCTGGGACTCGGACATCTAGCGACTTTACGCGATTCGCCCGCCCCGAACAAATGGCGAACGCCTGCACGGCAGGGGATGACCGCGGGCGGGGCCGGGGCGCCAATTGACCGCCGTTTACGCACCCCTTACATCGCCGAACATGGCGCTGCGCGAAATCATCAAACTGCCGGATAAGCGGTTGCGGCTTAAGTCCGAGCCGGTCAAGCGCATCGATGCCGGCATCCGCAAACTGGTCGATGACTTGTTCGAGACCATGTACGACGCACCCGGCATCGGGCTCGCCGCCATCCAGATCGGCGTGGCCAAACGCGTCGTGACCATGGATCTTTCGAAGAAAGAGGACGATCACAAGCCGCAAGTCTTCATCAATCCGGAGGTGGTCTGGAAATCGGACGAAAAATCCAAATACGAGGAAGGCTGCCTGTCGATCCCCGAATACTACGAGGAGGTCGAGCGGCCCGCACAGGTCAAGGTCAAGTATCTCGACATCGACGGCAATGAACAGGAAATCGAGGCATCGGGTCTGATGGCGACCTGCCTGCAGCACGAGATCGACCACACCAACGGCGTGCTGTTCATCGACTACATTTCCAAGCTCAAACGCGACCGCATCGTCAAAAAATTCGCCAAGGCGGCTAAGAAGGAGGAGGCTTGACCGGGCGCCTGATCCGCCGCCGGCTGCCGGCCTCAAACCGATCAATGGCCGCACCGTCGACCGCTACACGACGCTGTGATATGTTTGCTTGGACGGAGAACCAATGACAGATCTTTTGGTGCGCGACATAGATCCCGCGCTGAAGCGCAAGCTTGAGGAGCGCGCACGGGCGCATGGCCGGAGCCTCACAGAGGAAGCCCGGGCTGCCATCGAGCGTGGCATGGCCGACGAAGGAAGCATCGCCAAACCACACACAGATGAGCTGGGTACGCGGCTTTTTGGAATGCTGCCGGACGAATGGCGGGGCGACGACTTGGTATTTGGACTGCCGCGGGATTTGTCCGAACCCGCCGAGTTCGGATGATCGTTCTTGATACCAACATCATTTCGGAAGCTTTCCGAATCGCTCCGAACTCGACGGTCCGGTCTTGGCTCGACGCACAAAAGCCCGCAGACCTCTTTCTTTGCGCGCCGGTCTTGGCTGAGCTGCGCTATGGCATAGAGCGCCTGTCCGTAGGCGCGCGCCGAACTGGCCTCGAACAAATGATATCGAGGGTAGAAAGCGAACTGTTTGAAAGCCGGATTCTTCCTTTCGATCGCGAAGCTGCCTATGAATTCGGGCGTATCCAAGCGCGGCGCGTCAATCTCGGACGGCCAATATCAACGATGGATGCCTTGATAGCCGCGATTGCCGTCAGCAATCGTATGGCGATTGCAACGCGCAATACTGGCGACTTCGCCGAACTTGGACTTGACGTAATAAATCCGTTTGCTCCGGCTGCGGCTCCATAAGATCGGGCTCAAGACTATGTCGCTCCGCCTCATCTTCATGGGCACGCCGGATTTTGCGGTGCCCACTCTGGTCGAGCTGGTCGGCGGCGGACATGACGTCGTGGCGGTCTATACGCGGGCGCCGCAGCGGGCCGGGCGGCGCGGCCTGGAGCTGACGCCGAGCCCGGTGGCGCGTGAAGCCGGACGGCTTGGCATTCCAATCCTCACGCCGAAATCGCTGCGCGAGGCCGAAACGGCCGCGGCCATGGAGGTCCGTGGCGCCGACGCGGCCGTGGTCGTCGCATACGGCCTGATCCTGCCGAGCGCGATCTTGGAAGTATTTTCGCTCGGTTGTTTCAATCTCCACGCCTCGCTGTTGCCGCGCTGGCGCGGCGCAGCGCCGATCCACCGCGCCATCATGGCGGGTGACGCCGAAACCGGCGTGTCGGTCATGCGGATGGAGGAAGGCCTCGATACCGGGCCCGTTGCGATGGTGGAGCGCGTGCCGATCGGCCCCGATACGACCACGGGCGAGTTGCATGACCGGCTGGCGCGGCTCGGCGCCGATCTCATGTTGCGTGCCATCGGCGCACTGGAGCGCGGCTCACTGCACGTGACGCCGCAACCGGACGAAGGCGTCACTTACGCCAACAAGATCGAGAAGACCGAGACGCGCGTCGACTGGCGCAAACCGTGGCAGGACGTTCACAACCATTGCCGTGGGCTGTCGCCATTTCCCGGCGCATGGTGCGAATTTCCGGGCGTCGGGCGCGTGAAGATTCTTCGCACCACGAAGGGCGCCGGCAGCGGACCGCCCGGCCGCGTGCTTGACAACAAGCTCACCATTGCCTGCGGCGACGGCGCGGTGCAGTTCGTCGAATTGCAGCGCGCCGGCGGCAAGCCGATACCAGCGGAAGAATTTCTGCGCGGCATGACGATCAAAGCGGGAGAGCAGATTGCCTGAGCGGACAAGCCATGGCTGAGCAGTATACGGTCTACATCGACGATAATTTCAAATACATGGACGAGGATGCGCGTATCAAATGCGGCACCTATGAATCGCTTGAAGAGGCGTTGCAGGTCTGCAAGGCGACCGTCGACGCATGCCTGATGAGGGCGCACAGGCCGGGGATGTCGGCGCGGCAATTATATGAAGAGTACGTTGCGGCTGGCGACGATCCGTTCATCGTCGGACCGGGCGCCAGCTTTTCCGCCTGGACATATGCCAGGCAGCGTTGCGAGACGCTGTGCGGCGGCAGCGTGGAAGACGCTTGATGCCCCGCTACAAGCTCACGCTCGAGTATGACGGCACGCTTTATGTGGGCTGGCAGGCGCAGCACAACGGCGCCTCGATCCAGGGCGCGCTGACCGACGCCATCGCGGCATTCGCCGCCGAGCGCGCCGCGGTGCGCGGCGCCGGCCGCACCGACGCCGGCGTGCATGCGCTCGGCCAGGTCGCGCATGTCGATCTCACCAAACAATGGGACACCGACACGGTGCGCGACGCCATCAACTTTCATCTGCGCCCGCAGCCGATCGCCGTGCTTACGGCCGAACAGGTCGCGGACGACTTCGACGCGCGATTTTCGGCCATCAAGCGCCACTATCTCTACCGCATCGTCAACCGCCGCGCCGATCTGACGCTCGAGGCCAACCGTGTCTGGCGCGTGCCGCGCCCGCTCGATGCCGCCGCCATGCACGAGGCGGCGCAAAGCCTGATCGGCCGGCACGATTTCACCACCTTCCGTGCCGCCGAATGCCAGGCCAAGTCGCCGGTGAAGACACTCGATCGCCTCGCTGTCGTGCGCGACGGCGAACAAATCCGGATCGAAACCTCGGCGCGCTCGTTCCTCCACCACCAGGTCCGCTCGATAGTCGGCTCGCTCATCCACGTCGGCGAAGGCAAATGGAGCGCCGCCGATCTCGAAGCGGCGCTCGCGGCCCGCGACCGCGCCCGCTGCGGCCAAGTCGCGCCGCCGTACGGGCTTTATCTGGTGCGGGTGGAGTATTGAGGCTGCGCGGAATGCATCATGCCGGAGGGTGACGTCGACGTCGTGGTGGTTGGCGGCGGCGCGGCCGGCGTCGCGGCGGCGAGGCGGCTCGCCGACGCTTCCATCCGCTGTCTCTTGGTCGAGGCGCGCAAGCGGCTCGGCGGTCGCGCCTGGACGGTTCACGACCGGGACGGCCATGCCCTCGATCTCGGCTGCGGCTGGCTGCATTCCGCCGATCGCAATCCGTGGACCAGCGTCGCTCAACAGGAAGGCTTCGCGATCGACAAGACGCCGCCGCCGTGGAGGAACAGGCCTCTCGAAGCAAGCCTTTCACGCGCCGAGCACACGGCGTTTCGCCACGTTATCGATGAATTCTACGACCGGCTGGAGGAAGCGGCGCAGGGCGAGGCAGACGCTCCGGCGTCAAGTTTGCTCGACCCGGCCAATCGCTGGAATCCGCTGCTCGATGCCATGAGCACCTACATCAGCGGCGCCGAGCTCGAACGGGTTTCGTTGAAAGATCTGGACAACTATCACAGCACCGACCTCAATTGGCGCGTCGTCGAAGGCTATGGCACGCTGATCAGCGCTTATGGAGCGGACCTGCCGGCCATGCTGGACTGCCCGGCCAGTGAGATCGATCACAGCGGCAAACGTTTGAAGATAACGACAGGCAAAGGATCGATCGCCGCCGATCAAGTCATCATTACGGTGCCGAGCGCGATCCTCGCCGCCGAGCGCATCCGGTTCACTCCGGCGCTTCCCGATAAGGTCGAAGCCGCGCACGGCCTGCCGCTCGGCCATGACGACAAGCTCTTCATGTCGCTAGAGAGTGCCGAAGAATTTCCCACGAGTGCCCGGCTGTTCGCTCATACGGACCGAACCGCGACGGCGGGCTATCACATCAGGCCGTTCGGCTGGCCGATGATCGAAGCCTATTTCGGCGGCGCATGCGCGGCCGAGCTTGAAGCGGCCGGTGAAGCGGCTTTTTTCGACTTCGCCGTCGCGGAGTTGGTTGGCGTGATGGGAAGCGACTTTGCCAAGCGCCTAAAACCGATACGGGTTCACCGCTGGGGCATCGATCAATACGCGCTCGGCGCCTATTCGTTTGCTCGGCCGGGATACGCCGATCGCCGCGCCGTTTTGGCCAAGCCCGTCGATGATCGTCTGTTCTTTGCCGGCGAAGCCTGCTCGCTGCACGACTTCTCGACTGCGCACGGCGGTTATCTCACCGGGACAGCAGCCGCGGAAAGCGTGATCGCCACGCGCGGTAAGGCGCGGGCTATTCGAAATATTTCTCGATAATCCGCCGATACACCGCCGTCAGCGCCACAAGATCGGCGACCGGCACGCATTCGTCGATCGCGTGCATGGTCTGCCCAACCAAGCCGAATTCCAGCACCGGGCAATAGTCCTTGATGAAGCGCGCGTCCGATGTGCCGCCGGTGGTCGACAGTTTCGGTTTGCGTCCGGTCACTTCGGCAATCGCGGACGCCGCAAGCTCCGTGAATGGGCCCGGCTTGGTGACAAAAACATCGGCGTTCGACGGTTCCCACTCGATGGCGAAGCGGACGCGGCCCTCGGCGGCTGCCTCCGCCCGCTGTCCGATAAGCTGTTTGAGCGAATCCTGGCTGTGCCGGTCGTTGAAGCGGATGTTGAAACGCGCCCGCGCCTCGCCTGGAATGAGATTGACCGTCTTGTTGCCGATGTCGATCGAGGTGAATTCGAGGTTCGACGGATCGAACTGCGCGCTGCCGTCGTCGAGCGGCGCCTGGATGGCCGCGATCAGCTTGACCAGCCCGCGCACCGGATTGTCGGCGCGATCCGGATAGGCGACGTGGCCCTGCTTGCCAGTCACAACCAGCACACCGTTGAGCGAGCCGCGGCGGCCGGCCTTGATGGTGTCGCCGAGCATGTCGACGTTGCTCGGCTCGCCAAGCACGCAGTGATCGAATTTTTCGCCGCGCGCGGCCGCCCATTGCAACAGCTTGATGGTGCCGTTGACGGCGATGCTCTCCTCGTCGCCGGTGATGAGCAGCGAGATCGACCCATGCTTTGGCTTGCCGTCATTCGCCGCCAGATAATCCAGCGCCGCGGCGACGAAGCAGGCGATGCCGCCCTTCATGTCGACGGCGCCGCGCCCAAAGAGCTTGCCGTCCGCGACCTCGCCGGCGAACGGCGGATGACGCCACATCGTTTCGTCACCCGGCGGCACGACATCGGTATGGCCGGCGAACACCAGATTGGGTTGCTCGGTGCCGATGCGCGCATAAAGGTTCTCGATCGGCGCGGTGCCGGGCTCGGTAAACGTCATGCGCTGAACGCTAAAACCCGCTTTCGCCAGCACGCCGTGCAGATACGCGAGCGCGCCGCCGTCCGCCGGCGTCACCGACGGGAAGCGCAGCAGGTCGCGGGCGATGGTGAGAGGATCGGCGGTCATAGCAAACACTCTAGCTCGCGCGGCCTGCGCCCGCGAGCGGATCGGGACCATGCGGGTTGGGACCCACGGTACCTTTGCGGAAACCAAGTTCGACCAATAGCGCGATACCGAAGGCGGTAAACGGCACAGCGAGGGCGTAAGCCAGCGTGCTCGGGCTTGCATCGCTGCCGGCCCAACCCAGAACCGAGAACAAGTCGAGCATCACGCTCGCTGCAAAAAAGACGCCGAGGAGCCAGAACGGCAGGTTGCGGTCGTTGGCGCGCTTGGTGGCAATGGCGAATTCCGGATAGGTGAACACGAGATCGACGATGGCGTTCAGCTGATCGCCTTGGATCTGGCTCGCCGCATAGCACGCCGCCATGTTGGCGGCGCCGACCGCGAGCATTCCGATCCAGAACGGCTTGCGGCCGATGCGGCCGTGGAAGCCATCGAGCAGCCAGAGGAGATAGCGCCAATCCATCGCGGCCACGCGCGTCAATCGCGCAACAGTTCGTTGATGCTGGTCTTGGCGCGGGTCTTTTCATCGACGCGTTTGACGATGACGGCGCAGTAGAGGTTCGGGTTTACGTTTCTGCCGCGCGCCTCTCCGGGCATTGAGCCCGGCACCACCACCGAATAGGCCGGCACCTCGCCCTGCGTGATCGCGCCGGATTCGCGATCGACAATCTTGGTCGAGGCGCCGATGAACACACCCATCGACAGCACCGCGCCTTCGCGCACGATGACACCCTCGGCCACTTCGGAGCGCGCCCCGATGAAGCAATTGTCCTCGACGATCACCGGTCCGGCCTGCAACGGCTCAAGCACGCCGCCGATGCCGACGCCGCCGGAGATGTGACAGTTCTTGCCGATCTGCGCGCACGAGCCGACCGTGGCCCAGGTGTCGATCATGGTGCCGGAATCCACATAGGCGCCGAGATTGACGAACGACGGCATCAGCACCACGCCCGGCGCAATGTAAGCGGCGTGGCGCACCACGCAGCCGGGCACGGCGCGAAAGCCGGCACCGCGGAATTTCTGGTCGTCCCATTCGTCGAATTTCGACGGCACCTTGTCCCACCACGCCGCATGCGCCGGCCCGCCTGGAATAACGCTCATGTCGTTGAGACGGAACGACAGCAGGACCGCCTTTTTGAGCCACTGATTGACCTTCCAGGTGCCTTTCGCAGGGCCGTCCGCCGCGCGCTCGGCAACGCGCGCTTGCCCGCTATCCAGCAATTCGAGCGCCGCCGCAACGGCGTCACGCACCGGCCCCTTGGTGGTCGGCCCGATGCCGTCGCGCTTCTCGAAGGCGTCGTCGATGGTCTTTTCCAGATCGGCTGTCGACATGGATACGATCCTTGGAAGGGATCCCTGTTGCGGCGGTTTGTCGGGGCGGAGCCCAATAATGTCAAGCAATTGCTACAGATTAAGCCCGCGCAACGATACCGCGCAAAAACTCCGCCAGATCGTCGGTAACGTAATCGACATGCGGCTCGTCGCGGCCGGCGAGCTCCCAGTCCTCGCGCAACACCACGCCGGCGCCCTTCGGCACCACCAGAACCGTGGTCATGCCGAGCGCGTGCGGCACTTCGAGATTGCGGGCGAGGTCTTCGAACATCACCGCGCTGTTTGGATCGACGCGGTGCCGCTTGAGAAAGCGCTGATAGACTTGCGGCTGCGGCTTCGGCTCGAGTTCAGCCGCCCTGATGTCGAATACGTCTTCAAAGTGATGCCCGATTTCGAGCCGGCGCATCACCGCATCGGCGTGCGCCCGCGTGCCATTCGTAAGGATCAGCTTGCGCCCGGGCAGCTCGCCGATCGCGGCGCCGAGCTCCGGATTTGGCGTCAGCGGCGAGTGATCGATCTGATGGACCATTTCGAGAAATTCGTCCGGCTGAAGCCCGTGCTCCTCCATCAGGCCGCGCATCGTCGTGCCGTAGCGCCGGTAATAATCCTTCTGCAGGCGGAACGCCTCGTCATGGCTGATCTTCAGGAAATCGGCGACGTAGTCGCGAATGCGCTGGTCGACCTGGTGCCACAGGTTGAGATGATGCGGATAAAGCGTGTTGTCGAGATCGAACACCCAGGTCGCGATTCCGCGGAACCCGCGCGACGCGTGCGGTCCGGTTCCCTGCGACTCGTTATTGCCATTTTTCACCGTCACAGTGTTTAGCCGTTATCGAATCGGATGCAATGCGGGCTGAGGCTGGAACTGGGGCTGGGGTCGGGTGATGCGTCGGAAGTTGCGGAAAACGCTGCCGTTTCTCATGGCCATTTTTCTCGGCACCATGGCGGCCGCGCTGATCGCCGGCATGGCCATGCTGGCGGCGCATTCGTAATCACTTCAACTCAGCTTAGTCGCCGGCTCAGCTCACCTCGCGCCAGGTCGGCGCCGGGAGCACGCCTTCGATCGCTCCGTCGTGCAGCGCGACCGGATCGCGTTCGCCCTCCAGGGCGAGCCGCAGCATGGAGCGCGCGAGCTCGTCCGGCTTGATCGATGAGTTGCCGATCGCTTTGAGCGTCAGCCACGCCTCATCGAACGCGGTCTCGATCACGACCAGCGTCTGTGGATCGAACGTGCTGTTGTGGAATCCGCGCAAGGCCTGCCCTCATCGCGATACGGCTTTTGCAAGGTCCGACTTGAAGATTGCCGACGCGAAGTCTCGGCGCAGACTTGGCCGAGTTTGTGGCCGAGATGTTGACGCCATTCTCACGTTTATCTGATCGAAGGCCGGCCCGGCGGCGATTTCATTGATCAGTTTTTTCAAAATTGCATCAGCAAAATTGTCATAATTTGCCACCGGAACCATGAACGCGCCCGGCCCGCCGATGACATTGGTAAAATAGTAATGGTCGAGGCCCGGTTCCACGGTCAGGATCGGCAGGCCGTTGATGCCGACACCGTCGGCCACGGCTTCGTCGCGCGCCATTGCCGCCGGGCGACCTGAATTGTTGGAGCCGTCGCCCGAAACATCGATGATGCGCCGGGCGCCCTTGTAAGGACTCTGCGCCAGCAAAGTGCGCGCGTAATCGATCGCGCCGCTGATTGACGTACCGCCGCCGAACAGCTTGCGCGGCGCTGCGTCGATCGCGCCGGCGAACGCCTCGGCGCTGGGCGTATCCTTGATCAGCGTCCAGTCGGCGACGACGATGTGCAGGAACGGCCCGGTCCATTGAAACATCGTCACCGCGATCGAGTGCGTGCCGAGTGAGCGGACGGCATTGAGCACCTGCGGATTGCGGAACGCCGCCGCGTAACCCTGCTTCTGCAATTCGAAGCGGCTCATGCTGACACTACCGGACGTGTCGACCGCAAGCACGAGCGCGACGGACACTTGAGCTGAGCCTTGGGACTGCGGACTCCCTTGCGGCGGCGCCTCGCTCTGCGCCGTGGCCGGTCCGGCAATGCCCGCACCAAACAACAGCGCGAGCAGCGCACCCGTCAATCGCCGCGCAAAACGATTTTCAGGCTCGCCCATACCCCTGCGCCATCGCCCTTAGCTCACGCTTTCAACCGCGGCAGAAGCCGCTCGGCATTGCCGCTTGCGATCGAGTCGAGATCGGACTGCGGCAGGCCGAGACTGCGCAGATTGTTGATCTGATCAAGCGGAAAATACGGAGTGTCGGTGCCATAGGTCACTTGCGACATCGGCACGAGCTTTTGCAGCGCCGCCATCGCGGCCGGATGCGTGGCGTTGGCGGTGTCATAGTAAAGACGGCGGAATTCGGCCTCGATGCCGTCGGGCGCAACGCCACCGGGCGCGCGCGCCTTCTTGTCGTAGAACGCCTCGATGCGTCCGGCCAAAAACGGAATTGTGCCGCCGCCGTGCGAGAAGATCCACTTGATGTCGCGTTGCCGCGTGAAGGTCCCTGACAGCAACAAGCTCACGACCGTCCGCGTGGTATCGTGCGGCACTTCGATCACGGCCGGGAACGCGCCGACCGAAAGATGACCGCAGCAGCTCGCCACCAGCGGATGCACGAACACCACCGCCTTGCGGCGGTTCAGCTCCTCCATCACCGGCTTGTAGGTGGGGTGTCCCAGCCACTTGTCGCCGTAGTTGGATTGCAGGTTGATGCCGTCGGCGTGCAGCGTGTCGAAGGCGTATTCGATTTCCTTGAGCGTGGCGTCGATGTCGAGCATCGACAGCGGCGCGAACAGGCCGTAGCGGCCGGGCCGTTCGCGCACCATCTCGGCGGCGAAGTCGCAGCACAGCCGCGCCATGTCGTGCGCCTTTTCGGGCCCTGCGTCGAACCACACGCCGGGCGTCGACGCCAGCGACAGCACGCCGGTGGTGATGCCGGCCTTGTCCATGTCCTCGAACGCCTTGTCGCGCGTCCAGGCGAGTTGCACGCCGAGATGTGGAATCTTGTGCGCGTCCTCCCACGCCCCCCAGGCCTTCTGGTAGGCCGGCGGATAAAAGTGATGATGCGTGTCGATCAGTTTTGCGGGTGCGGCGAGCGCCGGCGTCTTTAACTCCGGCACAACGGCCGTGGCCGCGAACGCCGCGGCACCCGCCAAAAAGCCGCGCCGCGAGGCGTGACAAGAGCAGCCAAAAAGCGTTTTGGAAGGCGCAGTACATTGCGCCGCCGGCGTATTCGCCGTCATTTTCATGTTTTCCCTCCCGGTCTTGCGGCCCCGATATTAGAGCATTTTCCGGAAAAGTGGATGCCGGTTTTCCGCAGAAAATGCGACCAAATCCAAAAACGGCCGCGGCAAACGCGCAAACTTGCCAGCGAGGGCATCAGCGCCACAGCTGAAACGCCACCAGCGCGCCCAGCATAATTGCGCCGCCGACGGCCTGCAGCGGCGTGATGATCTCGCCAAGCAGCGGCGCGCTGATCAGCGTTGCCAACAGCGGCTCCAGATTCATGAGCAGCGCCGTGCGAAACGGGCCGATCCGCCGGGTCGAGGCGTACAGCATCAGGATGCCGCTGGCCGTGGTGACGCTCACCACCAGGACCGCGAACCAGCCGAGGCCGCTATGCGGCGCGTGCCAATCCATGGTGATGGCGGCCGCGATCGCGAAAATCGCCGTCGACGACACCAGCGAATGCCACGTCGTCAGGCGCGGATCGGCCTCCTGCAATTCCGCGCGGGCGACCAGAAGAAACACCGCGCGCGATACCGCGGCGCCAAGCGCGAACATGATGCCGAGCACGGAAAGGTGTTGCGGATAGGCGCCGATCATCAGCGCCAGGCCGAGGAACGCAACGAGCGCGGCAAGCGCACCTTGCCACGACAGCCGCTCAATGCGGAACATGAAGCCGCCAATGCCGGTGAGCAGCGGATAGGCGAAATAGGTCAGCACCGCGACCGGCACGGTGATCAGTTCGATCGCCTTGAACAAGCCGTAGACGACCGCGGCGAACAGCACGCCGAGGCCGAGCGCGATCATGCGCACGCGGGGCGTACTCGGCTTCGGCGGGTCGAGCCGCAAGTAGATGTACATGATGCCAAGCCCGATGGCGCCGCGGATCAGCGCCAGCGTCAGCACATCGCCGCCGGCGACGAAGACGAACTTGGCAAGCGTATCCGAGAGCGCGAACGAGATCGCCGCAATGACACCTGGGCCAAGAGCCGCCCCGAGGGCAAGACGCTGCGTGTCCGGCATCTCTGCGCTCATCGCACTTAGGTTTGTCAGTTGTGGATGAGCGTGCCGGCGCCGAGCTCGGTGAACAGTTCGAGCAGCACCGCATGCGACACCTTGCCGTCGAGAATCACCACACCCTCGACGCCGCGCTCCAGCGCGTCGATGCAGGTTTCCACCTTGGGAATCATGCCGCCCGAAATGGTGCCGTCGGCGATCAGCCGGCGCGCGTCGTCGACCGACAGCTCCTTGATCAGCGTCTTCGATTTGTCGAGCACGCCGGGCACGTCGGTCAGCAGCAGGAAGCGCTTGGCCTTGAGCGCACCGGCGATCGCGCCGGCAAACGTGTCGGCATTGACATTATACGTACCGCCGTCGGCGGCGGCGCATACCGGCGCCAAAACCGGGATCAGCTCGCGGCCGAGAATCTGGTCGAGCACGCTCGTGTCAACCCTTTCGGGCTCGCCGACAAAGCCAAGATCGATCACCTTCTCGATTTCGGAACCGGGATCGACCATGGTGCGGGTCAGCTTCTTGGCGACCACCATGTTGCCGTCCTTGCCGCACAGCCCCACCGCCCTGCCGCCGGCCTCGTTGATGTAGCCGACCATCTGCTTGTTGATGGAGCCCGCCAGCACCATTTCGACGATTTCGAGCGTCGCCTTGTCGGTGATGCGCAGCCCGGCCTCGAATTGCGACTTCACGCCGACCCGCTTGAGCATCGCCTCGATCTGCGGGCCGCCGCCGTGGACCACCACCGGATTGATCGCCGTCTGCTCCAGCAGCACGATGTCGCGGGCAAAATCGCGCGCCGTCTGCTCCTGACCCATGGCATGGCCGCCGTATTTGACGACCACGATCGCCTCGTCGTAGCGCTGCATATACGGCAGGGCCTCCGCCAGGATGCGGGCCTGCTGGAAGGGCGACACCTCCATGGGGGGAACTCCTTGGGCCGGGGAGGCTTTCTAGCCGCCGTCGGCGCGCAGGGAAAGGCCGTTCGCAATCGTGCCGCAGGAACGGCGCAACCGCTGCAACGTTAGACGGATAGAAGGCGCGCATGAGCAGCGGCCTGCAAAGGGCGACGAGGGAACGCGCGGCCACAACCGCTCGAGTGTTCCCCTCGCGAGCTTCTGAGAAAACTCGGCGCGATCCTCCTGGTAGCCATCATTAAGGAGGTTCCCATGTCAATGAGTTATACTTCTTCCACCAGCGTATCGCGCGAGGCCGCCACATATGGCGGCTTCGTCGATGCGTTGGGCGGCATTGCGACTATCGTTCTGGCGATCATCGGGCTGTCCGGCGTCAAGCCGGATATCCTGGCGTCGATTGCAACGATCGTGTTCGGCGCGGCGCTCCTGATCCAGGGTGGCGCCATGCTGAGCGAGTTTGCCGAGACCGAAATGACGCCGGACGCCAATGTGGCCACGGGCGGCGGGGGATTGTCGGCGCTGTTTCTGGTCGGCATCGGCGGCATCGTGCTCGGCGTCCTGGCGTTGCTCGGAATCCGCGCCACGATACTGACCGGCGCGGCGGTCATCGCCTTCGGCAGTGCGCTGGTGATTAGCAGTTCGGCCGTCTGGCAATTGTTGACGTCACGCTCGGTCGCGATGCGATTCCAGGCGCGTCCCGTCGTGGTCCGCTTCATCGCTTCTGAAGTCGCGGCAGGTTCCGCGGGCGTACAAGCGATGTGCGGCCTTAGCGTGATCGTGCTCGGTATCCTGGCGGTTTGCGGCGTCTTTACGGGTCCGCTGACCCTGGTCGCCCTGCTGGTGGCCGGAGCGTCGATCCTGCTAACCGGCAGCACGCTGACCGGCACCATGGTGGGCTTCATGCGCGACGCGCCGGCCGCTTCGACCACACGACTCGGCTGACGCATCCATAGTACCGATGACCGCAATGATCCTCCCGTACGCACTGTCATAAAAAAATCGCGACAGCGCGTGCGGGAGTTTTTACGCACGCTCCTTCAACAGGCGGCCGATCGCAGCGCGCAGTTCGGCAATGCCGGCGCCGCTCTGCGAAGAGGTCGCCAGTATTTCCGGAAAGGCCGCGGGCCGGCGCGCCAGCCCAAGCGCCACGGCCGCCCGGCGCTCGTTGAGTTCCGCGGCGCTGATGCGGTCCGCCTTGGTCAACACGACCTGATAACTGACGGCCGCCTGATCAAGAGTGCGCAGAATATCCTGGTCGGCCGCCATCAGGCCGTGGCGCGCGTCGACCAGCAGATAAACCCGCGCAAGCGTCGCCCGGCCGCGCAGGAAATCGTGAATGAGTTTTGTCCAGGCGCCGATCTTGCTCTTCGCCGCCGACGCGAAGCCATAGCCCGGCATATCGACCAGCACGAGCGTCCCGGCAGCAGCGCCGCCGGGCGCAAAGAAGATGAGTTCCTGCGTACGGCCGGGCGTGTTCGAGGTGCGTGCCAGCGCTTTCCGTCCGGTCAGCGCATTGATCAGACTCGACTTGCCGACATTGGAACGGCCCGCAAACGCGATCTCAGGCGCCGACATCGCCGGCAGCGAAGCAAGCGAACTCGCCGCCGATGCAAAGTTCCATTCGCCCGCGAACAAGCGGCGCCCGGTCTCGATCTCGGCTGTCGAAAAGGTCGCGCCAGGCTGCGCCGGTGTGTTCATGAGTTGCTCCGGCCATCCGGCCTCCTGGCCACCACATCGCGGCTGCGGAACCAAACCGCCGGTCCGTGGTTTTTCCTGCGCGAACGTGCCCGGAGGGGAAAGTCCATGGACGACTGGTCGAGTGTGCGGCTGTGCGACGTCGTCAACCTCGCACTGGGGGGTGTGCTGTTCTTCTCACCCTGGCTGTTCGACCTATCCACCACTGGCGCCCAATTGCAGATCGCCTCGATTATCGGACTCATCATCGCGGTGCTGTCGATTGCTGCGCTCGCCGCTTTCGCGGTGTGGGAGGAATGGCTCAACCTATTGGCCGGCTTGGCACTGATGGTATCGCCCTGGCTGCTCGGCTTCCAGGACAGTCAGGCGATGACGATCGATGTCGTGATCGGCATGAGCGTGGCCTTCATGGCTGCGCTCGAAGCATGGCTGTGCCAGCGCAGGACTGTTGCAGGCCCAACACCGGAAGGCTGACGCCCAAAATGGCAAAACCGCAAAATGACAAAGCCGGAAGTGCTGTCGACTTCCGGCTTACGCCATTTTCGCATTTTCGCAGCAGCCCTGTCGGCCCGTTTGTCCGCGCCGAAATGAGCGGAATAAGCGCTACGCGGCCTCTCCGGCGCGATCGTAGCAGTTGATCGCGACCGGCGCATAAGCCGGGTTCTTGGCGGCACCCTGATAGCGCACGGCGGCCGCAACCGCTGAAATCCCGATCTTTCCGTACCGGCGGTCGAGCGCGGTGTTTTGTGCAGTCTTTTTGGCCTTGTCGGCAGCAACGTCTTTCATTCTCAAACCCCATGTCCCGTCTGTTGAGTGAGCCCAAGCTCTAGGCAGCGAGTGCGGCGGAAATGGGCGGCAAATCGACCGCTGTGGTGGCATTTCCGTCGATCCATCGAGCAATGCTATCGGGCTAGTAAATGCTTCCTTACTCTTCCGGGTAAACGGGCATTTAATTTCCCGCTGCAGCCGGCTCGCGCTTGGGGCCCGACGCCACAACGCGGCATTTTCTTGTGCTTATCCGGGCTAAATCGGGGCGGGGTGCGTCATTCCTGCCACACCTCGCCAACACTTAGTTCAGGAGACCGTGTTATCCCCCTGTTTGTCTGGAATTTTTACCGCGATTTGGCTATGGAAAACTCCGTAATCGGGATTTGGGGTCGGCTTCGAAATCCACGGGCATTGGGTAGGGTGATGGGCATTCGCGCAGTTGCACTTGTGACTATCGGGCTTGTCGGCCTGATGCTCGGTGGCTGCATGCAGGAGACGATCGAACCTGCAAGCAAGGCCGGCTGGACCGCACGCGACAAGCAGTTGATGGCGAACCTGCCCTACGCGCAGGCCGATATCCCGGAGCAATATCGCCGGCACATCGTCGACTATACGCGCAAGGAATCGCCGGGCACGATCGTGGTCGATGAGGACAACAAGTTCCTCTATTACGTGCTGCCCAACGGCAAAGCGATCCGCTACGGCATCACCGTCGGCGAAGAGGCGCAGGCCTGGAGTGGCATCGCCAAGGTCGGCCGCATGCAGGAATGGCCGCCGTGGATTCCGACCGCGAGCGAGCAGCAGCGGCTCGGACCGTTCCCGGCATTCGTCACCGGCGGTCCGCAGAATCCGATGGGCGCGCGCGGCATGTATCTGTACTCGAACGGCAAGGACACGCTGTACCGTATCCACGGCACCAATCAGCCCGAATATATCGGGCAGGCGATCTCGTCGGGCTGCATCCGCATGACCAACGAGGATGCGATGGACCTCTACAGCAGGGTCAAGGTCGGCACGATCGTGGTGGTGCTCAAGCCGCACGGCGATGGCGCGCCGGCCGTCGAGCACGTCGCCTCCGGGCCGCGGACCGAAAGCGCCTACTAGACGGCAATCAGAGATCAGCGATCAGGGACCGGAACTGGCAACAGTTCCGGTTCTTTTTGTTTGGCGAAATACGACTGGTGACCGTGCGAGGCCCTACGCCGCGCCCAACGTGATGTGCACAATTTCCGGCGGTACACCGAGCCGCGCCGGGATGATACTCGTGCCAAGACCGCCCGACACGACGAGGTGCCGGCCGCTCTCGACCACATGACCGTAGGCGTAGCGCGCACCGAATTTCGACGGCACGAACAGCGGCCAGACGAGCGGCACGCGCACCTGCCCGCCATGGGTGTGACCGGCAAGCGTCAGCGCCACCCGGTCCGGCACGTGCGGGAAAATGTCCGGCTCGTGAACGAGCAGCACGACCGGATCGTCAGTTTTAATCTTTCGCATGGTCCACGGCAGATCGTCGACGCCGAGGAAGCGGCCATGGCCGAGCGGATAGGCGAGCTGGTCGCCGATACCCGCGAGCCAGAATTTCTGCCCCGCCTCGCCGAGCAGCATCGCGTCGTTTTCCAGCAACGGGATGTTCGCGCCGGCGAGCGCGCGGCGCACGCCATCGAGGTCGTGCCACCAGTCATGATTGCCGAGGATCGCCCAGATGCCGAGCGGCGCCTTGAGACGTTTGAGTTCCGCCGCCCACAGCGGGTCCGGCACGCGCGCATAGGGGAATTTGTACCAGGCGACGAAATCGCCGAGCAGCACGATGAGATCGGAGTGCAACGCGTTCGCGGTGTCGATCACGGCGCGGACGTGCGGGAGCTGCATGTCGGGCCCGCCGGCGTGCAGGTCGGCGATCACCGTGATGGTCAGCTTCTGCCCCGCGGGCCACGCACGCGGCGTCAGCCCATAGCGGGTGACGACAAGGCCCTGCGGCTCGATGGCGCCCGCATACACCGCGGTGGTGCTGGCGGCGAGAACCGCAAGCCCGGCTCCGGCCGTCAGGACGCGGCGGCGCGTCACGCCGGCGCGCGGGGGCAAGCTCGCCTGCTCGGGTCCACCGTCCGTAGCCACTGTCATAAATGCCTCATGGGGCGCGCACGACCGCGTCCATCATCACGTGGCAACGCTCCCGCCTCGAGCGTAACCGTTCGCGTGTCAGCCATGGTGTCCCGCTCAACGCCGCTCACACCTGCCGCTCGCAGCTTCATAACCTATCGGCGATCCAAGCGGGTTAACGCGCGGTCACGTCTGCGCGAGGGCGAGTTTCGGGGCCGGAGGCGCGGGATCATAACTGCTGCCGAACTTGTTCGGCTTTCGCGGTGATGAAACGGTCTGGTATGTTTCAGATCCATTTGATCCCGCCACAGAATTTCCGTGCCAGCGAGGATACGCCTATGAGCGCCAGCGTTGCCGGCTCGAAGGACGCCGAGGCTTTCGTGCAGGCGGCGCGCGCGCTCACGCCGGCGATCCGCGCCGCGCGCGCCGAGAGCGAACGCGAGCGCAGCCTGCCGGCGCCGCTGGTGCGCCAGATGGCGGAGCAAGGCCTGTTCTCGATCTGGCTCGCCCGCGCGCTCGGTGGTCCGGAACTCGGCCTCGTCGATTTCTTCCGCGTCATCGGCGAGCTCGCCCGCGCCGACGGCGCCGCCGGCTGGTGCGCGACAGTATCGGCGGGCTACAGCCGGTTCTCCGGCTTTCTTACCGAAAAGGTGGCGCGCGACATCTTCGGCGGCGGCACCACCATCATGGCCGGGACCATCAATCCCACCGGCAAAGCGGTGGCCGTGCCGGGCGGTTTTCGCGTCAGCGGCCGCTGGGCCTACGGCAGCTTCATCCAGCACAGCAGCTGGACGGTCGGCAATTGCTTCGTCCACGACGGTGATGCGCCGCAGCGCGGCGCCGACGGCGCGCCCGACATGCGGCTCATGCTGTTTCCGACACGCGAGGTGGAAATCATCGACACGTGGCGCGTCGCCGGCCTGCGCGGCACCGGCAGCCATGATTTTGCGGTCCGCGATGTGTTCGTGCCCGAGGATCACGCCATCGCAGGTTTCGCGGCCAAGCCGACGCAGCCAGGCACGCTCTACACGGCGCCGTTTATCACCGTGTTCGCCATGTGCCTCGCCAGCGTGCCGCTCGGCATCGCGCGCGCGGCGATCGAGGCGTTCACCGAACTCGCCGAGGCGAAGACGCCGCTCGGCGCATCGAGCCGGCTGCGCGAGAAAGCTGCCGCGCAGGCCGATCTCGGCAAGGCCGAGGCGCTGCTCAGCTCGGCACGCGCCTTCATGTTCGACGAGGCGAACAAGCTCTGGGAGACGGTGGCGGCGGGTGAAGCGCCGTCACTCAAGCAGCGCGCGGTGGCGCGGCTCTCGGCCGCACAGGCGGCGAGCGCCTCGGCCCAGGCGGTCGACCTCCTTTACAACGCCGCCGGGGGATCGGCGCTTTACGAGGACAATCTGCTTGAACGCTGCTTCCGCGACGTCCACGCGGCAACGCAGCATGTCGGCATCGCGTCCACGAATTTCGAACTGTCCGGCCGTGTCCTGCTCGGATTGGATCCCGGCACGCCGCGCTTTTGAGCTGTGTGACAAAGCGCGCGGGGCCCGCAGTCAGCCCTACCCGGCGCCCGCCAAAGCAGGATAAGCTTCAGCCAAAGCCGGGCAAAAGGCGATAGTGGAGGACGGGCATGTTGAAAATTTCACGCAGAACGATTCTGAAAGCTACGGCCGGCGCCGCCGCGCTGCCGGCGATGCCGTATGTTGCGCGGGCGGATACCTATCCGTCGCGCTCGGTGCTGATCCTGGTCGGCTATGCGCCCGGCGGCCCGACCGACATCTGCGCACGGCTAATCGCCCAATGGCTGTCGCAGCGTCTCGGCCAGCAATTCGTGGTCGAGAACCGCGACGGCGCCGGCAGCAACATCGCCACCGAGGCGGCGATCCATGCCGCGCCGGATGGCTACACCTTGCTGCTGGCTACCCAGTCGAACGCGATCAACGCCACGCTCTATTCGCACATGGCCTTCAATACATGGAGAGCATGGTGCCGATTGCCGGCATCATGCAGGCGCCTTCGGTGCTCGAGGTGAATCCGTCGGTGCCGATCAAGAGCACCGAGGAGTTCATCGCTTACGCCAAGGCGCATCCGGGCAAGCTCGATCTCGGCACCGCCGGCAACGGCAGCCCGCCGCACATGTTTGCCGAGCTATTCATGTACATGACCGGCGTGAAGCTGAACGTGATCGGCTATCGGGGCGGCGGGCCGGCGCTGGTCGATCTGCTCAGCGGCCAGGTGCAGGTGATGTTCGAGGGCATCACATCGTCGATCGGCTACCTGCGCGCCAACAAGCTGCGTCCGCTCGGGGTAACGTCGGCAGAGCGCTCGCCCGTGCTGCCGGACGTGCCGCCGATTGGCGACGTGGTCAAAGGCTACAATGCAGCCGGCTGGTTCGGACTGGCCGCGCCGAAGGGCACGCCGCAGCCCGTGATCGATACGATCAACAAGGCGGTCGCCGCCGCGATGATCGATCCGACCATGAAGGCGAAGATGGCCAGTCTCGGCGCCGCGCCGATGCCGATGGGACCGGACGAGTTCGGCAAGCTCATGGCCCGCGAAACCGAGACATGGGGCAAGGTGATCCGCGCCGCCAACATCCACTTGGGTTGAGGCGGGTCAGGAGCGGAGCAGCCTCACTCCTGCGCCAGCCGCTCGCGCGTGACCCAGTCGAGCGTGCGGTCGAGCGCGCGGGTCAGCCGGTCGAACAGTGCGTCGATCTCCGCCGCCGTGATGATCAGCGGCGGACACAGCGTGATGACGTCGCCCATCACCGAGCGCACGATCAAGCCCTCGGCCTCGGCGAACGCTACCGCGCGGGCGCCGACCGCGTGCTGCGAGGCGAACGCACGCCTGGTGTTTTTGTCGGCGACGAGTTCGACGCCGCCAATGAGGCCAAGCCCGCGCGCCTCGCCGACCAGCGGATGGGCGGCAAGCGCATTTAGCCGCGCCTGAAACTGAGGAGCGCGCGCAGCGGCATATTCGACGATGCGATCGCGCTGATAGATCTCGATCGCCTTGAGGGCGACCGCGGCCGAGACCGGATGACCCCCATAGGTGAAGCCGTGACCGAATACGCCGATCTTGCGGCTCTCCGTGAGCAGCGCCTGGTACATCGTTTCCGGAATCATCACGCCGGCGATCGGCAGATAGGCCGACGACATCGCCTTGGCGATCGACAGGCTGTGCGGGCGGAAGCCGAGCGGCTCGCAGCCGAACATCGTGCCGAGCCGGCCGAAGCCGCAGATCACCTCGTCGTCGATCAGAAACACGTCGTGCTTGGCGCACACCGCCGCGATTTTCTCGAAATAGGTTTTCGGCGGCATGATCACGCCGCCCGCGCCCATCACCGGCTCGGCGATGAAGGCCGCGACCGTATCGGGCCCTTCCTTGACGATCAGCGCATCGAATTCCGCAGCGAGCCGCGTCGCGAACTCCTCCTCGCTTTCGCCGTCCTGCGCGAAGCGATAGTGGTGCGGACAACCCGCGTGCAGAAAGCCCGGCAGCGGCAGGTCGAAATCGCGATGATTGCCCCGCAGGCCGGTCAGCGACGCCGCCACCAGCGTGACACCGTGATACGCCTTCATCCGGCTCACGATCTTTTTCTTGTTAGGCCGGCCGAGCGCGTTGTTGAGATACCAGACGAGCTTGACCTGGGTGTCGTTTGCTTCCGATCCGGAATTGCAGAAGAACACCTTCGAGATCGGCACCGGCGCGATCTCTTTCAGCTTCTCGGCGAGTTCGATCGCCGGATCGTGGCTCTTGCCGGTGAACAGATGCGCGAACGAAAGCTTGCGCATCTGCGCCGCGGCGGTCTCAACCAGCTCCTCGTTGCCGTAGCCGAGCGCCGTACACCACAGCCCGGACATGCCCTCGATGTAAGGTTTGCCGTCGCTGTCATAGACGGTGACACCCTGCCCACGCTCGATGATCAGCGGGCCGGTCTCGCGGAACGTGGCCAGATTGATGTACGGATGCACCAGCGTTTCGACATCGCGGGTCGCAAGGTTACTGAGCGGAGGCATGGCTTTGCCTTTTCGGAACTTTCAGATTCGCAAGCGCTATCATACCGCAATTGCGGTGGCGTCGTACTGATAGAGCCAGTCGAGCCGCTCGCGCCGGTGCTCTTCCTGCCAGTAGTGCACGACCTCGTTCGCCAGCGCGCCGGCATCGCCGAGCGCCGGGCTGAACACATGCCGCCGGTTTTCGTGCGACTTGCGCACCACAGCGCTGGTTCGCTCCTTGCGGACGTCCTCATAACGGAGAAACGCGCGTTCCGGATCGGCGCGATAATGCGCCAGACACGCGGCGACCACGTAGGCGTCCTCGATCGCCATCACCGCGCCCTGGCCGAGAAACGGCAGGGTCGGATGGCAGGCGTCGCCGAGGAGCGCAATTCGCCGCTCCGTCCAGCGTTCCATCGGCCCGCGCGCCAAGAGCGCCCATTTGTACGGCGTCGCGATGTTATCAATGAATGTATGCACGTCGGCGTGCCAGCCGCGAAAATCGCCGGCGAGTTCGTCCTTGCTGCCTTCGACGATCCAGGATTCGACCTGCCAATCGTCGCGTTCGACAATGCTGATGAAATTCATCAGTTCGCCGCGACGCACCGGATAATGCAGCACGTGGCCGTGCGGGCCGAGCCAGTTCGTGGTGAGAAGCTGCGCCAGATGCGGCGGCAGCCGATCCATCGGGACCAGCCCGCGCCAGGCGACGCAGCCGGTGAATTGTGGCTTGCTGGCGCCGAACAGGCAGGTGCGGACCTGCGAGTGAATGCCGTCGGCCGCGATAATGGCGTGACCGTCCGCCCGCTCGCCGTTCGCAAACTGCGCCGTCGCCGCATCGGCGGTCTGCGTCACCGCCTCACAGCGCATGCCGAGCTTGATCGCGTCCGGCTTTTGCCTGCGGATCGCCTCGACCAGGATGCCGTGCAGATCGTTGCGATGCATGAGAATGTGCGGCGTGCCGAAGCGCTGCACCGACGCCTGACCGAGCGCGATCCAGTCCCAGGTCTCGCCGGTGCGCCAGTGCCGCAATTGCCGCCGCGGCGGCACCACCTGCACGGCGCGTAGCGCCTCCTCCAGGCCGAGCGCGAACAGCACGCGCGTGCCGTTCGAGCCAATCTGCACGCCGGCGCCGACTTCGCGCAGCACGGGCGCCTGTTCGTAGACGACGACGTCGAGCCCGCGCTGCAACAGCGCGAGCGCGGTCGTCAAACCGCCGACGCCACCGCCGATGACGATCGTGGGAAGTGTCGATTCCGCCACGCGAACTCAGTCCATCAATTTGATATTCGCCTCGCGGATCACCTTAGCCCATTTGTCGGTTTCGGCGGCAAGCATCTTGCCGAACTCCCCGGGCGTCCCCGGCATCATCATGCCGCCGAGATTGGCGAGCTTGCCCTTCATCACCGGATCGGCAAGCCCGGCATTGACCGCCTTGTTCAACTTGTCGACGATCTCGGGCGGGGTGCCTTTGGCCGCATTGAGCCCGTAGAAAGCGCTCGCCTCGTAGCCGGGCACCGCGTCCGAAATGCTCGGCACGTCCGGTAACTGGTCGGAACGCGCCTTCGTGGTGACGCCGAGCGCGCGGAATTGGCCGTTGCGGATGTAGCCGATCGAGCCCGGCAGATTGTCGAACGTGATCTGCACGCGGCCGCTGATCATGTCGGTGTAACCGCCGCCATTGAGGCCCCGATAGGTAACGCCGGGGAGCGGAATGTTCGTCATGATCCTGAACAATTCCGCCGACATCATCACCGACGTGCCGCTGCCGGGCGACGCGTAATAGACTTTGCCCGCGTTCGCCTTGGCGTAGGCGATGAACTCGGCAATCGTTTTTGCCGGGACCTGCGCACCCACCTCCATGACGTTGGGCACCCGCATGATGCCGGCGACCGGATCGCTGTCGCGCAGGAAATTGAATTTGAGGTGCGGGTAGAGCGTCGCATTGATGACGTTGGTCGGATTGGTCAACAGCAGCATGTAGCCGTCAGGCGGCGACTTGATCATGTCTTCGGTGGCGATGTTGTTGGCGGCGCCGGGCCGGTCCTCGACGATGAACTGGCTCTTGAAGTGATCCGTCAGCCATTGCGCCATCAGCCGCGAGACGATGTCGACGGCGCCGCCGGCGGAAAAGCCGGACAGGATTTTGACCGGCCGCGTCGGGTAGTCCAGCGCCGAGGCTGCGCGCGGCAGCGCCGGCGCCGCCGTGGCGGCCGTAACGAGTTGCAAAAAGCGGCGGCGGCGAACTTTCATGGCAATCCCCTCATTGCGGTCTTGTGGCTGGCGGGTTCGTAGTTTTACTCGGGCTTGACGTTGGCCTCGCGCATGACTTTGGCCCACTTCCGCGCATCGTCGCTAAAGAGCTTCTCGAAGTCGGCGGTCGAACCGGTGAGCGGCAATCCGCCGACCTCGATGACTCGCGCACGCAGCGCCGGATCGTTGAGACCGGCGTTGATCTCCTTGTTGAGGCGCTCAACAATGTCAGCCGGCGTTTTCTTCGCGGCGCCGATGCCGAACCAGACGGTCCCTTCATAGCCGGGCAGAAACTCCGCAACAGCGGGCAGCTCCGGCATCACCGGCGCACGTGTCCTGGTGCCCACCCCCAGGGCCCGCAGCTTGCCGGATTTGATGTAGCCGACCAGCGTCGGCATCGCCTCGAACATCACGTCGGCGCGGCCGCCGAGCAAATCCGTGAGCGCCGGCGCCGCGCCCTGATACGGCACGTGGAGCAGATCGACCTTCGCCATCAGCTTGAACTCCTCGCCCGCCAGGTGCGGCGTGGTGCCATTGCCGACCGAGGCCATCACGATCTTGCCGGGATTGGCTTTGGCGTAGGCGATGAACTCAGGAATAGTCTTTGCCGGCACGGACGGATTGACCACCATGACCAGCGGCTCGAGCGAAATACCGCAGACCGGCGCAATGTCGCGCGTGATGTTGAAGCTGAGATTCTTGTAGTACGACGCGCTGATCACCGCCGATGTGCTGACCAGCATCAGCGTGTAGCCATCCGCCGGCGCCGCGACCACCGACGCAATGCCGATCGTGCTGCCGGCGCCGGGACGGTTCTCGACCGGGAATGCCTGCCCCAGCCGCTGCGACAGCCATTGTCCCATCAGTCGCGCAAAGATATCGGTCGGCCCCCCTGCCGGAAAGCCGACGACGATCCGTACCGGCCGCGTCGGATAAGCGAGTGCGTGTGCGGCTTGCGGACCCGCGATGGCGGCGGCTCCGGCGAGTTGCAGAACACGTCGGCGCGGAATTCTCATGGCAACACCCCCATGCCTTACTGCGGCTTGATGCCTGCGTACTTGATGACTTTGCCCCATTTGTCAGTCTCGGCCGCGACCAGTTTGGCGAACTCCGCGGGCGAACCCTTCAGCCCAACGCCGCCGAGATCGGCCAAGCGTGACGTGAAGCCCGCGTCGGCCGTGGCGGCGTTGGTTTCCCTGTTCAGCTTGTCGATGATGTCGGCCGGCGTGTTCCTCGGCGCGCCGAGGCCCTGGAACGATGTTGCCTCGTAGCCGGGCAGAAAATCGGCAACTGTCGGCAGATCGGGCAGCGTCGGCGACCGCGTCGCCGAGGTGACGGCGAGCGCGCGCAGCTTGCCGGATTTGATGAAACCGATGGACGCCGAGATCAGGTCGAACATGACCTGGACGCGCCCGCCCGCCATGTCGATCAGCGCGGGTGCGTCGCCGCGATACGGAACATGGAGCAGGTCGACGCCGGCCATCATCTTGAAAAGTTCGCCCGCAAGGTGCGGTGTCGAACCGATGCCGCCGGACGCCATGTTGATCTTTCCGGGATTCGCCTTGGCGTAGGCGATGAACTCCGGCACCGTCTTGGCGGGCACCGCCGGATTGACCTCCATGACTTGGCCGACGCGGATGACGCCGGCGATCGGCGCGATGTCGCGCAGGAAGTCATAATTAAGATGCCGGTACATGCCGGGATTGGTCGCGTTCGATGTCGTAACCAGGAGGAGCGTGTAACCGTCGGGCACGGCGCCAACGACCGCCTCGGTGGCGACACTGGTGTTGGCGCCGGGGCGGTTGTCGATGATGAATTGCTGGCCGAGCCGCTGCGACAGCCATTGTGCGATCAGCCGCGCGACGGTGTCGGCCGCCCCACCAGCCGGATAGCCGACAAGGACACGCACCGGCCGGTTCGGATAATCGGTAGCCTGTGCGGCGCGAGGCAGCGCCGCGCCGATGGCTGCGGCTCCTGCCAAACGCAGCAGCTCACGGCGCCGAGGTTTCATCGCACCCCCCTTCGCGAGGCTCTTGCCGGTCAGCCCGACTTGATTCCCGCCGCTTTGATGATCGGCCACCATTTCTTGATCTCGGCACGTTGCAGCGCCCCGAGCGCTTCGGGCGTTTGTTGATCGGGCGCCGGCACCGCCTGGCCCTGCTCGGCAAACCGCTTCTTGACCAAGGGGTCGGCCAGGGCCGCGCGGATCGCCCCATTCAGTTTGTCGACGATGTCGTTCGGCGTTGCCTTCGGCGCCCATATGCCGTGCCAGAACGAGGCATAGAGTCCCGGCACGCCGGCTTCCTCCATGGTCGGAATGTCCGGCGCCGCCCACCAGCGCTGTTTCGCCATCACCGCGTAGGCCTTGATCTGGCCGCTGCGTACGAAGGGAAATGTCGCGGCCGCCATGGACAGGAAAATGTCGATGCGCCCGGCAAGCAGATCTTGATTGAGCGGCGCGGCGCCCAAATACGGCACCAGTTGCAGCTTGGTGCCGGTCACGCCTTCGAAATACGCCGCGTTGAGATCGGATGCGCCACCGACGCCCACCGCGCCCGCCAGCGTCTTGCCGGGATTCTGCTTCATCCAGGCAATCAATTCGGCGAGGTTTTTGGCCGGCATAGTCTTCCGCGCCACCATCCAGATTGGCGTGTCGGCGATCTCCGCGATCGGCGTGAAGTCGTTCAGCACGTCGAACGGCAGCTTCATGGTGGCGCCGATGACCACATGGGTGCTCCAGTGGCCGATGCTGAGCGTGTAACCATCCGGCGCCGCGCGCGCGACCCGCGCCATGCCGACGCTACCGGCCGCGCCGCTCAGATTTTCCACGATGACGGATTGGCCGAGCGTTTTACGCATATGCTCGGCGAGAATACGCGAGAGAGTATCGGTCGGGCCGCCGGCCGGAAACGGCACGACGATCGTGATCGGACGCGACGGGAAGTTATCGGCGCGAGCAAAACCCGGCGCGGTTTGCATTGCCGCCGTAGCCGCGGCAAGCAGCAAAACGCGACGCCGCGCGAGAATCGCCACCTCTCCCATGGCGCGTCCTCCCTGTCAGCTTTCGTGGTCCGCGGCGTGGTTTCGCTCGCGACTATTTTTGGACTGCTAGAAAGCTCAGTCTGCCGAGTGCCGGGCCTGCCGATGGCACGTCATAGGGCCGCCGATTGCAATTCAGGACTTCGGCACGTCCTGCCGGCAGCTCACGTAACGACTGTCAGTTCGTACTATAGGGCTCCCGGTAACGTTGCGAAAAGCCGCATTGGCTGCGGCGTGGCAGCGCGGCCTAAACCGGCAGACACAGCGCATTGTCGACCAGGAGATTGTCATAGACGCAGCGCCGTTCGGCGAGCTTCAGCTCCGAGCCGAAGCGGCGAAACTTGTCATGATAGACGCCGACCTGATGCAATTTTGCCTCCGGACGGTCGAACAGCACCTGCACCACCACATAATTGGCGCGCGCGCGAATGTCGCCGTTGTGTTCCTCGCCGAGCACCTGTGTATTGCCGATGATGTGGCGCAGGTAGCGCGGCGCAAACATCTCGGTCTTTTCCACCGCGAAGGCGCGGTCCTGGATCATGCCCTTGTTCTCGCAGTAGACGAGGCCGACCGGCATGCCGCGATCGGCGTTCTCGCGCGAAATGATCACATAGAAGGCGTCGTCGGTGAACATTTCCGCCCAGTCATTGAGCCGCCCGTCGTCAAGCGCCGCCGCATAGGCGCTGTTGAAGTCTTCGATTTCGCGATGCAGCAGCAGCGCTGCGATACGCCGGTCGTTGACGGTCGCTTGTGGCGCCTGCATCGAAATGTCCTAGAGCGCCATCGCCTCGCGCCAATGCTTGTACATGGCGCGAATGGCGGACTCCGAAATCAGCGTATCGGCGGTTCCGGTCGGCGTCTGCGGATCGAGCTTGACCAGATGGCTGCCGTCCGGCACGCGGCGCATGCCGTCCTGCACGAATTTGATTGCCTCGTTGTCCTCCAGGCCAAGGAAGCCGGCCGGCCCCATCAGATTGCCCTGACGCAAGCGGTGCCGCGTCATGTCCTCGTCGTCGCCTTCGAAGCCGAACATGGTCCATTTCATGATGAAGTCGTGCGGACCGTCGGGCACGATCTGGCGAACGCCGAGCGTGTTCATTTCGCGCTGCACGATCAGGTTGGGCCAGATCGTCGACATCGTCACCGACCACGGGCTGTCGAATTCCTCGACGAAATTCATGAAGCGCGCCTCACGCAGGGTCATCCCTTCCTTGAAGGCGCGCATTTCCTTCTTGGCGTCGCCCGAGATCGCCTTGGCGTCGGATTTGGCCGAGGCCATGACGCCGTGCCGTCCGCTCTTGTCGGCGAGCATCATCGAGCGATTGCCGACCACCATCAGCCCGAACGTCACCAGGAAGGTGTGTAAGAGCGTGGCGTGATAAGGGTCCTTGAGGTTCTCGTGATAGAGCTTCCAGTTGCCCGGCAGCGAATGCCGGTAATGGCCGAGCACTTTCAGCTTGCGGCCGTCGAACGTCGCCTCGAATTCGCGCAAGACTTCGGGACCGAGATAATCGGCGATCGATTCCATGTCATCCGCATAGGACGCGAAGACGACCCCGCGGTGCGTCGTCACCGCGAGCTTGCGAAGTCCGTGATCCTTGATCTCAAAATCGGCGGGCATACCGCCCTTGCCGGCGGCGCCGCGGCGGAAAGGAATACCGACCAGATTGCCTTTGAGATCGTACGTCCACTGATGGTACGGGCAGATGAACGCCCGCGCGTTGCCGCTCAACTCACGGCAAAATTCAGACGCCCGATGCACGCAGCGGTTCTCGAACACGCCGATCGAGCCGTCCTCGCCGCGGGCCACGACGACCGCCGTCGGTCCCACGTTGGAGCGAATGAAATCCCCGGAATTCGGCACTTCGGCTTCGAGCGCCACATAATTCCATGTGCGCCCGTGGAAAATGCGTTCGACCTCGCGCTCATAGATTTTTTGATCCGTGTAAACCCAGTCCGGGATGACCGTCAGATCGTCATCGGGCCACACATAGTGATCCTGCGCGAAATCGACGTTTGCCAGGGTCATGCGTATCGTCCTTCGAACGCCAATGCCGCTTCCAGCATATCCGAGCGGCTCGTCGTTGCAATCGATTTGCCGCCGCCGGATTGTCCGCGTACGCTCGCGGCAACCGATCAGGGAGACGGCGCAAGGAGACGGCAAAAGGAGACGGCACATGGCGCAAGAACCGCTCGCCACCAAGGGCAATTACCTGCACATCTACGATTTCCGCGTCGAGAAGGGCAAAGAGGCCGAGTTCATCCGGCTGTTCGAAGACTTCGACTATTCGGACGGCAATCCGATGCACAAATCCTCGGCGCAGGTGAAGGATGGCGTGCTGTGCCGCGACACCGAGGACCCGCAGCGCTTCTTCCTCATCGCCGAATGGTCGGACATCGAGGAGCACGCACGCATCCGCAAGATTCTGGCGAATGACATCAAGCCCGAATTCATCAAATACATCGAGGGCCGCAAATTCGTGCCGAAATACGTCGAGGTCGTCTCCTCGACGCCGGACGAAATTCTGAAGAAGGCTGCGGCGGAGTAAATTTGGTTATTGCGAACTGCTAACTATCGGCCGCGGGCGCGGCAGCGGCACTTCGTCGGCCGCAAGCGACCCTCCGTCCGCCACCGCAGCCGGCGCGCGCACGTCCCATTCGCAGAGTTTGTAGTTGTTGCGGCGCGGCGCGAGGTCGAGGTGAACGTGCTCGGCGTGTTCGGCGTCGGAGCCCGGGCCGAGCACCGTTGCAAAGCGTGCGCAGGCGGCCTCGCGGATGGCGTTGCGGAAATCGACCGGCGCGCGCGGATCGGCGAGCACGATCCGCATGCCGTTGGCGAGCTTGAACGCATGAACGTCGAGCGCATTGGCGCGGCCGTGTTCGCTCAGCGTCGCGCCGCGCACCCGGTCGCGGCCGCGGCATTCGTAGGAGCCGAGATTTTCGATCTCGCGCAGCGGCGCGCCGAGTTTCATGGCGGCCCCCGCCACGTCATCGCGAACCCATTGGGCGACCTCCGCCGCCATCACGCAGCGCAGCGTCGCGGACGGCGCAATCGTCACTTTCGACCCACCGGGCAGCAGCACGCTCTCGAGCTGCACGGCATCGGGAGCGCCACACTCGCCCGGCGCGACCAGCGCCCCAAGCGGACGAAAGCCCGCAATCTTGGCCAGTTGCAGATCGCAATCCGTCGGCGCCGTTGGATTTGCGGATTCCCTCTCGGGCACCGACGCAAACGCCTCCTGCGGCGGCGCCATGGGCTGCGGAATAGCGATCGGCCGCACCAAACGTGCGTCGCCATGGGCAGACTTCGCCCGTTTCGCTGGGGCGACCGCTTGCTGCGCCGCAGCGACCCCGCTCACCGCAACCAACGCGACAATGAGGAGAAGGACTTTCACGTTTGCACTTTGACGGGCGGCAAGCCGTTATTCAAGCGCGCTGAGGCGCAGCCGCCGCGCCGAAGCCGTTGCGTCGCCGCCGCGTCCGGGTAACTCTGGCGGGGAAACTTTACTTGGGGCAGCCCGTAGCTGATGAACGCGGCCGCGGCCTAAAATAGATCTTGGGAGGTTCTCATGCTCGGGCTGATGCAGGATTGGCCGCTGTTGTGCCATCGCATCCTCGACCACGCCGCGGTCAATCACGCAGCGCGGCCGGTGATTACCCGCTCGATCGAAGGACCGATCCACACCACCAATTACGCCGAGGTCCGCGCCCGCACGTTGCGGGTATCGCAGCGGCTCGAGCGTGACGGCGTCAAGCTCGGCGACCGTGTCGCCACGCTCGCTTGGAACACATGGCGGCACCTCGAAGCCTGGTACGGCATCATGGGCATCGGCGCGGTGTATCACACCGTCAATCCGCGGCTCTTCCCCGACCAGATTTCATGGATCGTCAATCACGCCGAGGACCGCGTGATGATGGTCGACACCACGTTCCTGCCGATCCTCGAAAAGCTCGCCGATCGGCTGAAGCCGATCGAGCGGTATATCGTTTTGACCGACGCCGCCCATATGCCGGCGACGCCGCTGCGCAACGCCGTGCCTTACGAGGAATGGCTTGCCGAGGCCGACGGCGATTTTGCCTGGAAAACGTTCGACGAAAATACCGCGGCCGGCATGTGCTACACGTCCGGCACCACCGGCAATCCCAAGGGCGTACTCTATTCGCACCGCTCCAACGTGCTGCACTCGATGATGGCAGCCCAGGCCGACGCCATGGGGATCTGCTCACGCGACGTGATCATGCCTGTCGTGCCGATGTTTCACGCCAATTGCTGGGGGCTGGCGCTGACTTCACCGATGATCGGCGCCACCATGGTGATGCCCGGCGCCAAGCTCGACGGCACTTCGATCTACGAGTTGCTCGACAAGTACCGCGTCACCTTCAGCGCCGCCGTGCCCACGGTCTGGCTGATGCTGCTCGCCTATCTCGAGGAGACCGGCAGCAAGCTGCCCCATCTCAACCATGTGGTGATCGGCGGCTCGGCCTGTCCGCGCGCCATGACGCAGAAATTCCAGGACAACTACGACGTCCAGGTGTGCCACGCCTGGGGCATGACCGAGATGTCGCCGCTCGGCTCGCTCGGCACGCTCAAGCCCGAATATGCCGGCCTGACCGGCGAGGCGAGACTCGACGTGCAAATGAAGCAGGGGCACCCGCCATTCGGGGTCGAAATGAAGATCGTCGATGACAGCGACCGCGAATTACCGCGCGACGGCAAGAAATTCGGTCGACTCAAGGTGCGCGGACCATCGGTGGCGCGCGCCTATTTCAAGGAAGAGGCCGGAGTTCTCGATGCCAATGGCTATTTCGATACCGGCGACGTCGCCACCCTCGATCCCTACGGCTACATGCAGATCACCGACCGCTCCAAGGACGTGATCAAGTCGGGCGGCGAATGGATTTCGTCGATCGACCTGGAGAATCTCGCCGTCGGGCATCCGAAAGTGGCGGAGGCCGCAGTGATCGGCGTGCGCCATCCCAAATGGGACGAACGCCCGCTCCTCGTCATCGTGCTCAAAGAAGGCCAGTCAGCCACCAAGGACGAGATGCTCGCCTTCTTCGATGGCAAGATTGCCAAATGGTGGAAGCCGGACGACGTCGCTTTCGTCAGCGAGATTCCACACACCGCCACTGGCAAGATTCAGAAGACCGCGCTGCGGGAGCAATTCAAGAATTACGCTTTTCCAGCCTGAGCGGTCTCACTCCGAGAACGCGCGAACGGCAAAAAGTTCCGTCCCATCAAGCGCATAGCTGCAAGCGGCTTTCGGCATGTCGTACTTTTGCCGATGTTATTAAGAAAATTTTCCTTTAAATTTCAATTAATTAACCATGGCCCAATTTGTTGGCAGCGAGACCTCGTGCGCAAAAAATAGACGCTCAATAATGCGTCGCATAATGAACACATTCCCTCGGTCATAGCGCGATCGGCTCTAGTCCAACGAGCCACTTACAAATCCCATCAACAATCAAAACAGGTAGATTATGGCTGGCTTTAGCCTGACAAAACTCGTGTGTGCCTCAGCTCTTTCCATTTCTATTGTGGCATTACCTATCGCTGCTTCGGCGCAGTCCGGAATAGCCTCGGTATATTCAGGCGGACGCACCGCCGAAGGCGGCTACGTTCGGTCATCGAGCCTGACGGCAGCCCATCGCAGCCTGCCGTTCGGCACCATGGTGCGTGTCACCAATAATCGGAACGGCCGCTCTGTGGTGGTGCGGATTGACGATCGCGGCCCGTTCGTTCGCGGCCGGATTATTGATCTGACGCCCGCCGCTGCGCACGCAATCGGCTTTTCCGGACTCGCGCACGTGACGGTCACAGTCATCGGCCGGCACGGCGCCTGAGCCTTCGCTTACTCAGGCTCAGAACTAGCGGGAGGCCCAAAGCCTCCCGTTTCTTTTTGCGCGGCAATTGCCGGGAATTCACCGTACCGCGCTAAAACTCGGCGACGGCCGCAATCAGGCGTTCGATATCCTCGGGCCGCGACAGACGGTGGTCGCCGTCCTTGACCAGTGTGAGCACGACGTCGTCGCAAGCGAGCCTTGAGGTCAGCTCCACCGCATGTTTCCACGGCACATCGGGATCTTCGATGCCCTGCAGGATGCGGACCGGACAGCCGGTCTCGATCATGCCGCCCAGCAGGAGGTGATTGCGGCCCTCCTCGATCAATTGCCTGGTCACGAGGTAGGGCTCAGCCGAGTACTCCGACGGCCGCTGCCAGACCCCCTTCTCGGCAAGCTCGCGCTTGATATCCGGCGTGAACCGCTTCCACATCAATTCCTCGGTGAAATCGACCGCAGGCGCCAGCAGAACCAAGCCAGCCACGGGAGCCGGCCCGCCTGTCCCGCGAGCGCGCAACGCTTTCACCATCAACAGGGCGAGCCAGCCGCCCATTGAGGACCCGACCACAATCTGCGGGCCGCGGCAGCAGGCGTCGAACACCGCAACACTGTCGTCGAGCCAGCGACCAATCGTACCCTCGGTGAATTGGCCTTCCGATTCGCCATGACCCGAATAATCGAAGCGCAGGCAGGCGCGGCCCTGCGACTGCGCCCACACCGCGAGCGCCTCCGCCTTGGTGCCCTTCATGTCGGACTTGTAGCCGGACAGAAAGAAGATGCCGGGAGGAGCGCCGGCTTGCTGCCGCACCGCAATGGCATGGCGCGTCGCTCCTTCCCCAATCTGCAGAAATTTCAGGCTGTTATCGTTCATGGGGGCGACTCTTAATGCGGGCAAATGGAGCCTCGGCAACTCCCTGTTTCGCCGCAAATCCTGCCCCGGCGCAATACCGCCGGACGACTCGATCCGGTTTTGCTGGGCCCCTGTCGACGCATTGTCGGCCCCTGTGGCCCTTGGACGTTCCACACAACCGCCACGGCATGTCGACTAAAATTTGCCGGAACGTCCACGATGGGACGTGCTTAACATTGCATTGTCGTTGACTTATCGGCGGAAACTGCCGATCTTCTGCGCTAGCCGATCGGCAATACGCGGGGGCGTGTTCACCGAAGTCCGCGAACCGACGCTGACGGCACATCGCAACAGCCAAGGAGATAACACCCATTCGTCGCCCGATCAGAGCCCCGCAGCCCGCTCCCAAGGAGGGGCCGCGCATTAACGAGGAGATCCGCGTCCGCGAGGTCCAACTCATCGACAAAGACGGCGCCAACATGGGCGTCACCGAGATTAACGCTGCTTTGGCCATGGCGAAGGAGGCCGGGCTCGATCTCGTCGAGATCGCACCCAATTCGGCCCCGCCGGTGGCCAAGATTCTCGATTTCGGCAAATACAAGTATCAGGCACAGAAGAAAGCCGCCGAGGCGCGCAAGAAGCAGAAGGTCGTCGAGATCAAAGAGATCAAGCTGCGCCCGATGATCGACGATCACGATTACGACGTGAAGATGCGCTCGATGGAGCGGTTTTTCCAAGAGGGCGACAAGGTCAAGGTGACGCTGCGGTTTCGCGGCCGCGAGATGGCGCACCAGGAGCTTGGTTACAGGCTGCTCGATCGCGTCAAGGGCGACACCTCGAAGGTCGCCAAGATCGAGCAAGAGCCGCGCTTCGAAGGACGCCAAGTCGTCATGGTGCTGGCGCCGCGCTGAGCGGCCCCGGCGCCACGGTGGCGGCGCCCGGCCGGCACGATCAGGCTGATTTCCGTTTGCGGGCTGATTGCGTTTGGCGGCGCCCTCTGCCATAACGCGGCCCTTCCGCCGCCCGGCTGACAAGGGCTGCCGTGGCGGCGGCGATGTGCTCACGCACAATCCGCTCATTACGAGCAATTCGGCGGGGCCGCCCTGCCCTCCCGCGTCAGCGGGCTGTGGCAGATCGAGGGGCTTGCCGCCAAAGGAGAGCAAAATGCCCAAGTTGAAGACCAAGTCGGGCGCCAAAAAGCGCTTCAAGGTCACCGGGACCGGCAAGGTCCTCTATGCGCAGTCGCACAAGCGCCATGGCATGATCAAGCGCACCAAGAAGCAGATCCGCCAGCTGCGCGGCACCAATGTGCTGTTCAAGACCGACGGCGACAACATCAAAAAATACTTTTTGCCGAACGGTTGACGGCGACCCGCGTCTGCGAAGGCGCGAAGCCGGTGGCAATTGCATTCAACTGCGCTGGATTCCCGCTTGCGCGGGAATGAGCGGAACGAACCCGATTAAAAGTTAAAGGAGATCAGTCATGGCTCGCGTCAAACGCGGCGTCACCGCCCATGCCAAGCACAAGAAGGTCTACAAGGCCGCCAAGGGCTATTACGGCCGGCGCAAGAACACGATCCGCGTCGCCAAGCAGGCCGTGGAAAAAGCGCAGCAATACGCCTTCCGCGATCGCAAGGTTCGCAAGCGCACATTCCGCGCGCTGTGGATTCAACGGCTCAACGCGGCGGTGCGTCCGTTCGGGCTCAACTACAGCCGATTTATCGCCGGGCTCGCCAAGGCCGGCATCACCGTCGACCGCAAGGTATTGTCGGACTTGGCCATCGCCGAACCGGCGGCGTTCGAGGCGATCGTCGGACAGGCCAAGTCGGCACTCGCGTAGCATTTCCGTCATGCCCGGCATGATGGGCATAGGGACTGTGTCATGATTGACCGAGCCTACGTGCAGCGCATGGCGCGCTATAATCGCTGGCAGAACGAAAATCTGTACGGCGTCGCCGATGCGTTGCCGGATGCCGAGCGCCGCAAGGAGCGTGGCGCCTGGTTCGGCTCGATCCACAAGACGCTCAACCACATCCTATGGGGCGACAAGAGCTGGATGGGCCGCTTCACCGACTTGCCGCGGCCGACGGTCGGCATTCCGGATTCGGTGGCGATTTTCCCGGAATGGCAGGACTTGAAGTCCGAGCGCGCGGCGTTCGACCGGAAAATTCTCGACTGGTCCGACGGCATCGATGACGCCTGGCTTGCCGCCGATCAAACCTACTATTCGGGCGCCACCAAGCGCGAATGGACGCGGCCGCGCTGGGTTCTTGTCACCCACATGTTCAATCATCAGACCCATCATCGCGGCCAGGTGCATTCGATGCTCACCCAGGCGGGCGGGCGGCCGAGCGATACCGACCTGCCGTTCATGCCGGATTGAGCGCCGAGAAACCGCCATGACCGACACCGCACAGCTTGAACAGAAAATCCTCGCCGACGTCGCGGCCGCAGGCGACGAGCCGGCGCTCGAAACCGTGCGCGTCGCTGCGCTGGGCAAGAACGGCGCGATCACGGCGTTGCTCAAGACGCTCGGCACGCTGGCGCCGGAGGAGCGCAAGACGCAGGGGCCGCTGATCAACGGCCTCAAGGATCGCGTCAACGCCGCGCTCGCGGCCCGCCGCGACACATTCAAGAGCGCCGCCCTCCAGGAGCGCCTCAACACCGAGAGCGTCGACGTCACGCTACCGGTGCGCGAAGCGCCGTTCGAGATCGGCCGCGTGCATCCGATCACGCAGACGACCGACGAGCTGACGGCGATCTTCGCCGACATGGGTTTTTCCATAGCCGAGGGCCCCGACATCGAGACCGACGATTACAACTTCACCAAGCTCAATATTCCGGAGAACCATCCGGCGCGCGACATGCACGACACGTTCTTCTTCAATCCGAAGCCGGATGGAACGCGTCTGTTGCTGCGCACGCACACCTCGCCGGTGCAAGTGCGCACCATGCTGTCGCAAAAGCCGCCGATCCGCATCATCACGCCGGGGCGCACCTATCGCTGCGACTCCGACCAGACACACACGCCGATGTTTCATCAGGTCGAGGGCCTGGTGATCGACAAGGGCTCGCATCTCGGCCATCTGAAATGGATTCTCGAAGAATTCTTCAAGGCGTTCTTCGAGGTCGACCGTGTCGGCATGCGCTTTCGGCCGTCCTACTTCCCGTTCACCGAACCGTCGCTCGAAGTCGACATCCAGTGCCGCAGGGACAAGGGCGAAATCCGCTTCGGCGAGGGCAATGACTGGCTCGAGGTGCTCGGCTGCGGCATGGTGCATCCGAATGTGCTGCGCAATTGCGGGCTCGATCCCGACGAGTATCAGGGCTTTGCCTGGGGCATGGGCATCGAGCGCATCGCCGCGCTGAAATACGGCATGCCGGACCTGCGCGCGTTCTTCGACGCCGATGTCCGCTGGCTGTCCCATTACGGCTTCCGCCCGCTCGATTTCCCGACGCTGGCGGGCGGCTTGAGCGCGTAAACTTTTCCCCTCCCCCGCTTGCGGGGGAGGGTAGGGAGGGGGCCAGTGGCCTCGCCAAAATCGTGACCGAGGAAATTCTAAGAAAGAGTCGGAAAATTCCAACGTGGCGCGTGACGCTCGTAGCGCGAAAACGTGCGCGCGAATTGCGCACAGATGCCACAAAAGCAGAGCAAATTATTTGGCGCGCTGTCCGCGCTCACCGACTGAATGGCATCGGATTTCGCCGTCAGACGCCGATAGGACCTTATATTGTCGATTTTGTTTCTCACTCGGCGAAGCTGGTTATCGAGCTGGACGGGGGACAGCATTACGACGACGCGTGCGAAGCAAGGGACGCGCGCCGGGACGGTTTTCTGCGCTCAAAGGGCTATCGTGTGCTGCGCTTTAGCAACCACGACGTAATGACGAATCTCGAAGGAGTTTGGACCGTCATCGCTGCGGCGGTCGGCGAGGCGGTGGCCCCCTCCCTACCCTCCCCCGCAAGCGGGGGAGGGGTCGCACGCACGGAGCGAGGGATACGGCCATGAAATTCACCTTCGCCTGGCTCAAGGAGCACCTGGAGACCGATCGGCCGCTCGGCGACATCGCCGACAAGCTGACCATGATCGGGCTTGAGGTCGAACACATCGACGACAAGGGCAAGGAGCTCGCGCCGTTCCTCATCGCCCGCGTGGTCGAGGCGAAGCAGCATCCCAATGCCGACCGGCTGCGCGTCTGCATGGTCGACACCGGCGACGGCAAGCCCATTCAGGTGGTGTGCGGCGCGCCGAACGCGCGCACCGGCATGATCGGCGTGTTTGTGCCGCCCGGCGCCTACATTCCCGGCAAGGACATGACGCTGTCGGTCGGCACCATCCGCGGCGTGGAAAGCCGCGGCATGCTGGTGTCCGAATTCGAGCTGAAAATCTCCGACAACCACGAGGGCATCATCGAACTGCCCGAGGACGCTCCGATCGGCGCCAACTACGCGCAGTGGGCCGGCCTCGACGATCCGGTGATCGAGATCAACCTGACGCCGAACCGTCCCGACTGCACCGGCGTGCACGGCATTGCGCGCGACCTCGCCGCCGCCGAGATGGGCAAGTTCAAGGATGCGGCGATCAAGCCGATCAAGGGCGAGTTTCCCTGCCCCGTCGCGGTGAAGATCGAATCGCCCGACCTTTGCCCGGCCTTCGCGTTGCGCCTCGTGCGCGGTGTCAAAAACGGCCCGTCGCCGCAATGGCTGCAAAAGCGGCTGATCGCGATCGGGCTTCGCCCGATCAACGCGCTGGTCGATATCACCAATTTCATGACCTACGACCGCGCCCGTCCGCTGCACGTGTTCGACGCCGCCAAGGTGCGCGGCAGCCTGACGGTGCGGCACGCGCAAGACGGCGAGACGCTGCTGGCGCTCGACGGCAAGACCTACAAACTCGACAACAATGTTTGCGTCATTGCCGACCAGGAGGGCGTCGAATCGCTGTCCGGCATCATGGGCGGTGAAAAAACCGGATGTTCGGAAGCCACCACCGACGTTCTCATCGAATCGGCGCTGTGGAATCCGGCCAACATCGCGCAGACCGGCCGAAAGCTCGGCATCAATTCCGATGCGCGCTACCGCTTCGAACGTGGCGTCGATCCGGCCTTCACGCTGCCGGGGCTCGAGCTTGCGACCAAAATGGTGATCGAGCTTTGCGGCGGCACGCCGTCCGAGATCGCGGTGGTGGGCAGCACGCACGCCGACGAGCGCATCATCGATTTTCCGCTGTCCGAGACCAGGCGACTCGCCGGCCTGTCTGTCGCGCTTCCGGAACTGCGCCGCGTGCTCGAGCGGCTCGGATTTTTCGCCGCCGGCCAGGGCGAACGGCTGAAAGTCGCGGTGCCGTCATGGCGACCCGACGTGTACGGCAAGGCCGACGTGGTCGAGGAAATAGTCCGAATTCTCGGTGTCGACCGTGTGCCGTTGACGCCGTTTGAGCGCGGCGATGCACCGCGCAAGCCGGTGCTCACGCCGATTCAGTTGCGCACCCGCAAGGCCAAGCGCGCACTCGCCACGCGCAATCTGGTCGAGGCGGTGACCTGGTCGTTCATCGACAAGAAGCAGGCCGAGCTGTTCGGCGGTGGCAAGCCCGAACTGGCGCTGGCCAATCCGATCGCGTCCGACCTTTCCGACATGCGGCCGAGCCTCATTCCGGGCTTGGTCGCGGCGGCGCAGCGAAATGCCGATCGTGGCTTTGCCGATTCGGCGCTGTTCGAAGTCGGACAGATTTTCCGCGGCGACCAGCCGTCCGATCAGTTCATCGCCGCCGCCGGCGTGCGGCGCGCGCTGGCGAAACCGTCCGGCATCGGCCGCCATTGGAGCGCGAAAAACGGCGAGGTCGATGCGTTCGACGCCAAGGCCGATGTGCTGGCGGCGTTGATAGCGGCCGGCGCGCCGCCACAGGCGCTGCAAGTGGTGCCGGGCGGACCGGCGTGGTTTCACCCCGGCCGCTGCGGCACCATTCAGATCGGCCCGCAAAATGTTCTGGGCCATTTCGGCGAACTGCATCCGAGCGCGCTCGAGGCGCTCGACGTTGAGGGTCCGCTCGTCGCCTTCGAAGTAATCCTGGAGCGGATCCCCGAGCCGAAAGCCAAGGCGACCCGCGCCAAGGCGGCGCTCGATCTGTCCGCGTTTCAGCCGGTCGAACGCGACTTCGCCTTCGTGGTCGAGCGCGGCGTGAAGGCCGCCGATCTGGTGCGCGCGGCGGCAGGCGTCGACCGCAAACTCATCACCGGCGTGACGGTGTTCGACGTCTATGAAGGCACAGGCATCGCGCCGGACAAAAAGTCGATCGCCATCGCGGTCACGATCCAGCCGCGCGAACGCACCATGACGGACGCCGAAATCGAGGCGCTGGCAGCCAAGATCGTCGCCGAGGTCGGCAAACGCACCGGCGGCGTGCTGCGGGCGTAAGTTTCGGTCTTTAATCTCGGACCAAAAGGTCAAGCGGGACCTTGAGTACGTCTGCGATAAGACGCAGGGCCGCCGTCGTTCCATTCCGTCGTCCGGTCTCGACATCAGAGATGTAACCCTGGCTAAGTCCGGTCTTAGAAGACAGGTACATTTGCGGCACATCCCGCCAGTCGCGTATCACTCGGAGCGGATTTTCGCCGCTGGCAAGGCGATCGACGACATGCTTCGGCAGTATTGGAGCGCCGGCACCAATCTCATCCCGTGCCCGCGCGACCAAACGCGCCGTCCCTCTGTCCTCGTCAGCTTCAGCAGCCCGCGCCACAAGAGACTCATATTCTTTCCGCGGCATGATCGCGACTTCGCCACGAGCAGTTTTCTGAAAGCGAACGTTCATCGCAGTCCTTTCTCAAGCATACTCAGTCATAGATTTCTCGGCGGTGGCCAACGGCAACCACAATAATTGTGTTTCCCTCTTCGTAAAAGATCACGCGCCAATCTCTCACTCTAAGGCGTGAACCTTGACGGCCCTTAAGTCGCTTCACGTCACCTTTCCCGCTTGCGGCAAATTCCGCCAACCGCGCGTCGATTCGCTGACGAACCTGCGCCGAGAGTTTTACCCACAGTCGGGTGCTCGCAGAGGCGCGTTTCGCGATAGAAAACTCAAGGGCGGCAATCCTTCACTCTTCGTCAAACCGGCGGCGCTTTCCCTTGCGCTTGCGCGCGCGGTGGCGCTCTTCCGTTTCCGGCTGGCGCTGGCCCGAGAGCCGCCGCAGCACCGCGTTGGCCGCGCGCTCGCCGGATTCCCAGGCGCCCCCGACGGTGCCCCACAGCGTTTCGTGGACGGCCTCGCCGGCAAACCACACGGCATCGCGCACCGGCTCTGCCAGCACGGCGCGGGCGGCGTGCCCCCCTGGCGTGGCGGCCGACATGGCGCCGAGCGCGAGCGCATCGAAATTCCACCGCGTGACGGCGGCGCGCGTGATCGACTTGCTGATTTGTGCGCCGTAGAGCTTCACCAGCCAGCCGCGGGCGAAATCCACCATGGCGTCCGCGCCCTGCGCGGCCAGCGAGCGGCCGAACGAGCCGGCGACTTCGATCAGGCAGAGACGCGTTCCTGACACGTTGCCGAGAATCGCGGCCGTATGGGCGTCGGCGGATTTCTCAAACACGAGATCGTCGCTTTCGAGACCGAGCGGATTGCCGGAAAATTCGAGCGCGATGTGGTCATAACTGCCGAGCGGCAGGCTGTGAAAGGCCGCGGTCACGCGCTGCGGCAGTTCCGGAGTGAATTGGATGCGGCCGGAGGCGAGCACCGCGGTCGACACCGTAATGATGCCCGTGCGTGCGGTGATCGTGCCTTTCGGTGTCTGGACCGTAACGGCGCGGTCGATTTCGATCGCCTTTGCGGGCGCCGACAGTTCGGTCGCAATGCCGGCCGCATGAGCGGCCAGCAAGCCGCCGAAGCCCTGCCGGCAAAATGCGTCGCTGCTGCGCTCGGCGGCGCTTGCAAAATCGGCCGCGGAGAGTCTCGCCAAATCCTGACCATAGGCGAACGGACCGAGTGCAAACTCGGCCGTTGCCTGCCAGTCACCCAGATCATTCGGCAGCGCCGACCCGCAAGCGATATCCGCCTTGCGGGCGGCATCGTCGATCCCGCGCGTGGCGCGGACCTGAACGGCGAGGAAATCCTCCAGTTCTTTTTCGCGCGCGTAGCGCAACCCGATGCGCACTTTCTGACTGCGCGGCGCCGGGTACATTTCAATGCCGTGCCCCGGCGCGAATTTTGCCACCGGATTTGAATCGGGAAGATGAATCCAGTGCGCACCCCGGTCGAACGGCACCCCGAAGGTGCGGCTGTCTGTGACACAACGGCCGCCGATGTGGTCCGCCGCCTCGATGAGAACATAGCGTTTGCCTGCCGCAGCGAGGCGTTTCGCGGCCGCGATTCCGGCAGCGCCGGCGCCAACGATGACGGTGTCAAAGTCACTCGCGCCAAGGGCCGGGGCGGCCGCGCCTCGCCGCGGAAATACCGCTAATCCGGCCGAAGCGGTGCTGCCGGCTAGAAACGAGCGGCGGCTCAGGTGCATGGTTCCAGTTGTGGTTTGCAGGCGGGGACAGCACTCTGCCCGAACCGGACGCACCGAGCAATGCGAGGTTGGTTTTGAGGAGCTAATAACTCTTTCGTGTGTGGCACACGGCTTCCTGGAACAAAAGGCGGCCGCGGGACTAGACCCCGCTCTTCAGCTTCGCCGTGAATGAAAATCCGCCGGCACCGCAGCACGGGCAGCTCATCCCGATGAGAATGCTCTGTTTCTGCTCCTCGGTAAGGCCGGCGCGCTCAAGCATCTCCGCGGTCTGCTGCTGGAACAGCTGATGCAGCGTAAGATCGCTCGCCACGATGCGCTGTTCCGGCGCAAGGCGAGCGCTTTCGGCCGCCGGCTCTGCGGCTACGCGCTTTCTCGGAGGCGCTTTCTTTTTGCTTTTGGGCATTCTGTAACATACGCCTGGAATTGCTGACTGCCGGATCGGACAACAGATCCGGCCGTTATTTCCCGGCCTTCTTCATATAGGAAAGAATGAACTCGCGCATAGGCGGCGGAATGGTCAGCCGCTCGCGCACCTCTTTGTTGAGATTTTGATCAATCGTGTAGTGCGGCACGAACTGGATCGCCGTCATGGCATCCGCCGCATAAGCCTTGTCGTCGTTGAGGGCGGCCAGCGCCTTGCGCAAGGCCGCTACGGCGGCGGGCGGCGAGCCCGGCGGCATCACAACGGTGCGCAGCATCTGCGCGTCCGCCGCAAGGTTTGTCTTGTAGGCCTCCCACAACTGGCCGGAAGGTTCCGTGCCTTTGACCATCTTGTAGAACTCGGGAAAGGTCATGATCCCGGTCGACAGCATCATTTTTGCCGGCGTGAAGGCTTTGCCGTCGTAGTCGGGATCGTACCAGATCGGGACCACCTTGCCGGACTTGACCAGATTGGGCTCGACAACGCCGAGAAAACCCGGCGTCGATTCCGAGTGCATGTTGATCTCGCCATTCTCCAAGGCGAGCCGCGCGGTGTTGCTTGAGCGGTAGCCGGTTACGTAGTGATATTTCAGCCCCAGCATATCGAAGGTCAGGCGCTGCAACAGGTCCTTTGACGAATCGCGGCCAAGGCCGCCCATGATCAGACCCTGCGCCTTCATGAGATCGGCGGGCTTTTTCATTCCGGGCGGAATGTCGCTGCGGATGTAGTAGACGGCGTTGCCGGGCTGATAGCCGACGAATTCGTAATCGCGAAAATCGACGCGGAACTTCTCCGGATCGATGATGAAATTCCACGACGTGCCGGTGAAATAACCGAACATGCTGCCGTCTTTGGGCCCGAGTTCGCCCAGATAGCCGGCACCCACCATGCCGGCGGCACCATCCTTGTTCTCGACGATCACCGTGGGGTGTCCGTCGATATGTTTGGAGATGTGCTTGGCAAGCAGCCGCCCTTCGATGTCGGTCGGGCCGCCGGGAGCGAAGTTGATGAGCAGCGTGAGCTGCTTGCCCTTGTAGAAGGGCTCGTCGGCCTGTGCGGCGGCGATGCCGAGCATCGACACGGCGGCCCATAGCGCTAGCAGCGACTTTCGAAGATTCACGATCCCCTCCGCTTCCTGTTATTTTATTTGTTCGCCGCCTTGATGTAATTGTTGAGAAAGCTGCGCACGCCGGCAGGCATCGACAGGACCGATCGCACGTCTTGCTGTACGTCGGGGCTCGCCTGCCAGTCGGGCACGAAGCCGATGGTGCGCATCGACTCGGCGGCGTGGTCCTTGTCACCATTCAGCGCCACCACGGCGGCGGCCAGCGCGTCACGCGCCGCTTTCGGCGTGTCCGGCGGGAAGCAGATCATGCGCAGCATGGCCCCGTCGATGGTATTGACGGCGCGGTAATTGTCCCACAGCGGCCCCGATGGCGGAGCACCCTTGACCTTCCGGTAAAGCTCGGGGAACGGCAGGATAGACAGCCCCGCCATCTGCGGCGACGGCCGGGACTGATCGCCGGAATCGTACCAGAGCGGAATGGCGCGGCCCTTCTCGATAAGATCGGGGATAACGATGCTCCGATAGCTCGGCGTCGATTCGGCGAAGACGTTGATTTCGCCGCGTTCGAATGCGAGCCGCGCCGGGGCGCTCGAGCGATAGCCGGTCACATATTTGTATTTCAGCCCGAGCAGGTCCATGGCAAGCCGCACGCGGATGTCCTTGGAACTGTCGACCGACAGCCCGCCGGCGATGAGACCCCGGGCCTTGACGATATCGGTTGCGGATTTCAGGCCGGGCGGCACATCGGTGCGGACGTAAGTGACCGTCGCGCCGCCCTGGATGGCGACGAACCCGTAGCTTTCGAAATCAAGACCAAAGCGCGCAGGGTCGAGCGTATACATGAAGCCGGTGCCGGTGAGGTAGCCGACCATGGTGCCGTCTTTCGGCGCCAGCGCACCAAGATACTTGGCGCCCACGATACCGCCGGCGCCATCCATGTTCTGCACAACGACGTTCGGATTACCGGCGATGTGCCGGCCGATATATTTCGCAAACAGCCGGCCTTCGACATCGGCGGGCCCGCCGATGGCAAAATTGATCAGAAGCGTGAGCCGCTTGCCTTTGTAGAACGGCTCGTCGGCGCGGGCGTTCGTTATATTGATGGCAAGAGCAGCGACGATGATGGCAAGCAAAACGCGGAGCATGGTCTTTCTCCCACCTCTCCCCGCCGCGCGGGGAGGGGTCGAGCGAGCGTAGCGAACGAGGATGAGGGCGTCACCACGCTCCTGAGCCCAGCGGAAAGGCTCCCTCATCCCGACCTTCTCCCCGCACGCGGGGAGAAGGCGCAAATCAGTACCGCAGCGCCTGTCCTTCGATCGTGCAGCGGCGCATCAGCCGCGGCTCCTCGCGCGGAAAGTCCTTACGGGCGTGGATCGAGCACCAGTTATCCCACACCACCAGATCGCCGAGCCGCCATTCGTGCTCGTAAACGATCGAGGGGTCTTCCGAAATGTCGAATAGCTGCTCGAGCGCGGCCTCACTTTCGTCGCGCGAGAAGCCCTCGATGCGCGCCGACATCAGCCGGCTGACATAGAGCGCTTTACGTCCCGTCGCCGGATGAGTGATGATGATCGGCTGCTCGTGGTGCAGGATTTTTTCCAGCTCGACCTGACCGAGATCGATCCGCTCGCGCCGTTTGTAGTCGTGAATCTGGAGAACGTTGCGGCCTTCGAGTCGATCGCGCAGCGACCGCGGAATGTTGTCGTAGGCCTTATACATGTTGGAGAAGCAGGTCTGCCCACCCCATGAGGTCAGCTTCATGGAATAAAGGAACGTGGCGCGGTGCGGCTGCGCATAGTAGCTGGTGTCGTGATGAAACCACATCTCGCCGTCGCCGAAGGCGCCGATCGACTTGCCGTTCTCAACGATGTTGGTGACCATCATGAACGGCGTGTCGTATTCGCCACCCGGCGTACGGCCGTTGGCCGGTCGGCGGCGGACGTGGACCTTGCCGAAATAGCCGGCAGCCCGGACCTGATCGTCTTCCGATAATTGCTGATCGCGAAACACCACGACGATGTGTCGGTCGAACGCGTCGTTGACCGCCTTGACGGTCGCGGCATCGAGCGGTTCGCGCAAATCCACGCCGGTGATTTCGGCTCCGAGCGCGGGCGAAAGCGGCTTAACCGACAGCGCCATCCGTTTCCTCCTTTTGTTGCCTCTTGCCGGATCCGAGCAATGCTTTTGGTGTGCGCTACTCGGTCGCTGGCGCGGCTCGTGCAAGTGTAGTCCTATTGGCTAGACTGACAAGCAACCGCAAAGGTTGGCAACGACGAGGTTGCAATGATCCCTGTTCGTGCGACCCTCGCACTGCTCGCATGCCTGTTCGCCCTCCGGGCGCAGGCCGATCCGGCGGCCGATTTCTACAAGGGCGCCACCGTCACGATGGTCGTCAGCACCAGCGCCGGAGGCGGGTATGACACACTGGCGCGCGCCATCGCCCGACAATTGGGCCAACACATCCCCGGTCATCCGACCATCGTAGTGCGCAACATGCCGGGCGCCGGCGGGATCATCGCCACCAACTATCTTTATTCCGCCGCGCCGCGCGACGGCTCGGTGCTCGGCCTGATCCAGAGCGATCCGCCGCTCGAGCCGCTGTTTGGCGCCAAGCAGGCGCAGTTCGACCCGCTCAAATTCAACTGGCTCGGCACCCCGAGCGTGGAAACTGCGATGGTGCTGGTTTGGCACACGGTGCCGGTGAACTCGGGCGACGATTTGCGCCGGCGCGTAACCGAAATGGGTGCTTCCGGCGCGAATTCGACGCCGGCGTTCTTCGCGCGGCTGTTAAACGCGACACTCGGCACCAAGATGAGGGTCATTCCGGCCTATCCGGGGCAGAACGACGCATTCCTCGCCATGGAGCGCGGTGAACTCGACGGCTATCCGAGTGTGTTCTACAGCGCGTTGTCGTCGACGCGCCCGACTTGGCTTCCTGAAAAGAAAGCCAAGGTCATCGTACAATTCGGATCGGAGAAACTTGCCGCACTGGGCGACGTGCCATTCGCGCCCGATCTCGTGACCAATCCCCAGGACAAGCAGGTGATGGAAGTGGCGTTCACGCCGCTCGCGCTGGGCCGCCCGTTGTTGATGCCGCCCAGTGTTCCCGCGGATCGCGTTGCGATCATGCGCCAAGCCTTGATGGCAACATTCGCCGATCCGGTCTTCCTGGCCGACGCGAAGAAGATCGGCTTGCAGGTCAATTCGCCGCGTGATGGCGGAGAGCTTGTCCGGGTGATCGAACGCGCTTATCGCGCGCCGCCGCAGATCATCGAACGGCTGCGGAAATTGAACGAGCCGTAGGATGCACTATTGCGTCGGTACCAAGGCGTCAGCGCCGGCTTTGGCGACTTCGGCGTCCTGCGGCGAGAGCGCGCCCGCAACGCCAATCGCGCCGACGATCTTGCCGTCGACTATGACCGGCACCCCGCCCTCCAGCGGAGTGGTGTTGTTCAGCGCCAACAGGCGCATCCCAGCGCCGCCGGACGTGATCGCGTAATCCAGCGCCTTGCTCGGCAGCTTGAAGTCGAGCGCCGTGCGCGCCTTGCCCTGAGAGACCGCGACAGCGAACAGCGGCGCATTGTCGACCTTGTGGAACATCACGAGGTTGCCGCCGCTGTCGATGATCGTGATCGCGACCTGCCAGGAGTTCTCGGCTGCTTTCAATTCGGCCGCTGCCATTGCGCGCTTGGCCTGATCGAGCGTGATCGCCGGCCCATAAGCCGGGCGCGGCGCCGGAGCCGCCGCCGGGGCTGCCGGGGGCGCGGCCGGTGCCGCCGGCTGTTGGGCCATGGCCGGTTGGAGCATGGCCGGTTGGAGCATGGCCATACCGGCCGACAGCACGAACGCGCAAGCAAGCGCGAGCATTCGGGACATTGGCAAAGCCTCCTCCGCCGCTGACTCCGTCAGGGCGGCCAGTACCGGCCCTGAACGTTGCGACAAGCCGCCAGCGTTCGGAGCCGGCGCACGACGCGCGGCGGAGAATAAGCGGCGGAGGCCGTTCGTGGAAGTCGCAACATTCATCAGAACCGGAGCTTAGGCGAAAAAAATCGCGCATAAACGTGATCGGATAAGCCGCTGTACCGTCGAAGCCAGATGCGTATATCTTGTCCGCAACACAGGAGATGGCGCCCATGTTCTCATTCCGGAAAATGCTGGAAATGCCCACCGCCGGCGAGGCTTTACCCGGCCGGCAGACGCCGATCCGGACAGCCAAGGACCATTATGTGAACGGCCACGCCCTCAAGGGCCCCTACCCGCAAGGACTTGAGACCGCGATGTTCGGCATGGGCTGCTTCTGGGGCGCCGAACGCAAGTTCTGGGAGCTCGGCTCCGGCATCTACGTCACCGCGGTTGGCTACGCGGGCGGATCGACGCCCAACCCGACCTACGAGGAGGTGTGCAGCGGCCGGACCGGCCACAACGAGGTGGTGTTCGTGGTCTACGATCCGAAGAAAATCTCCTATGAGCAATTGCTCAAGACGTTCTGGGAAAGCCACGATCCGACCCAAGGCATGCGCCAGGGCAACGATGTCGGCACCCAGTATCGGTCCGGCATCTACGCTTTCTCGCCCGCGCAACGCGCCGCCGCCGAGGCCTCAAAGGCCGCCTATGGCAAGGCGCTGGCTGCCCAGCGCATGGGCCCGATCACCACGGAGGTCGTCGACGCCCCGCCGTTCTATTTCGCCGAGGACTACCATCAGCAATATCTCGCCAAGAATCCGCAGGGCTATTGCGGCCTCGGCGGCACCGGCGTGAGCTGTCCGATCGGCACCGGAGTCGCCGCGTAAAGGCGGACACCTCATAGCGGGCGCGGATCGCGCCGCGCCTTGCTATTCCGCCGTGCGCCGGTCCCTATTTCCCGGCTATGCTGGCGAATCAATGGTCGCGAGCGGGGAACGCCATGCGGCAGGGCGATCGTGCATTGCAGGCGCTGATCTTGTGCAGCCGATGGCTGATTGCGCCGTTCATCGTCGGCTTGCTGTGCTGCATGCTGTTGATCATCTATCGGTTCTTCGCCGACTTGTACGAACTGACGATCGAAATGATGAAAGAGTCGTGGCACGACCTGGTCGTCGGCGTGCTCAACATGGTCGATCTGACGCTTGTCGCCAATCTGCTCCTCGTCGTTATTTTCTCCGCCTACGCAAACTACATCCGCAAGATCGAACCGGCCGAACATTCCCAGTGGCCGCCGGGCATCGCCAACATCGATTTCGGCACGCTGAAACAAAAGCTCCTGGCCTCGATTGCCGGCATTGCGGCGGTCGATGCGCTGGCTTGGTATCTCGACCTCGAAAAATATTCCGACACATCGAAACTCGCTTGGGCGATCGCCTTCCCCGTCATGTTCGTGGTCGCCATGGTGCTCTTGGCGTTCGCCGATTGGCTCTCGCGGCAATCCAATATTGAGCCGGAGTGAATCCCGATCGGCCGCGGGGCCTGCCGTCAGCCACGCTCGAACGCGTTGCCCGCTCCGATTTGCTGGCTTGCCGCGGCCGAGTGAGGGTTTGTTAACCATACTCAGCGTTAATCGGGTCGCGTTCGAACGAACCGGTCTGGATTTGCGCGTATGCGGATCGTCCGCTCATTGCTTCTGCTCTGCACCTTCGCCGTGACCGCCGCCGGATGCGCTGGCGGACCGGCCGGGTGGACTCCAGCCCCATGGGTTCCCGTGGCTGCAGCGCCCCCGCGGCCCATGATGGTCGCTCCGGCGCCCCCGCCTGGCATCGACTCGACGATCTATGGATCGGTTGCACCGCCCGCTCCGGTGCCGGCGCACGTCGTCGCAGCGCCGTCAGGCCGGGGTCTCTTGATGACGTCCGCCATCCCTGCTCCGGCTCCGCGTCTCGTGCGAGCCCCCTTCGTGGCGCCCGCCCCGCGTTTGATTGCGGTACCGGTCGGCCCGGTCGCGTTCGCGCCGGTCGCACCCGATAACCGGCCCTACACGCTCGATTCGGGCGATCGGCTGCGTATCGTTGTGTTCGGCCAGGACGGCCTGTCCAACTCTTACGTCGTCGACGCCAGCGGCCACATCGCCATGCCACTGATCGGAACGGTGTCGGCGCGCGGCGTGACCACGGACGAGCTGTCGAGCCGCATCGCCGATCGGCTGCGGCAAGGCTTTATCAAAGAGCCGCACGTCGCCGTCGAAATTGAAGCCTATCGGCCGTTCTTCATCCTCGGAGAAGTCGGTCAGCCGGGTCAGTATCCCTACGTTGCCGATATGACGGTCGAGACCGCGGTCGCCATCGCCGGCGGCTTCGGACCGCGGGCCTATCGCAGGACCGTCACCATCACGCGCGTCATCCACGGCCAGCAAGTCCGCCTGAAGGTACCGGTCAGCTATCCGATACGGCCGGGCGACACCGTCAACATTCAAGAGCGCTGGTTCTGACGACAGCAACGGGCAGGTGGCGGACGACAGATAAAATTTTGATCCATCGTCCGCGCTGCGTCGTCTGACCGTCCGCTATTTCACGTTCTTCGCGAGAAACGCCATCGAGCGCTGCCAGGCCAATTTGGCCGCGGCTTCCTGATAGCTGCCGCGCTCGTCACAGTGAAAACCGTGCTGGGCGTCCGGATAGACATAGATTTCGCAGTCACCGCTGCGTTTCTGCTTGATCAGGTCGACATCGCTCATCGGGATCGATGCGTCCTTCTCGCCAAAATGCATCTGCACCGGCACTTTCGGCTTCTGGTCGACATTTTTGGCGATTTGACCGCCGTAATAGCAGACCGCCGCCGAGAGACCGTTGAGCTTGCACGCCGCGAGAAACGAAATTGTCCCGCCCATGCAGAAACCCATGATCGCCACCGGGCCGGATTTCTTCAGTTCGTCGATCGACGCCTGGACGTCGAGCAGCATCTTGCCCCAATCGGGATTGGCGACGAACTTGCGGGCGGCGGCGATCTCATCGGGCGTATAGCCGGATTCGAAATTCGGCTGTTGACGATCGAACACCGCCGGCGCCAACGCCGCATAGCCTTCCCCCGCCAGCCGGTCGCAAACTGCGCGGATGTGATGATTGACGCCGAAAATTTCCTGAATGACGACGATGCCGCCCTTCGACGTTCCGCTGGGATCGGCGCGGTAGGCGCCGAGCTTGAAGCTGTCGGAAGCGGTGAGTGAAAACTGCTTACCCAAGATGATCCTCCATTGACTGACCGCGAATGATCGCGACCGCAAACCCGTCGTCCGATTGTAACGCTCGCATCGGGTTTCGGCTCCGGCCGGGCGGTACGGCCAAGATACACCGTCGATCGCACCGGTTGAATGGCCGTGCGCGAGCGATGCCCTACAGCATTTTCCGGAAAAGTGGCTGCTGGTTTGCCGAAGAAAATGCGACTGACTCTATAAAACCGGCGTGGCGGACGAACGAAAGCCGCCGAAATGCGCGGGCGCGCAATCCGGCGGCTTGAAACTGCGACGCGCGATCAACGGGTGACGACAATGAAGTCAGTGTGGACGCCCGTCTCCCCGCCAAGCCCCTGATCGGACACCACGAGTGACGAGCCAGGTACCATCAGCTGGGAGATCTGAGTGATCACGTCCGGCGGAATCTGGATGCGCGCCAACGCCTCTTCGGGCGTCGAAGCCGGCTGTGTGCTTTCCGGCTCCGCGACCCGCTCCTCGACGCGCACGCGCCGGCGCCGGCCCCAAGCGTCGCGCACGTATTTCCAATGCTCGACCTTCCTCGACGGCGCTGCATTGGGCAGGGTCGTCACGGTCCAGCGGAAGGTGGAGTGGTCAGGCAGATAGTCCAGCGCCGTGTAGACATGGGTGCCGAGCGCTTGCTCGGGATGCTCGATCGTCACCGGCGCATCGAACAGCGGCGCGAAATTCTGCCGCACATAGATCCTGCCGGTTTTACGGCTGACGAAGATGGCAATCGGCCTGTCGCTCCCCTCCAGAATTCGCGCCGGCTTGGTCAGCGGAATCGGAACGTTTTCAATCGCGATCGGTGCGGTGATATTGGCCGCCGCTGGCGCACTTGCAGCCGCGCCCGGAACCGGAGGCGTGGATGCTGGCGGCGCGGTCGGCGCTGATGCAGCCGCGGTCCCATCTTTAGCCGACGTCGGGGCTGCCGGCTGCGGGGTGGCCGCCGTCGCGGCAGGCGCGGGCGCCGGTGACGGTTGAGCCGCCACGCCCGGAGTCTTGCCGTCAGCGGCAGGAGATGCGGCCGGCGCCGGCATCTCGGCGGCCTTCGTCGGCTCGGCCGCGGCAGGCGGCGCCGTCACAGCGGCGGGCGCCGGATTCAAGCGGAGATCGGGCTGTCCAGACTGAACCGTGCTTGTGGGCGCGGGCCCAGTTTTGGTTTGATCGGGAGCGGCCGCAGGCGCGGGCATCGCACCGTCGCCCGTCTGAGCGGTTTTGGCGCCGGCGGCGCCGGCCGGCATCGCTCCGGTCGGCCCGGCATCGGTCTTGGTGCCGGGGACGACTTGCTGGGCGGTCTCGACGCCCCGCGGCAAGGCGGCGGTCGGCGGCAAGTCCTTGTGCACGAACAGATGCGCATCGGCGAACGGGAGCGGCCGCAATTCCGGACGGGCGATGATAACCCGCATACCCATGGTCGGCAGCATCCACAGCTTGGCCGCAAAGGCCTCTGGCATGCGGATGCAGCCGTGCGATGCCTGACGTCCGACGCCGGGGCCCTGGTGCAGCGCCACGCCCGACCAGGTGATGCGCTCCATGTAGGGCATGGGCGCGTTGCTGTAGAGATTTGAGTGATGATAGCGGTCGCGCTCGATGACGCTGAAAACGCCGAGCGGCGTCAGGTGACCGGGAACACCGGTCGCGACCGGTTCAGTCGCGACGAGCTGACCGTCGCTGTAAAAGTGCAATTTTTGCTGCTCGATCGAAACGAAAATCTCCAGAGGTCCTTTCGGGATGTCGCCGAAGGGTAGCTTGCTGACCTGCTGCTTCTGCACATGCCTGCGGGCCGCCTTGTGTTTGACCGGATGCGGGGCCTGATACTGATACGGCATGAGGTACTGGTATTGCGCACTGGCCGGCGAAGAACCCAGCGTCATCGCCAAGCCCAGCGCCAGCGCGCAGGCATTGCCGAGCAGAACGCGTCTGAAGTGCGGATTGAGTGCGGAGCCGCGCCGCGCACGTTCGGTATTCACCTGATGATCCTCTGGTAATTTGAAACAAGATTCCGACGCGTATTTTTTACTCGACAAATCCGCCTCCCACCATCTGTCCGCAGCCGAGGAGCCCCATTATCCACGGATATGGGTAACACAAAACACCCTTGTGACGCCGCTGTTTATGCCGCCGTAATGCGATTTTGCCGAAGTGCCCTCAGGAGCGCGGCGCGACCCCAAAAGCCTGGGCCAGAAGCTCATATGAATGCCGGCGCGCCGCGTGGTCATAGACCATTGTGGTGACCATGATTTCGTCCGCCCGCGTCGCCTCAATCAGCGGCAACAGCCGCTTCATGACTGTCTCAACGCCGCCGACAATGAGACGGTTGCGCTGGTGGGCAATGCGCTCCCGATCGATCGGCGCGTAGGGGTAGGCGGCAGCTTCGTCGGGCGAGGCGAGCGGCGCGTATTCACCCTTGCCACGGCGGGCATAGTGCAGGTCGGCACTCGAGGCGATGCGCTCGGCTTGCGCATCGCTGTCCGCCACAATTATCGCGGCCCCCAGGATCGCATAGGGTTCCGGGAAAGTGGCTGACGGTTTGAAATGCTCGCGATAGCTCAGCATCGCGCTGGTGGCATCGTAATCGGCGAAATGATGGGCAAAGGCGAAACCCATGCCGACGGCGGCGGCAAGCTCCGCGCTGTAGCCGCTCGATCCGAGCAGCCAGATTGGCGGCAACGCAACGTCGGCCGGCACGGCATGAACTTTGCGAAACGGGTGACCTTCGGGAAAACCGCCACGCTCCAGCAGCAGCAACTCCTGAAAACGCTCAAGAAAGTCGTCGCCCTCGCGCGGATCCTGCCGGGCCCGCAACGCATACGAGGTCACCGGATCGGTCCCCGGCGCACGGCCGAGGCCGAGGTCGATGCGTCCCGGAAACAGCGCCTCCAACACCTTGAACCGCTCCGCCACCATGAGGGGCGCGTGGTTCGGCAGCATGACGCCGCCCGAGCCGACGCGGATCGCCGACGTGGCCGCAGCAATCTGCCCGATCATGATCTCAGGCGCGGAGCTGGCGATGTTTGCGAGATTATGGTGCTCGGCAACCCAGTAGCGTTTGTAACCGAGCCGGTCGGCCAAACGCGCCAGATCGAGCGAGTTGCGCAGCGCCAACGAGCCCGGAGTTGCGGTCGTGACGGGCGACAGATCGAGGACTGACAGAGGAACCACGCGAAATCGCCCCAACTCGGCAGCGTGCCGGACGCATCAATCTAGGAATTTCCCGGCGGCGCCGCCACACATCGCGATCGGGCTCAGCCCGGTCCTACCAGCCGGATGAATTGGCCGCGCTACGCGAGGCCGATGCGCTCGAGAAGCTGGGCGCGGATTGGAAGACCGGATCGATGGGACTGCCGTTTTGGCCAGGGCTGCGACGCACCCTGCGCACAATGCGCCTTCTGACGGCGGGGCGGCGGTGCACGGCCAGCTTTCGGACGATTTTGCCGGTCTTTTTAGCTTCGATTTTGCGAACCGGTTTCGCCGCCGCCTTTACGGGCGCTGTAACCGCCATTGGCGAGGGCGCGGCCTCGTTCGCCGGTGGCGCGGCCCCAGCCGCTTTCATCGCTGCGCCAGAGTCATTGTCTGGCTTTGCCGCAGGAACAGGCGTGACCGCCTCTGCTTCCACCGGCGGTTTTTGTGCCGACAGATCGGAGACAGCTGGCGCTGCGCTTGCGGCCGGCACGCTGGCCGATGGCTCCGGCGCGGCAGATGTAGACGCAATTGTGCCCGTGACTTGCACCGGGCTCAGGTCGGGCGGCGCTTTCGCGCTCGCTGATGGGGTAGGTGTATCGGCCGAGGATGATCGAACACTCGCCGTCTGGTCGGGCGCAATGCTGGGCGGATTGGCGGCGTTGTCAGCCGGCGCAACCGCAACAGGTGCGGCCGCAGGCGCGACTTGTTGCGATGAGCCATTCGCGGCTTGAACGGACGGTAAGATTTTCTCGGCGGCTTCCGGTGCGGGCGGCGGCGGCACGGTGGCGGCCGGCGTTACCGAGACGGCGGGTTCAATGACCTCGGCGGGCTGCGCGAGAGCGCGCGGCGGCGACGTCTCGATCACGGGTGTGGCGGCCGCCGCCGGCTTGCTTATTTCGGCCGTGCCCGTACCCGATGCCATAACGTTGATTTGGCCCGCGCCCGTTGCATCGGGCGCATCCACCGCGATCTCGCCCCGTTGCGGACCATTCAGGTGCGACTGACCATCGAACGGCGTCCCCCACCCGGTCCGCGGTGCAGCGACATCATTGGCGACGAATTGAGCTGGCGCCGTCCCGACCGGCAGCCGACTCAGCGGTTCATGATTGACGCGGAATGCGGCGAACAGGCCGAAGCCGCAGGTCAGTGCCACGACTGAGGCGACCAACGCCCCCAACAGCAGGCGCACATTAGGAAACATTCGACCTCGCAACATGCCGGCGCGCGATCGCTGGACGGCAGCACGCGATACTTTTATCGGATCGTCGCAAGGCGGATTTCACTGCACCGGCCAACTGAGGCAGCCGGCGTGCGGAATTGATTCGAGCGAGATTAACTGAGTCGCGCCAAAGCCACCGTAAAAAATTACCTCTCACCGGCCAATGCGCCGGCGAGACATGACGATGACTGCCGAGGCGCTAGCGGCTGACCGGCGTTTGCGGCGCGCCGGGCGCTTGCGGCGCGCCGGGCGCTTGCGACGATGCCGTATTTGGCGGCGTGCCGGGCAGCACCACCACCCGCGTGCCAACCTGGACTCGATTGAAGAGATCCTCGATGTCCGTGTTGGTCAGCCGGATGCAGCCCGACGATACGAAGGTGCCGATGGTCGAGGGCTGGTTAGTGCCGTGGATGCGGTAGAGCGTGTTGCCGAGATAGAGCGCGCGCGCGCCAAGCGGATTGCTCTCGCCACCGGCCATGAAGCGCGGCAGGTAAGGCTGACGCTCGATCATTTCCTTGGGCGGAAACCAGTCCGGCCATTCCTTCATGCGGCTGATGCGCTCGGTGCCGGTCCATGTGAAGCCTTCGCGGCCGACGCCGATGCCATAGCGCAAAGCCTTGCCGTGGCCCATGACCAGATAAAGGTAGGTGTTAGGCGTATCGATCACGATGGTGCCGGCCGGCTGATTGGTCGGATAATCGACCAGCTGGCGTTGGAAGCGCTCTGGCAACTGCGGCGTCTGATTCTGCTCGGGCTGGTAATCAGGAGGCAGCGCGGCAACGACGGTAGCCTCCGGCTGCCGGACAGGAGCTGCCGTTACCGGAGCCGACACTGTGCCTGTCACGTCAGGACCACCAGGCCTACCGCCAACTTCGGCCGGGGGACGGAAGCCGGGCGCGGCCGGCTGCGGCGGAAAATTGCCGCCAGAACTATACGCGGGCTGACCGTAGGGCTGGCTCGGCGCCGGAGGGGGATAAGCTTCGGTCTGCTGTTGGCCCCCATAGGGCTGCGCCGGATAGGGCTGGCCATATCCAGGCGGCGGGCCACCTTCGGGCGGGGGCAACGGCGCGCTGCTGTAGCTCGGCGGCGGTCCGTAGCCGGGCGGCGGAGGCGGGGGATACGGCTGATAGCCCGGCGCCGGCGACGGATAGTACTGCGCGGCAGCGGGGCCAATCATTCCGGCGAGGGCAAAGGCAAGCAATGCAAGGCGGGTGCAGACGCGCACGGAAATTCCCCCAAACTCCCCAAGATACGATGCTGTTGTGCCGTCCAGATGGGGCGGTAACAAGGCAATGCCGCTACAAGGCGCGGCACTTCGTCGATCTTGGCGGTACTACGATGTTGCTCCGATTGACGTAAATGTTCCACTAATGGGCGCTGGGCTCAAGCCGGTCCTTACGCCGGTTCTGCCCCGCTATTCACAATGCCCCAGGGCTTGATTGCAACGCAGCCAGCGGACAAATACCCTCTGTTGCCGTTGCGGGCGCCACACAGGCGCGCAATCTGGGGCGGCTCAGACGGCCACTCCGTCGAGCCGTTCGCGAGGGAATATTTCTGATGCCGTCCGTGAGTGACTGGAAGATTCCGGCCTCCGCGCAACCGAAGCCAGAGGACTACGGCTACGACCTCGACCAGGCTTTGGCCTCCGTGGTGGGGCTGCGCACGATTGTCCCGGCCGACGCCTTCACCGCGGAAACGCTCGGCACCGAGCGCGCGGGTCACGGCGTCTTCATCCGTGACAACGGGCTCGTTCTGACCATCGGCTATCTGATCACCGAGGCCGAGACGATCTGGATCACGCTCTCCGACGGCCGCTCGGTCCCTGGCCATGTGCTCGGCTACGACCAGGAAACGGGATTCGGCCTCGTCCAGGCGCTCGCCAAGCTCGACGTGCCGGCGCTCGAGATCGGCCAGTCATCGGAAACGTCGGTCGGCGAACGCGTGGTGGTCGGCGGCGCCGGCGGCCGGTCGCGATCGGTGGCGGCTCGCATCGTCGCCAAGCAGGAATTCGCCGGCTATTGGGAATACGTGCTTGACGAGGCGATCTTCACCGCGCCCTCGCATCCGAACTGGGGCGGCACGGCGTTGATCGGTCCCACCGGCGACCTGCTGGGCATCGGCTCGCTGCAATTGCAGCACGTCGTGGACAAGGGCCAGCCGCAGAACATCAACATGATCGTGCCGATCGATCTGTTAAAGCCGGTCCTCGACGATCTGATGAAAACCGGCAACCGCAAAGGCCCGCCGCGGCCGTGGCTCGGCCTCTACGCCACCGAGGTGGAAAGCCGGCTCGTCGTCGTCGGTCTCGCCGATCGCGGCCCGGCCAAGAAGGCCGACATTCGCAACGGCGATATTCTGCTGTCGGTCGCCGGCAAGGAAGTGCGCGATCTGGCGGGCCTGTTCCGCCGCATCTGGGCGCAAGGCCAAGCCGGCGTCGAAGTGCCGATGACGATCTACCGCGACGGCGAAACCATGGATCTGCGCATCAAATCAAGTGAGCGCAATCGGTTTCTCAAAGGGCCGAGCTTGCATTAGATAGATTTCGAGAAAAATCCCGTTCAGGTCCGAACTATCTTCACGCGCAACGCGCGGAAATGTCGCCGAGGAAATGGCGGCCAAACGTTCTGCAGGTCGGACGGCCTATCAAATGGCAATATCGCGATTGACCTATGCTGTCTGATTAAGCGGCCGACGCTGCACTATTCACGACAATGTCGAAGTCTGCCAAGTTTGCAGACCCGGCTTGCATCAAGCGTTCGGTGTCCTCGACCAGGCGCGCGATGATGAGTTGCAATACCGCAAATCCGAACGAGCGATCCTGAAAATAAAGCTGCTTCGCCTTGCTCTCGGTCAGTTCGAGCACGTTGCAATCGGTCCGGCATACGATGGTGGCGGTGCGCCGTTGGCTTGATGCAAATACACCAATCTCGCCGACCATGACGCCCGGATGGAGCACCTTGCTGAATTCGACGACCTCGATTTCACCGTCCACCAGGTAATAAAGCCGGTCTGCCCGCTCGCCTTTGCGCACCAGCGCTTGGCCGACGCTGAACTTTCGCCGCGTCATATACGGCAACAGGGTTTGGACCGAGAGGTCTTTGCGCGGCGCTTCACGCATCTCGCGCACCAGCCGATAGAATTGCGCCAGGCGCAGCGCGTTCACCGGCAACAGGATCGCGTGCAGGAGCAGCACCGGATAAAGCTGATCGGCATAGCCGTAGGCCATGAACAGCACGTTGCTGACGAGGGCGATAACGCGCAGCGGAATCATCGTGTTCATGCAGAACGTCGCGAGGACGGTTGCCGAGGCGGCGTAGCCGAGTAGAGTCACCCAAGACATTCTTCCTCCTCCTCACCGATTTGATGTTTTTCCAAAGCGTGGCTTAGCAAACCCAGGACATCGCACACAGTCCTCGTTTGATCAGACTGCCAACTGGCGCCGGCACACCCTCGGACCATAGGTTTGGACCATAGGTTATGGGTCATAAGCGCCGCTTCGGCTAAGCGACACTGCTCGGGAACTTAAGAACGTCCTCGACGATCTGATGAAGACCGGACTCCGCAGTGGACCGCCGCGGCCGTAGTTCGGCTTTTATCCGACGGAGGTGCGGCCACTTCCGCAAATTGGCGGACATTGCGGCAACCGGAATGTCGCGTCGCGCGACGAATTCCTGCTATTTAATGAAGGGGGCTCGCCGCTCCTGCTCAAACAGCGCCGTTAATCCCTCGCGATATGTCGGGTAGCGCAAAATCACGCCAAGCTCGCGTTTGAGCTTTTCGTTGTTCACGCGGCGGCATTCCTGCCAGAAGCTTTTGGCGAGCGGCGACATCGTGCCTTCCACCGTCTCGAAAGCCACTTCAGGCGGCGGCGCTACGCCGAGGAGTTGCGCCGCGAATGCGAGCGGCTCGCCCGGCGGCGTCGGCTCGTCGTCGGCGACGTTGAAAACTCCCGATGCTTTGCGCGCCAATGCCGCGTCGATCGCCTGCGCGATGTCCTCGACATGGATGCGGTTGAAAACCTGTCCGGCCTTGACGATGCGGCGCGCATCGCCGCGCGCCACTTGTGTCAACGCGTTGCGACCAGGCCCGTAGATGCCGGCGAGGCGAAGCACGGCGACCGGAATGCCGCGGCGTTTGCCGAAATCCTGCCAGCCGTGTTCGGCGCTGAGCCGTCCGGAGCCGCGCGCCGAGGCCGGCTCGGGCTCAATCGTCTCGTCGACCCACGCGCCGGCGCGGTCGCCGTAAACGCCGACCGTCGACAGATACACGATCGCCTTGAGGTGTGGCGCGTGGGCGAGCGCATTGCCGCACGTGCGCAGCACCGGATCGCCGTGTTCGTCCTGCGGAATCGACACCAGCACTGCATCGGCTTCGCCGATCGCGTGCAGCAGTTCCGGGGCCGCCGACTTGCCATCGAACACCAGCGCCTTGAGTCGTCCCGCAAGGCGGCCGTTCAACACCGCCGCACGTTCGGCGCCGCGCACGGTGCCGACGATGCGCGCGAAACTGTCGCCGAACATGCCGATGTAATGTTCAGCCGAATAGCCGAGACCGAAACAAACGAGCGTGGACATCGTACTGGAGCTTCGAAACTTTGACTTTAGAACGTGGAACTTTTTATTCCGCGAGTGCTGCCGTCCATTCGGCGGCAACCTGCGGATCGGACTCTACGGCGCGGCGCGTGCTCGCGCAGTCAACAAGTCGCGAGCGCGCCAACCGGCCGAGCGCCCAGATAGCGGCGCCGCGAATGAGCGGCGCGGAATCATCGAGCAATCGTTCGGCCTCGGGCGCGAGCGCGGTGTCACCCGAATTGCCGATCGCGATCAGCACATTGCGCAAAAATCGCGCGCGCCCGGTGCGCTTGACCGGACTCTTGGCGAACAGCGCGCGGAAGGCGGCAGCGTCGAGCCGCGCCAGCATGGCAAGCTGCGGCGCCTGCAACACTTCGCGCGCCGCGAGTTTGGCCTCGCGACCGGACTTGGCGAATTTGTTCCAAGGGCACACCGCCAGGCAATCGTCGCAGCCATAGATACGGTTGCCCATGAGCGGCCGCAGCGCACGGTCGATCGGTCCCTTGTGCTCGATGGTCAGATACGAAATGCAGCGCCGCGCATCGAGCCGGTACGGTGCCGGAAACGCCGCCGTCGGGCAGACGTCGAGACAGGCGTGGCAGGCGCCGCAATGGTCGTCCTCAGGGGCATCGGGCGGCAGGTCGAGCGTGGTGAAGATGGCGCCCAGAAACAGCCACGAGCCGAAATCGCGCGACACCAGGTTGGTGTGCTTGCCTTGCCAGCCAATGCCGGCGGCCGCGGCGAGCGGCTTCTCCATGACCGGGGCGGTGTCGACAAAGACTTTGATCTCGCCGCCGGCGGTATCGATGAGCCAGCGGCCGACCGCCTTGAGTCGCGACTTCACCACGTCGTGGTAGTCGTCACCGCGGGCATAGACCGAGATACCGCCGCGCGTGCGCTCTTTCAAAATCGCGAGCGGGTCGAATTCCGGTCCGTAGTTGACGCCCAGCATCACGATCGAGCGCGCCTGCGGCCACAGCGCGCGCGGATCGCCGCGCCATTCGGCTTTTGTTTCCATCCATGCCATGTCGCCGTGCGCGCCGGCGTCGAGAAATGCGCGCAGCCGTTCCGCCGCCAGCGGGATGGCGTCAGGGCGTGCCACGCCGACGGCGTCAAAGCCCTGCGTGCGGGCGAATGCTTCGAGCGCTGTCTTGAGTTCGGGCGGATCTAAAAGTCGAGATTGGCGTAGCTTGCCGACGGCGCGAGGCCGGGCAGCGTGTCGTTCAGCAGCGTGCGGAACGACGGCCGCGACTTGATCCTCGCGTACCAGGACTTGGCGGTCTCGTCTTCGTTCCACGGCACATCGCCCAGGTAATCGGCCGCGGACAAGTGCGCCGCTGCGGCCAGATCCGCGTAGGTCAGCCTGTCGCCGGTGAGCCAGTCGCGGTTGCGAACCAGCCAGCCGATATAGGCCAGATGATACTTGATGTTGCTGCGGGCGGCACGCAACGCTTCGGTCGCCGGCGAGCCGCCGCCCTGCGTCGCCGGAATGAAGCGCTTGTAGATGCGTTCCATCACCACCGGCCCGCTCACTTCCTCGAAAAACTTGTCGTTGAACCAGCTCATCAGCCGGCGCACCTCGATGCGCTCGTGCGGGTCAACCGGCATGAGCCGTGGCCGCGGCACCCTCGCGCCGTGCACCTCGTCAAGATATTCGGCAATGATGGCGGCCTGGGGCACCGGCGGCGCGCCGTCTTCGAGCAGAACCGGCGTGGTTCCCGCAGGATTAAGCTTGAGAAACTCCGTACGCCGCTCCCACGGGCGCTCCTCGACAAGGCGCGACGCCAGCGACAGCTCGTCGAGCGCAAGACGCACGAAGCGCGAGTGCGGACAGAATGGATGATGAATGAGCGTCAGCATGCCGTTGCGAGCATGTGTGGCGGACCCCCGCGTCCGAGGGACGGATCGAACATCGGCACGGTTAGTATTTCGTTACGCAGGCTGCATGCACTTTGAGGCCAAGTTCCGGCGGGCGACGATCAGGCGGCGGGCGTTGTGGGCGGGAATAACGGTCAGGACGGAGGTACGCCGCTCCCGCCGACCGTGATCCCCGAACTGGGATCGAACTGGCCCGTTTTGCGGAAGCGCCACAGGTAGGTGGGCACAATGGCTTCGATCGTTTCCGGAACAATCCCGAGCCCTTCGAGCGTACGCCCCTCGCGCCGCGCCGCCTCGGAGACGACGTTATCGCTTTTGAGCATCTCGACCTGATCGGGCGTGATCGGCGGCGACGGCAAGAACTGCGCGAAGGTCGCTTGCAGCTTCATCACCTCGAACGGTACCGGGATCAGCAACCGCTTGCGCTGGATCGTGGCCAGAACGAAGTCCATCAATTCACGAAACGTATGCACGGCTGGGCCGCCGAGTTCGTAGATCGTACCCACCTTTGCGGCGCCATCGACCGCAAGCGCAATCGCTTCGGCGGCGTCGCCCACATAAACCGGCTGAAAGCGCGTGTGACCGCCGCCGGGGAGCGGCAGCGCCGGAGCCATACGCGCCAGCGCGGCGAAGCGGTTGAAGAAGCTGTCCTCGGGACCGAACAAGATTGACGGCCGCATGATGACCGATTGGGGCTGAGCGGCGAGCGCCCGGCTTTCGCCCTCGGCCTTGGCGCGTGCGTAATGCGCCGGCGAATCGGCATCGGCGCCGATGGCCGAGACGTGGACGAGCGGCGCGCCAGCCGACTTTGCCGCCAGCGCTACCGTTTCGGCGCCGGCCGCCTGAACGGCATCGAAGCGCTGTTGCCCGCGCTCGAACAGAATTCCCACCAGATTGACTGCGGCGTCGGCATCGCGCATCGCGGCGGCCACCGACTGCGGGTAGCGCACATTGGCCTGGACCGCATGGATTTGGCCGACCTTGCCCATCGGGCGGAGGTAACCGGCGAGTTCCGGACGGCGCACCGCAACGCGGATACGATAGCCGCGATTGGCGAGCGCGCGCACCACGTGACGGCCCAAGAATCCCGAGCCGCCAAATACGGTGACGAGCGTTTCAGCCTTGTTTTTTACGGTCATCGGCGGCGGAATACAGCAACGCTTTGACGCTGTATAGGGGCTAAGTTCCTTACATTGACAAGGATAAAGCTGCTCCGTACCTATCCGCATACTGCCCAGGTGGCGGAATTGGTAGACGCACTAGTTTCAGGTACTAGCGGGTAACACCGTGGAGGTTCGAGTCCTCTCCTGGGCACCATGGCCACGAACAAAGATCGCCGGCACGATCGTCCGATAAGCGATCGAATGTTCAGCGCCGCGCCGAACCTTCGACTGTCACCCATCCGCCAATCTTGACGCACGCATCGGTACCCGGGACGTTGACGAAACCGGGTCCGAAGGCGCTGCACGCCTTGACGTGGGCGGCCTGCGACTTTGCCGCCTTCGACGGCGGCGACCATTTGGTTGGCGGCGCGGGGTCGGACAACGTCTGTGCAACTGCACCGGAAGCGGGCACGGCAAACAGCAAGGCGGCAGCAATCGCATGACGGGCCGTGCGGACCGGTGCAGTGCGAATACGACGAGCCATGAGGCCGCCCCCGTTGAGGCGGTCCTCCGTCAAGGGAACCGCCGGAGTGCGCTGAATACCATGTTTTGGCGTTTTTGACCTGCCATTTCGGTTACGATATTCAGGGACCGCATGACCATTCGCATCCATCGCGGCGATCTGCCGAATTTGGCGCACTACGCCTCCGTCCAATCGATCGCCATCGACACCGAGACGATGGGGCTGAGCCTGACGCGGGACCGACTTTGCCTGGTGCAGCTTTCGCCCGGCGACGGCTCGGCGGATGTGGTGCAGATCGCGGCACAGACGCCCGACGCGCCCAATCTGAGACGTCTTCTCACCGACGGCAACGTGCTCAAGATTTTCCATTTCGCGCGATTCGATCTCGGCATGCTGCAAAAGAACCTGGGCGTGATGCCGGAGCCGGTTTATTGCACCAAGATTGCCTCGCGGCTGACCCGCACCTATACGGACAAACATGGGCTGAAGGATCTGGTCCGCGAGATCCTGGGACATGACCTCTCCAAGCAGCAGCAATCGTCCGATTGGGGCGCAGCCGCGCTGACCGATGCGCAAGTATCCTACGCGGCGAGCGACGTGCTCTATCTGCACGCGCTCAGGGAAAAACTCGATGTGATGCTGGCGCGCGAGGGCCGCGACAAGCTGGCCGCGGCCTGCTTCCGCTTCCTGCCGGACCGGGTGCGGCTCGATCTGGCGGGTTTCGCCGAGGAAGACATTTTCGCTCATTCGTAAGCGTCGCCGTTCCGGGCCAATTTGGCCGAAAAGCCAAGCCGTTAACACTGGCCGCGGCCCGATCCGGGTGGCCCTGCCCGGGCCACATTCCCAGGCGACTATTCGGCCGGAGAACCGTAGAATGGCGGCACGGGCCGAATCGGGGCATCGGCCGAGGGGACAATCGCTTGACGACCATCTCCTTCGCCGAGGCGGAGCGGGGGGCCGGCTATCCGGCACGTTCGCGCAGCGGCAACCACGAGCGGACCTACCGACGCGCGCTGCGCCACAGCCGGCATGTGCGCTGGATGCGCGCGACCCTGATCGCCGCCGTGAGCCTCGTGCTGCTGGCGGTCGCGGTCGACAATTATTGGCCGACCGGCGGGCTTCGGCTGCCGGGAGAGATTGGCAATCTGGTGATCAGGGGCACCAAGATCACGATGCAGGCGCCCCGGCTCACCGGTTACACCAGCGATCAACGTCCCTATGAATTCACCGCCGCCGCCGCCCAGCAGGACATCACCAAGCCCGACTTTGTCGAATTGCAACAGATCCACGCCAAAATCGCGATGGCCGACAAGAGCACGGTGCATCTGTGGGCCGATACCGGTCACTACAATATGAAGACCGAGATGCTGGACCTGAAGGACAACATTCACCTGGTGTCCTCCACCGGCTACGAGGCACGGCTGAGCCAAGCGACGGTCGACGTCAGCAAGGGCAACGTGGTTTCCGACACGCCGGTCTGGGTCAAGCTGCTCGACGGCGATCTCAATGCAAAGCATCTGGAGATTGTCGACAAGGGGGAAACGCTCCGCTTTACCGACGTGACCTTGGTGCTGCAGTCCGGCAAGCAACAGATGAAAGCGGCTCGGCAATGAAGCATGGACGTCGGATCGCCACACTGACGGCGGCGATGGTGTTCGCCGCGGCGGCGGCCATGGCTTTTGCCGCGACAACGGCTATGGCTCAGGGGCCGCGCCCCGCCCTGCCGGGCCAACAACAGGGCAACGATCAGCCCATCCAGATCGACGCCAAATCGCTGGAAGTCCACGACAAGAACAAACAGGCGACGTTCTCGGGCAACGTGAAGGTGGTGCAGGGCGACACCACGATGACCTGCAAGAAGCTGGTGGTGTTCTACGGTCAGGAACTCGGCATCGGCGAGAAGCCAGTGGTCACCGCCAAAACCCAGACCAAAACCACTTCCGACGCGCCGCCCGATGCCCAGAGCATTCGCCGCATCGAAGCGCGCGGCGATGTGACCGTGCTGACCAAGGATCAGAGCGCGAGCGGCGACCTCGGCGTCTACGATGTGATAGCAAAGACAATTACGCTGACCGGCAGCGTGGTGGTGACGCAGGGCCAGAACGTTATTCACGGCGGCCGCGTCGTCGTGAACACCGTCACCGGAAACGCGCACGTCGAAGCCGCACCCGGCGTTACGGATGGGCGCGTGCGCGCGCTGATCATCCCGAGCAAAGACAACAAAGGCGGCCAGGGCAATTTCATGACGATCGGCCCCGGTGCGAGCCAGAAACGGTGACCCGCTTTGTCGGAGCTTCGCCGTATCGTACAAGAGTGCCCGGACCGTACTCCGTCAATTTTTCCCACCTCGATCAGGTGAACCAGGGCGCACGCAAAGCTGGCTGAGATCGGCGTGTTGAACATCTTCTCATATTTCCGCCGCCGCGCGGCGCCGGCGCATCGCAACCTCGTCCCCGACGGCGAGGCCATCGGACTTGCCTCGATGGGCGGCGTCATCAGTGCCGCCTATGTCGACATTGCGAGTGTGCCGGTCAGATCGAAAAAAAACCGCAAGCCCGCGCAACGGCCGCCGCAACAGGATCGTCAGGAGCCCAGAGACCGCAGCGAGCGCGACAACCGGCAGGAACCGCCGCCGGTCGACCGCAGCGAACCACGGCCGGTCACTCGACCGATCCGGCGCGGCGAAGGCAGTGGCTCGGTGCCCGCCGCGCGACAGGGCGTATTGTCCGTCCACGGCGTGGAAAAGAGTTTCGTCGGTCGCAAGGTGGTCAAAAAGGTCAGTCTTTACCTTCGCAAAGGCGAGGCCGTGGGCCTGCTGGGTCCGAACGGGGCCGGCAAAACGACGGTGTTCTATATGATCACCGGCCTGATCACGGCGGACCAGGGGCGCATCGAACTCGATGGCCACGACGTCACCAAGCTGCCGATGTATCAGCGGGCCCGCCTCGGCATCGGCTACCTGCCACAGGAGGCATCGATCTTCCGCGGCCTCAATGTGGAGCAGAATATTCGCGCGGTGCTCGAAGTCGTCGAGCCCGACGCCAAGCGGCGCGAACGCGATCTCGATGCGCTCCTTGAAGAGTTCAACATCACGCGGCTCCGCAAGACCCCCTCGATTGCGCTCTCCGGCGGCGAGCGCCGGCGCGTTGAAATCGCCCGCTCGCTTGCGACGCGACCAAATTACATGCTGCTCGACGAGCCGTTTGCGGGCATCGATCCGATTGCGGTTGGCGACATCCAAGCCCTGGTCCGGCATCTGACCAATCGCGGCATCGGCGTGCTTATCACCGATCACAATGTCCGCGAGACGCTCGGCCTCACCGATCGCGCCTACATTATTTATTCAGGCGAAGTGCTGATGGAGGGCCGCCCCGACGACATCGTCAATAATCCAGAGGTGCGCCGGCTCTATTTGGGCGAGGAATTCCGCCTTTAAGCCTACTCGAAAACGATTGACGACAGGCCCTGAGACCTGCTGTACAAGGGTAGACAAGCAAGAATCGGACCAATTTAGTCACCCATGGCTCTCTCCCAACGGCTACAGCTTCGGCAGAGCCAGGCGCTGGTGATGACGCCGCAGCTGATGCAGGCCATCAAGCTGCTGCAGCTGTCCAATCTTGACCTTGTCTCCTACGTGGAGGCGGAACTCGAACGCAACCCGCTGCTGGATCGCGGCAGCGATGCGGAAGCCCCGTCCGAAGCGGCGGCGGCCGCCCCGGAGCCAGACCATACGCGCGCCATGGATGGCGAGGCCTGGGCCGAAGGCGCCACTGTGGCCGACCATCCCGCCGACCATCCCAATGACGACCGGCCACGCTCTCCGCTCGACGACGCCGCGGGGGAGGACTCCGAACCGGTCCGCGCGCGCAGCAACGTCGACCTGCCCGGTGGATATTCGGACTGGGCCGGCGTCGGGTCGGGTGGCCGCGAGGACGGCGATTATAATCTCGAATCTTTTGTCTCCGCCGAGACCACTCTGGCGGACGGGTTGCGCGAGCAACTTGCGCTCGCGATTTCCGATCCTGCGCGGCGCATGATCGGACAATATCTTATCGATCTGGTCGACGAAGCAGGCTATCTCGCCGGCGATCTCGTTGCTGCGGCCGAGAAGCTCGGCACCGGCACTGCCGAAGTCGAGGCGGTGCTCGGCATCCTGCAAACCTTCGACCCGCCGGGCGTGTTCGCGCGCGACCTTGCCGAATGCCTGGCGATTCAGCTTCGCGAACTCGATCGCTACGATCCCGCCATGCAGGCGCTGGTCGCGCGGCTCGATCTCCTGGCGCGGCGCGAGTTTGCCGCCCTGAAAAAGATATGCGGCGTCGGCGACGAAGATCTGGCCGACATGATTGCGGAAATCCGCAAGCTCAATCCGAAGCCGGGGCTCGCCTTTGGTTCGGCGCCGGTTCATCCGATCGTGCCGGACGTATTCGTGCGCCCGACGCCCGACGGCGCCTGGCTTGTCGAACTCAACGCCGACACGCTGCCCAAAGTGCTCGTCAACCAGAGATATTACGCGGAGGTTTCGGCCGGCACGCGCCGCGCCAACGAAAAATCCTATCTGGCCGAGTGTCTGCAGAGCGCCACGTGGCTGGTCCGCGCACTCGACCAGCGCGCCCGCACCATTCTAAAGGTTTCGAACGAAATCGTCAGGCAGCAAGACGCGTTCTTCGCGCACGGCGTCGAACATCTTCGCCCGCTCAATCTGAAAACGGTCGCCGAAGCGATCGGCATGCACGAGTCGACGGTGTCGCGGGTTACCGCCAACAAATACATGGCGACCACCCGGGGCATTTTCGAGTTGAAATACTTTTTTACATCGGCAATCGCGGCTGCACACGGCGGCGAGGCGCACTCAGCCGAAGCGGTCCGCCATCGCATCAAACAATTGATCGACGGCGAGAACGCCACCGACGTGTTGTCCGACGATACGATCGTCGACAAGCTTCGCGAGGCCGGAATCGACATTGCGCGGAGAACGGTGGCAAAATACCGCGAAGCCATGCGCATCCCCTCCTCCGTGCAGCGGCGGCGGGAAAAACAGGTTGCCGCCGTCTCCTGACCTTTTGAGCACCCAAGGGACCTTACGCAGGCGCACCGCGTTGACTCCGTCCCTGGCAATACCTAGCTCGAGTCAAGCAACAGAATGCTGTGCGTCGGAGGTTGGCATGACATTTCGCGTCTCGGGAAAGAACCTCGACGTGGGTGACGCGTTGCGCGATCGCGTGAGCGAGCGCATCGCCGAGGCCATGGGAAAATATTTCGACGGCGGCTATTCCGGACACGTCACGCTCGAGCGGGAAGGGTTCGGTTTCCGCACCGAATGCGCCGTCCATCTCGACTCGAAAATCACTCTGCATGCCGAGGGTATGGCGGCCGACGCCTACACCAGCGCCGACCAGGCAGCGACTCGAATCGAGAAACGGCTGCGCCGCTATCATCGCCGGCTGAAGGATCATCGTCCGGAACGGCTCGACGGCCGCGACACGGTCGACGCGGCAAGCTACGTCATTGAGGCACCGCCCGACGACGAAAGCGGCGCGGATAGCGACGGCTTCACGCCAGCCATCATCGCCGAGTCAACAACGGTGTTGAAACTGTTGTCCGTCAGCGACGCGGTAACGGAACTCGACATGACCGGGGCCCCTGTTGTGGTATTTCGGCATGCCGCCCATGGCGGCATCAACGTGGTCTACAGGCGCCGCGATGGCCATTTTGGCTGGATCGATCCGCGACCGCCGGGGTCCGGCAATGCCCATTGACGTGGCCGCGGCCGGTCCCTATGGTCCGCCGCCTTTGGAGCATGATCGCCGAGCGCGGGCGCGGATTCTCAGAAAGATCATGCCGATGCAAGTAGCCAAGAACCAACCGATCTCAGCCAGATAGGCGACAAGGCGAAAGCCGCTGGTGCGGCCTTCCCGCTTTCAGGTTCCCTTCATGCCTCTTATCGATCTCGTTGCGTCGAACGCGATTCTCCCGGCGCTCAAGGTCAACAGCAAGAAGCAGGTGCTGCACGAGCTTGCGGCGCGCGCCGCCGTGCTCACCGGACAAAATGAGCGCGCAATCTTCGATATCCTGATGCAGCGCGAAAAACTCGGCTCCACGGCGGTCGGCAACGGCATCGCGATTCCGCACGGCAAGATGCCGAACCTGACACGGCTGTTCGGACTGTTCGCACGTCTCGATCGCCCGGTCGATTTCGAGGCGCTCGACGGCCAGCCGGTCGATCTGATTTTTCTGTTGCTGGCACCGGAAGGCGCGGGTGCCGATCACCTCAAGGCGCTGGCGCGGGTTGCACGATTGTTGCGCGACCCGGCCGTTGCGCACAAGCTGCGTGCCTCGCACGACGCCGAAGCGCTGTATGCTGTGTTGGCGATGCCGTCCGCGTCCGCGGCGTAACGCGAATTAAAATTCCACGATCAGAAAGCAAAAGGCCAGCGACGTGCGCCGGCCTTTGAAACCTCTCTCGTCGTCCAGTTCAGTGGACGCTGACCATTTCCAGTTCCTGGCTCCACGCATTGGCGATGGCCGCCTCGCGGCTGTCAGTCAGCATAATCGGCGTGCCGTCGGCGGCGTGCAGTGCAAAAAGCTTCAGCCCAGGTGCGATCTCCGGCGCCTGGGGGAACAGCGCTGGAACGTCCTCAGACCGGATCGCTTTCACGTACGCGATCTCTCCGTCGCCCATATGGGCGAGCGCTTCCGGGGAGACTGCCTCGAAATTCGCCGATATACGGTTCATTTCGTTGGTCATGGGCCCTCGACTCCTCATTTTTCGACTACGTCGAGTCCTGCTCGGTTTCATTAATCGCACTCATTGATTGCAATCGATTTAACAAGGCGCTCGGGTTGCGGGCGCGCCAGATCGATCGAGAGCAATCCGTTCTTCAAGTCCGCACCCAACACTTCCATGCCGTCCGCCAGCACGAAGATACGCTGGAATTGACGCGCGGCAATGCCGCGATGGATGTATTGCCGACTCTTGTCGTCCTGCTGGCGACCACGAATAACGAGCTGACTCTCCTCTATCGAAACATCGAGCTGGTCGCGGGTGAATCCCGCCACCGCCAAGGTAATTCGCAACCGCTCGGGACTGTTCCCGTCGCGAGCAATTCGCTCGATGTTATAAGGAGGATAGCCGTCGGCGGCTTTCCCGACGCGATCGAGCACACGCTCGATCTCATCAAAACCAAGCAGGAAGGGACTCGACAGCGACGAAACCCTGGACATGGTTTCAAAGTCCTTATTAAGCGACTTTGTGGGCCCTTGCGGCACCCTATCGCCGCACGGATCGCCCGTGCGGCGTGGCTAATATGGCGTTCCATAACAACGGCTTCAAGAAGCCCCAGCCGTGCGCGTTGTGCGGTGCGGAATTTGAACTGGCGCCGTCCCCGTGACGGCCTCGCGGCAGCCTCAGGCGGCCGAGGGTGAAAGAGCGCGTCGCATCGAAGCCCGCAGTCGTTCGGTTGCCGCCATATCGGCCGCGAAGGTCTCGGGGTCGAGGACGACCCCATAGCAATCCTTGGCGGCCGCCACCGAGATGTAGCCCTGTCGGGCGTCTTCCTCGACCGCGGCGACCGGCCGCTCGAACGGTGCGCCATAACCGCCGCCGCCGCCGGAGCGCATGCGAAACGCATCGCCCGGCTCCAGATACGCCACCAGGACCTTGGCGTTGGGAAAATCGGTTTTCCACTTGCTGCCGGTGCGCACCGCGACTTCATTGCCGGTCGCCTCGCCGCCGCCCTCCAGGCCCCACGGCTTGCAATGCGCACGCTCGACGTGGCTGTTAAAGGTCATGGGCACGCGCGCACGCACGACGCGCTCGAGACCGAGACCACCGCGATAACGGCCGGCGCCGCCGGAATCGGTGATCAGCGAATAACGTTCGACCACGAGCGGAAACTTCACTTCCGATTGCTCGCTCGGCGAGTTGTGCGTGTCGCCGTCATTGATGCAAACGGTCGCCGACACGCCGTCTTCGCTGCGCTTGGCACCCCAGCCGCCGCCGAGCGGACCAAAATTGGCGAGGAAAAATTCCGAGGTCTTGGTGTTGATGCCGTGCGTCGCGGCAATCACCAGATCGGCGTGGTGGCCGGCGATCACCCGGTCCGGAATGACCGGCGCGAGCGCCTTGAACACCGTGTCGACGATGGTCATCGGATACGTCATCCACCAGCGCATCGGCGCCGGCCGCACGGCGCTCACCACGCGGCCCGGCGGCACAATGGCCTTGAGACTGCGAAACGAGCCGTCGTTGATCGGATAATCGGTCGGCGAGGTGAGACACTTGTAGGCGACCTGCGAGCACGCATAGCCGGTGGTGATGCCGGAATTGAACGAGCCGCGAACCTGGCGCGAGACGCCGGTGAGATCGACCGTCATCTCTTCGCCCTTGACGACGACGCGGACCTTGATCGGCACTTTCTTGCCGACTTCGATGCCGTCGTCGTCCATGTACGACTCGGCCTCGTAGACGCCGTCCGGAATCGACTTGGTGCGCGCCCGCGCCATGGTCTCCGAGTGATCCATGATGGCCTTGATGGCGCTTAAGACCTGGTCGCGTCCGTAGCGCTCGACGAGTTCGAGGAAGCGCCGCTCGCCGGTCTTCACCGCGGTGATCTGCGCACGCAGATCACCCATCGCCCGGCTCGGCAGCCGCATGTTCATCCTGATGACGTCGATCAGCGTTTCGTTCGGCACGCCGCGATCGTGCAGTTTCAGGATCGGGATTTGCAGGCCTTCCGAGAAGATATCGGTCGTGATGCCGCCAAGCGTGCCGCCGATGTCGAGCCAATGCGCCATGCAGCACGAGAAGCCGACCAGGATCCCCTTGTGAAAAATCGGCAACGTCAAGGTGACGTGGTTGAGGTGGCTGCCGGTCAGGTAGGAATCGTTGGTGACGTAGATGTCGCCGGGTCGCATGGCTTTGCGCCCGAAATGTCGAATTTTCGCCTTCACGGTTTCCGCCATGCCGCGAATGAACATCGGCAACCCGATACCGATCGAGACCGTCTCGCCCTCGGGAGTGAACAGGCCGGTCGTGAAATCGAGCGCCTCATAGATGATGATGTTGTAGGCGGTGCGCATGAGATTGGTTTTCATTTCCTCGGTCACCGCGATCACGCCGTTACGCACGATCTCGGTAACGACGGCGTCGATCTTGCCTCGCGCACGCGATTTGGCTTTGCTTCTTGGCGCCACGCTTCTTGGTGTCATGAATTTCGCTTCCCGTCAGACGCACGCCCGGCCGGCGTTGCTGCCGGGCGCTTGTGGGTTGTAAAGCATCGCCGTCGTGTCGGCATAACCGACCCAGCGCAACACCGGGGCGGCGGCTGCGCGGCGGCCGGAGAACCGGCGTCGCAGGCAAATCCGGTGGAATCGCCCAACTTCAGCTTGACTTGCCGGCCGAACAGAGCGTCCCTGAAACACTGCGATTCGGTGAGGGGGGCGGCTGATGCTCGACGCGAGCAAATACGCGCAACATTTTCCCGACGAGAGCCATCTTGCCGAGATACCGGGCACGAAAGCGGTGCCCAGTTGCCCGCTGGTCGCGCCGCCGGCCTCACTGTTGGCGGCGCTCGTCCGGCTCGAACGCGAATTTGCGGAAATTCTGCGGACCCAACAGGCCGAGCCGACCAGCCGTCCGGAATAACCGCGCGACCGCCTTTCGATCAGATCGATTGGGCCGGGACCAAACATCAGCCGGCAAGCCTTATCGCCAGGTTGCCGAACGCATCGACCTCCAGCACATCTCCGGGCAGAAGCAGCGTCGTCGAGGCGTATTCCTCGATCAACGCCGGACCGGTAATGCGGTTGCCGGCGACGAGCGCCGGGCGCCAGAACACCGGCGTTGGCCGGAAGCGCCCGCCGAAATAGACCTTGCGCTTGCCGCCGATTGCAGCGGCCGGCGGCGCCTTGCGACCGCGGGCGATCTTGCGCTGCGGCGGTTTGCGCATCAGCCCGGTCACGGTCGAGCGCAGGCTGACGATCTCGGCGCGCTCCGCCGGCGCGGATGTTCCATAGCGCTGCGCATGCATGGCGTCGAAATGCCGTTTGATCGCCTTGCGGTCACCGCGGCGAAACACGCTCATCGGCAGATCGACGGTGACAGCATGTTCCTGGCCGACATAGCGCATGTCGGCCGCGCGCTTTACCGTGACGCGCTGCGGCGCCACCGACGCACCCGCGATGGCGTCGCGTCCCTGCTGCTCCAGCGCGCCATAGACGCTTTCGATCTCTTCAAATGACGCATCCTCAAGCGGCGTGAACCAGGTGCGGACGAAGTCGTAGCGCAGATCCGCGAACAGCATGCCGTAGGCCGAGAACACGCCCGGAGCAAACGGCACGATCACATTGCGCATACCGATCTCGCGCGCCACTTCGACGGCGTGCAAGGGACCGGCACCGCCGTAAGCCACCAGCACGAAATCGCCGGCGTCAAAGCCGCGTTCGGTGGTGACGCCCTTGACCGCATACGACATCGCGGTCGCCGCGATACGCAAAATGCCATCGGCGGCCTCAACGGCGCTCAAGCCCAGCGGCTCGCCGATCCGCTCGGCAAGCGCGCGTTCGGCGGCGGCAACGTCGAGCTTCATTTCGCCGCCGAGAAACCGTTCGGCATTGAGACGCCCAAGAACGAGATTGGCGTCGGTGACCGTCGGCTCGCGGCCGCCGAGCCCATAGCAGGCCGGCCCGGGCGACGCGCCGGCGCTCTGCGGACCGACCCGCAGCGCGTCCTCGACCACCCGCGCGATCGAGCCGCCGCCGGTGCCGACTTCGAAAATGTCCATCATGGCGATCTGCACCGGCAGCGCCTGTTCGTAGCCGCCGATCAGCGCCGTCCCGGTGGTCAATGCTTCGCCGTGGTAGATGACACCGGCCTTTGCGGTGGTGCCGCCCATGTCGAAGGCGATGGCGTTGTCGATGCCGAGCATGCGGCAGAGCGCTTGCGTGCCGATGACGCCCGCGGCCGGACCGGACTCGAGCATGCGCACGCATTCTTTCTGCGCCTGCGCGGATTCGTAGAGCCCCGCGGTCGATTGCACGACGAGGAACGAGCCGGAGAATCCCGCCGCGCGCATGTGCGCATCGATCTCGCCGATATATCGGCGCACTTTCGGTCCCACATAGGCGTTCGCCGCCACGGTCGAGCAGCGCTCGAACTCACGATATTCCTGCGACAGTTCGTTCGACGCGGAGACAAACATCGCCGGGTGATTTTTTTCGAGGATCGCCTTGGCGCGCTGTTCGTGATCGGCGTTGGCGTAGCAGTTGAGAAACAGAATGGCGCAGGCCTCGATACCGAGTTTTTCCAGCTTCGCACCGAGCGCCGCGATCTCCTCGTCGTCGAGCGGGGTGTCGATCTCGCCGTCCGCCAGCATCCGCTCGTGCACTTCAAAGCGCAGCGCCCGTTCGATCAGCGGCACGTGCTTGCGGAAAAACAAGTTATAGGCGTCCGGCCGGTTGATGCGCCCGATCTCGTAGATGTCGCGGAAGCCTTCGGTGATGAGCAGCGCCGTGCGCGCGCCGGTGCGCTCCAGCATCGTGTTGATGGCGATGGTCGAGCCGTGGAGAAACAGCGCCGCCGAATGATAATCGCTGCCGGCCTTGGCAACGCCCGCAGAAATGCCTTCGACCAGATGCGCCGGCGTCGACAGCGCCTTGCCGAAGGTGAGTTCGCCGGTTTTCTCGTCAAAAACCGCGATGTCCGTGAAGGTGCCGCCGATATCCGCGGCAAGCCGCAACCGTCCTCGCCCCGCTCCTCGTTGCGCCATGCCGCTCTGACCCCGTGCCCTTACGCTTCGAGCACGACGTAATCATCTTCGACGCGAACAGGGAAGGTCTCCGCCACGTATGGCCCTTCGACCAGCGTTGCGCCGGGCGCAACTGAGACGGAAAACTGCCGTGCCCGCACGCGGTCGGGCTCGCACCAGGACTTGCCGGTGCGCAAGTCGAACTCCCAGCCGTGCCAGGGACAGCGCACGATCTCGCCGCGGCGCGAGTAGCGGTAGCAGCCCGGTTCGCTCGCTTCCAGGAGCCCGACCTGGGTGCCGTTGAACAGGCTGCCGCCCTGGTGCGGGCAGCGGTTGGCGAGCGCGAAGAACTCGCCGTTGACATTGAAGACGACGATGGGCCGCCCCCGAATATCGACGAGCTTGCGGGAGCCTGCTGGAAATTCCTTCAGCGGAGCGATGACGTGCCTTGCCATGCGCGCCGCCTAAGCCACAGCCTCGGCGAGGCGGCCATATGTGGCGAGTGCATTGTCACGCCGGATCTTGGTGTTCAGCCGCTGCGGAATGCCGACCGGCATGATCTCATCGCCGTCGAACTGCCAGTGCGGAAAGTCGGACGAGAACAGCAGCATGTCGTCGGATTGCAGCTGGTCGACCAGCCGCGCGACCGCCTCCGGCTCATTTGGTCCGTCGAACGGCTGGATCGTGAGCCGGACGTGATCGCGCACGATCTCGTAGGGCGGACGCTCGACCCACGGCACTTCGGCACGCACGCCACGCCAGAATTTTGTCAGCCGCCACAGGAAGGCCGGCAGCCAAGTGACGCCGGATTCAATCAACACCACTTTGAGCGCGGGATATTTGGTGAACACACCCTCGCAGACGAGGCTCGCGACCTGCGCCTGAAAGCCCTGCGCCTGCGCGCAATAATCCTCGGCGTACCACGACGGCCAGCCGAGCGAGGTGACCGGATGGCGGAAGCTCGACCCGGCGTGAATACCAATCGGCAGGCCATGGCGCTGCGCGGCCTCGAATACCGGCCAGTATTCGCGCCGGCCGAGCGGCGCCTCGCCCATGGCGAGAACCAGCACCTGGACGAAGCGGTTGTCCGGCGCGCAGCGTTCGATTTCGGCGACCGCGTAATCCGTGTTCTGCATCGGCACGACGATCGAGGCGCGCAGCCGCGGATCGCGATCGAGCCATTCCTTGGCAACCCAGTCGTTGATCGCCTTGGCGAACGCCGCCGCCATGTCCTCGCTGAACAGAAGTTGCACGCCGTAGAGGCAATTGCAGATCGCGATGTCGATATTCCAGCGATCGAGCGCCTGCGCGCGCAACGTATCGACGCTGCTGGCGGGCGCACCGGATTTGCCGCGCCAATCCGCACGCGCCGTAAGCGGCGCATTCGGCGGATAGTTGATCGATTCCAGAGAATTGAGGCCGCGATCGATGACGCTGTCGCGCCATTGCTCGTCGAGATACGGCAGCAGCGCCTGCATGCTGGGCACGTTGGCATGCACATCGCAATCGATCGTCGACCAGGATGCCGGCATACCGTCTCTTTAGCGCACTCGGAGCGGCCCCGGTAGGGCGCGTTCGGCCTTTGCGGTCCACTGCGCCTCATGTCGGCCGACGAATATGGTCAGGATCGAAATGACAATGACGGCGCCGATGCCGAATATCGCCCAACCGCTCGGCCCCGAGAAAATCCACCACGACCGCGCAAGCCGCGCGAACTGCACGCCGAAGGTATAACCGCCAATTCCGAATGCCACCGACCACAGGCTCACACCGACCGCGCTCGACAGCACGAAGCGCCGCCACGGCATCCGGTTGGCGCCGGCGAGCACGCCCGCGATGGCACGCATCACCGGCACGAATTGGGCAATGATAATGATCACGCCGCCGTGCTTGAGAAACAAATATTGACCGAGCTTGATCCGTGCTTCGGTGATGCGAAGATAGACGCCGTAGCGCAGCAGCAGCCAATATCCGAAACGCCAGCCGATCGCGTAACCGATGATGCGGCCGATCAGCGATGCCACCGCCGCCGTCAGGATCACTTCGACGATGTTGAGTTCGTGGGTTCGACCCGCGATAACCGACCCGACAATCAAGGCTGTCTCGCCGGGCAGCGGAATGCACATGCTTTCCAGCCCGATGAAACCGGCGACGACAAGCAAACCATACGCGTGGATGAGATGAGCAACAGAATGCATAGACTGGGTACCCGGCGAGCAATGACTTATACTGAATTTATGGAAGATGAGAACAGCTTAAGGTGGTTAAAACGGCCGTTTGGCAGCGCAACATAGCGTCGCCACACGGTCCCGGTGGCAAGACAGCGCCTCCGTTTCGGGAATTCTTCACGTGAACGCGGCAAAGACCGCCCGGTTTCAACACAATGTACAAAGACCTGCGCGAGTTCATCGATTTTGTCGACCGGCTGGGGGCATTGCGCCGCATCGACGGCGCCGATCCGCTCTTCGAAATCGGCGGTATCACCGAAGTGGCGGCCGGACGGGCCGATTGCCCGGCACTCCTGTTCGATAACATCAAGGGATACCGGCACGGCATGCGGGTATTCACCAACGCCACCACCAATGTGCAACGGGCGGCGCTGGCGCTGGGCCTGGACCCGGGACTGCGGCCACTCGACGCACTCAAAGCGTGGATGGAGAAACGCAAGACTTTGCGCCCGCTCCCTCCCGTTACGGTCGGCAACGCCGAGTTTTTGCAAAACACGCTCGCCGGCTCCGATATCGATATCGCGCGCTTTCCGGCGCCGACCTGGCACAGGCACGACGGCGGACCTTTCATCGGCTCGGGTTCGGTTGTGGTCATGCGCGATCCGGATACCGGCTGGATCAATGCATCGATCTATCGCGTTCAAGTCCACGGACAGGACAAAGTCACCGTACAGTTCGACCATGGCGGACGGCATGGCGCGATCATCGCCAGAAAATATTGGGATCGCGGCGAAAGCTGCCCGGTCGCCGTGGTGCACGGCGAGGATCCGGCGTTGTTCATCGCCGGCTTCGAATATCTGCCGGACGGCAGCTCGGAATACAGCTTTGCGGGCGCCATCAAGGGCGCGCCGATCGAGGTCTGCGCCGGACCGCAGACCGGGCTGCCGCTCCCCGCTCATGCAGAGATGGTTTTCGAAGGCCGGCTGTTGCCGATGCAGGACGTGTCCCTGCCGGAAGGCCCGTTCGGCGAATTCACCGGCTACTACGCCGCCGAGGCGCGCCCCGGTCCGGTGATGCAGGTGACGGCGATCCACTTTCGCGACGACCCCATTCTTTTAGGGTCGCCGCCAATGAAACCGCCGCGCTTTCATTTCGGCCTGCCGTTCCGCGCCGCGACGATCTGGAGCAATCTCGAAGCGGCCGGCGTCACCGACGTCACCGGCGCGTGGCAACACGTCTCGCAGCTCATGACCGTGGTGGCGCTGCGCCAGCGTTACGATGGGCACGCCAAGCGCGCCGGTCTGGTGGCGGCGGCGCACAGCTACATGGCGCGGCTCGTCGTCGTCGTCGACGAGGACGTCGATCCGTCCAATCTCGCCGACGTGATGTGGGCGGTGACGACCCGCTGCGAGCCCGCCGACAACATCGACATCATCCGCCAAGCGTGGAGCTCCGCGCTCGATCCGCGCATCCCGCCCGCCGACAAGGACCGCGGCGTCACCTCACACTCGAAGGCCATCATCGACGCCTGCAAGCCGTTTCCCTGGCGCGACAAATTTCCGCCGGCCTCGGCGCTGACTGTTGAGGAAGCGAGAGAGATCGAGGAGAAGTGGGGCGCGCTCTTGACGCTCTCGAAATGAGGGTTGTACGCTTGACGTAACGCGTAAAAACAACTAACCTTATTCCTCGATGATCCTTAGCTATAGGGAGTCGCGCACCAGGGCGTTTGCCGAAGGCCGTTTGGTTCGCGAGTTTCATGGCTTTGCAAGACAGGCTTATCGGCGGCTGGAAATTCTGGATGCCGCCGCAAGTCTTGACGAACTGCGCGCACTGCGAAGCAACCGTCTCGAAATGCTCAAGGGCAGTCGCGCGGGCCAGTTCAGCATCCGGATCAACATGCAATGGAGGATCTGCTTCGTGTGGCCGTCCGGCGCCGTTGGCCCATCGAATGTGGAAATCGTCGACTATCATTGAGGACCTCATGACCAGACCCGCTATTCATCCGGGTGAAATCCTCGCCGAAGAGCTTACAGAGATCGCAGTTACACCGAGCGAGCTCGCAAGACAGTTGTGCGTGCCTGCCAACCGCATAACCCAGATTTTGCATGGCAAGCGCGCAATCACCGGGGATACCGCGCTGCGGCTCGGTCATTGGTTCGGCACCAGCGCGCAATTCTGGCTCAATCTGCAGAGCGCGTACGATATTCGTGTAGCGGAAAAAGCCGCAGGCACCGAGATCAAACGCTTGCCGAAGCGCGCGTCGTAAGACTCACGGGGTCGTCTAGCGACCTGCCGCCGCGTCACTGCACCGCGTTCGCCGACTTCAGACTGTCGATCAACGACGAGCGGTACAGAAACTTCTTGTGCAGCGTGATGTCCTCGGACGTGCGCCGCAATTCGTCCAGATGCTTGCGGCGGATCGCCGGGTCTTTTTCTTCCAGCTTGCGCTTGTTCTCGATGGTCTGCGCCTGCACGTAGTCGACCTGCGCCCGGCGGCGCTGGCGCGTGTAGCGGTCGAGCAGGCTCGCGTCGGCGCGGCCGAACCAGACATCGGCGAGCTTGTCGGCGAGATTGACGGCATCGTGGATGCCGCCGTTCATGCCCATGCCGCCGATCGGATTGTTGACGTGGGCGCAATCGCCGGCAAGCAGAACGCGGCCCTTGTTGAAGGTCTCGGCGACGCGCTGATGCACCGCGTAGAGCGCGTAATACGGAATCTCATAGTCGCCGCTCTTGCGGTGGATGCGCTGCAGGCGGCGCTGGATGCTCTCCATGCTCAGCGCCTGTTCGTCGGTCTCCGACTCCGGGATCGGCAATACCCCGCGCCAGATTCCCGGCGGGCCATAGCCCTTGACCTTGAACAGATTGAGCCATTCGTCCGGATCGAAAAAATAGTTGCGGGTGCAAAGCCCCTGCCCGGTCGCGCCGAAATCGAAACTGGTGCCGATCTTGATGAACCGCTCCGGCCAGGTGAAGCCCTCGAACACGATGCCGGCAAGCTTCCGCACCGCGCTCGAGCCGCCGTCGGCGCCGATCAGATATTGGCCGCGCAGCGTCTCGGTCTCGCCCGCAGCGTTCTGGATCGTCGCCTCGACGAAATCCTCGCTCTGCGTCAGCCCGACGAGCTTCGCCGAGAAACGTACCTCGCCGAGCCCGCTCGCCCTGATATGAGGCAAAGCGGCATGGACCAGCTTGTACTGCTCCCACTGCACCACGTAGGGATACGGCACCTCGCCCTTGAGCACGCTGATATCGAACACCGCGATCAGGTCGCCGGTGGCGCGGTCGCGAAAATGAAACAGCGGCGCCTGCATGCCGCCCGAGGCCGCGTCGGAAAACATCTCCGCTTGCAGGCCGAGATCGACCAGCATCTCGACCGTCGGCGTATGGATCGTCGCGGCGCGCTGATCCTCGGCGGCGTCGGGCAGTTGCTCGATCAGCGTGACCGGGATGCCCTTCTTGACCAGCGCCAAGGTCATGACGGCGCCGACCGGCCCGCACCCGGAAACGATCACGCGATGGTCGCTTTTCATGAGTTCATCCATCCGTCATTCCGGGGCGCCGCGCAGCGGCGAGCCCGGAATCCATATCCACGACGCTGGGGTTATGGATTCCGGGCTCCTCGCTTCGCTCGGCCCCGGAATGACGATTTCTCATGGCACCGTCACACTTTCGAAATATCGAACACCGAGGGGTGAAACAGCTCCTCAATCTTGACCTTGCGGTCCGCCAGCCCCTGCTCGTGGATGTACTGGGCCAGCGCTTCGATGTCCGGCCGGTTCTCGTCGATGCCGTATTTCCAGAAGTCGTCGCCCATGATGGCGGCGGTTTCGTGGGTTTCGGCCTCCAGCCACGGCAGCGTGACCATCAGCGCGTTGACATCGCGCAGGTCGATCATCGCCAGCGCCTTGGCCTCGCAGAACGCCTTGTAGACGCTGGTCGCGAGCCACGGATATTTCTCGGCAAGCGATTTGCGGATGCCGATCAGATGCATGATCGGAAACAGCTTGGTCTTCTTGTAGTAGGCGACTTCAGCCTTGCGGGTATCGGGAAACAGCCGCGCGATGTGCGGCTCGCCGGCAAGAAACGACGACGGCGCGCGCGCCGTGAACAGCGCGTCAAGCTCGCCGTCGCGCAGCATCCCGACCAGCGTCTTGTCATGCGGGATGGCTTTCAGGTCGAGGCCCGGAATCGGTTTGAGCGGCGTGCGCTCCTCGCGGCCGGCTTGCTCCTGGCCGCCGCTGCGCCAATGGATCTCCGACGGTTTGACGCCGTATTCATGCTGCATCATGCCGCGCATCCAGACCACGGCGGTGATCTGATATTCCGGCACGCCGATGCGCTTGCCGCGCAAATCTTCCGGCTTCTCGATGCCGGCGCCCTTGCGCACGTAGATGCCCGAATGGCGGAAGATGCGCGACACGAACGCCGGCACGCCGATATAGCCGGCGGTGCCGGCCGAGACCGTGCGGATGTAGCTGGAAAACGAAATCTCGGAGACGTCGAATTCCTGGAATTTGAAGGCGCGGTGGAAAATCTCCTCTGGATACATCGGCAGATAGGTGACGTCACAGCCCTCGACTTTCACCCGCCCGTCGCGGATCGCGCGCGTGCGGTCGTAATTGCCGCACGCAATCGTTATCGGCACGTCACCCATTGTAAAATTTCTTCCCGTCATCCTGAGGTGGCCGCCGCAGGCGGCCCTCGAAGGATGCAGCCGAGGCGCCCGGGCCGTCGTCCTTCGAGGGCCGCGACGCGGCCACCTCAGGGTGACGGTGACGTGACGGGTAACACTCAGCGTCCGAACTGTGAAGCGCGGTGGAGCAACGCTGCGATGCGCCGCACAATGCGCTAATCTGAATTGGGTCTGGTCATCAGGAGAATCCGCCATGTCCGTCGACGGATTGACGAGTGTCGCAAGCAGTTTCGGCCCGAAGGAAACGCTCGACCGGCTCGAAACCCAGATCAAGGCCAAGGGCCTGACCGTGTTCGCCCGGATCGATCATGCGGCGGGTGCGGCGGCGGCCGGCATGGCGCTGCGGCCGACCGAGGTCGTGCTGTTCGGCAACGCGCGCGGCGGCACGCCCCTGATGGCGGACAAGCAGACGGCCGGCATCGACCTGCCGCTGAAATGTCTGGTCTGGCAGGACGAGGCCGGCAAGACGTGGCTGTCCTACAACGAACCGGATTGGATCGCGCGCCGCCACGGCCTCGGCGCGGCGAGCGAGGCGCCGCGTCACGCCATGACGGGCCTGCTCGCCGCGTTGGCCAAAGCCGCAACGTCCGGGTAAGGCGCACCCCCTCTCCCCGCTTGCGGGGAGAGGGTCGGGGTGAGGGGGCGTTGCCGACGCGCTCGGATTCGCGGAGACGCCGCCTCACTGCGCCGCCTTGTTGTTCCTCATCCTGCGCGATAGCTTCGGCGCCAAAGGAGAAACACCATGATGTCGCAACCATGAATTCAACCGTGATCGGCGGCGCCATGCTGCCGCATGCGCCCCAGTTCTTCACCATGCCGGACACCGAGGACAAGGCTCTGGTCGCCAAGGTCCGCGACGTCGCCGCCGATGTCGGCAAGCGGCTGCGCGCGCTCGACCCGGATCTCTGGATCATTTTTTCCAACGACCATGCCGAGCAGTTCTTCCACACCACCGCACCGCCGTTCACCATCCACGTCGGCGGCGAAGCCACCGGCGACTTCGCCGGCCGAAAATTCCATTGGAAAATCCCGAGCGAGATCGGCTTCGAGCTGGTGCGCCAGCTCTACCGGCAGAATTTCGATCCGGCCTTCACCTCGACCGCCAAGATCGATTACGCCATCGGCATTCCGCTCACCCATTTGGGCCACACCGGGCCGGTGCTGCCGATCTATGTGAACGCCTATCTGCCGCCGCAGCCCACCATGGAGCGTTGCTATCAGTTCGGCCAGGCGATCGCCCGCACCGTCACCGCGATGGGACTCAAGACCGTCATCCTGTCGTCGGGCGGCATGTCGCATTTTCCCGGCACCGACCGCTACTCCAATCCGGAGCTCGCCTGGGACCGGCGCGTGCTGGAAAAACTCGCCGCCGGCAATCTGAAATCGCTGATCGGCTACGACGAGAACGAGCTCGACGACACCGGCAACATCGAGCTGCGCTGCTGGGCCTGCGCCGCCGGCGCGCTCGGCGAAAGGAAGCCCGACGTGGTCTCGATGGACCCGAGCTGGCACCACAACTACGCCTCGCTCGCCTGGATCGGCGGCAACGCGGAAGCGCACCGCGAGGCGCACTATCCGTCGATCAAGCCCGAACTGGTCGAGCTGACCTCGGCGCTGCACGGCCTCGCCCACGACGCCGATATGCGCGCGCAGTACATCAAAGACGCCGCCGCCTTCGCCGACCGCTTCACGCTGCCGCCCGAACAGCGCGACGCGCTGATCAAGCTCGACCTGCCCACCATCGTGAAAATGGGCGCGCACCCGCTGGTGCCGTTCCTCGCGCAATTGCAGATGAAGCACCAGCGGCCGCAGGGGTGATGCCGTCATTGCGAGGAGCGAAGCGACGAAGCAATCCAGTGCGGCGCTGCAGAACTGGATTGCTTCGCTTCGCTCGCAATGACGTGCGATGATGTTGATACCTGTACGGTCATGCCGTACATTGTAGGATGCGCATCCGGAGCTTCCTGCAACAAGGGGCTGAGGCGTCTCTATGAAACGGGCTCCGGTCGCGGCATTCGGCCCGATCTCGTTGCCAAGGTGGAAGACATTCTCCACGCGATCGAGCAGGCACAGCGCATCGAGCAAGTTGGCCTGTTTCCTGGTTGGAAACTGCACCCATTGAGGGGCGATAGGCGCGGCGAATGGAGCGTTTGGGTGAGCGGCAACTACCGGATCACGTTCCGCGTAGACGGCGAAGACGTGAAGGATATCGATTTGGAAGACTATCACGGGAAATGAACATGCCGATGAAAAACCCTCCCCATGTTGGCCGCGTGATCCAGCATGGCATTTTTGAGCCGCTGGGGCTTTCCATCAGCAAAGCCGCGGATGTGCTGGGCGTGCGGCGGGCGACGTTGTCCGATCTCATAAACGGCAAGGCAGCCCTGACTGCAGAAATGGCGTTGCGGATTCACAAGGCATTCGGCCCTGATGTCGGCCACCTCCTGCGGATGCAAGCGGCCTACGACGCTGCGCAGATCAGCAAGCGTGCGCGGGCCATCAAGGTCAAACGCTATGTGGCTAAGGCAGCATGATTGGGCCGCCGCTCGCTGCCGCCCGAGCAGCACGACGCGCTGATCAAGCTCGACCTGCCGACCATCGTAAAAATGGGCGCGCACCCGCTGGTGCCGTTCCTGGCCCAATTGCAGATGAAGCGCCAGCGGCCGCAGGGGTGATGTACCCCCCGGCAGCAAATATTCACGCGTCATGCCCGGCCTTGTGCCGGGCATCCACGTCTTAATCGCTGAGCATTCCAAAGACGTGGATGGCCGGGACAAGCCCGGCCATGACGAGAGCATTAGCAAGATCCGTTGGTATAAACGCAGCAATTACCCGGCTACCGGCCTGGCAGGTTTATGAGGCCGCACTGAGCGCCGCTTCCCTTGCACGCGCTGCCGAGACCGGAATCGATCCGGCAGGGATTTGTCGTGCCGCCGCAGAATTTCGGGCCGCCGCCGCTTGGCAGACAGTTCGGGTTGCCGCGTTTGCACGCCGCCCATGCACCGTCGGCGGTGACCGCAGTCAGAGTGGACGCCACCATCGCGAGGGCCAAGAGGGTTTTCAGGCTCGTCATCATTGTCAGCTCCTGTTTCCTGGAAGGGCGTGATTGCCCTTCTCAAGTCAGGAGGCTAGCGACGGCCCCACGCCGCCACTGTGTTGGCCATCACAAAAATGCCGATTCTCGGAGGCTTGGGGGCATTCCTTTCCAGGCCCGCCGGCGGCCACGCTTGCAAGCCTGCGCGAGGGCGAACGAACGGCTCCCTTCGGGTCGGCTGTCTTCCCGCGCCCGGTAGAATAGATTCCGCTCACCGATTCGAGATCGAACGAAACGAGCGGCATCGATGACGCACCTCGCTGAGGGGCCAGCGACAAAAAGTGGAGCGCTCGGCGTTGGGCTCGCCCGCGCAAGCATCGCCACCCTGGAGCATTACGCCGTCATCCTGTGGGCGGTCACCGCATTGACGACCGTTTATCTGATCGTGCTGCCGCCCGGCGCGGACATGATCACGGGCCTCGCCTGGGCCGATCTCGAGGCGCTGCAAGGCCATTTTCCCATGAGCCTGTCGGACCTGTGGCTGTCGCGCGGCATCGGCTACAAGACGTTTCTGTATCTTGCCGAAGGCCTGTCGCGGTTTGTTGCCGGCGACACGCTGCGCATTCGCATCGCCATCTTCAACGCGATATTCATCGCGCTGGCGGTTGGCGTTCTCAGCGGCGCCTCTTGGGCATTTCTTTTGCGGCGCGATCCAGGCTTCGTGTCGCGCCTGTCGCTGCGCGATCGCGCGGAAACGCTGGCGCTCGCCGCGCTGTGCTTCGTTCCGGCCGTCATATGGTCCTGGGCGCAAGACACGCATATCTCGGTTCTGCTCTGCGTTCTCGGCATCGGCCTCGTGCTGTCGCCGTCCGCGCGCGCCCAATGGTGCAGCGGCGTCGTGCTGTTCCTGCTGTTTTCCATCAAGGGCGTGACCGCGCTCGATTTCCTTTTTGTGCTGGCGACCGCTTTCGCCACGGGTGACGCGGCGCGCATCCGCCGCGTCATCGTCAGCGCGGGCATCGCCACCGCCGCGACCGGGCTCGCCTACGCCACTGTCCTGCGCGGGGAATTCGAAAATATTCTGCTCGCCGCCCAGTTTCAGGAAAACAACCTGTCGGTTCGTCTCGGTGCCTTTCTCGACAACGGCTTGCAGTTTGCGGCCTACAATCCCGCGATACCGATTGCTCTTCTGGTCCTTGCGGCGGCCGTCGGCACTGGATTGACGAGAAAAAGCCCCCGACTCGTCGGCTTCGCCATTCTGATCTGGCTGGTGCCGTTCGCCAGCCTCGTCGCGCAGCACGAGTTCTTCGGCTACCACTACCAGGGTTTCGTTCTTTCTGCGTGGCTGAGCCTCTCGGCGCTTTATCTGGCCCGGGGCGGACAGTGGCCGGATTTCTTCAAGATACGCTCGGCGCCGCCGCTGGCGAAAGCACTTGTCGTTCTGGTGTGCTGCGTCGATGTTGCCGCGATCAGCGCGTCGCTGCTGACGACCAAGAAATCGATCTATTCGAGAAGCGCCATCGGACGCAGGCTCGATTGCTGGATTGAAATTTCAAGACAGGCAAGGTCGCTGATCCTCACAGCCGACCCGAGGCTCACGCAGAGCGGCACCGTCGTGAACCTGACGCCGGTGGCCTACGGCCTCGGGCTGCGCAGCTTTTCGCGGTTTTTCTTTCCGCTGCCGCTGCAACCGCAGAACATGGGCACCGCGGCCAGCAAGGATTATGTTCGCTCGATCGCGGCATATGACGGACCCGCCATCATCGCGTATGACGCCATGATGCAACTTGGAGGCGCCTACGCGCCGATCGTTGCGCATCTGCGCGCCGATTACCGGCCGGTTCCGGTTTCACCGCCGCTCTGCGCAGGCGCGCAAACATCAAACGTCCTGGTCTGGCTGCGGGCGAGGAATTAGTGTGTGCGATGGATCGAACGCTCTGATCGACAGCACCGGCCGGCGCTACTGGTTCACCGCGGCGTTCGTCCTCACCGCGGCCGGGCTCATCTGGCTTTGGGCGTTCAGCGCCGGTACGGCGTTCGGCATGCTGCTCGGCTTCATGTTCTGCTCGGCGTGGCTCGGCTCGATGAACATGACCATCTTCATCTACACCGCCGAGATCTATCCGACGCGGATGCGGGCGCTCGGCGTCAGCTGGGGCAGCTTCTGGCTGCGCGCCGCCGCGACGGTCGGCCCGCTGATCGTCGGCTTCGTGCTGCCGCGCTACGGCATCAGCGGGGTGTTCCTGGCGTTTTCGATTTTCGCCATCATCGGCGGCATCGCCGCGACCTTCATGATCGAGACGCGCCGGCGCGTGCTGGAGGAGGTGTCGCCTTAAGCTGCGCGCCTCAGCGCGCCGTCCAGCGGCGCAGCGGCACAACCGGCGACGGCTGCGCCTTGCGGCTGGTTCTGGCGGCCACTTCGAGCATGAGACCGAGGCTCTCGAAATGCTTGCGCACCACGGCGCGCGCCGCACGTCCGTCGCGCTTGCGCAGCGCGCGCAGCAGCGCTTTGTGCTGATCGAGGTGCCGCGGATCGTAAAAGCTGTTGTGCCGGGGCGAAACGTTGGAGAGCCGCGCGCCCTGCGCCTGGTTGAACATGGCGACCAGCAGCGGATTGCGCGAGCCAGCCAGAAACAGGCCGTGGAAATTGTCGTGCGCACTTTTCGCGGCGGCCGCGTCCTTTCGGGCGATGGCAGCTTCGAGCGCCAGCAGAGCGCCCTCCATCTGGCCAAGCTCCGCCATCGACAGCCGCGCCGCGGCAAGCTCGGCGCATTTCTGCGCGATGTACGAACGCACGTCATTGGCGATCGGCGCCGCTTCGATCATCACGCCTTCGTCGAACATGCCTTTGCCGCCGGGCGCCGACGCCGTGACGGTGACGCGCCGGCCGGCCGCCTTCTCGACATAGCCGAGCCCGTGCAGCACGCGCAGCGCCTCGCGCACCGAGTTGCGGCTGACCCCAAGGAGCTCCGCGAGACGGGTCTCGGTCGGCAGCGCATCGCCCGGGCCGAGGCGCTCGGCCTCGACCAGCCGGCAGATTTCCTGCGCCGCCTGGGTAATGACGCTGTCGCGCCGGATCGGGGTCGGGTCGTAGGCCATTGTCCAACAATCCTACAGTCGGATATCCATGCAATTTACGCCCCGCACCCTTGACCGCGCCGCGCTCCGGAGTCAAGAAAGATGCATCAGCCGACAAGGGAGATCGCGATGAAGAAGCTCGTCCTGGAGACCACCGCGCCGTTCCAAGGCCTGCCCGAACTCGTGGCCTATGACGAAGGCCTGTTCGCCAAGGAGGGCCTCGACATCGAGTGGGCCGATCGCGAAATTGGCGTCGAGAAGAAGGTCGAGATCAACGTCACCTCGCCCAAGGGCGTCGATCCGTTCGCCAGCCACGGCAAGCTTCTGGAGCAGGGCAAAGCCGACATGTACAACGCCTGCGAATGGGGCAATTACTGCCGCGTCCAGGACACCGATCAGAGCAGCCGCCAGCTCGGCCGACGTGCCATCATCGCCTACTCGGCGCTGGTGGTTCGGCCCGACTCGCCGGTCTACACGCCGCAGCAGATGGCCAATCGCCTGATCGGCCTGCCGTTCTATTTCGGCACCCACTACATCGCGCTGCACATGCTGGAAGGTTTCGTGCCGCGCGACATGATCAAGGTGTGCCGCGCGCCGAACGGCTCGCGCTATCGCCTCGATGCGCTGATGAACGGCGAGATCGAAGCCACCACGCTGACCGAGCCGCACATCACGGTCGCCGAGAAGAAAGGCTGCCGCACCATCTGCTCGGCCTTCTTCCACGGCACCGAGGTCGCCTCCAGCCGGGTCGACGCCGAGACCTACGCGGCGTTCAATCGCGCGGTGCGCGAGGCGGTGCGGCGCATCAACGCCAACAAGAAGGCGTACATGCACTATTTCATCGACTACTACGCCAAGAAGGATCCGGAAATCGCCGCACTCAAGGTCGAGGATTTGCGCGAGAGCCGGCTCGTGGTCTGCGATCCGGCGCCGATTCCGGCTGACGAGATGCAGCGTACCTACGATTGGCTCAAGAGCTGGGGCATGCTGGAAGAAACCGCCTCGCCGCTGCAGCTGGTCAATGCGGAGCTGCAGAACTACGCGCACCAGACCGCGGCGGAGTAGCTGTTTCCCGTCATCCTGAGGCGCCCGCGCGAAGCGCGGGCCTCGAAGGATGCGGCCGAGGTATCGTCGCTGTTCGGGCCGTCGCCCTTCGAGGCTCGCGTCGCTCGCACCTCAGGGTGACGGATCACATTTCAGGATGCATCATGCGCAACGGACACGCCGACGAGATTGCCAAGCTGATCGAGCCGGGGCGCGTGCACCGGCGCGTCTATACGGATCCCGACCTGTTCGAACTGGAAATGGAGCGGATCTTCGGCCGCGCTTGGCTGTTTGTCGGCCATACCAGCCAGGTGCCGAATCCGGGCGACTACGTCACTACCGAACTCGGCCGCCAGCCGGTGATCATGACGCGCCACAGCGACGGTTCGGTGCATGTCCTGCTCAACCGCTGCACCCACCGCGGCGCCAAGGTGGTCAACGAACGCCGCGGCCACGCGCAGCGGCTCACGTGCTGCTATCACGGCTGGTCGTTCGACACCGACGGCAAGCTCGCCACGGTGCCTGTTCCCGAAGGCTGCGGCGCGGGATTCGACAAGGATGCGCTCGGTCTCGCGCGCGCGCCGCGCACCGGCGAATATCGCGGCTTCGTTTTCGCGAGCCTTGCCGACAAGGGCCCGAGCTTCGAGGACCATATCGGCCCGATGAAGGGCAACATCGACGATCTGGTCGATCGCGCGCCCGACGGCACGCTCGCGCTCGACGCCGGCATGCATCGCTACGTCTATAGCGGCAACTGGAAGCTCCAGGTCGAGAACGTGCTCGACTCCTACCATGTGCCGTTCGGCCATGCCTCCACGGTCAACAAGCAAGGCGTGCAGTTCGCCCGCCGCGAGGGCGACCAGAAGGGCGCCGCCGTCATCGAGACGGAGAAGAAACAAACCGCGGCGTCGTGGAAGGACCGCAAGAGCTTCACCGCCGGCAACGGCCATGGCTGGACCAGCAACACCACGCTCGACGACGGCAAGCGATCGAGCCCGGTGTTCGATGACTATAAGCGTATGCTGGCCGACAAGGTCGGCGCCGAACGGGCGGCCGAAATCCTCACGCCGCGGCTGCACAATTCGCTGATCTATCCCAACATGTCGATCATGGGCCTGAACATCCACGTCCGCGTCATCAAGCCGATCGCGGTCGACCGCACCGAGGTGAACATCTATCCGATCCGCCTCTCGGGCGCCTCGGCTGACATGAACTTCGCCAACATCCGCCTGCTCAACGTCACCCACTCGGCCGCCTCATTCGTGCAGACCGACGATCTGGAATCGTTCGTGCGCGCGCAGAAGGGGCTGCAAAGCCACTTGACCGACTGGGTCGACATCTCGCGCGGCCTGGGCGCCGAGGAACCCGACAGCGCGACCAACGCCACGCGCGGGCTCGCCACGCACGAGATGGTGGTGCGCGCCCAATACAAGGCCTGGCTCGGCTACATGGATGAGGCCGCGTAATGGCGCTGGCTACTCGCAGGCTCGCGGTGGCCGCCGGCATCGACCGCGGCCCGTTCGAGGATTTTCTCATCGACGAGGCGCGTCTGCTCGATGAACGGCGCTTTCGCGACTGGATGGCGCTGTTCGACGAGGACGGCACCTATTGGGTGCCGTCCGTGCCCGATCAGAAGAGTCCGTTCGATCAGGCTTCGCTGTTCTATGACGACCGCGATCTGATGAAGACGCGGATCGAGCGGCTCGAACATCCGCGCATCCATGTGCAGACGCCGCCGTCGCGCACCGCGCACATCGTCGGCAATGTGGTGATCGAGCACGTCGACGATGGCAAGGGGGAATTCCGCGTCGGCTCGACGTTCATCATGGCCGAATACCGCGACGACGTGCAGCGTCTGTTCGCCGGGCGACAACGCCATCATCTACGGCGGCATGGCGATACGTTTCGCATCGTGCAGAAGCGGGTCGATCTGATCAATTGCGATGCCGCGTTCGAGGCCATGGCGGTCCCGATCTGAATTGGGTGCTGGATGAACGGCACACGCGCACGATGGCGGCATGCCGGTTTCGTCGCTGCCGCGCTGTCATTGAACGGCTGTGCCGGGTACCATTTGGGCGGCGGCAGCGACATTCACGCCTTTCCGGACAACTACAAGGCCGACATTCTCGGCGCCATGCACGCCTATCTGAACGATCCGAGCGGAATTCGCGACGCCGCCATCGCCGCGCCGGCCCTCAAGGATGTCCCAGGCAGCGGCACCCGCTACATCGTCTGCCTGCGTTTCAACGGCAAACAGAGCAATGGCACCTATGCGGGCGAGCAGCAGATTGCGGCGGTGTTTCTCGCCGGCCGGTTCGACGAATTCGTCGACGCGAAAACGGCGCACGAACCGTGCGCCGGCGCCGCCTACGCGCCGTTTCCCGAACTCGAACAGCTGAAGCGGTGATCGCTCATGCGCGCTCCTGGCGGCTGAAAAAAACCGACGCGCCCGAGCCGGCGAGGCTTGCGGCGATGATGGCGAAAACGCCGGCGACGCCGGTCGCGGTGGCGACGAGGCTTGCGAGGAACGGCACCGCGGCCTGCCCGAGCCGGTTACCGGTGATGCGCAGCGACATCACCGTGCCCATGGCGGCGGGCGAAGCGAGATCGACCACATTGGTCAGGCTGAGCGTCGTAGCGATGCCGAGCGCGAAGCCCAGAAACGTCATCGCGGCGTACATCACCGCCAAGTGGATCGGTAGAGCAAAGCAGGCAAAGCCCACCCCGGCGGCCGCCATGGTGATGAGCGTCAATTTCTGCCGTTCGACCAGGCGCAGTATGCGCGTATACGACAGGCGCGAGAACAGCGACGCCACCGAGCGTATGGTGAGCAAAGCGCCGATGTTACGCACGTCGATGTTCTGTTCAGTGCCGAGCAGCGGCAGATAGATTGTCAGCAGGTCCTGCGACGTGATGGTGATGACGCTGGCGATCAGCACCGCCATCAGCCCGCTCTGGCGCATCAGCGCACGTACCGGCACGACCCCGCTGCTGCGGTTGGTCATTTTGTGCCGGGGCGCCGGCCGTATGACCGCCGCCGTGATGAGCGAGATAACCGCGACCAAAAGCGCCAGGGCGAACAGGCGGCCCGTCGGCGGCACGGTGGCCGAGCCGCCCTGCCAGGCGATCAGATAAGGTCCTATTCCCTGACCGACGGCGCTGCCGACCACGTAGTTGCCGAATGCCGCATCGCGCCCGCGCGGCCCGGCGCTGCGAATGCACAGCATTTGCTGGCTCGCCATCAGGAACAGATGGCCCACCCCGAACAGCGCGGTGAGGATGAGCAGCCCGGCAAGGGAGTTGGCGAAAAAGCAGAACCCGGCGCAGACCAGCACGAACGTACCGGAACCGAACCACGCGGCTTGCGCATCGTAGCCGCGATCGAGCAGGCGGCCGACCCAGACGGCAAGAAGCGTCGGCGGAATGGCAAACGTCGCCGAGATGACGCCGAGCCAAACCACCGGCAAATCAAGCTCGATGGCCCGATACGACGTCGTCACGCGAACGATCGCGTAGATCGTCTGCACCGTGGCCGAATATGCCACCAGGGGAATAAGCAAGCGGTAATCGACGTCGTTCGCCTGCCCGCGGGACGCCAGAAATTTAGATAAGGAATTCAACACCGCGCCCCGCGCTCCGTCCCGCGAATGGTCTTCATTATCACCGTTATGACGCTGCGAAACCTGCCGCGGACGCATCGTTCCGCTGCAGCAACATCTGTTATTCGTTCTTTATACGTTCCTTCGCCGCGGTCGCGTGACCAGCGGAAAATCGGCCAGCCGTCTCAGCCGTTCGGCTTCCAGCGAAGGTTGATGACCTCGTTGCCGAGTTCGCGATTTACCGTGATCGCGTGCTGCTGCATCGTCAGCGTCGCCGTCTCGCCGTCGCCGCGCGGACATTGCACGTCGTCAAAGCGCAGCCCCGAGCGACTGAGCGACCGTCCGAACTGCGATTCGACATCGTCCATCGGCATGGTGGCGGGAAACGGCGGCGAAACATAAACTTTGCGCTGCGCATGCGAAGGCGCGAGGCAATAGCGCCAATCGGCCGCGTGCGCGAGTTGCGGCAGCAACAGCATCAGCCCGAGTGCAATAAGCGCGCGCATCGAGGAGCGTCCCGCTGAAATTCGGCAAGCCCGGACGCCGCAAGCGCCCGCGGCGGCAAAGTGCCCGATTCGCCCCACCAAGTGAATCCGAAAATGCGCGATTATCGATGCCTGCGCTTGATACGCGCGGCTGTCCAGGCATTTCGCCGCCATGCACTCTCGGCTACCTTCGACGCCTAAACATGGGGAGGCAAACATGTTGTTCGGCGGCTGCAACTGCGGACCCGGATCGGCTTTGTGGTCGACCTACGGCTCGTTCTGCGCGGGCGGTACCGGTTTCATTTCGGCCATGATCGGCGCAATGGCCGCCAGCGCACGAACCTCCAGCGCGCCAAAACTGGGCCGCAACGTGCCGGAAGTTGACCGGCTCTCGGTGCGCATGATCACCGACAATGTCGTGATTCAATTCGTGCCGCCGGAGCAGCGCCATGGCATCACGATCGAGCGGCGCGTTGGCGGCAACACCACGCCGGACGCCCCGCCGCGCACCGCGCTCAACGGCGAGTGGGGCCTCGCCATGCACGCGCAGTCGCATCGCGGCGGCGAGGAGCGCAACGTGCTTATCGATTTCGGCTATACGCCGGAAGTTCTGCTCAACAATATGTCGATCCTGAAGATCGATCCGGCGACGTTTGACGCGCTCGTTCTCAGTCACGGTCATTACGACCATTTCGGCGGCATGGTTGGCTTTCTTGCGGCCAACAAGAACACGCTGAAGCGAGACCTGCCATTCTATGTTGGCGGCGAGGACGCGTTCTGCATTCGCCGCAACGCCGGCGGCCAATTCGGTGCGCTTGACCGCGACGCGATTTTCGAGGCCGAACTGATGCTGATGACATCGCAGGAGCCGGCCGTCGTCGCCGATCACGCCTTCACCACCGGCCGCATCGGCCAGACTTCGTTCGAGAAGCCGTTGCAGCCGAGCCTCGAGATCGTCGGCATCTTCGATGGTATGGGCTGCTTCCCGGAGAACATGCCGGCGGCAAAGAATACCGGCAGCTACATTCCCGACGATTTCGACCACGAGATCGGCACTGCCTACATGGTCAAGGGCAAAGGCCTGATCGTGCTCACGTCATGCAGCCATCGCGGCGTCATCAACACCGTCAAGCAGGCGCAAGAAGCCTCAGGTATCGGCAAGGTCCACGCTGTGATCGGCGGCTTTCATATCGTGCCGCCGCTTGGCGATGAGTACATCAGGGCGACCATCGAAGCGTTCCGGGAGATTAATCCTGACTTGATCGTTCCGGCGCACTGCACCGGCGATCGCTTTTACGATCTCGCGCGGGACGCTCTTGGCGACAAGGTCGTGCACTCCGCGGTCGGCACACGGTTTATCTTTTCGAGCTAAAACCCCGCGACCATTTCCAGCGTCTTGCCGGCTTGCGCGCGGTGGACGGCATCGAGCTGCTCGGGCGAATGACGAAGTTGCCCGACCTCTTTGGCAAATTCCGGCTTGGCGCGCAGCTTTTCCGCCCAGGCGTGAACGTGCGGATGCAGCCGCGCGAACGGGTAGCCGCCGAGCGAAAGCCGGTGCTCGTAAATGAACCAGGCGATGTCGAGCACGGACAGTTCGGCGCCCATCAAATAGGGCTGCGTGGCCAGCGTCCTGTCGAGCGCATCGAACTCCGCCCGGAATTTTTGCGCCGACGCGCGCGCCCGCTCATCGGTAAAGCCCTCGCGTGCCGCGCGTTGCCAGAATTCGACTTGAACGTCTTTCTCGGGATCCTTGACGCCCCGTACGGTGCCAGCGCCGTTTTTGATATAACTGTCAAGCGCGGCGGCTGGCTTCGGTGGCCCGGGCGGCGCGAACACGAAGCGGAAGCTCAAGGTGCGCAGATCGAGGTGCAGATCGTCCTCATGGCGCAGCAGCGTCGCGAGTTCATTCTCGTGACCCGCCGGTATCAGCTTTGGGGCGGTAAATTTCCGCTCCAAATACTGGATGATGTCATTGCTTTCGATGTGCACCGCACCGTCATCGACCAGGACCGGCACCAAGCCGCGCGGATTGATGCCAAGAAACCACGGCTGCATGTTCTCGTGGCCCGGTAGATCGACCGGGTGCGACACCCACAGAATATCTTTCAGATTGAGAAAGATGCGCAGCTTCTGCGAGCACGACGAGCCGGCGAAGTGAAGCACATGCACGCCCCGCCAGCCAAGCACCTCGCGGGTTTTGATGTCGCTGTCTATCAGTTGAACCATGAAAATCTCCTATCCCCGGACGACCAGAGCGAAATCCGGGAACAATGTTCACGCTGAAACGCCCGCCCATGCGGGCTACAGCGCCTTCGCGGCTTCCTTCCACCGCTCGGCAGCGGTCGGGCTCGCCGCGATGTCATCCACATTGGCAAGCTTTACGCGGTCGCGCACCAAGCCCTTGTAAAAATCGGCTTTCGACACCGGCGGCACGTCGGCGATGATGGTCCAGCTGTCGCCGCCGTCGAGACTCTCGAACACCTGCCCATCGGTGTCGGCCGCATAGAGGCCGTAGCCGGTGCCGTGAACTTCGACAGTGAGCGCGGAAAACAGCGCGCGCTGCCCATTGGGCAGGCCGCCCAGGAGCCGCTCCCAGGTCTTGCCCGCATCGCGGCTGCGAAAGATTTTGCCGCGGGCGCGCCCAAGCTCGTACCAATGGACCGGCCAGCCGACGCCCGCCGACATGAACAACAGATCGGGCTCGTCGGGATGCAGCACGACGGCGTCCGGATAATTGGCATCGGACGGCATCTGCATGCGCGCAAAGCTTTTGCCGCCGTCCTCGCTCGCCATCATGCCGACGATGCCGTTGGCGATGATGATGCGGTTCTTGCGCGCCGGTTGCACGAGGATGCGATGGATATCACACTCGCGCGGGTCCGGATCGACCGTCAGCTCAGTGAAGTTTTCGCCGAAATCGTCCGAATATTGCAGCGAGCCGATCTCAACACCGACCCACAGCCGGTCGCCGTCAAGCACGATGTCCTTGATGTGGCCGATGCGCGGCGGCGGCGGAAAGGTCCAGTGCGGCACCGACTTCGCCTTGCGAAACGCCGGCAGCTCACGCCAGCTTTTGCCCCGGTCCTCACTGACGTAGAGATGCGCCGGCAAAGCGCCGGCGAACGCAACTTCGCGCCCCTGAAGTCGGCCGGCCCGCGTCGACCAGAATTCATGATGGGCGAGGCCGTCGTTGACCCAGCTCCATTTGACGCCGCCGTCATCGCTGCGAGCCATGCCGACGCCGCGGGTCGAGGCGAACAGCGTGCCGTCTTCGAGCGCCGTGACCCCCGACACGAAAACACCTTGGAGCGCCCGATGGTTCACTGTCCAGCCGCGGCTCGACTTCCCCAGGACCGCGATGCCGTCCACGGTGCCGACAACGATCGTGTCGGAAGCGCTCTTGGACCGCTGAATATTGTCGCCGCCGTTCGATAACAGGATCATTGCGCGTCCCGGTTTTGCAGCCGAGCGATGATCTTACCCGGATTTCACCCCCGCTCAATCCAGGCTACGGTGCGGGCCCCTCTCACCACAGTGAAGCAACCATGGCCCGCATTTCCTATATCGAAGAGAAAGCCCACCCCGAGCTTGCCGAGCTGATCGGCAAGGTCCGCTCCGGCCGGCGCGGCACGCTTATTAATGTCTACAAGCTTTTGCTGCATGCCCCGCCACTGGCCGAGTCGTGGCTCAATATGATCTCGACGGCGCGCTTTAAGACCGAGCTTGACGGCCGGTTGCGCGAGATCGCCATCATCCGCGTTGCCTACCTCAATCGTACCGAATACGTGGTGAAGCAGCACGTGCCGGAGCTCTCGGTGCCGGAGGGGCTTCCCGTTGAGGAAAGCCAGGCGCTGGCAAACTGGCAGGGCAGCAAGTTCTTCAGTGCGCGCGAGCGCGCCGCGCTCGCCTACGCGGACGCCATGACCCGCGATATCGTCGTACCCGACGCGGTGTTCGACGGGTTGCGGGCGCACTTTTCCGAGCGGCAGATCGTCGAGCTGACTGTGCTGATCGGCATCTACAACATGCACACCCGCGTGTTCATGGCGCTCGGTATCGATCCCGAACCGCACCACAAATAATTCGTGTTTCGCGGACGCGGTGCAGCGCGGAGCGGTGCACCGCTGATCCGGGACCGTCGCAGACTCGGAGTACGTAACGATCCCGGTCTGCAGGCGCCCGGGAAACGTCATCGGAGAATTGAATGCCCAATCTTATTGTCGTCGAGGACGACCGCTTTCTGCGCGTGGTTCAAGTCGTGCTCGACCCGCATGTGAGCGGCGAACGCGTCGCCGCCTACACGGATTTCTTCGCCCACGACGAGCCGAATTTGGCCGGCTGGTGCGACAAGGTTCGCCGGCAGGCCACGCAGCTCTACCCGACCGAGGTGCGGATGGTCGAAACCCAGGAGGAGTTGCGCGCCAACCTCGCCGACGCGCGCGCGCTGATCGTTGAAGGCCTGTCCGTCGGCGCCGACGAGATCGCCGCGGCACCAAAGCTCAAGGCCGTGCAGAAATACGGCGTCGACCTGCGGCGGATCGACGAGGCAGCTTGCGCCAAACGCGGCGTGACTGTGCTCACCCAGCGGCGCCGCGCCAATATCGCCTGCGCCGAGCTTGCCCTTACGCTCGTGTTGGTGCTGGCGCGGCGCGTCAATGAATTGGCCGGCCGCATCAGCGTCAAGGCGCTCGCCGATCTCGGCTACCACTATCAGCCGTTCGACCGCCGCCACACGCCGAACTCGAATTGGGGCCGCGTGCCCGGACTGAAAATTCTTTATGGCTCGACGGTCGGCATCATCGGGCTCGGCGAGATCGGCCGGGAGCTCGCGCAACGCGCCGCGGCCTTCGGCATGCGCATCCTTTACACGCAACGGCGGCAGGCGCCGGCAGAGATCGAGCGGCAATATCAGGCCACGTACAGGCCGATGGCACAGTTGCTTGGCGAAAGCGACTGGGTGTTGCCGTTCGTACCGAGCGTGCCGGAGACGGCGAACCTCATCGGCCGTGCGGAACTGGCGCAGATGCGGCCGGGGGCGCGACTGGTCAACATTTCCCGCGCCAACGTGGTCGACCGCGCGGCGCTCCTTGACGCGCTGAAATCCGGCCACCTCGGCGGCTTCGGCCTCGATCCGCTCTACGAAAGCCCCGGCCGCGACGACGACGAGTTGTTGCAGTTTCCCAATGTCGTCATGACGCCGCACATCGCCGCGCAGCCGCGCTTCAACGCGCTCGACGATCTGGAGGAGATGATTACGGGCCTGGCGCGCGCCTGCTCTAGGTAACCGCGACCGGTGCCAGCGCCTCGATGTCGGTGACGACGTCGATCACCGCCGGTCGCCCGGCGGCAAGCGCCTGCGTCAGCGCTGCAGGGAACGCCGAAGCGTGCTCGACGCGAAGGCCGAGCGCGCCCATGTCCTCGGCGATGCGGGCGAAATTGACATTGCTGAAGGTCCACAGCCGGCGCGCCTCGTCGGTCTGCTTGCCGCCATAGACGCGATCGAAGCCGCGCTTCGATTGATTGCCGCCGCCGTTGTTGTTGACGACGGTGACGGCATTGATGCCCCAGCGCGCCGCCGTCTCGATCTCGGCGATGTGGTACCAGAAACCGGCATCGCCCGTGAACGTGACCACCGGGCGCTCCGGGCTCGCGCATTTGGCGCCGAGACCCGCCGGAAACGCCCAGCCGAGATGGCCGGCGCTGCGCATATAACTCTGCCGCGGGCTTTTCAGATCGAACATGCCGCCCATCCACATGCCGGCATGGCCGGTATCGACCACCACGATGGCGTCGTCGGGTACGTGCTGCGACAGTTCGTGGCACAGCCGCTCAGGCCTGATGGGCACGGCGTCCGACTCGAGCGCCGACTGGTATTTGCTGCGCCACTCGCCGGCCATTGTCTGCGCCTCCGCCACCCAGGCCTTGCGCCGGCCGGCGCTGGCGGGGTCCGCCATTTTCATCATCGCCGCGAGCGTCACCTTGGCGTCGCCGTTGACCGCCGCTTCGAACGGATAATTGCGGCCGATCGCCTCCGGATCGATGTTGATCTGCACGGTTGGCGTGCCGATTTTCGGCACCGCCCAGAAATGCGTGGTCATGCCGCCGGTCTCGGTGCCGATGAAGCAGACGAGATCGGCTGCGTTGACAACGCGGTTGGCGCTCTCGCGCGAATAGGTACCGGCGACGCCGACTGAGAGCGGATGATTGGCGGGGATCGAATCCTTGCCGTTGAGCGAAGTCGCAATCGGAATTTGCAGCGCTTCGGCGAGTGCCACCAATTCGGCCTGAGCGCCGGAGGCGCGGATGCCGCCGCCGGCGACGATCACCGGCCGCGCCGCGCCTTCGATGACCTTGAGAGCCGCGCGCACGCTTGCTTCGTCCGGCTGCGGCCGAAAAGCCGGCGCGCGTGCGAACACCGGTTCGACGAGCGGCTCCATCTCCGCCTCCTCGGCGTCGATCTGACCCTCGTTGCCGCGGAATTGCAGATGCACCGGCCCGGGCGTGCCGCTCGTCGCAACGCGGAACGCCTGGCGCACCATGTCGGGAAAGCGCGCCACGTCGTCGACCGTGGCGTTGAACTTGGTGACCGGCTCGAACGCCGGCACGTCGTCGACTTCCTGATACACCTGCCGGAACTTGGTCTTCGGCTCGCGCCCGCCGGTCATGGCGATGACCGGCGAATGGGCGAGCCACGCATCGCGCAGCCCGGCCGCCAAATTGAGCGCGCCGATCACCTGCGCCATGCAGATACCGGGCTTGCCGGAGGCGCGCGCATAACCGTCCGCCATGTAGGCAGCGGCCTTCTCGCCGTGAACGTGCAACCGCTTGATGCCGGTTTCGCGCCGTTCCATCTCCGCGTAAGTCGAGCGCAGCACGGCCGGCACGTGAAACACGTGGGTGACGCCGTAGCCCTTGAGCATGTCGGCGAGGCATTGCGCCCCGGTCATTTTGCGGTTGTGTCCGATTTGCATCTTCATCCCCTTCTGACTGTCATGCTCTGCGAAGGCAGAGCATCCAGTAGCCGCAGCGCTGCGTTATTTGCTTAAAGATCGGCGATTACTGGATCATCCGCTTTTGCGGATGATGACATTCCGTCACTGCGACAGTCTAATCCTTGAACACCGCGACCGCCCGCACCGGCGAACCGGTGCCTTCGCGCCATTTCAGCGGCAGGCAGATGAACTGGAATTCGCCCTGGCCGAGCAGCGCTTCGAGATTGCACAGGCTTTCAAGATGCGTGATGTCGAGTTCGAGGCAGGCCTTGTGCACGAGCGAGTTGACCTTGCCTTCTGGTCCCGGCCGCATCGAGTCGATGCCGAAATGCACGACGCCCTGGTTGGCGAGCCATTCGGTGGCGGCGACGTTGACGCCGGGATTGTCGGTCGAATAGGCCGCGGTCGGAAACGTGCGCACGTGGTGGCCGGTGCAGAGCAGCACTGTGCCTTTCTTGGGGATCGGCGTGCCGGCCTTTTTCACCGCGGCCTCCAGATCGGACGGCGTGATTTCGGCGCGCGGCGCGATGTGACGCAGGTCGATGCAGATGCCCTGCACGATGCAATTTTCCAGCGGGTACTCATTGATCGACGTGCCGGTCTTGCCGAAATGCCGCGGGGCGTCGATGTGCGTGCCGCCATGGTCGGGCATCGAGAAGAACATCACGCTATTGCCCTGGACGTTGCCGGATTCGGCAAACGCCTCTTCGTGGGTCTTCCAGATGCCGTGAATAATGGGCGGCTGCCCGGGATAAGACGGCGTGCGATGGTACAGTTCCCGGCTCAGATCGACGATCCGCATTGCGTTTTCCTCCCTTGCCGTTCGGGCGTGGGGCGCACACTATCCGCGCGTTACGGCGGCGACAACGCCGCACAACGCCTCAAGCCGGAGCCCGCATGAAGACCTCGACAGACCGCATCCTGACCACCCACACCGGCAGCCTGCCGCGGCCGAAGCCGCTGATCGACTTGATCCTACGGCGCGAGAAGGACGACACGATCACGGCGCAAGCGCTGGAAGCCGAGGTCACCAAGGCGACCGATGACGTCGTCGCCCGGCAGGTCGCCGCCGGTATCGACGTGGTCAGCGACGGTGAAATGTCGAAGCCGTCCTACACGATGTATATCCGCCACCGCGTCACCGGCATCGCGCCCGACCCGCGCGCCTCCGAGAAAGGGCGCGACATCATGATCGGCCGCGATCTGTTGGCGCATCCGGATTTCGGCGCCAATCGCCGCACGTTTTCCGATGTGCCGTTTCCCGGCTGCGTCGGCGAGCTGCGCTACAAGGACCGCACCGAGCTCGACCGCGATCTGGCGCGGCTCAAAGCCACCGTGGCGAAGGCGCAGCCGACCGAAGCGTTCGTCACCGCGCCGTCGCCCGGAATCCTGACGCGCTTCATCATCAACCTGCACTACCCGACCGAACAAGCCTACGTCGATGCGCTGGCCGAAGTCCTGAAAGTCGAGTACCGCGCCATCGTCGAAGCCGGTTTCGTGCTGCAGATCGACTGCCCGGACCTCGGCTCCTGCCGCAACAATCAGTATCGCGACCTGACCGACGACGAGTTCCGCAACAAGATCGCCGAGCGCAACATTGCGGCGCTCAATGGCGCAATCGAGGGACTGCCGGCCGACCGCATCCGCCTGCATATCTGCTGGGGCAACTACGAAGGGCCCCACACCCACGATCTGCCGGTGACCAAGATCATCGACATCGCGTTCAAGGCGCGCGTCCAGGGTTTCAGCATCGAGACCGCCAATCCTCGCCACGACCACGAATGGGAAGATCTCAAGTCGGTGAAAATTCCCGACGACAAAATCCTTATTCCGGGCGTCATCGATTCAACCACCAATTTCGTCGAGCATCCGCGGCTGGTGGCGCAGCGCATCGGCCGCTACGCCCAAGTCGTCGATCGCGAACGGCTGATTGCCGGCGTCGATTGCGGCTTCGGCACTGCGGTACGCGCCGAACCGATCGTCGCCGACTCGATCGTCTGGGCGAAGCTGCGCGCCCTCGCGGACGGCGCGGCTATTGCGAGCAAACAATTGTGGGGAGCTAAAGCGGCCTAGTATCTTTGCTTCGTCATTTATTTCGGCTTGAGGCCGGCGTACTTGACGACTTTGCCCCATTTCTCGGTTTCAGCCACGATGAATTTGCTGAAATCAGGAGGCGACATTGCCAATTCGGTAACGCCGACAGCAGTTAGCCGCTCCTTGAATTTGGCGTCGGCCTGAATGGCTTTGACCGCGCCTGCGATCTTGTCGACAATGGTCTGCGGCGTGTTCTTCGGACCGACGATGCCATTCCAGCCGCTGGCGGCGAAGCCCGGCACGGTCTCCGCGACCGTCGGCACATCCGGCAATTGCTCGAGCCGGGTTGCCGTCGTGACCGCGAGTGCGCGCAACTTGCCGGACTTGAAGTGGCCCATGCCGGATGAGATGCCGCCGAAGGCAACCAGGATCTGGCCGCCGAGCAGATCGGTCACCATCTGGTTCTCGCCGAAATAAGGCACGTGAACCGTCTTGATGCCGGCCATCATGTTAAGCAGATCGACACACAGATAGGGCGGCGTCCCAGCCGACGGCGAGCCCACGCTGATCGCATCCGGTTTGGCTTTGGCGGCGGCAATCAGATCGGCGACGGTCTTCGGCGCAAACGACGGGTTGGCTTGGAGTACCAGCGGGATGCTGTTGACCGTGGTGATCGCCGTGGTGTCGCGTGCGAAATCATAGGGCAGATGGGCGAACAGCGTGGTGTTCACGACATTCGATGACGCCGCGAAGAACAGCGTATAGCCGTCCGGCGCCGCATTGATGACGCCCTGGGCGCCCAAGTTGCCCCCGGCGCCGGGCTTGTTCTCGACCACGACGGTCTGGCCGAGCTGTTGCCCCAGCCATTGCGCCGTCAGCCGTGCAACGATGTCGACCTGGCCGCCGGCCGGAAAGCCGACCAGAAGGCGTATCGGATGGGCGGGGTAGGCTTGCGCGCGCGCCAGCCGCGGCGCGAATGCAAATGCGCCGGATGCGGCAGTCCATTGCAAAAATTTTCGGCGTCGAATTCTCATCGCGTTTCCCCAACTGCCAAATTTTACCGCGTTTGCGCGTGGACCCATTGTGGCAAACCGTTACAATGGACGAAAGTGGCGGCTTGCGCCGCTGTGCGCGGACGCAATGAGGGGGCGATGCCGTTCGGCAAGGCAACCGGTTGTGCAACAGCCGTCCGCCGAGCGGCGGCGACGGCCGCGCTCCTCGCGACTGCCTTCACGGCTTTGCCGATGGCTTCACTCTCGGCGCAAACGCCGGAGCGCGAGCAAGCGCTCGCCCAACAGGCCATCCAACGGCTCGACCTCCAAACCGACCTGTTGCGGCAACCCGAGCCATTCCAGTTTCAAATCAATCTGCCGCCCGAAACCCTATGGGTCATCGTCATCCTTGGCGCCTGCATGCTGCTTTATGCATTCCGCGACATGATCCCGATGTTTCGGACCAGCCGCGGTGCCGATTGGACCGGCGATGAGATCGGCACTGGCGAAACCGGCCAGCCCGCCGCCGGCATGGCGCTTGGCGCCGCCGACGACCTCGCCGCGCAGGGCCGCTTTGTCGAGGCCATGCACGTGCTGCTGCTGCAGGCGCTCGCTGAAATCCGCGTCCGGCTCAACGAACAATTCGCCGATTCGCTCACCAGCCGTGAAATCCTGCGCAACAAACAATTGTCGGACGAACTGCGCCATCCGCTGCGCGACGTCGTCAACCGCGTCGAGTGGACCTATTTCGGCGAGCATCCCGCCGAACAGAACGACTACCTCGCCTGCCGGTCGAGTTTCACCGCGCTGGCGCGCTGCCTGTACGGGAGCGCGGCGGCATGAACGGCGAATCGATCTTTTCCAGACGATTGCTGATCGTCTGGATCGTCGCCGCGGCGCTGACGTTTGCGGTCTCGCTCTATTTCATGGGCAGCAAAGACCAGGGCAACACCGTTGGACCCAGCGCATTCTCTCGTTCGGCCATCGGCTATGCGGGCATCGCCGATGTCCTGCAGAAACTCGGCATCGATGTGGTCAAGAGCCGCTATGATTCGCTCGGCAAGCTCTCGTCCGGCAGCGTTCTGGTGATTGCCGAGCCGCTCCCGGGCGGCAAGAGCGAAGCCATTATCCGAACACTGCTCAAAGCCGACACGATCTTGCTGATCCTGCCAAAATGGACCGGCGAGCCCAGCCGCCAAAAATCGGGCTGGCTGGGCAAAGCGGAGCTGCTGTCGCGCGCCGATGCCGCCTGGGTGTTGCGCTTCGTGGCGCCGCGTGCGGACGTGCTCCGCAGCGACGAGGCGTCCTGGACGACGAACACGCTCGGCATCACGCCCACCTTGCCGGCGCCGATTCAGCTCATGCGCGGCGGCCGTTTGCGGCCGCTTATCGGCGACAAGGACGGCATGCTGCTCGGAGAGATTTCACAGGGCAATGCCCAGACCATACTGCTGTCCGATCCGCCAAAGTCGCGGCAAAGACGCTCGACCGTTACGCGCAAGCGCACGATCTGGGTGTTGTCCGATCCGGATATCATTGCCAATCATGGCTTCGCGGCGGCGGGCAATGCGGCGCTCGCCGTGACGATGTTCAAGCACCTGCTCGCCGGCTCCGGACGGGTCGTGTTCGACGAAACGCTGCATGGCTTCACCAGCGAACCGGCTGGCCCGCTGTTGCTGCTGTTCCGTTTCCCGTTCATCGTCGCAACCATCCAGGGCGCGATCGCGATTGCACTGATGCTGTGGGCCACCCTCGGACGCTTCGGCGCCCCACAGCCGGCGCCGCCGCCGATGAGCGCCGGGCGCCTGGGATTGCTGCAAAACATCGCCAAACTGGTCGAATTCACCGGCCACCATGAGGTGATGGTCCGGCGGTACGTGTTCGAGACCGTACGCGACGTCGCCCGCCAGCTTCACGCGCCGCGCGGGCTCTCGACATCCGCGCTGGTTGCCTGGCTGCAACGTGTCGGAGCGGCGCGCGGCATTACTACCGATTGCGGCGCCCTCATGGGCGAAACCGAAACGCTCGCGGACGGCCGGCGGCGCAACACTGCGTCGCTGGTGAGGCTGGCGCGGGACATTCACCGATGGCGGGGGGAAATCGTCGATGGACGTACAAGACATTCGCGCGATCGCTGACGGCATTCGCGGCGAAGTGCGCAAGGCGGTCGTCGGCCAAGACGAAGTGATCGACCTGATGCTGACCAGTCTTCTGGTCGGCGGCCACATCCTGCTCGAAGGCGTGCCGGGCACGGCCAAGACACTGATCGCGCGCACGTTCGCGGCCAGCCTGTCGCTGCAGTTCGGCCGCATCCAGTTCACGCCCGACCTGATGCCCGGCGACGTGCTGGGAACGAACCTGTTCAATTTCCAGACCAATTCCTTCATCCTCACCAAGGGGCCGATCTTCACGCAGCTGTTGCTGGCCGACGAGATCAATCGCACGCCGCCGAAGACGCAAGCCGCGCTGCTGCAGGCGATGAACGAGCGCATCATCACGATCGACGGCAAGGACTATGCGTTGGGCGACGACTTCATGGTGGTTGCGACCCAAAATCCGATCGAGCAGCAGGGCACCTACCCGCTGCCCGAAGCGCAGCTCGACCGCTTTCTGTTCAAGATCCTGATCGATCACCCGAGCCGCGACGAAGAGCGCGAGATCGTGCGCCGGCACGGACATCGCTCCGCCATGCCGCGCCTCGAAGATTTCGACATCAAGGCGGTCGCGGAGAGTTCGGTGCTGGCGAAGGCGCGCCTCGCCGTGACCAACATTCGACTCACGGAGCCGCTGATCGACTACATCGTCGACGTCGTGCGGGCGACCCGGGCGCACTCCTCGCTTGAGGTCGGGGCCTCGACTCGCGCCGCCAACATGCTGGCTTCCGCGGTGCGCGCCTTCGCGGCGCTGCAAGGCCGCGACTTCGTCATTCCGGACGATATCAAGGTTCTTGCATTGCCGGTGTTGCGCCACCGCCTCACCATTTCACCGAGCGCCGAGATCGAGGGCCTGACCGCCGATCGAATTCTGCGCGAAGTGCTCGACCAGACACCGGCGCCGCGATGATACGGCCGACGCTGCGTGCGCTCTTGATCTTTGCAGCGGGAATTCCGCTGGCGCTGCTGATCGTCCTCTACAGTCCGGGCCTGTGGGTGCTGTCGTTCAACTACGCTCTGCTGGTGCTCATCGTCGGCGCCAGCGACCTCGCCCTTGCCTGCCCGTGGCGCCGGTTGAATGTCAAAGTGTCGGTGCCTGACCGTCTCTATATCGGCGAACAGGGCGCCACAACGCTGTCGATGTCGGCGGGCGGCTTTCGGCGCCCGATCCGCATCGAGGCAATCGCCGAACAGCGCGGCGACGTTGAGCCGTCCGAAATCGTGTCCGGCATCATTCCGCCCGGCGGTGAGACCCGTGTTGTGCTTCCGGTGATGCCGCGGCGGCGCGGTCGCGTGCGTGTCGATCAAATCTGGCTGCGCTGGCGCGGTCCGCTCGGACTCGTGGAGTTTATTCGCCGCATTCCCGTCGGGCGCAACATCGAAGTCGTGCCGAACGTCCGCGGCGTTCATGGCACGGCGTTGCAATTCTTCGTTCAGGAAGCGATCTACGGCATCAAGACGCAGGTCCAGAAGGGCGAAGGCGCCGAGTTCGAATCGCTGCGCGAATATTCACCCGGGCAGGACAACCGCTTCATCGACTGGAAGCATTCGGCACGCCACCGCAAGCTCCTGTCCAAGGAATTTCGCACCGAACGCAATCACCAGGTCGTCATGGCGTTCGACACCGGTTATCTCATGCTCGAGCCGGTCGACGGCATGGCTCGGCTTGATCATGCCATCAACGCCGGCCTGGTACTGGCCTGGGTGTCGCTGCAGGGCGGCGACCTTGTCGGCACTTACGGCTTCGACGCCCGGGTGCGGCAATACATGACGCCAGTCCGCGGCATATCGGGCTTTGCCCGGCTGCAGCGCGCGACCGCGGAACTCGACTATCATCATCAGGAGACCAATTTCACTCTCGGCCTGGCCGAACTCAACGCCCGGCTCAAGCGCCGCGCGCTAGTCATTCTGTTCACCGATTTCGTCGATACAATTACGGCCGAATTGCTGATCGAGAGCATGCAGCGGGTCGCCAACCGGCACCTTGTGGTGTTCGTCACCCAGCGCGGCTCGCTGTTGCAGCGCGCGGTGGATGCGGCTCCCGCGCGCTTCGCCGACGTGGCGCAGGCGGTGATCGCCCACGACTTTCTGCGCGAGCGCAGCATCGTGTTCGAGCGCCTGGAGCGGCTCGGAATTCACTGTCTCGACGTGCCGAGCCGCGGGCTGCCGGTTGCACTGATCAACCGTTATCTGCTCATCAAACAACGCGGGCTGATATGACACCGGCCGCCGACCTGATCGACGAAGCTAGAATTGCCGGGCGCAGTGCGCCGGCAAGCGGCGGCAAGCCCGAACTTGTGCTTAAAAGCAGCGAGTTTCGCAAAGGCCGCGAGGAAGGCTGGCGCGAGCTGGAAAAGCTCGTCGGGCGGGTCGAACGGCGCGGCGTACGCTCGCTGACGCTCGACGAATTGCAGCAGTTGCCCATGCTCTACCGCGCGGCATTGTCGTCGCTGTCGGTGGCGCGAACCATCGCGCTTGACCGCAACCTTCTGCTCTATCTCGAAAACCTGGCGCTGCGGGCGTATCTCGCGGTGTACGGACCGCGCGTCGGTGCGCTTGAGGGACTGCGAACGTTTTTCGTCCACGACCTGCCGGCCGCGGTGCGCGCGGCGCGCTGGCACATTCTCATCGTGACGGTCGCGCTGCTGCTCGGCGTTGCGGCAGGCTTTATCCTGACGGTTCAGGACGAAGCCTGGATGACGGCGTTCGTGCCGACTGATCTGGCCGGCGGCCGCGGACCTTCCATCTCCGCGGCGGACCTGCGCAGCAAGGAACTATTTGCACCCTGGCCGGGTGCGGCGGAAGCCTTCGGCATCTTTGCCAACGTGCTGTTCAGCCACAACACGCTGGTGGGCCTTTTGTCGTTCGGGCTCGGTCTCGCCGCCGGCATCCCGACGCTGCTGCTCATGGCCTATCAGGGCCTTACGCTGGGCGCCTTTTTGGCGCTCCACTATGACCGCGGTCTGACCGTGGATTTCCTCGGCTGGATTTCGATCCATGGCACCAGCGAGATCGGCGCAATCATTCTGCTGTCTGCGGGCGGCCTGGTGATCGCCGACAAGATTCTGTTTCCGGGCCGCTACTCGCGCATCGAAAACCTGGCGCTGCACGGGCGCCAAGCGGCCATGATGGGGGTCGGCGGCGTGCTGATGCTGTTCGTGGCCGGTATACTTGAAGGCGGCTTCCGCCAGCTCGTGCAGAGCACGCCGCTGCGTTTCGCGATCGGGCTCGGCATCGGCGCGCTGTGGCTGATCTATTACAGCCGTTGCGGCCGCCGGGAACCAAAATGATGACCGCGCAAGATGCACCCCGCGGGCCACCGCCGCTGCCATCCGCGCTGCAGGAGCGCGCCTCACAGTTATTCGGCGACCTGCGCCGGCAGCGGCGCGAGATCGTCACGCCCGAGGGCGTACCGGTCACCGTGCAGATCGCCGATTACGGCGAGCGCCTCGCCGCCTTCAGCATCGATTTTGCGATTTGGACCCTGCTCACCCTCCTCGTTTACTTGCCGGTATTTCTGGTCATCGGCAGGATCGGCGGCAGCCTGATCGCCATCTCGATCGCGCTGTTCATCGGCTTCGTGGTCCGCAATCTTTATTTCATCTATTTCGAACTGGCTTGGCAGGGCTCCACTCCGGGCAAGCGCGTGATCGGTCTGCGCGTGATCGACCGCCGCGGCGGCCCGCTCCTACCCTCCGCGGTGATCGCACGAAACCTGACCCGCGAAGTCGAAATGTTCATTCCGCTGGGCGTGCTGCTGGAGGGCGGCCGAACCGTCGGCGGCGGCATCGACTGGAGTCAGCTCTCGACCGCCGTGTGGCTGTTGTTCTTTGCCGCGTTGCCGGCGATCAATCGCGATCGCATGCGCGGCGGCGATCTGATTGCGGGCACGATGGTCATCGCGCTTCCTCGCCGGGCGTTGTCCGGCGATCTGGTCGAGCGCACGATGCAATTCACCTTCACCCCGCAGCAGCTCCAAGCCTACGGCGCTTTCGAGCTGCAGGTTCTGGAAGAGCTGCTGCGGCGGCCGCCGAGCGCCGAGACCACGCAGGTGCTGGACGAGGTCTGCGACAAGATCTGCCGCAAGATCGGCTGGACCGATCCCCTGCCCCGTCGCGATGTGACGCCCTTTCTGCGCGATTTCTACACCGCCGAGCGCGCCTATCTCGAACGCGAGCAGCTGTTCGGCAAGGCCAAGGCCGACAAATACGCCCAGCCCGCCGCGCCGCCCTGAAGCTGGCATGAAGCTGGCGTGCCGCGGGACCGATCCCGACGGCACTCACCCCTCGATCAGTCGAATACCGAGGCGATGCGATCGGTGTCGATGCCTTCCTTGACGACGCGAAGATCGTGATACGCGACGACGACCATGATGGCGTTGAATGCACCTGCAAGGGCGCCCCAGATGAGCTTTAGGAGACCACCTACAATCGGGCCGGTCGCAATGCTGATGCCCCCCAACATGCCGCTGCCGACTGCCGTGACGAGCATGATCACGAGCCAGAGCCCGAACACCTTCCAGCGATGGCCCTTGGTCAGCGCGGAGCTGCGGCCCAAACTTTTTACCGGGCCGAGCCGCTCGACAATACATACCGGCATCGAGACAAACAGCATGGCCATGACGATGAAGGCCGGGAAGAGCAACAGAATAGCGGCGAACGCGGTGAGGAGGCCCACCAGAAGCGCCACGGCGATGACGGGAAAGAACCGGGACAGGCCAACCTTCAGCGACGCAATCATGTCGACCGGCCGGCCGCGCATGTCCTCGAACGCGCCGAACAGCACAATGGCCTGGCTGAGCGCGCTCAAAATGAGCGACAGAATGGCGCCAATAAACACCATCGCGATCATACGGCCCTGCGGCAAGCCCGTCTGCTCTCTCTCAAGAAAGAGCAGGTTCGGCAGATATGCGATTGCCGTGACGACGCAGAACGGCAGCAGGTTGCGCGACAATACCGCGAAGGTTCGATTCAAGATCTGACCGACACGAAACTCGCACTCAACGTATTGCGCGATGGGCGGCGGTTGGACCGACATCGGCTGGACGGGCATCGGTGGTGGAACGTGCGTCATAAGGCCCCCTCTTGCGCTTTGCCAAAGCGTTGCCGCGGAATTTTACCACGGCGCCGAGCGTACTCAAAGTTGCTACCGGGTTAGCGTTACAGGACGTTGAACATCCGGCATTCCGCTGCCGCGTGATCCAGGTTAGGCTGAGAGATGCAGTGTTAGGGGAGCACGCTGGCGGTGAAGGTCGCAGTCGTCAACATCGGAGTTATCGTCACGGGCGACTGGCGTTCGCCGATTGCGGCGGGGGATACGGTTGTCAGCGACGGTGAACACATCGCGCTGGTCGGCTCGGCGCCCGCCGCCGCAATCGAAAACGCCGACGTCGTGATCGACGCCGGCGGCATGACGGCAATCCCCGGCCTCATCGACTCGCACGTCCACGTCACCTTTGGCGATTACACGCCGCGCCAGCGCACGGTCGGGTTTCTCGAAAGCTATATCCACGGCGGCACCACGACGGTGATCTCGGCCTCGGAAGTGCATGTGCCGGGCCGGCCGAGCGATCCAGAAGGCGTCAAGGCGCTGGCGTTGGCGGCGCAGCGTTGTTTCGCCACCTATCGGCCGGGAGGCATGCGCGTGCTGGCCGGTTCGGTGATCCTGGAGCCGGGCCTGAAAGCCGCCGACTTTGTCGAGCTCGCCGTCAACGGCGTGCGCCTCGCCAAGGCCGGCTTTGGTGCGGTGAAAACGCCCTACGATTACGTGCCGCTGGTGCGCGACGCCGAGGCGGCCGGCCTGATCACGACCTGCCATACCGGCGGCGCCTCCATTCCCGGCTCGGCCGCGATCACCGGCGATCATCTGTTGGCGATGCGGCCTCATGTCTCGTTTCACATCAACGGCGGCCCGACCGCGATGCCAGACCGCGACTTCGAGCGCGTCATCAAGGAGAGCGACATCGCGCTTCAGGTCTGCACCGCGGGCAATCTGCGCACCACGCTGTTATGTGCGCGCCTCGCCGAGCAGCACGGCGCGTTCGACCGCTTCATCATCGGCACCGATACGCCCACCGGCTCCGGCATCATGCCGCTCGGCATGCTGTACACCATCGCGCATTGCGCGAGCCTCACCGACATGCCGCCGGAGAAATTCATCTGCGCCGCAACGGGCAGCAATGCGCGGGTCTATGGCCTCGATTCCGGACTGCTGGCGCCTGGACGTGCAGCCGACATCGTGCTGATCGATGCGCCGGATGGCGGCACGCAGGCGACGGCGCTCGCCGCCATCAAGCACGGCGACATCGCGGCGATCGGCGGCGTCATCACGGCCGGAGTTCCGCGCTTCGTCGGCCGAAGCCGCAATACGCCACCGACCACGCGCAAGGCGCGCGTCGCGCGTTCGGCGGTGATGCAGGATTTTTCGGCGGCGGCGCATTAGGCGAGACTGGATCATGGACGAGCGCGTCACGGCGAAGAAAAACATCCGTCTGGCTGCGGCCGCAAAGTATCTGGCCAATAACGGCCGTGACGGTCTGATCGCCGCCAGCAACGGCCTCAACAATTTTCTGGAGTCGAACGCGGTTTACGTGCTGTCCGGCGTCCGCCCGATGGGCGAAAGCGCAGTCGTGCTCGATCGCGACGGACGTTCGACATTGATTGTTACGCCGGCCTGGGACGCCGAGCGTGCGAGGTCGCTGTCATGCACGGACCTCACGGTCGGGACCGATGATCTTGCCGCGGCGCTGGCGAGCGCGGTCGGAGAACACCATGTCGCTGTGCCGCGCAGCCTTTCGGTTGGGCTATCCCTGCTCGGTGCCGGTGTTGTGGCCCGCATCGAGGCGGCGCTGGGCGTCCTGCCGCAAGCCGCCGACGAACTGGCGCGCGATCTGGCGCGGATACGCACCGCGGAAGAATTGAAAGCTGCGGAGCACGCCACCTGGATCGCCGAGCGCGGCTACGGGCGGCTGCTCGAATGCGCCCGCCCCGGCATGCGCGAATACGAGCTCGCGGCCGAGCTTTATTGTTTCACCAAAAAACTTGGCGCCGAGGACAACTTTCTGCTGATGAGCGCCTCGCAGCATAATCTCGCGGTGCGCGCCGCGGGCGAGCGCATCCTCGACGTCGGCGACATCATCCTCTCCGAGATCACGCCGTGCTATCGCGGCCAGTTCGCGCAGATTTGCCGTACGACGGCGATCGGCGAGCCACGCCCAATCGTGCGCGACAAATATGCCATCCTGCAAGACGCCATGCGGGCCGGCCTGGAGGCGGGCCGCGCCGGCACGACGGTCGCCGACGTGACGCGCGCCATCAACGGCATCATCACGAAAGCCGGCTACGGCGACTATTGCCGGCCGCCCTTTATGCGCGTGCGCGGCCACGGGCTCGGCATCACCTCGGATCGTCCCGGCGACATCGTCGACAGCAATGAGCGCGTGCTGGAAGCCGGCATGGTGTTCGTCATGCATCCCAACCAGTATCTGCCGGAGAGCGGCTATCTGATGTGCGGCGAGCCCGTGGTGGTGACGGATCAGGGGTGCCGCGCGCTGTCGGCGCAGTTGGCGCAGCTCGATGTGATCCCGGTCTGAGAAACGCCGCCATGCGCACCATGCAGCCTTCCGTCACGATCGGCTCCTATACCTGGGCGCAGGATCGCCTGCCCGCCGATGAATTCGAATTACGTCTTGCCGAACTGCGCGCCGCGATGGAGCGCCATTCCTGGCCGGCCGTTCTGGTCTATGGCGACGTTCGTGATCACTCAGCGCTCGCCTATCTGAGCAATTTCATTCCGCGCGTGCGCTGGGGCATGGCGCTGTTGCCGCGCGATGGCGACCCGCGTCTGCTGTGTGCGATGAGTACGCGCGATTTGCCGGCGATGCGCGGCCTGACCTGGATCACGGACGTGCGCTCCGGCATGGGTCCCGAATGGCCAAAGGCGTTCGACCCGTGGTGCGAGTCCCTGAAAGCCGATCAACCGGCCGAACTCGGCACGCTCGGCTTCGACTTGATGGCGCCGGTTCTCTTCCAGGCGGTGCGCCGCAGCCTTGGCGAGAATTTCATGCTGCGGCGAGCCGAGGACGCGCTGCCTGTTCCGCCGGAGCGCAAGCGGCCGCGCGAACTGACGATGCTGCGCGCATCGTGCCAACTGGTTGAGACCGCGGCGAACGCTTTCGTCGCGAGCTGGCGCAGCAGCGGCGAGCCCGAGACGGCTGCGCTCGACGCCGAGCGCCTGGCGCGCTCGCTCGCCGCGCAGGACGTGCGCACGCTCGTCAGTCTTGACGACGGCCGCACGCTCACTCCCTATGCGGGCCGGTTCGAGAAAACCGCCGGGCCGCTGGTTGGCTATTTGGCCGTGAAACTCGCCGGTTACTGGGCTGATGTGTTCGTCACCGCCGAGGAAACCCCATCACCGGCAGCGCGCCGCGCCGCGGACGCACTCGACACCCTTATCGCGGCTGTAAAGCCCGGCGCCCGCAGCGGAGACCTCTTCACCGTGGCGGCCGAGGCGTTGGCGCCCTATCCGCTTCACCCGGCGCTGAGCGGCAGTGTCGGTCACGGCATTGGCCTATCGCTCGACGAGCCACCTGCCTTCCGTGCCGAGTCACAGAATGAACTGGTCGAGGACGGCGTCTATACGCTGCAAGTCGGCATCACCGACGCCGAAGCCGGCAATGCCCTCGTGTCGGCGATCGTGCGCAACAGGCCGAACGGAGCCGAAGTGCTGCTCTGCTCGCCCACTGTCATTCCGGGGCTGAGCGAAGCGAGGAGCCCGGAATCCATAACCCCGGCGCTCAAGTGAGAGTCACGACGTTCGTTACGTCGCAAATCGTGGTTATGGATTCCGGGCTCGCGGACTTCGTCCGCGTCCGGAATGACGGGTGTCACTCCGGCTTGAAATTCATCGCCACGCCGTTGATGCAATAGCGCAAGTGCGTCGGCGGCGGGCCGTCCTCGAAGACGTGGCCGAGATGGCTGCCGCAGCGGCTGCAATGCACTTCCGTGCGCGACATGAACAAGCTGTTGTCGGTCGAGCTCTCGATCGCGCCCGGCTCCGGATCGTTGAAACTCGGCCAGCCGGTGCCGCTCTCGAATTTCTTCTTCGAGGCGAACAGCGCCTGCTCGCAGCCGGCACAATAAAACGTGCCGGCGCGCTTCTCGTAATTCAGCGCGCAGCTGCCCGGCCGTTCGGTGCCGTGTTCGCGCATGATGTGGAACTGCTCGGGCGTGAGGATCTTGCGCCACTCCGCCTCGGTATGGGTCACGGGATATTGCTTGGTATCCGCCACGGTGCTCATGATTGTGCTGCCCGGTCAGAATGATGGAATATGCATAAAGGTAGTCGATAGGGGGCAAAGCGCAACCCGGGCCGCGCGTCATTCCGGGGCCGAGCGAAGCGAGGAGCCCGGAATCCATACTCACAATCGGTTGAATACTGGGGCGCAATCTACGAACCTCCCCGCCTGCGATTATGGATTCCGGGCTCGCCGCGGTGCGGCGCCCCGGAATGACTCATGAGGAACTGATGTTTGAAAAGCCAAGCATTGCGGATTTGCGGCAGGCGGCGACGGCGCTCGGCATGCATCCGAGCGACGCCTATGTGCGCGCGGTCGAGGAGATCGCCGGGACGCTGTCGCAAGCCTACGCGGCGCTCGATGCCATGCCGGACGAATTGCCGCCGGTGAAATATCCGGAGCGCTCGTTCCACCGTCCGCAGGGCGACGAGAACCGCCACGGCGCCTGGTATGTGAAGACGTCGATCAAGGGCAAACCCGGCGGCAAGCTCGCCGGGCGGCGGATCGCGCTCAAGGACAATGTCTGCCTCGCCGGGGTGCCGATGATGATCGGCGCCAATGTTCTCGAAGGCTACGTACCCGATGTCGACGCCACCATCGTCGAGCGCATCCTTGACGCCGGCGGCGAAATCGCCGGCAAGGCGGTGTGCGAATATTACTGCGTGTCGGGCGGCAGCCACACCTCATCAACCGGTCCGGTGCAGAATCCACACAAGCCGGGTTACACCACCGGCGGCTCCTCGTCGGGCAGCGCCGCGCTGGTCGCCGCGCGCGACGTCGACATGGCGATCGGCGGCGATCAGGCCGGCTCGATCCGCATTCCGGCAAGTTATTGCGGCATCGTCGGGCTGAAGCCGACCTTCGGCCTGGTGCCCTACACCGGTATCGCGCCGCTGGAGATGACCATCGATTCGGCGGGACCGATGACGATGAGCGTGCGCGACAATGCCCTGTTGCTCGAAGTCATCGCCGGCCCGGACGGCATCGACTCACGCCAGCGCGGCGTACCGGCTGGCGAATACACGAATGGGCTCGAAGCGGGCATCAAAGGCTTGCGCATCGGCGTGATCAAAGAGGGCTTCGGTCAGGCGAATTCCGAGCCGGACGTCGACGCGCACGTGCGCGATGCCGCGAAGCGCTTCGCCGCGCTCGGCGCCACGGTCGAGGACAGATCGCTGCCCGAGCATCTCCAGGGTCTGGCCGTCTGGGCCGCGATCCGCGGCGACGCGGCTTGCGTCACGCTTCTGGAGATGAATGGTGCCGGCATCAACCACGAAGGTTTGTACGTCACCAGTCTGATGGACAAGACGATGGGCTGGCGCGACCGCGCCGACGATTTTGCCGACACGATCAAGATCGCTTCGATCTTCAGCAAGTATACGGTCTCGCGCTACGGCGGCCATTATTATGGCAAGGCGCAGAATATCCGCAGACGGCTGCGCGCCGCCTACGACCGCGCGCTCGCCGCCAGCGACCTGTTGTTGATGCCGACGGCGCCCATCAAAGCAACGCCGATCCCGGCCAAGGGCGCGTCGCCGCAGGAAATCACAAAGCGAAGCTGGGAGGCGACCCGCAACACCTGCCCGTTCAATGTCTCCGGTCATCCGGCCATCAGCGTGCCGTGCGGCATGGAGGACGGCCGCCCGATCGGAATGATGCTGGTCGGGCGCCCCTACGACGAGAGCACGATCTACCGTGCGGCAGCGGCGTTCGAGCGCGCCGGCGACTGGACGACGTTCTAGAACGCATGAGTGCGCGCGCCTCGTCCAGCACAGCCAGCCGGCGGCGGCGGCAGGGCATCGTCGCCATCACGATTGTGGCTGCCGAACTAGCGGCGGTCTTCCTCGGCGCCATTTTGCCGACACCGCTTTATCCGCTTTACAAGGCGGCGTTCGGATTTTCCGGCGTGACTCTCACGCTGATCTACGCGGTGTATGTGCTGGGAAATCTGATGGCGCTGCTGTTCTTCGGCCGATTGTCCGACCAGATCGGCCGCCGCAAGGTGAGCGTGCCGGCGATCGCGATCGCCATCGTCAGCGCCATCGTGTTCGCGGCGGCGACGAGCACGGCATGGTTGTTTGCCGGGCGGGCGCTGAGCGGCTTTGCAACCGGCTTGGTGTCGGGCACGGCGACGGCCTGGATCGCGGAGCTCTATACCGGCTCCCGGCGTGGCGTAGCCGCAAGAATCGCGACGGCGGCTAATTTCTTCGGCAACGCCGCGGGGCCGTTGCTGAGCGGGCTGTTGGCGCAACTCGCGCCGTTACCGCTGCGCCTGCCCTTTTACGTGTATCTCGTGGTGCTGGTTGCCGTCGGCGCCGCGATCCTTGTCCCGCCCGAGACGGTGACGAAGCCAAAGGACTGGCGTGACGCGGCACTCAGACCGCGGCTTGGCGTACCGCCTGACATCCGGCTGCCATTCGTTTCGCCCGCGGTCGCAGGATTTTGCACCTTCGCGCTGATCGGCTTCTATTCGGCACTGATCCCCAATGTACTGGGTGACAGCCTGCATCTGCACGCGCCGATCGTGGCCGGGGCAGTGGTCGCCGCGCTGTTTGGCGTCGCCGCGATCACGGTTTTGACGACCGGGAGACTTGGCAGCCAGGCGACCATGTTCAGCGCGCTGGCGCTACTGTTGCCGAGCGTGTGGTTCCTGGTCGGCGCTGAAATCTTCAAATCGTTGCCCATCCTGCTGCTCGCCGCAGCGATCGGCGGCGTCGCTGGCGGCCTCGGCTATCGCGGCAGCCTGGAGGTCATCAACCGCATTGCGCCCGCCGACCGGCGCGCTGAAATCGTCTCCAGCTATTTGATCGCGCTGTTCGCCGGCAATTCGGTGCCGGTGATCGGCATCGGGATATTGTCGGCGCTCACATCGCCGGCGACCGCGCACGTGACATTTGCCGCGGTGATCACGGCGCTTGCCGGTCTCGCGGCCATCACCGGAATAAAATACGCGCCGGAAGCGTAACGCTGCCGGCTATTTCGATGTCATGCGGGTCGAGTAGTCGACCAAAAAGTCCTTGATCGGCTTCGGCACCGTGCCGATCTCGGCGAGCAACATCTGGCCCTGCGCGCCGGGTATGAGAACAGGCTCCGCCTTCATGACCCGGGCATAGTCGGAGAGGAAAGCGCGGTCGGTCCACATCTCCCCGAATGCCTGTCGCATGATCGCGACCGTGGCGGCCGGCGTTTTCGGCGGCAGCAGAACCATGCGGAACATTGCAAGCTGCGGATCGATCATGGTGCGCAGCGCGCGGTAGCGGATGTCATCAGCCGAGGGCGGCTTGCCCTTCACGCTGGCATAGAACTCCTCGAAGGTTTGCAGATTCGGCAGATTGGCGCTGCGCGGATAATCGCCCTTCGCGCCGCGCGCCGTCAGCTGCCAGATCGGGATCACGAGCTTGCCCAGCGCCGGCTCGGCCGATCCGATCCATCCGGACAGCGACGTGTTGGCCATTTGCCCGGTGTTCTGCAGGATTGCGGTCTCGACCTCCTTGAGCCCCACATAGGCGGGCACCGGCACGTAGCTGACGCCCAACAGGTCGAGCGACAGCGTCAGATTGAGCGTGTTGGAATTCTGGCCGTTGAGCGTGAGCGCCTTGAAGTCTTTGGTCTTCATCAGGTCGGCCGGCACGTTGACGCCAGGCGGCGTGTCGCGCCGCATGTAGGCGACCAGCGGGCTCTCCACGCCGGCAACAAGCACAAAGTCGGCGAGCGGCGTGTGAATCGCCGGATTGCCAAGAATCTGGGTCGCCGTCTCCATGGTGAAGAAGCCGAATGTCTCCGCGTTCGGCGTGGCTTCGCCGAGCGCGTTGGCGCCGATCAAGCCAGCCGCGCCCCCCATATTCTTCACGATCACGCCCGGATGGCCCGGCAGATGATCGGGCAGATGCTTGGCGACGATGCGGCCTTCAATGTCGGTCGGCCCGCCCGCCGGATAGTTGATGATCTCGATAATCGTCTTGCCGCTGAAGGTCTGCGCTGTTGCAGTGCCGGTGAGCGCGAACGCGAGCGCGGCAAGCCAAGCGGCGATGGAGAGTGTCTGCTCAAGTTTCAGTGTCATGGATCGTCCTTGTCTCCGCGGCGCATCGGCCGCGGCGCCAATCGAACGGGTGATGCATGGTCATTGCGGCTCGACACCGACCTCTTTGCCGATGGCGCGCCAATTATCCTGCTCGCGGCGAATAGTCTGTGCGGAGCTTTCCGGCGTACCGCCGCCGCTGGTCGCGAGTCCCAACGTCAGCAGTCTTTTCTGCACCGCCGGATCGGCCAGATAGCGATCGATCTCGCGGTTCAACCGTGCGATCACGTCATTCGGCGTGCCGGCCGGGGCCACGATAGCGAAGAAGCCGTCGATCACCATCCCGGGAACAGTTTCGCTGAGAGACGGCAAGTCCGGTAATCCCGGAAAACGTTTGCGCGAGGTGATCGCGAGGCGGCGCACCGCACCCGATTGCACGACGCCGTTGGCGGCGATGATCGAACTCATCATCACTTGATTGAGTCCGGCGGCGATATCCTGCGACGCTTGGGCGGCTGAACGATACGGCACTTCGACCAGGCCGAGACCGCTGCGTTTGTTGAACAGCTTGGCGCCGAATGCCGCAGCGCCCGCGGTATTGTCGAACGCAATCGAGAGCTTGCCCGGATTGGCCTTGCCGTAGGCTATCAATGCGCCGACGTCCGACACCGGCAGCTTGGCGTTCACCGACAGCATCTGCGGCGCCAGATCGCATACCAGCGCCACCGCGGCAAAGTCCCGGGTCGGATCGTAGGGCAGCTTCTTGAACGAAATCAGATTGATCGCCATGCCCGAGGAATTGGTGAAAATGAGCGTGTAGCCGTCAGGCGCGGCGCGGGCAGCAGCCTCGTGCGCCAGGATTCCCGAGGCGCCCGGGATGTTCTCGACAAACACCGACTGGCCCAGGGTGCGCGACACGCCATCAGCAAGGAGCCGCGCCATGACGTCGGTGGCGGCGCCGGGACCGGTGGGCACGATGAGCTTGATCGGCCGGCTCGGCCAGGTCTCAGCCCTGGCGACGCCGGCCAATGCGACGATGGCGCAAGCGAGAACGATAGCCAAAAGCCGCTTCATCGCCATTCGCCTTTGTTTCCCGCGACGATGAGCACTGTATACTGGCGGCGCGAACTGACAAGCGATGGAGCACAGGGTGCAGGGCAACGAACTCCTCCTGGTGGGCAGCATTCCGCTCGATACGCCGGAGCAGGTCTTTCAGTCTTTTGGCGCGCCGCTCGGCCGCTATCTGTTCGCCATGCCCGATGGCGAGGTCGGCCCACGGCGGCACTGGATCAGCCGCGTGCACTATCAGGTGCTGGCCGCACATCCGGAGCTTGAGGTCGTGCAGCACCCAGCGCCCGACGACAACGGCGTTGAGCGCCAACATCCGCGCAACGCCGCCGATGCGTGGTGGTTCAAGGTCAAGGACGGCGTGAAAGAGGTGCGTTTCGGCGATCCCGGCTGGCGGCTTGGTTACGCGCGCGATGCCGTCAATTCGTATTTCGTTTTCAAGACGCTGAAGGAGAAGGGCGTACTGGCGCAGCACCTGCGTTTTCAGGTCTCGATCCCGATGGTGAACAGCGTGCTGCCGCCGCGCATCTTTCCAAACCGCGACGACCTCGATCGCATCAGGCCCGGCTATGCAGCGGCGACGCGCGCCGAAATCGCCACCATGGCCGACAAAATCCCGGCCAAGGAACTGGCGATCCAATGGGATTGCTCCACCGAAGTTCAGGACAGCTATGGCGCGATTCCCGGCTTCCCGCTCGCCGGCGCCATCGAGCGCAATCTCGACGAGGTGCGCCACCTGTCACCGCACATCCCGCGCGAGGTCGCGCTCGGCTATCATTTCTGTTTCGGCACACTCGGCGGCTGGCCGCGCTTTCAGCCGGACGATCTTGGCCAGACCGTGAAGCTCGCCAATGCGTTTGTCGCCGCATCAGGGCGTCCGGTCGACTGGATTCACATCCCGGTGCTTGATCGCAGCGACGATGCGTTCTTCGCGCCGTTGCGCGATCTCGCTCCGCAAGGCGCGCGCGTCTATCTCGGAGCCGTTCACAACATGACGCGCTTCAAAGAGCGGGTCGCGACCGCGCGCAAATTTCTGCCCACGTTCGGCCTCGGCGCCTATTGCGGCTTCGGGCGCGAACCGGTATCGGCGCTACCGCGGATCCTCAACGACCACCTGGACGCTGTCGCCATGGCGGCGCAGGTTTGAATCGCGGGATCATGAGCACCATACAGCCAACAGCCGATCCCCGCGTCGCCGACTTGCTGCACGCCGGCCGAATCCGCGTCGCGCTCTATGTGCCGCAATATCACAAGGACCCGGTGACCGGCGCGCTGCGCGGCTGGCCGATCGACCTTGTCCATGCGCTCGGCGAACGCATCGGCGTGCAAGGCGTGCCGGTCGAACATCCAAACCCCGCCAATGCGCTGAATAGCATCGTTGCGGGAGTCTGCGACGCCGGCATCATCGGCATCGAGGCCGAGCGCGCCACCAAGCTCGACCACACGGCGGCGCTGATCGAGGCCGACTACACGCTGCTGGCGCCGGCCGGCTCGCCGTATCAAGGCCTCGCGGACGCGGACCGCCCGGGCGTTCGCATCGCCGCCGTGCGCCATCACGCCTCGACCATCGCGCTGCAAAAGATCATCAAACACGCGACACTGGTCTACGCCGACACGCCCACCGCAACGTTCGCGATTTTCCAAGGCGGCGGCGCCGACCTGTTTGCCTCGCTGCACGAGGTGCTGCGCCACTATGTAGAGCGGCTACCAGGCGCGCGACTGTTCGACGGGCGCTACGGCTTCAATCCCATCGGCATGGCAGTCGCGAAAGGTCACGCCGCCCGCCTCGCCTATCTGAGTGCCTTCGTCGAAGACGCCAAGGCCTCGGGTCTGGTGCAGCGCGCCATCGACCGCGCCTCCTGGCGCGGCATCCGGGTCGCGCCGGCGGCTTAGCAGCGGAGCAGCGGCAACTTTGCTTGGGCGAAAAGTGCGGTAAGCTTGCGCAATGCTGCAAAAGCGGCAGCGGCCGAAAGGGAGCGACCACGATGTTCTATGAACCCGACAAGGACGATCACGGCCTGCCGTACAATCCGTACAAGTCGATCGTCGTGCCGCGGCCGATCGGCTGGATTTCGACGCTCAGCCATGACGGCATCGCCAATCTCGCGCCCTTCAGTCAGTTCAACAACCTCGCCTTCGATCCACCCTACGTGATGTTCGCGGCGAGTTCGTTCCCGGAAACCGGCCGCCGCAAGGACAGCGCCAAGAACGCCGCCGACACCGGCGAGTTCGTGGTCAACATGGCGACCTATGAGCTGCGCGAAGCGGTCAACATCACCTCACAGTTCGTGCCGCCGGATGTCGACGAGGCAAAACTCGCCGGCCTCGAAATGATCCCGTCGCGGCTCGTTCGGCCGCCGCGCGTCGCCGCATCGCCGGTTCACCTTGAATGCAAGTTTCACTGCGCATTGGCGCTGCCGGCCCGCGTGCTCGATCAGGTCCATCATGTGGTGATCGGCCGCGTCATCGGCGTGCATATTCGCGACGATGCGCTGACCGCCGACGGCAAGCTCGACGTGGTGAAAATCCGCCCGCTCGCCCGGCTCGGCTATCACGACTACACCAGTGTGGAATCGTCATTCACGATGCGGCCGGAAGGTCCGCACCGCGAGGCTCGCGACGCCGGGCTGGAAGGCCGGCCGATCCGGAAAGCGGAAAAGGTGAACTGAGCCCCGTCCGCTGAGGACAAAGCAAGCCGTCACTTGCCCGGTGCGCCGAGCGTTACGCCGTTCACCGTCACGCCGTACATCGAGAACTTGCTGTCGTGGAATTCCTTCCGTGTCGCGGCGACCGAACCGGTAAAGCGCGGATCCTGCGGACGTTCGTGGCTGTCGATGTATCGCGCAACGTCCCAGGCTTGCTGAACCGAAAGCGTCCCGGCGCCGCCGAGCGGCATGTTGGCCTTGGCGAAATTGGCGAGGGCGTCGATATTGCCCATGCCGGCGCCCCAGTTGTAGGAATCGTTGCCCCAAAGCGGCGGGAAGACCGTCGCGCCTCGCACATATTGGCCGCCGCCGCCAGTGCCGTGGCAAAGCGCGCACTGCGCCTTGTAGACCGCTTCACCCCGCGCGTAGTCAGGCGGGGAAGCCGGCTGAGGCAGCTTCGGATAGCCGCGGCCGGCGAGTTCGGCGCCCGTTGGCGCACCGGTCGCGAGCCAGTAGGAATAAGCTTCCAGCGCGACCATGATCGGGGCGTCGGCAGGCACCACCTTTCCATTTTCACTGAAGCGGAAGCAGTCCTGCAGGCGCATGACGTAGTCGTTGACGGTCTTGTTCTTCGCCCGATACTCGGGATAGACGGTATAGGCTGCCCAGAGCGGACCCGAATTGGCAATCGAGCCGCCGCCGAGATGGCAGTTGGTGCAATTGAGTTTGGCGCCGATGACGCCGCTCGCATATGTGGTGGTGTAGCGGAAGACATTCTCGCCGAGCTTCACCGCAACGCCGAGCGGGCCATTCGGCATCGCGCTTTCAGGCGGCGGCGTGAACGGGATCGGCTTCGGGGTGGTCTCTTGCGCATGCGCGAGCGAGCCAAGCGCGCCGAACGCACTGAGCGCCGCGATCAAGGTCACGACGGCGCGCGAAAAATAGCTCATTTGCGCAACTCCGTGGCGCCGGGCTTCGGTAAGGTCGGCGGGTTCGGCGAAAGCGTCGCGTAGTAAGCTGCAACGGCATTGATCTGAACTGCAGTCAGCTTGTCGGCGACACGTTTCATCAGGCCCTGCGGATCACCCTTGCGGCTGTCTTTCTGCCAGGCCTCAAGCTGGACCACGAGATAGCTGCTGGGTTGCCCGGCAAGCCGCGGCACCGCACTGCCGACCCCGAGCCCGTAGGGGCCGTGGCAGGAATCGCACGCGGGGATGCCGGCGGTGCTGTGGTTCCAGTCCCCATCGATGGCAAGCACAGCTCCAGACCCCCCCGGCAGCGGTGTCGGCTCGGGCGTCTGCGACACCGGCAAAGCCGCATAATAGGCGGCGAGCGAGCCGACTTGCGTGATCGTGAGATTTGCAACGACGCCGCTCATGATCGGGTTTGTGCGCGTGCCTTTCTGGAAACCCGTCATCTGCGCTGCGAGATAAGACGCCGGCAGTCCCGCCAGCGCCGGGAAGCCGGCGCTCGCGTTGCCCATGCCGTTGGCGCCGTGGCAGGCGGCGCAGGTCGCGGCCTCCGCCGGCGGCGCGGCGCGCGCGCTGCTGCAAGCGAGCAGGACTCCCACCATTGCCACCGCGACCTTATCGCAAATGCAGTTCACCGCTGGCCTCCCACCCTGTGACCTTCCCGGATCAGGCCTCACGGTCCGGGATCACACTCTGCGTCATTTGATCGCCAGCGGATTGGTCGGTGAGCCGACCGCGCCGGTGATCGGGATCGCCGGCGCGACGAACATGAATTCGTAGGTGCCGTCGGCGGCGCAGTCCTCGGCGAGGTCTTTCAGATAAAAGATTTCGCCCATGGTCATGCCCATGATCGGGATGGTGATCCAGTGCCAGGGCTGGTTGATGCCGCCTTCGGTGTTGTTGGGCCGTACTTCGCAGCCCCAGGTGTCTGAGGCGAGCGCCGCGAGTTCGGTCTTGGCGACGAATTCCAGCGTCTCGAAGGCGAAGCCCGGCGCGTCGCCGCCCGGATAGCCATCCCAGCTGCCGGCTTTGAGACAGCGTTCCATCTGCCCGGTGCGCACAATGATGTAATCGCCGCGCTTGAATTCGACCTTCTGCTTCTTCGCCGTCAGGTCGAGATCGTCACAGGTGATGCCGTAGCCGTCATCGAGGCACTCCTTGCCGAGCGCGCGCGCCACGTCGAGAAACACGCCGCGGCCGACCATCTTGGCCTTGGTCTTCTCGATGCCGCATTTCGCCGCGCCGAACGACGACACTTCGCGGCAGTCGTAGCCGTTCCACATGTTGTTCTCGTAGAACACGTGGCCGAGTCCGTCCCACTGCGTGCCGCATTGCAACGGGATCACCACCATGTCGTCGGCGGCACGGATGCCGCGCTTGTCGAGCACGCCCGAATAGGCGTCGGTGCCGGTGCGCAACATGGTGTGCAGCGGATTGATGCGGCCGAGCACCGGATAATTGGTCTTGCCGCCCTGCGGACCGTTATTGTCGAAATTGAGCGCCAGCGAGATCACTTTGCCCTTTTTGACGAGCCGCGCCGCCGCAATGACGTCCTCCGCGCTCGTATAGTTGAGCGTACCGATTTCGTCGTCCGGGCCCCACTTGCCCCAGTTCTTGTATTTCTCCGCGGCTTGGCGAAGATCGTCACGCGTCACTTTCTTTGCAGGCATGATGGTTCCCTTGATGGTCAGTGTTCGGAAATTCCTTCGAAGATTCCTTGGCCGAACACGAGCCGGTGTCCGTCCGGATCGGTCACGACGAAATCGCGCATGCCGTAGTCCCGGTCACCGATCGGTTCGACGATAGCGACGCCGCGCGTGATGAGCTGAGCATATAGCGCGTCGATACCCTCGCAGAAAATGGCGATGTGCGACGGGCCGGCAGGCGGCACATACGAATTCAGATGGATGGCGCAATCGCCGAGACAGAGGCACACATAGCGCGGCGGCTCTTCCCAGCTGAACGTCACGGCGAAGCCGAGCTTGTCGCGGTAATAGGCCAGCGCCGCCGGCATGTCTTTGACATGGAGAACGGTAGCCTGACCGGTGACTGTAAATGCCGGATCGGACATAGCCCCCTCCCTCACGCGCCACGCGGCGATTTACTGTGCGGCCGTTGAACGCAATGATAGCATCGCCGGATTGTCCTGGGAGGGAATTATGGCTGCAATGTCTCGTTCGGTTCGCGTGCTCGCCTTCGGCGCCGCCCTTGCGGCGGCCGGGTCAAGCTGGGCCGCCGATCAGGAATCCAATACCATGCAGGCACCTTCGTGCCGGCCGGAACGCCGCCGGAGGTTATCGCTCTGTTGAATCGCGAGATGGTCAAGGCGCTGGCGCTGCCGGACGTGCAGGCCAAGTGCAAGGAACTGGGCTTCGATGTCGTCGCCAACACGCCGGCGGAGTTTTCCGTCTGCATCAAAAAAGAGGTCGAGCGGTGGCACAAGGTCATCGTCGACGCCAAGATTCCGCAGATTCAGTAATAATCCCTTCGCTGTCATCGTCCGCGAAGGCGGACGATCCAGTAATCGCTGAACAACAATGCGAACTTGGCGATTACTGGATGCCGCGCCTGCGCGGGGCATGACAATGACGGAGAAATTCCAATGCGCATCGTCGATATTCGCGAGACCGCGATCCCGCTCAATTCCTCGCTCGCCAATTCGAGCTTCAATTTCTCCGAAATGACCACTTCGGTGGTCGCGGTCCTCACCGACGTCAAACGCGACGGCAAGCCGGTTTGCGGCTTCGCTTTCAATTCGACCGGCCGTTACGCGTGCGGCGCGCAGATGCGGGGGCGCTTCATCCCGCGCATCCTTAAAGCCGATCCCAAATCGCTGCTCGACGAAACCGGCGACAATTTCGCTCCGGAAAAGATTCTCGCCGGGATGATGCAGAACGAAAAATCCGGCGGCCACAGCGAGCGTTCGGTCGGCATCGGCACCATCGAAGTCGCGGTATGGGACGCGGTCGCCAAGATCGCCAACAAGCCGCTGCACCGCCTGCTCGCCGAGCGCTACAACGGCGGCAAGGTCGCCGAGAAAGTGTTCTGTTACGTCGGCGGCGGCTGGTATGGGCCCGGCAAGACCACACAAGACCTGCAGGACGAGATGCGGGGTCATCTCGATGCCGGCTACACCATGGTGAAGATGAAGGTCGGCGGCATGCCCCTGGCCTCCGACCTTGCCCGCGTTGACGCCGTCAAATCCATTCTGCCGCGCGGCGCGCAGCTCGCCGTCGACGCCAACTCGAAATTTTCCCGCGACGAAGCGCTCGCTTATGCGCGGGGTCTCAAACCATTCGGCCTGCGCTGGTTCGAGGAGCCGTGCGATCCGCTCGACTTCGCGCTGCTCGCCGAGATCGCCGGCCTCTATGACGCGCCGCTGTCGACCGGGGAAAATCTTTTCTCAACCCAGGACGTCGAGAATCTCGTTCGTTTCGGCGGGCTTTCGGCCGCGCGCAAAGACGTGATCCAGGTCGATCCGCCTCAAGCCTACGGCATCGTGCAATATGCGCGCACGCTCGACATGCTGGCACGGCATCAATGGCCGCGCAGCCTCTTGTTTCCGCACGGCGGCAATCAGATGTCGCTTGCGATTGCGGCGGGCTTCGGCCTCGGTGGCGCCGAATCGTATCCCGGCGTGTTCGGCGATTTCGGCGGCTTCGCCGACGATGCCGAACTCACCGATGGCTATCTCAATTTGTCCGACCGCCCGGGCATCGGTTTCGAAGGCCAGGCGCGGCTCTACCGCATCATGCGCGAACTTGCCGCGTGATGCTTCAAAGTTTCCGTCAGATTGGCTTCGTCGCTCAATCGGGCTGACCCGCACTTGGCTCTTGCAGTTTCTGCAACACCTGATCGAGCGTGAAGGTACCCACCTTTTGGCGTGGTGGGAACGCGACGTAGGTTTGCAAGTGCGCGGCCACGAAGGCCTGGGCCGGCACGAGCAGGAAAGCTCGATTGAGGAGCCAATCTTCGTATACGACGGCTTCACCCACGGCCCGCTCGAAGGGATCGCCGCGAAGGTCTTCGATCAATGGCACACGCAGGGGCACCAAAGGTTGTGACCACACCTTGAAGCCCACGGCTTTCTGCTCCAGGAACAGAAGCTTCCATCGGTCATAGCGCAAGCCGGCGAGGTTGCCGTCGTCAGTCCAGTAGAAAAACTCCTTGCGCGGGGTCGCCCCGGAACCATCCAGCAGAGGGCGCAGGTCGTATCCATCCAAGTGGACTTTGAACGTCTTGCCCGCCGCCTCGTAGCCCGTCAGGAGCTTCGCCTTGACATTAGGTTCGCCGGCGGCTGCCACCAGGGTCGGCACCCAGTCTTCGTGCGACACGACGTCGTTGATTTCTGTGCCCGGCTTGATGACGCCCGGCCAGCGGATCATGCCGGGAACGCGGTAGCCACCTTCCCAACTCGAATTCTTCTCACCGTGGAACGGCGAGGTGCCGCCATCGGGCCAAGAGAATTGTTCCGCGCCGTTATCGGTGGTGTACAGGACGATGGTGTTATCGGCGATGCCGAGGTCGTCGAGCTGCTTAAGGAGCCGGCCGACATGACCATCGTGCTCCACCATACCGTCTGCGTAAACGCCCAGCCCGGTTTTTCCGTCTGACCCCAGCTTGAGATGGGTCCAGATGTGCATGCGGGTCGAGTTAAACCACACGAAGAAAGGCTTGTTAGCCGTATGGCTCTTGTCGATGAAGTTCATGGCGCCGGTTAGGAACTCCTCATCGACCGTCTCCATGCGTTTTTTGGTCAATGGGCCGGTATCGTCGATCGTCTGCTTCCCCACCCGTCCGAAGCGCGGTTCCTCGGTCGGATCGTCCTTGTCCGAAGCGAAGCTGTGCAGGACGCCGCGCGGGCCGAACTTCGCCTTGAAATTGGGATATTCGGGAGGCTTTGGATAGTCGGGATTCTCCGGCTCTTCCTCCGCGTTCAGGTGGTAGAGATTGCCGAAGAACTCGTCGAAGCCGTGTACGGTAGGCAGAAACTCGTTGCGGTCGCCCAGATGGTTCTTGCCGAACTGGCCGGTGACGTAGCCGAAAGGTTTGAGCAATTCGGCGAGCGTCGGGTCCTTGTCGGACAGTCCTTCCTTGGCCCCCGGCAGGCCGACCTTGAGCAGGCCAGTGCGGAAGCAGCTCTGCCCGGTGATGAATGCGGCGCGGCCGGCGGTGCAAGACTGCTGGGCGTAGAGGTCGGTGAACGCCGCACCCTCTTTGGCGATGCGGTCGATGTTGGGCGTGCGATAGCCCATCATGCCGTGGTTGTTGAAGCTGATGTTCCAGTAGCCGATGTCATCGCCAAAGATGACGAGGATGTTGGGCCGCCGTTCGCCCAGCGACACCGGTTGTTGCGCCTGAGCGGCATTTTCACGACCTGTCGCCAGTAGAGAGGACGCGGCCAACAGCGTGCTGCTGCCGAGCAGGAGATCGCGCCGCTTGAAACCTTCACCGTTTATCGCGACGTGTTGCTTCGACTTTCCCCCTTCGTTGTTCCTGCTCATGACGCGCTCCCTTTCTGTTGGTTTCTGATGATGCAGCGAAAGCCGACGTGGCTCGTCGAAGTGTCGACCGGCTCGGCATGACGCGCCGCTGGTCGGTAGCGGCGACAATAATTGGGGGCGCACAGGTGCGAGCCGCCTTTAAGCACCTTGCGCGGAATCTTGACGCTCGGCAGGTTCGGGTCGTAGCTCGCGGCCTCGAGGCCGCCGCGCGGATTCTCTGGAATGCAGCACGCCTTCAGCGCGTCGGCTTGGTGCTTTTGCGAATACCAATCGGTCGTCCATTCCCAGACATTGCCAATCATGTCGTAGAGGCCGTAGGCGTTCGGCGGGAACGCTGTGACGGGCGATGTGCGCTCGAAACCGTCCTCACAAAGATTCTGTCGCGGAAATTCGCCTTGCCAGGTGTTGGCCATGTGTTTGCCGGCGGGCGTGAACTCGTCGCCCCAGGCAAACTCGGCGCCGTCGAGCCCGCCGCGCGCGGCGAATTCCCACTCGGCCTCGGTCGGCAGCTCCTTGCCAGCCCATGTGGCGTAGGCCAGTGCGTCGGCGAACGCCACGTGCACGACAGGATGATTGTCGAGATTGTTGATGTCGCTCTTCGGTCCGTAGGGATGGCGCCAATTCGCTCCTTTGAGAAAGCTCCACCATTGACTCCAGTCGCGCAGATCGACCCGATGCGTCGGCGGCGAGAATACGAGCGAACCGGCATAGAGCATGTGCGGCAGCGCGCCCGGATAATCCTTTGGGTCGGGCGGAATCTCGGCAAAGGTCACATAGCCGGTCGCTTTGACGAATTCCTCGAACTCGCGGTTCGTGACCGGCCAACGGTCCATCAGGAACGAGCCCACCGAGACGTGATGAACCGGCGCCTCTTCCGGGTAGTGCTTGTCCGAGCCCATGCGAAACGTGCCGCCGGGAACGTGCACCATGTCCGCTCCAGGCAGGCGTTCACGCGCCGCGTCGTCGAAACCTGCCTTCGCCTGAAAATCACGGAGCGACATCCATCTCTCCAGCGACGTTTAAGAGGCGATAAAGTCTTCCCTTGCCGAAAGCTGTCACTTAGGCATTTGAAACTTGGCTTCGAAAAGCAATTAAGCAGTTACCTAAAAAACTCTCGCGGCCCTCCTATGTGAAGGCCGTAGCGTGTGCATGGTCTGCCCGCCCCGCTCGAATGTCGAGTCAAATACGAGGCTCAGGCTCCCCGTCTCGCCGGCTCCGGCCGTGTCGCCGAAGCCCATCACCACGAAACAGCTTTCCGCGTTGAAGGGGAGCAGCGTGACAGCGGCCGCTCCGTGGAATTACGTCCGCAATGTTGCGGATGCGATCCTTAGCACAACGGCAATGATCGTCGGCTACACCTGCACGCGTCAGACGATGGTTTGACACGAGTGAGCGGCTCCGTATTGTGGCACATAGCGCTCCGAGGTCAGCGGGGCCGTTCATTCCCATCCCGATCTGAATTCTTTCAGCATCATTCCGGACGCGCCGGCGCATGCGGCCATTGACCGGCCTCGATCCGGCCGGCGGCAATCACCGCCTGGGTGCGGCTGTCGACGCCGAGCTTCTGCAGGATCGCGGAGACGTGCGCCTTCACGGTCGCCTCCGAAACGCCGAGCTGATAGGCGATCTGCTTGTTCAGCAACCCACCCGACAGCATCATCAGCACCCGCACCTGCTGCGGCGTCAGCGTCGAAAGCCGCGCGATCATCGCCGCGCTCTCGGCATCGGCGTCGCGCGCGAAATCGACATCGGGCGGAGTCCACACTTCGCCCTGCAGGACGCGCGCGAGCGCGGCGCGCAGGGCGTCGGCGCCGAGCGTCTTCGGGAAAAAACCCGACGCGCCGAACTCCATGCAGCGCCGGATCACCGCGGGGTCGTCGTTGGCCGAGACGACGACAACCGGAACGCTCGGATATTGGGCGCGCAGATACATCAGTCCGGAAAAGCCGCGCACGCCGGGCATGCGCAGATCGAGCAGGATGAGATCGACCTCGCCGCCGCGCTCAAGGAGATCGGTAACCTCCTCAAAAGTCGAGGCCTCGCCGATCTCGGCACGGCCGAGTACGCCGGACACCGCTTCGCGCAGCGCGCCGCGGAACAGCGGATGATCGTCGGCAATCACCAGGCGATGAAGTTGCGTTTGGTTCACCGACATTGTCCGGTCTTGGCTCCGAAGTGCCGTATCTTACAATCAGTCCCGGCGGCACGAACCCAAAAATTGCAGCACGACGTCGCGCCGGTGCGGCGCCCGGCGGTGCTCGGCGACGTAGATGCCCTGCCACGTGCCCAACCCCAGGCGGCCGCCACTCACCGGCACATGCAGGCAGACGCCGTTGAGCATGGCCTTGACATGGGCCGGCATGTCATCGGGCCCCTCGGTATCGTGTACCCAGCCGGCATTTTCCGGCGCCACTCGCCGCAAGGCCGTCACCAGATCGGTCTGCACATCCGGATCGGCGTTCTCCTGGATCACCAGCGACGCCGAGGTATGGCGGAGAAACAAAAGCAGAATACCGTCGGCGGCCTTGGCGTCTTCGACAAAGCGCGACACGTCGCGGGTGATGTCGAAAAAGCCCTCGCCGCTCGTCGGCACCGTCAGCACCGCGCTCGCGATCGTTTCCGCGCGCGCGACCTGGATGGGAGACACACGAGTCACCGACGGTTTTCTCCCTGCGGCAACGCCACCTCAGCTCTTGTGCATCATCTGGTTCTGCGCGTCGACAATCGCATCGAGAAACTGCCGCCACATCTTCCCAGCCATTGCGACCATCCGGTCGACGTCGGCACTGCTGGGCAGCCGGATCACGACTTGCGGCTCCTCATTGCTCGCCGGCGGCTCCGGCACCGTCCCCGGCGGCAGCGTCAAGCCGTGGGCCAGCAGTTCGGTCTTGAGTGCGGCATTGTCCCGGCGCAACCGGGTAATTTCATTCTCAAGAACGCCACGGTCCTCGGGCGCAGCCACGCACGCCCAGCCCACCGGCTGGCTGCCGCACAGCGCCACTTCGCCGGTCTGGGTATCGAGCCGCAGAAAGCCGTCCGTGACTTTGTGGAAGCTATAGCGCGCCTTGCCCAATGGCTGCGGCGTGTCGCCGGCGGCGGCGGACGCGGTCAGCACCAAGCCGGCGACCACCGCGACAGCCGATGCCTTACGGATCATGGTCAACTGGATCATGGTCAACTGGATCATGGTCAACTCCTGGACGCGGGTCGACGGACGCCGGAACGGGCCGCAAGGCCGGTGCGTTCATGCGTGGTGATGAATATAGCAACGGCCGCCGCCCGGAGAGAGGCCGGCCCGCGCCTCCGGCACCGAAAAAGCGCCGCCGGACGCCGTCCACAGGCATCCGCAGAGCGACCATATGTCTTTTGAAATCAATCGGTTAATTCGGAATCGGCGTTTCTTGACTCGCCTGAGTCGCCTCAGTATGGTCCGCGCGGTTTCAGCGGGCGGCCGTGCCGCAATCGCCGCAAAACCGCGAGTGTCGGAAGCATGAGCGACGGCGCGCGCGACAACGGCGAGAGCGGCAAAGCAAATACCGATGAGGCCGCTCTCTCTGCGAGACTCCAGCGGCTCGGCGAAAGGCTGGCGCGCGATCAGGCGACGCGGCCTTCCGATGGTCCGGTTGGGGATAGGGCGACGACTGCATCCGGCTACGCCAAGGGCTTCCGGCTCTCAAGCGAACTCGTTGCAGGCGTGGTGGTCGGTGCGGGGCTCGGCCTGCTCATCGATCACTGGCTCAAGAGTTCGCCCTGGGGGCTCATCGTATTTGGAATGCTCGGCTTTGCCGCCGGCGTGCTCAACGTGGTGCGCTCGGCGACGTCCAACAACTAGGTTCTCCTGGCAGGCGACACGATAGAACCATGCATCTCGATCCCATCGAGCAGTTTCAGATCAAAAACCTCGTGCCGCTGCTCAGCCTGGGCGGCCACCAGATCGCGTTCACCAATTCGGCCGCCTACATGCTGCTGATCGTCGTGCTGCTGTCGCTGTTGCTGATTGGCGCGACCATGCCGCGCGCGATCATCCCGGGCCGGCTGCAATCGGTCGCGGAAATGTCCTACGAATTCGTCGCCACCACGTTGCGCAGCTCGACGGGCGAAGCGGGCATGAAGTTCCTGCCCTTCGTGTTCACGCTGTTCATGTTCGTGCTGGTCGCCAATTTGATCGGACTCATTCCGTATTCCTTCACGGTCACCAGCCAGCTCATTGTGACGGCGAGCTTGGCGATCCTCGTCTTCCTCATCGTCGTGATCTACGGTTTTTGGAAGAACGGCCTGCGCTTCCTGAAATTGTTCGTGCCGTCCGGGGTGCCCTGGGTCTTCCTGCCGCTGATTGTCCCCATCGAAGTGCTGTCTTTTGTCTCACGGCCGGTCTCGCACAGCGTCCGTCTGTTCGCCAACATGCTGGCCGGACACATCACGCTGCAGGTGTTTGCCGGCTTCATCATCATGCTGGCGGGCGCCGGCGTTGTCGGCTGGTTCGGCGCGGTGCTGCCGTTCATCATGGTGGTGATGCTGTGCGCGCTCGAGCTGCTTGTGGCGGCCCTGCAAGCCTACGTGTTCGCCATTCTCACCTGCATCTATCTCAACGATGCGATACACCCGGGCCACTGACGGCCCCCCCTCCCTTCCCTCCCTCGCTTGCGGGGGAGGTAGCGAGGGGGCTTAAAAAGGAGCTTTCTCATGGATGCAAACGCCGCGAAATTGATCGGGGCCGGCATCGCCTGCATCGGCATGGGCGGTGCGGGCGTCGGCGTCGGCCTGATCTTCGGCAATTATCTGGCGGCCGCGCTGCGCAATCCGTCGGCGGCCCAGGGCCAGTTCGGCAACCTGATCTTCGGATTCGCCATCACCGAGGCGCTCGGCATCTTCTCGCTGCTGATCGCGCTCCTGTTGCTGTATCAATTCTGAAAACCAGCCGGCCATGGCCACGCCGACCGCTACCACCGAAGCGCCCGCGGGAAAGCACGAATTCCCGCCGTTTCAGACCGAGAACTTCCCGTCGCAGCTGTTTTGGCTGACGCTGAGTTTTGTGCTGCTCTATGCGTTGATGGCGAAGATCGCCCTGCCCCGGATCCATTCGATCCTGGCGGCCCGGTCAAAGCGCATCGGCGACGATATGGCGGCGGCGCAGCAACTCAAGGAGCGTTCGGACGCGGCGCACGCCGCTTACGAAAAGGCGCTGGCCGACGCCCGCAGCCGCGCGCAGGGCATCGCCAACACGACGCGGGAGCAACAGGCGGCCGCGGCCGAAGAAACCAACAAGCGGCTCGAGGCGGAACTGCACGAGCGTCTGGCAGCGGCGGAAAAAACCATCGCCGCAACCCGCAGTGCGGCCATGGGCAATGTCGGCGCCATCGCCGGCGAAAGCGCTTCCGCGATCGTTGAGCGGCTGATCGGCAAGGCGCCTACCCCGCACGAAGTCGCCGCCGCGCTCGATTCGGGCAAACGGTAAAGGAGCAACGCATGATGCCCCCGCCCGAAGCTTGGGTCGCGATCTGTTTTATCTGCTTCCTCGGCCTGCTTGGTTATCTGGGCGTGCACACCAAGCTCACCGGCGTGCTCGATCAGCGCCAGGGGCGCATCAAGGCGGAGCTCGACGAGGCGGCGAGGCTGCACAAAGAGGCGCAAGACTTGCTCGCCGAATTCGAGCGCAAGGGTCTTGCCGCCGAGAGCGAAGCCGAAGCCATCATCGCCAGCGCCAAGAGCGAAGCCGAGCGGCTCGCCGTCGAGGCCAAACAGCGCATGGAAGAATTCGTCAGCCGCCGCACCAAGATGGCAGAGGCCAAGATCACTCAGGCCGAAGCACAGGCGCTCGCCGATGTGCGTTCCGCGGCGGCGGATGCTGCGGTCGCCGCGGCCGAGAAGATCCTGTCGGTGGCCGCCAAAGGTAAAGTAGCCGAAGAGCTGCTCGTCCGCGGCATCGAGGACGTCAAACAGAGATTCAACTAATTAGGAACCGTCATTCCGGGGCCGAGCGAAGCGAGGAACCCGGAATCCATAATCCCAGCGCAGGGCTTATGGATTCCGGACTCGCCGCTTTGCGGCGATCCGGAATGACAACCTCAATTCGTGCGCAACGGCGGGGCGGCTTGCGCCCTCGGCGCGGGCTTGCGCTTGGCCTTCGGCCGCGGCGCGCCGTGCTTAGGCTGCGACTGTGCGGCGATCGGATCGAAACCGATATAGACGACGTAATTGTCCAGCTCGCTCGACGACGGCATCGGGAACGTCACGTTGTCCTCGACGTGCGTGAAGCTCGGATTGTCGTCGGTGGACCGCACCGCGACCGGTATCATGATCAACTTGGTCACGATCGTCTTCGACGACGCCGGTTTCTCATCGACGACTGCGATGCGCAGAGGCACGTTCACTTCGCCCGGGCCGCCCTGCGGTCCAAGGACCAGACGTCCCTGAATGCCGATCTTCATAACCATTTGACCGGCGACCACCGCGCACTGGCGCGCCGCGCGCACGAACGTGCCCTGGTATTTCAGCGACATCGCCGCGTTGTCGCCTGCTCCATTGATGATGAGGGTCGAGGCGCCTTCGCGGATCTGGATGTAGGGGCATTCGGCGTCGGCCGCCGCACCCGCCACCGCCTGCGGCGACTTGTCGGACGAGCCGGAAAAGAAGCTGGCGATGTCGCCTCGCAGAAAGCCGCCGCCGGAGGAGGAGTCGGACACCGGGGTCGCCGTAGTGGTCGGCGCCGAGGCCGAGGGGCCGCCGAATAGATTGCCGCCACCGCCGCAACCCGACATCAAAAGCGCAAGCGCCAGCGACGTCCCGATCGCGGCGCGATCGCGCCAGCACGTCCATTTATGGTTTTCAGTCATCCCCCAATCAACCGTTCAACTGCGCCCACGCATCTACAGACTCGCGCACAACCCCATTGACCATTGCAGGCGAACCGTGGCCATCGCAAGGCGGCCGCTGCGGCGCGGCGCCGCTAACATGGCGCTAAGATTCGGCATTCCCGGCGACCCGCGCATACAGCAGATGGTCCTGCCAGACGCCGTTGATGCAAAGATATTCCCGGGCATAGCCCTCGCGGACAAAGCCGCTGTTTTCGAGGAGGCGGGTGGAGGCCGCATTGGTCGGAATACAGGCCGCCTCCACACGATGCAACCGCAGCGTAGCGAAAGCGAACGGGATCACCGCGCGCACGGCCGCCGACATGTGGCCGCGGCGCACGAACGGCAGGCCCATCCAGTAGCCGACGCTGGCAGCCTGTGCGACGCCGCGGCGGATGTTGGCGAGCGTCAATCCGCCGACCATGACGCCGTCGGTATTGCGTACGATCAGAAACGCGTAGCCCTGGTCGGTCCGCAGATCCTCCGCGTAGCGTCTGATGCGGCGCCGGAACGCGCTTCGCGTCAGATCGTCCGCCGGCCAGACCGGCTCCCAAGGCTTGAGAAACTCGCGGCTACCCTCGCGCAGCGCCGCCCATTCGGCGTAATCGGTCATCTGCGGCGTGCGCAACGTCACGCCTTCGCCCGTGATGGTGGCGAGCGGCTCGGAAAAATTGATGGTGCGAAAAAACGCCATCGTCGCCCGACCTACCGGCCAACAAGCACTCCGCCCGGCAACGCCAATGCCCGGCCGCGTGCGGAGCCTATGCCGGATTCCCTCATTAGAGCATTTTCCGGAAAAGTGGACGCCGGTTTTCCGAAGAAAATGCAACCAAATACATAGAACCAGAGCGCTACCCGATTCAACATCGTGGGGAAGTGCTCTAGGCAGCCCGGAGCGTCAGACTTTGAGCAATCGTGGTGGCGCTTTCAAGCCCGGAGCCCAGTCCCAGCATCGCCGTGGCGAGTTTGCCGCGCCCGAACAGCGCCCGCCCCGCCGCTCGCGCGCTGTCCACCGTCACAGCGTCGACTTTGGCAACCAGCTCCTGAAGCGGGATCGGCCGGCCGTGGACGATCATCTGGCGGGCGAGTTGCCCGACCCGCTCGCCCGAGCTTTCCAGCGCCATCAACAGCCCGGCCTTCATCTGCGCCTGGGCGCGGGCGACCTCGCTCTCGGACAAAGTCTCGGCGGTGTTGGCGATGCCGTCGACGACGACTCGCATCAACTCGGAGACGTCGGCCGCATCGGTGCCCGCATAGAGGCCGAACATGCCCACGTCCGAATACGGCGCGTGGAACGAATAGATCGAGTAGCACAATCCGCGTTTTTCGCGCGCTTCCTGGAACAACCGCGACGACATCCCGCCACCCAGCACATTGGTAAAAGCCTGCAGCGAAAACAGCGACGGATCGGTCTGCGAGACGCCGGGGAGCGCCAGCGCAATATGGACCTGTTCGAGCTCACGCTTTTCGACGTGGCTGCCGCCGCCGAAACGCGCCGGCTCGGGCGCGCCGCGCCTGGGTCCGTTGAAACTCGCAAAGCGCTGCTCCACCTCGGCAACCACGGCCTGATGATCGACCGCGCCGGCCGCGGCGATCACCATGTCGGGGGCGCGGTAGTTCCTGCCCAGATATTCGCGGAGCTTGGCGCCGTCGAACGATTTTACCGTCTTGGTCGTACCAAGAATCGAGCGGCCAAGCGGCTGATCGGGAAAGGCGACGACTTGCAGGTGCTCGAAAATCAGATCGTCCGGCGTGTCGGCGGCTGCGCCGATTTCCTGGATGATGACATTCTGCTCGCGCGCGAGCTCTTCGCGATCGAACACCGGCTCCGACAGGATGTCGGCCAGCACATCGAGCGCCAGCGGCACATCCGCCTTCAGGACGCGCGCATAATACGCGGTCGTCTCGGCGCCGGTCGCCGCATTGAGATCGCCGCCCACCGCCTCGATTTCCTCGGCGATCTGGCGCGCGCTGCGGCGCCGCGTGCCCTTGAACGCCATATGTTCCAGACAGTGCGCGATGCCGTTTTCGTCGCCGCGTTCGTCGCGGCTGCCGGCATTGACCCACACGCCAAGCGAAGCCGACTCCAGGTGCGGCATGGTGTCGGTCACCACCTGGATACCGGATTTGAGTTTGGTCACCGCAACACTCATGCTGCCGCTCCTTGCTGTGCGGCGCGACTCGTCGACAGAACGAAACGCTCAACCGCTGACTGGTCCGCCGGCAGCACCGTGACGCGCTCCTGGCGGGTATCGAGATCTGAAAGCCATTCCGGCAAGGCCGGCCGCGCTCCGCACGCGGCCTCGACCGCGTCGGGAAATTTCGCCGCATGCGCCGTGGACAACACGACCATCGGGATAACCGGATCGCGCGGCTCTTTTTCAGCGACCGCGATCCCGACCGCGGTGTGGGGATCGGCGAAATTGCCGGTTTCGCGTTTGATCGTGCGCATCGTCGCCGCGACCTCGTCCTCGTCGGCGCGGCCGGCGGCAAACAGCGTTCTGATTTCCGCGAGCGCAGGCGCCGACAGCGCAAACCTGCGCGATTGCGCGAGCGAAGCCATCAGCCTCCGAACCGCCGCGGCATCGCGACGGTAGGCATCGAACAACAGCCGTTCGAAATTCGACGAAACCTGGATATCCATCGACGGCGACGTGGTCGCCACCACATCGCGCAGCTCGTAGGCACCGGTGGCGAGCGTCCGCGCCAGGATGTCATTGACATTGGTGGCAATGACGAGCCGGTCGATCGGCAAGCCCATGCGCTGCGCCACATAGCCCGCATAGATGTCGCCGAAATTGCCGGTCGGCACCGTGAACGCCACCGTGCGGTGCGGCGCGCCGAGCGCGACGGCGGCGGTGAAATAGTAGACCGCCTGCGCCACGATGCGCGCCCAGTTGATCGAGTTGACGCCGGAGAGCCGCACCCGCTCGCGAAAATCGGCGTGATTGAACATTGCCTTCACCAGCGCCTGGCAATCGTCGAAGGTGCCCTCGATGGCAAGCGCGCTGACATTCGTCGCGCCGGTCGTGGTCATCATGCGCCGTTGCACGTCGGAGACGCGCCCTTGCGGAAACAGCACGATCAGATCGACTTGATCACGCCCGCGAAACGCTTCCACGGCGGCCCCGCCGGTATCGCCCGACGTCGCCACCACAATGGTGCGGCGCTCGCCGCGGCTGCGGAGTGCGTGATCCATCAGCCGCGCCAGCAGCTGCATGGCCACGTCCTTGAACGCCAGCGTCGGCCCGTGAAACAGTTCGAGCATGAACGTGTTCACGTTGAGCTGCGACAGCGGCACGACCGCAGGATGGCGGAAATTACCGTAAGCCTCGCGCGCCATGCGGGCGAGGTCCGCCGGACCGATGGTTTCGTCAGCGAACCGGCCGATGATGTCGACCGCCACTTCCGCATAGGGGCGGCCGGCGAATGCGGCAATCTCCCGCTGATCGATCCGGGGCCAGGACTGCGGCACATAAAGCCCGCCGTCGCGGGCAAGGCCCGCGAGCATGGCGTCGGCAAAGCCGAGCGGCGGGGCCTCGCCCCGGGTGGAGATGTAGCGCACTGTCGCCTTCCCGCGCGCCTGTGCCGACCACGGGCGCGTCGCACAAACCATTGAAATATCAACGTTTTCGTCCCGACGAAAGGATCGCCGAACGCTGCTCCTGTCACACTAATAGAAAACCCGGCCGCTTCACAAGGAAGGCGAGATGCCCTCCGTGGCCGCGAAGCCATTTGGACGATCCAGGCCTCCATCCATAAACTGTATCGATCGTATTGCCAGCGAATGTCCGCTTTGCCGCCGCAGACACTGCCCACCGACGCCCTCATGTTTGCCGAGCAATAACTCACGCCGCTCCGCGTCCCGCCTTGAGGTCATCGAGGACTCCTGATCGACCGGTTCGTTACTCGCAAGCGGAACAAAGCTCCTTCGCCTCGGCAAAGTTCCATTGCGCCTGTCTAATCGCCACGCTCGCACGGCTAGATTCACCGGTTGCGGCAGACCGTCGCCAAGCGAATTGCCTTGCGTGGGCGAGTATAAGTCGGCCAGATAGAATCGTACGTGGTGTCGTCAGCCGACGTGTGTCTCCAGTCCTGTGTTCCACCCATCCGTGCGGTTCGGATGCCGCCGGCCGGGAAATGCGCGAGTCTCGATCAAACCAGCAACCTACTTGCAGCGGTGATGTGATGGCGACCGAACTCTCTGCTCCGGCCGTGGAAGCCGACTTCCAGCTCTCGCGCGGCATGGTTTTTCCGCTCGTCGGCGGCCGCCGCACCTGGTCGCAAGAACATCTGCTTCCGATAATCGCGACAATCCTCGTTTCGCTTGGAATGATGGTGGTGCTGCACCCTGGCGCCCAGCCCACCGGCTCCGATCAAATCCAGCAAGCCTGGGTGATCTACTGGATCATCGCCCTCTATATCGCGCTGATGATCAACGTCTACATCTACAACATGTGCGAGCGCGCAGCGCCGTGGTGGCTGTTCGTCGGCGTCACGGCTTGCACGTTTCTGCTGCTGGAAAGCCCGGTCTGGCAATATTGGTACGCCCTGTTCAACCACGTCATCCCATCGCTGCAATGGCACAAGTCTCCCTACTACGGGGTGCAGCTTGCGGGCTGGTATTTTGTCGGCCTGTGCGAAGAAGGCTTCAAGGCGCTGCCGCTGTTTGCCTTGATTCTGCTCGGTGCCGGATTGGCGTTCCTCGCCCGCCATGCGCCGGGCAGGCTGGGCGCAGTGCTGGCCGGTCTGGCAAAGCGCGTTCGGGTTTCCGGACCTCTCAATGGCATCATCCTGGGCGTAGCCTCGGGTACCGGTTTCTTTCTCGATGAGACGCTGGAGCAATACGTGCCGGAGGCTATGAACACGGCGAAGGATACCGGAAGCCAGGCGTTCACTGGACTTGTGGATCTGCTCGCGCGCGGGCTGCCGACACTGACCGGCCATTGCGCCTATAGCGGCCTGTTCGGCTACTTTATCGGACTTTCGGTGCTGCGCCCCAAAATGGCGATCTATCTGCTGCCGATCGGCTATCTGAGCGCCGCCGCGCTTCACGGCGCCTGGGATGCCGCCGACACCGTCAGCCAAAATGGCTTCGTGGTCTTAGGCCTTTATCTCTTCCTGGCTCTGCTGAGCTATGCCTTGCTGGGCGGCGCGATGTTCAAGGCGCGCGAAATTCCTCTTGTACGCGCCTGACGGCCATAGAGAAAGCCTGCTCAAAGGAGAGTGCAATGATCCGCGTGATTTCGTCGGCACTGCTTATCCTCGCTTGCGTTGCGGCGCCCGGAATAGCGCGGGCTCAAGATATGAGCTTGAAGGACGTCATCCAATGCAAGGACTTCAAGCATAATTCCGATGGCAGCTGGTCTGCGAAAGATGTTTCGCTGAACTACGGGCCGCCCGGCAAGCAACAGCAAGTGAATTTGTTCGGGCTGACGACGATCCGGCAGGGGAAAATCCTCGCCGGCGGCGTCGACCTGTGGGCCGTCCTGAATGAGAAATGCGAGACCAGAAAATAAAATCGCGATCGCACCTTTCATGGCGACGACGGGACGGCAATGACGTTTGCCACTGCCGGCATCGTTTAGTTCTGCGCTGCATTTCCAAGTGGGAGCGGACGTGACGCAGCGATGACATCGCCCCCTTCCGAGCTGGCGCCTATCGGGATCGAACACTATTTCACGTGACTCCATTCGCTGCGAAAGTTTCTTTTGCCTTCGGCGATACCAAGAACTTGATAAAGCTTTCCGCCGTCGTCCGCTGCGGGGCGGCCGTCATGAGCGCGGCCGTGTACGGGATTAAACTCTGCAAATCCGGCAACGGTCCAAGAAGCTTTATGCCTGGCGTCGTCGCAATGAGCGGTATCGTACCCGCCGCCAGGTCGTTTCCATGGCCCTTCAACACAGGTTGGAAAATGGCCAGCGGCGCCGTGCGCTCGATCTTGGGTTTGAGCGTTTCGGCAATCCCTAGCCGCTCCAGAACCTTCGCGAAGGCCTCTCCCGATTTAACACTGTTGAAAACGATTAGATCGGCGCCAAGCAAGGTTTTCTTGAATTTTTCAATTGTCGATATGTCATATGCGGGACTGTCCAGCCGGTTGCCGAGGCCAACACCGACGTGACCAACCATCGGTCGATTCCCCGCACGCACCTTGTCCGAATTGGTAAGCGCCTCGACAAAATCCGGCTCGATGACAACGACGTCCGCGACCTCGCCGTCATCGATCCTCTTTTTTACGATGGGTCCTGCGTTGCAGGCCAAAGTCACTTGATTGTTCGTCTCTTGGCGAAAAAGGTTGGCTACCTTGGCCAAGGCTGGCTCTACGGGACTATCGCATATAACTTTGATTGCGGTCGCGTGAGCTGTCGAGGCGAAAAGAGAAAACATAGTCGCGAGGCAAACGCTGAGACTGCTGCGTTTAGGTTTTTCGCCTCTCCAAACCGCGATTTGCTTCGACAAAATTTCCTCCTGCTTTTCGCTCGGCACCGTCGAGGGAACGGCTCCAAAGACATTCCAGATTAGGTCTGACCCTAACCACCTGATGCGTCCAATAGAAAATTTCTCTATGAAATCATGCCGATCAAGCATAAATAAAATGAGCATGGATCTTCGACACACGCGAACCTTCGTCACGGTGGCCGAGCTCGGCACCATCTCCAAGGCGGCTGTGCACCTGCGCATAGCCCAGCCTGCCCTGTCTCGACAGATCGTAGATCTTGAGCAGGAACTTGATCTGAAGCTTTTCGATCGTATCGGTCGTCGTCTGCTATTGACCAGTGCAGGGGAGCAGTTGCTCACCGATTGCCGCGCTTTGTTGAACTACGCCAGTGCGGTGGGCGAACGGGCGCGATTATTGCAGCGCGAAGATGCCGGCGTGCTGAAGGTCAGCGCCTCGCCACAGCATATCGAAAGTGTGCAAGCCACGTTTCTGCATCGCTACGCGCAGCGCTATCCCAACGTGCAGGTGAAATTGATTGAGGCCGCCGGCCGCGACACGATGACGATGCTGGAGCGCCGGGAGATTCACCTGGGACAGAATCTTGCTCCGATCCTTAGCTCTGACGATAAGCGCTTTGGCAGCGTTGCCTTGCAGCACGTTGATTTGCTGGCAGCCTGCCACCCAAGCCTCAGCCTCGGTAAGGGGGCTACCGTCGAGATAAGCCAGCTGGTGCCTCATCCCTTGCTTCTCCTCACATCGAATTTCGTGTTCCGAAGGGTATTTGATGCCGCCTGCCGCCTCGCCCACGTGAGCCCGAATGTTTTCATCGAAAGCCGCACACCGCACACTTTGCTTACGCTCGCCGAAGCGGGAAATGGCGTGGCGATCATTCCCTCACAACTGCAGGCAAGCCACTATCGGCTACGCATCGTTGCCCTGACGTATCGCGAGCGGCCTTTGCGAACACCGACGGTTATCCTTTGGGATAAACAGCGCCCGTTGCCGCGCTACGCAAAGGCTTACTGCGAAATGCTCGCCGACTATGTCCGGGAAATTTTCCCAATTACTCGTCCCTCCGATCCTTCAAGCAGCCACAATGTGCAACACAACCGCGGACGCCGAGCACGCACACGTCACCAGGCCCAGTAGTTCTGACGAATGTCGGCCTCGGGTCCTTTTTGGCATTCGGGACGGTATGCTCGGATGTCGGCCCCGCCGCCCAGCACCGGCGGCAGTGCGACGGCCTTAACTCGACGCCTTGTGCGAACACCAGACATTCGCGCGTCAACGCTGTGCGCGAATTCACAGCCCCAACCTACGAACAAAGCATCTTACTCCGGGAAGAAACCGGCGCCGATCAAGCCCGCCGTTCCGTCGGCCTTGAACCCTTTCACATAGCTCCACTTGTGCGACGACCGCGTCTGGCCCGGCTTCGGGAACATGTAATCGACCCAGCCCGCCCCCTTTGCCTGCACCGTCTTCAAGAACTCATCGTGGAACATCTTCCCGTTTGCATCCTTTTCGCCATGGGGATTGGTCCCCTCGCGCTTTGGGAATGCCGGGTTGAGCAGAACGTTCAGATGGTCGTCATAGGCAAAGAGGTATGTGTTGCCGAACCACCACTCGCTGTCGCGCTTTCTGAATTCGTCGAATGCGGCCCGCCCACGCTGACCGACGAGAGCAGTAGCCCGATTGACGACATCTTCGATCCGTTTAGCCTGATCGGACGGTGGCGGCGTCTCCTGCGAGTGCGCAGTCCCAGCCACCAGGAGGCCGGCCGGTGCGGCGCAAACTATGAGCGGCTTGATCATCGTGCTCCTCCGTCTTTGGACGGAGCCATCGGAGCATCGGCCGCGAACCCACGTCCAATAGATTATCGTTCTGATAGTTGATGCTAAGCCGGCATTAGCTTCGGCCGTGGATTTTCCGATCTCGCAGCGAACGACCATGGAGCCGTGTCGACACGCCGTGTGCGTAAGCGCTATCAAGGCGGGCGCCTACGACGCATAGAGGAGGTCGTTTCGGGCCACTTTTCGACATTTTGAGGGATGTCCGCGGCACGTCCGCTCCCACCCAACAGCCGAAATGCCATTGCCCTGCGTGAACGAGCGCGTTGTGCCAATTGCTACCCAGGCCGTCGATGCGAGGCCACGGCTCCCTCATACGGCGCCGGGCAAGATTGGAGGTGATGAGCAACACAAGCACGGGCATGACGCTTGTGTTTGGTGCCCGCCGAGAAAAGCGCACCGAGTCGCCGTCCAAAAAACGGTTGCCCGCAAGGGACAAGGGTAACAAGTATCCGGCGGCGCTAATGCCGCCCTCCTCATGTCGGGGCCGATGGAAGCCTGAAGGAAGACGGGGTTCGTGCTGAGCACTGACCCACCATCTCACCCTTCTGAGATTCTATCGAGGGAGCAAGGGCGCCGCCATGCCCGGAAGAAGAAAATAGGCGGCGGGCAGCGAAACGAGTTCCAACGCGCCCAGACTTGCCATCGGCAACGCCTGGAAGGCGGCACCGCCCGTCGTGTTTCGCTTAATACTTTGGGCAAGGCCAAGCTTTTCTAAGGGCCTCCCAGGCTAACTCGGTGAACATCTCGTTTTGCCGTGCTGGGTGATTGTCGATGTATTTCACGACGACACCATAAGCCTTCCCGCTCGTCATATCTGCGGGAGCACAAAGGCCTAGGTCGGTGCCCAAGTCCATAAGGGCATTGACCTGCCCAGCGCAAATCCCTTGTCGAAATTGCTCGCCATAACCCTGGCGATCGATCAGTTCATGGCAACCCGGCATCGCCCACTTGGCGCTCTGTGTCTCGCCAGCATGCAACGGCTCGATCGACCCCAGAACCACACTCAGTACGGCACCGGCAATGACAATGCCCCATCTCATCCCTTACTCCCAAGTCTTGTGCACGCCCGACCTTGATACAGCTTTGCAGATCGATCGGTCTCGATTTTACAGCCTTACGGCTTTACGATTTGTGAAGCAGCCAAGCAGTAAACCGCCAAGTGCCGGACTGTGCCCGGCGCGCGGTTTGGCCGCGGGTCAAGCGTTGCCCGCATCAGCGCCAGAGCTGCCAATTAAAGCGGACATTTGAGTTCGGCCGCTAAGTGCATCGATCCATCCGAGGTGTTTTTCTGGCGTGATCCGATCGAGAAGTTTTTCTCCAACCAGGCGGCTCCAGCGGCCCATCAGTCGTTCATACGCCTTGCCGTCGTCAAACAAGCTGGAAGGATCGCTCATTTGGTTGGCTGCGGAGTTTCCCGCTCGAACTTAGCGCTAGGCGTGCTTTATTGGATCGGTCCGGCCGGCCATTTCCTAGATGGGTCACGACCTGCCGTCGGACCAAGCACGCGGCATGTCGGCTTTGCACCAGTTCGCCGCCATGGAAACGGACATCATCATCGATCGAAACGGGCCAACAGCAGGCATTCCGCCTTGCCTTCGCGCGATTAGCTACCGACGATCGAGCGCTTCAATGCTCAGAACGGTCGGGAGATGCCGCGCGATCTCCTGCCAGCGCTCGCCCTCGTCGAGACTGGCAAAGACCGAGCCGCTGTTGGTCCCGAAATACAACCCCACCGGGTCGCGTTCGTCACGCGCCATGGCCTGCCGTAGAACGGTAAAGTAGCAGGCTTCCTGCGGTAGCCCATCGCGCATGGCCTGCCAGGTCTCGCCGCCGTCTCTTGAGCGCCACACCGCTGCAGCGGCATCGGGCGGAAAGCGGCCCGCCGTGTCACCGTTCAATGGCACGGTCCAGATGGTTTCCGGGTCGCGTGGATGAACGCAGATAGGGAACCCGAACGTTGACGGAAGACCGCGCGTGATGTCGTCCCAGCTCCGGCCGCCATCGGCCGAACGCCAGACGCCGTGATGATTTTGCTGGTAGAGCAAGTCGGCAGTCCCCGATGCCCGCATCATGTTGTGAACGCAATGTCCAATTTCGCCGTCGCGGGGCGCCGCGGGATGGGCATGAGCGGCACTGGGTTCGGTGTTCGACAGCCGGTTGCGACGGTGCCAGGTGCTGCCGCCATCCTCCGTCGCAAAGACGCCCGCCGAGGAAATCCCCACCCAGAGTTTCTGGGCGTTCGCCGGATCAAACAAGATCGTGTGCAAAACCAATCCGGCGCCGCCGGGATTCCAGCTGTCGGCGGACGGATGGTCGCGCAACCCTTGTACCTCTTCCCAGCTCTTGCCGTCGTCACGGCTCGCAAGCAGCCTTGCCGGTTTGGCTCCAGCATAGAGTGTTCCGTGAGCATAGCTCAGCGACCAGACCTGTGAGAACTGATCCGCGAATGGCAGCGGTTGGCTGGTCCAGTTCATCATGGCGGCGAGTTGAGGATCGTTGGCCGCCCAATCGTCGATAAGCCCCTTTGTGAGTTTGGCGATTTGCCAGGTCTCACCCGCGTCTTCAGAGCGCCACACGCCGGCGCCGTGCCATTCGCCGCCGCCACCGGCCCACAG
>Ga0265313_10000009_pt1 | contig 169607 bp, 135 predicted proteins | sample 4123metaG_FD_203122 | JGI IMG/M metagenome (GOLD analysis project Ga0265313, IMG submission 203122) | Rhizosphere microbial communities from Carex aquatilis grown in University of Washington, Seatle, WA, United States - 4-1-23 metaG | ecosystem: Host-associated > Plants > Roots > Rhizosphere... | reverse complement strand
TACTTCCTCGTGAAGCTCTCCATCTGCCGCGCTGCCTCGCTCAAGACCGGTGGAAGTTCGCCATGATTCGCGCGCCGTCGAAGTCGAAACGGAAGCGCATCGGGCGGAGGCCGCGCGCCGAGAGAACGTCGTGCACACGACGGCGCTCGGCGGCGCGGACGTAGAACATGAAGAAGCCGCCGCCCCCGGCGCCCATCAGCTTGCCGCCGATCGCGCCCGCATTTCGGGCCGCCTCGTAGTGCTCGTCAATCGTAGAGTCGGCCATGTTGGAGGCGAGCTTGCGCTTGTTCATCCAATGCTCGTGCAGCATCTCGCCGTACTTGTCGATCTCGCCAGAGAGCAGGACCGCCTTGGTCTCGTGGCCGAGCGCCTTGATGCGATGCATCCGCTGCACGGCGGCGTCTTTGTTCTCGACGATCGTTCTCGCCTGCTCTTTGAGGACCGTCGACGCCGCGCGCTCTATGCCCGAGTAGTAAATGACCAAGTTCGACTCGAGATCATCGATGACCTCTTCGCGGACGGGCAGCCGTTCGACGTCCACCGACCCGTCGGGATGAAAGTGCATCGCGCTGATGCCGCCGTACGCCGCAATGTACTGGTCTTGCTTGCCGATCGGCTCTTTCAGGACGTCGATTTCGAGGTGACACGCCTCGCGCGCCAGCTGCTCGGCCGGGACGAACTCCCGCTGGAAGGCGTGAAGTCCGTTCAGTAGGGCGACCGTGAAGCTGCTCGACGAGCCCAAGCCCGTGTTCGCGGGCACGTCGGCGAGACTGTGGAGTTCGAGCCCCCGCGTGAGCCCGGTGGTCTGCAGCGCGGCCCGAAAGATTCGGTGCTTGATCTGATCGACCGAGTCGACGATTTCGCTTTCGGAGTACGCGAGGCGGATCGTTTGATGAAAGCGCTTTGCCACGCAGACAAAAACGAACTTGTCTACCGCCGCGGCGACCACGAACCCGCCGTGCTCGCGCGAGTAGCTCGGCAGGTCGGTGCCCCCGCCGCCGAGGGAAAAGCGCACGGGCGCGCGTGAAACGATCATCGTGGCGAGGCTCTCGTTCGAAGGTGTAGATCGAGCTCGGCCAACCCCTCGGGCGACCCGATTTCGAAGAACCTCTCACGGGCCACACAGGCCCGCAAGCGCTTCCGCAGCGACAGGTCGTGCTGAAGCGCGTCCAGCCCCCGCGGCTCCCCGGCAGGCAACGCGGCGATGAGCTCCCGTCGGAGAGCGGTTGCGCCGTAGTCGATGTGATCGAAGGCGGCGTCCTGGCGGCCCTTCTCGTAGCGGATGACCCAACCCCGGTCGGTGACGACGTTGGACGCGTCCCACTTCCCGTCGTTCTTGTGCACCGACATCACGCCGTCGCAGTCGTCCCGATCTGCGAGGATGCGCAGGGGCTCCGCGTAGTCGAAGGGGAGGTAACTGTCGCCGTAGGTCACGAGAAATGTATCTGCGAGGAGGTGCAGCGCCGAGCGGAGGGCGCCGGCGGTGCCCAGGAGCTTACCTCCGTCTTCGGACCACGCGACCCTCACCCCGAAGCGCGCGCCATCCCCCACGTGCGCGCGGATCTGTTCGCCGAGGTGGGCGACGCACATCACGACGTCGCGCAGGCCCGACTCCCCCAGGCGTTCGAGCTGCCACTCGACGAACGGCCGGCCCGCGACCTCGAGCATGGATTTCGGCACGGTCAGGGTGTGGGGGCGCATCCGTGTCGCGAGACCCCCGGCGAGCACGACGGCTTGCACGCCGCCTTCTTAGCATCTCCGCGGAAGGAGCCGATCCCGCTCGGCCCCCGGAGGAGGAAGCCCCCGGTCGTCGGCGAACGAGAACATGAGCCGTTTCGCGCCCCATAGGCCACAGTTGGGACGGGGTGTCTCCCTTCCCCAGGGCAGCGCCTTTCGTTGTACTCGGGTATGGGTGACGGGAGACGGGCGAGGTCCCTGGCATCAAGAAGGAGATTCCTTAGTCATGAGCCACCACGAGCTGTCGATCGCGCACCGCGGGCGCCTTTTCCGCAGGTCTTCCCTCGCGGCCCTGGGGATCGCCTTGGCGGCGATCGCGTGCGGCCATCTGCAGGCCGATCCGACCCCGACGGGTGGCGGCGGCGATAACGGCGGTGGCTCGTCGAACGGCGGCGGCCAAGGGACGGGCTCGGGCATGGCGTCCGGCTCCAACGGGGGGCAAGGCGGTTCCAGCGGCAACGTGAGCACCGGTTCAGGGGGCAACTCCGGCAGCGGTTCCGGCGGGAGCTCGGGGTCCGGGGGCGGCTCCGGGGTCGGTCAGGAAGGCAGCTCGGGCAGCAGTTCCGGCGCTCCGGTAATGGTGGTCTCTCTGGATGGGTCGCCACCCGACGTCGCAAAGATCGCGTGCATGGACTCGACCGAGGCGCTGCCGCATACGCCGGGGTACACGCCGGATCCGACGGTGACGATGTCGGTGAATACGTTGGTGAATGGGATCACCAGCAACACCCAGCTTGCGAATCAGATGCGGGGGACGAGCGCGACCGTGGCCGGCGCGGGGAATTTCAACGATATCTTCCGAACCCCCGACGATACGACGAACGCACTCAAGGGGTTTCTTTTTCGGGACGGCCCGCGTGGAGTCAACCTGCAAGCGTACCAAACCGGCCAGAATTATGGAAACGGGTACTCCACCGCCTTTCCCGTACCGGCGCTTCGCGCCGCGTCTTGGGATCTCGACTTGGAGAAGCAGCTAGGCGCGGACATGGGCGACGAGACGCTCGGGTCGGGAAACACGATGCTCCTCAGTCCCGTCGTCAATATCTTGCGCCACCCTGCCTGGGGGCGCGCGCAAGAAACGTACGGCGAAGACTCGTTCTTGCTCGGGCGGTTCGGGTCGGCATACACCGAAGGTTTGCAGCAGTACGTTCCGGCGTGCGTGAAGCATTATGCCGCCAACAACATCGAGTTCGGCCGCGCAAGCCAGAACGCGATGATGGACGAGCAGACGCTCCACGAGATCTATGGCCGTCAGTTCGAGATGGTCATTCAGGACGGCGGCGTGGCCTGCGTGATGGCGGCGTACAACGAGATCAACGGTACGAAGTGCGCGCAGAACAAAGAGCTCCTGACCGACATGCTGCGAACGACGTTTGGCTTTCAGGGCTTCGTCCTATCCGACTGGTGGGCGATGACTCCCGGACAGGCAAGTCAGACGACGGCGCAGGCCTCGACGAACGCGCAGCAGGGGGTCAGCGCGGGTTTGGATATGGAGACGCCGTGGTCGTACAACTACGCGACGCTCGAGACTGTCGCGACCACGGCGCAGATTCAGACGTCAGCCAAGAGGATCATCCAACAGAAATATCGATTCAAGGTCAACAAGACGGGAGTTCCAGTTGCCCAGCTTGGCCTGAAGGCTCCAACGACTTCGCTCAACGCCAACGGAATCACCGGCAACGACGCGCATATCGCTGACGCGCTGACGTCCGCCGAAGAAGGCATGGTGCTGCTGAAGAACGACAAGAACACGCTTCCCATCAGTCGCACCACCGTCAAGACCGTGGCCGTCATTGGAACGGCCGCGGCCTGGAATCTGACGGGAACGAAGCAGTCGGGTACGGTCAACTTCGCCACCGACGTGCGGCTCGGCGACCTGGGGAGCAGTCGCGTTTCTTCTGATCCGGCCAAGAGCGTCGGGCCTGCCGCTGGGATCACGCAGGCCGCGGGCGCTGGGATCACCGTGACGAGCGGGACCGCAGCGACGCTCGCCGATACGGCCGACTTCGTGGTCGTCGTCGCCGGGTTGACCCCGCAAGACGAAGGCGAGGAGTATACGGGCGCGGGCGATCGAACGAACTCTTCCGGCGCTCCGAACCTCGCCCTCGATGCGAAGTCCGGATCGAATGCGCAGAACACGCTGATCACGACCATCGCGGCCAAGGGCAAGCCGATGGTCGTGGTCCTCGAAGGAGGAAGCGCCATCGACATGCCGTGGCTCGCGAGCGTTCCGGCGGTCGTCATGGCCTGGTATCCCGGCATGGTCGGGGGCGAGGCGCTGGGCAAGCTGCTCTTCGGCGACGTGAACTTCAGCGGCAAGCTGCCGATCACCTGGCCGAAGACGGTGGCCGACGAGCCCCCGTTCAACCAGGGAGGCACCACCGGCGGAACGACGATGATGGACTACTATCTCGGGTATCGGTACTTCGACAAGAACGCCAAGACGCCGCTCTTCGCCTTCGGCTACGGGCTCAGCTACACTTCGTTCAAGTACGAGTTCCTCGGCCTGCCGTGTAGCACGGTCACGAAGAAGGGCGTTGTTGACGTCGTCGTGCAAATTACGAATACGGGGACGGTGGCCGGCAGCGAGGTGGCGTTCCTGTTCGTTTCCTATCCCAGCACCACGGCGAGGCGCTCCGTGAAGGAGCTGAAGGGGTTCTATCGGACGCCCACCGTGATGCCTGGTGCGACCGTCCAGTTCAAGATTCCGCTTCGCGTCGCGGATCTGAAGTATTGGAACACCACCAGCACGCCGCCTGGGTGGACGGTCGAGAGCGGACCTGTTCAAATCATGGTCGGCCCGAGCTCGGATAACCTTCCGCTCAAGGACATGTTGACGGTACAGTGATCGCGGCGCGTGGCGCGCCGCCGCAGTTCATGCGGTTCCGGCATCCGTTTCCGAAGGGATGCATCGAGGAGCGATCGAATACCCATGACATCGGAGAAAAGGTTCTCGCCGACCACGGTGGCGCTCGCGGCGCTCGGTCTTTTCACCCTCGCACGCCCGGCGCTCGCCCAAGACCACCCGGCGGACGCCGCGAAGCCGCCCGAGAAAGGGGACAAGCAGCCGGCCCAAGCCGGCGCTAGCTCGGAGACGCCTAGCGTTGCGACGGACGCGGCACAGAAGGCGGATACGAAAGCTGACGCGCCCTCCGCCATGTGGCTAGGCGTTGTCGAGCGCCTTCCGCCTAGCGCGTTCCCGGCGCCGCGCGTACGCGGCATCAAGGGCGGTTCTCTCTGGTCGACCTTTCACGGGCTGCAGTGGCCGTACTACCCGAAGACGGGAATCGGCATCTCCGGTTCAGTTTGGGTGGACACGGCGTATCGCAGCCTCTCGCCTGGAGAGCCGCTGGGCGGCTCGATGGGCAATCAGACGCTGAAAACGAAGAGCACCGAGTACCTCCAGCAAGGGCGGCTCGTCCTACGCGCGACGCCCACCTGGAGCGACGGCACATACTTCGTGCAGGGACAAGGCGAGTTCGTGGGCAGCCGCCTCGACAGCACGACCACGTCGATCATCTGGTCCGCAGACGATCTGTGGATCAAAGCCGGCAAGTGGAATGCCTTTGACGTGCAAGTCGGCCGTTACGAGGCCTGGGAGGTCTACCACTTCGGCATGGGCCTCGACCTCTACACATTCGAGCGCCTCGGGGCCAATGCGGGGCCTTACGTCCCGCAGATCTACGGTGTGACGTACGCTTTCTATCGACCCGACAGCGTCGGACAGGCGGCGATTCACGTCTACCCGACCGACTGGTTGCGCTTCGAGCTCGGGTCGCAATACGGCTCCGAGTCGATTCAGGGTGCGGGAGGAGGGCTCAACACGCTCGCCGTTCGTCCGGTCGCCGTGGTCGACTTGGGGTGGATCAAGGCCAAGGCTGGCGCAGAATACAGGGACCTCACGGGCTCGCAGGAGGGGCAGAAGAACGAGGTCGTGCAGCGCGGAGCTGGAGGCGCACTTCAGTTTGTTTTCGATCCTTACGTCGAATTTGGCGTGAACGCAGCCTTCGGGCATCAGGAGCAAAGGTCCCAAGACGGCACGATCAGCGCCACCGGAACCTTTGATACATTCAGCGTGGGCGCCTTCGCCAACGCGCGCGTCGTCGAGAATCTGCTGGTCGGGGGCGGCGTCGACTATACGTACCTAGAAGACACGAATTCCCAGATGAACGTGGCAAGGCACGATAACTTCGATCACTGGCAAACCTTCGGCGCGGTTCAGTACAGGCTATTCGACCAGCTCTTCATCAAAGCGATCCTCGCGTACGCGGTCGCCGATTTGAACCCGCTTCCGATGGTGGACGTCCTCTACAAGAACGAGAGCGTCAGCGGGCGGCTTCGCTTGCAGTACCTGTTCTGACAGAGCCTTCTTCCCCCGCCGTGTTGCGTGTCTGGTCCCACTTCGTAGACTACGGGCAGGCAAGCTATCCGGAGGATCGCAGCCCCATGGTCAAGGCTTCTCTTATCGCGGGCGGTGCGCTCGCATCAATCTTGCTCGCCGCCAGCGCCGTCTCGTGCGCGCACGGCGGGAGCGGTGGCTCGTCGGGGGACAACGGTGGAAGCAGCAACAGCAGCGGGGGCGGTCCCTTCTCCACTGCCCCTCCCCCCGCAGCCGACGGCGGTCAGGGCCCGTTCGAGGAGCGCGGGCCCACCTCCCACACCACGTCGTGCACGCAAACGGCGCCGGCATGCGCGTCGATGTGCAAAGACTTCCCCGCGAACCCGGTGATCGACCTGCACCCGGACGACGGCTCTCCGCCGACCCCGATGGACGCGGCGACGCACTTCACCGGGGCCGACGCGCCGGGCGGCGGGCCGTGCCTCGTCGAGCCGCAAGACGGCACGCTCATCCCGCAAAACTGGCTTCGCCCGCGCATTCGGTACCAGCCGGCCGCGGGACAGAACCTCTTCGAAATTCGATTCCACGCGGCGAGCGAGGCCAACGACTACGTCGTCTACACGACGAGCAAGACGTGGAAGATGCAAAACGGCCACATGCCCGGCACGGCAGGAGACTGGGACACGATTCGGTCCTCGATTTGGGGCCAAGACATCACCGTCACCGTGCGGGGGGTCAACATGAACGACCCGTCCTCGCAACCCGCGTCTGCGACCGCGAAATTCCGAATCGCACCCGCCGGCGCCGGCGGCGCGATGATCTACTGGGCGGCGGTCGGCGACAAGAACGGCTCGTCGTGGCTCGAGGGGTTCAACGTGGGCGACGAGAATGTCTCGTCCGTGCTGACCACCAGCCAGGTCGCGCTCCAGATCTCGCGCGATCAAGGGGGGAATCCGCAGACTGCCAACAATACCCAGGCAGCCGGCTCGGTCGAGTGCATCGGATGCCACGCGGCGATTCCCGACGGCGTGGACGGCGGGGTGGGCAAGAGCGTCGCGTTCGTCGACTTTTACCCGTGGACGGGCGTCGTGGCCGAGGTCGAAAGAGACGCGGGCGGCGCCATTCCGTCGTGGCTCACGACGGCCGGCGCGCAGGCGTTCAGCCAACCATGGATTGGCCTCCCGACGTTTTCGAAGTCCGATTGGGCCACCGGCAGGCACATTGCCATCGCGAGCTACGGTTGCCCGCCGAGCACGACATCCACCGGCTGGTATCCGTGGAACGGAAATGGATGCAGCGATCAGCCGAGCGCCGGCCTTGCCTGGTTCGACCTGAGCTCCGCCGCGGCCCCGGTGATCAGCGCCAACTCGTACGACGTGGGGATGGGCGTCCTCAAAGGCCAAGGGACCACCTGGGGTATTCTCGCGCGCACCGGCGATCCACGCGGCGCGGAGTTCGCGAACTTCAGCCACGACGGCAAGTCGATCGTCTACGTCTCGACCAACGCCGGAAAAGACGGCCGGCTCGGGACGGGCACGGCCGACCTGTACACGATTCCGTACGGGGCGCGCCAAGGCGGGGCAGCGACCGCCGTCATGGGCGCCGCCGAAGCGACTTGGGCGGAGTTTTATCCCTCGTTTTCGCCCAATGATGCGTTCATCGCGTTCAATCGGGCGCCCGGCTCGGAGGCCATGTACTACAACCCACACGACGAAGTGTTCGTCGTTGCGTCGGGTGGAGGAACGGCCAAGCGGCTCGTCGCCAACGATCCCCCCACCTGTATGAACGCCCCCAGCCCGGGCGTGACGAACAGCTGGCCGAAGTGGTCGCCGTCGGTTCAACAGTGCTCCGACGGGCTGACGTACTACTGGCTCATCTTCTCGTCCTCTCGCGACGGCAACGCGTTCAACCTCGCGAATTTCAAAGACCCGAAACCGAGCACGCCAGTGCCCACGTCGCAGCTTTATCTCACGGCAATCACGGTCGACCAGAACAACCAGCTTCAAACGTATCCGGCGCTGTACATATGGAATCAGCCCGCGAAGAACGCGGCGCTGGGAGCCAACCAGAGCAACCACACACCGGTCTGGGAGGAAGTGGCCATCCCTCCGCCGGCCCCGCCGTCTCCGCCGCCGCAGTAGTTTGCGCCAGAACCCCGGTGGGGTCAGTCACGGCCCTCGGCCGGCTGCTGGACGGCAACGAGCCGACGCGCGTGACGGGCGACCATGCGCTCTTCGTCCGTACGGATCACGCGCACGCGACATGGCGACCCGTCTTGGCTGATGATCGCGTCGCCGCGTGCGTTGCGCGCGTCGTCCAGCCGAACGCCCAGGTGCTCCAGCCCCGACGCGATCGACGCGCGCACGGGGGCCGCGTGCTCACCGATGCCACCGGTGAACACCAGCGTGTCGATGCCGCCGACGCTCGCCGCCATCGCGCCCACCCATTTGCGGGCGTTCCACGCGAACACGTCGAGGGCGAGCGCGGCGCGGGGGTCGGAGCTGCGCCGGACTAGTAGCTCCTGCACGTCTGCGGTGGACCCGCTGAGGGCGAGCATCCCCCCCCGATGGTTCATGAGGTCGTCGAGCGAGCCCGCGTCGTACCCGTGCGCCACGAGATAAACGAAGAGCCCGGGATCGAGGTCGCCGGCGCGTGTGGCCATCACCAGCCCCCCCGAAGGCGTGAACCCCATCGTCGTGTCCACAGCGCGGCCGTCGCGCACGGCGACCATGCTCGCTCCGCCGCCAAGGTGCGCGAGGACGGAGCGGCCGAGGTCGTCCGCGCCCACGGCAGCGACGACGTATTCGTACGACAGGCCGTGGAAGCCATACCGGCGCACGCCCTGATCGAACAGATTCTCGGGGAGCGCGTATCGATGTGCGACCGCAGGAATCGTGCTGTGGAACGCCGTGTCGAAGCACGCAACCTGAGGCCGCCCCGGCCAGCGCTCGGCGACCGCGCGCATCGCCATAATCTCGGCCGGCAAGTGAAGCGGAGCGAACGGCACGAGCTCGCGAAGCGACGCCAAGAGCGCTTCGTCGACGAGCGCGGGCGCCGATCGCGCCGCCCCTCCGTGAACCACACGATGACCGACGACCTCCGGCGAAAAGTCGCCCCCTCTGGATATCTCCGCGAAGACCGCGTCGATGGCCGCGGCATGATCCGGCACCACCTCCCCGATTCGCTCGACGACGCCGCGCCCGATCGGCCTCTCCTCGGCGTCTTCCGCCTCGAAGAGCGCGTACTTCAGCGATGACGAGCCGCAGTTGATCGCAAGCACCCGCATGGCCTTTCGCCTATCATAACGTCCCCCAAGTAGCTGGAGCGTTGCGACAGGAGCGTCATCATGAGCAGGACGATCAAGCACATCCTCGCGGCCCATGACTTCGGCGAGACCGCGCAGGCGGCGCTCGACTACGCGCTCGACCTGGCGGAGCAGCTCAACGCCCGCGTCACCGTGGTTCACGCGTACGAGATCCCGGTTTACGGCTTTCCCGAAGGGTTCGCGCTCACCGCGGACGTCGCCGGGCGGATTCAAGAGATCGCCAGCAAGGCCCTCGACGGCGTGGTGCTGCGCGCGCAGCGGCCCGGCCTCCAAGTGGATGCCATGCTGCGTCAGGGGACGGCTTGGAGCGAGATCGGCGCTGCCGCGTCCGAGACGAACGCCGCCCTCGTCGTCATCGGGACGCACGGGCGCCGTGGTCTGGCGCACGCCCTCCTGGGCAGCGTCGCCGAGAAGGTGGTGCGTTCGGCTCCGTGTCCCGTGCTCACGGTGCACGCGCCAAAGCACTGACGGGCTGAGGTCGTATGGTCGGGAACAGGAAGATTGGGCGCTGGTTCGTCTGGGCGCTCCTGCTCGTCGGGGCGTGCGCCCCGCCGCGAGGCAAGACCCCGTCGCCGTCGGCGGCTCCGACTCCAGCGAAGGCCGCGTCGGCCGCGGCCCAGCCGACCCCCGCCCCCGTCTTGGCAGAGCTCTTTGGCCAGCCCGAGAACGTGGGGCCACGCCGCTTTCGAGTGCTGGGGCCCTTCCCGAACCGGCTCGCGCCGAACGCGAAGGGACGCCCCGGCCTCGACACGGACTATCTGGCCGAAATCGGTGGCGAGGCGGAGGCGCGGCTCGAGCCCTCACCGACCGTCACCCTAGACGGCCGTGCATGGTCGGTCCGCGAAGCGGCGCTCGACCCCGCGTCCATCCTCAACTTCACCAAGTTGTTCGGAGGCGACACCGACGGCATGACGGCCTACGCGTTCGCGGAATGGGCCGTCGACAGGCCCCAGAAAGCACTGGCGGTCTTTGGCTCGGACGACGCGGCCGTCGTCTGGCTCAACGGCCGGAGGGCTCACCATATCGCCCGCGACCGGCCCCTGAGCCTCGACTCGGATCGCTTCGAACTCCCACTCCAAGCCGGAGTGAACCGGCTGATCGTCAAAGTCGACAACGGTATCGGCGATTGGGGCTTCGCGCTGCGCGTCTTCGACGACGAGGGACAAAAGCGCTTTTGGGCTCGAGACGCCCGCCGCCACATCGAATCGTTTCAGCCGGTTCCCGCGATGGGCGGCTATTTGCTCGACGACTCCTTTCCCGACCTCCGCTGGAGCGATCCCGCCGCAGCAGAGCGCGTCTTCGGTCACGCCCAGATGCGAGTCAAGTGGTACGGACCCGACCTCGCTCCCGCGGATCGACCGGAGAAGGACGGCCAGTACGCCGCGATCGTCGAAGCGACGACGCTCGACGGGTACAGGCATCGCCAAATCGTGACATTCGCGAGGGTTCCCCCCGACACGATCCCCTCGCTTCCCACGCCACCGACGCACGAGCCCCCGCCGCTGCAGGTCCCGGGTCGCTTCGACCTGAACGAAGCGCAACAGGCCGAGCTCTCGCGCCATTTCTGGTTGGGAGCGTCGGACGCCCTCTCGCACGGCCGTGACAGCGCCGTGGCCGCGCTCGCATTCGCGCGCCTCGCGGCACAGCCTCCCCCGAAGGGGGAGCCGGCCTGGCTGAACAGCGGATTCATCCAGGTCGCCGAGCAGCAGATGCGGCTGCGCCTCGCGGTCGAGAACAGGGCCCCGAAAGCCCTTCTGCCGCCGGAAAATCTGTCCGCGCCCGCGCCGGAGCTCCGGATGGGATCGGAGGCGCTCGCCGGTCTTCGCCCTGGGACTGCCGAGAAGCTCCGGGCAGTGGCTCGGCAGTGGGCGAAAGACGACTCGAATCCCTTCGTCCTCTTGGTAGCCCGCCGCGGTGTGGTGTTCCTGCACGAGGGCTTCCTCGGTTTGGGGAAGGACGCGACGTTTTATCCAGCGAGCATCGGCAAAACGATCGCCGGGCTCACGTTCGCGCGAGCGGTCGACCAGGGCCTGATCGCCTTGGACCAACCCGTGGGAAGCGTGCTTACCGATTGGCAGAACGAGCGCACCGCCCGGATCACGTTCCGGCACTGCTTCAATCACGTGACCGGTCTCGCCGACCACGCGTCGCACGGGGGGCTGTTCAACAGCTATCTCGACAACGCCTTGCTCGTCGAAGACGCCATTTTCGCCAAACCGGGTACGCGGTTTCGATACAACGGCGACGACGTGAACCTGGCGGGCAAAGCGCTCGAGCTCGTCACCGGTCAATCGATTTGGCGGCTGCTCTACGAGAACATGCAGAGGCCTTTCGACGAGCCGGTCAGGCAGCTCGATTTGGGCTTCGGCGACGCGTTCACCGCGATGTACCTGGCGAAGGTCGGCCAGATGATCCTTCAGGACGGTCGCTACGGCCGCTATCGGTTCTTCCGGCCGGGGTTTCTCCAATTGCTGCGCCCCCGCCGCATCGCCGAGTTCGCCCCCGAGCTCGACGATCCGAAGATCGAGGCTGGCATCGGTCTCGCGTGGATGACCGATCCGCCGGGCCCGCGCGAACGGGGCGTTCTCGGGCCGAACGTGATCGGCCATGGCGCCTCGTCTGGCGCCATTTGGCGGATCGACCCCGACCATGACGTGATCATCGTGGTCGGACGGAGCGGCTTCAAAGACGAAGCTTCGAACGAAGCATGGGCGACGAAAATCGCCGGCGTGGTGGCCGACGGGCTGAAATGACCCGCCGGGGCCTCGCCCCTATTCGGTCTTTTTGACCCCGGTCACGAAGTACGGCGTATCGCCGAAGCAAGCCGACGGAACCCCGTCGTGCTCTTCGTATTCAAGCACGACCCGGTGCCCCGCGTAGGAATCGATCTGTTTGGCGACGTTGTCGTCGGGCACCGTGAAGTTGAAAATCGTCGCTTGCTGGCCCGCGATGTTAACCATAGCGAGCTCGCCTTCATTCGTCTTGCAAACCCAACCGCGCTTCGAGAGCTTCTGCACGAAACCGACGCGCTCGCCCTTCGAGTACGCGTAGTTCAGAGTGAACAGGGTGTAGAGGGCGCCGCCGACTGCGGCGAGAAGCACCGCGGCGACGACGATCCGCGCCAGCCACTTCTTGCTCTCGGTCTTCGCGTTGGTGATGTCCATGCGGGAGACGAGTCTGTCTGGCCGGGTCGCCCCGGTCAACCCTCAAGCCCCCGTCCGGACCGATTCAGGTCACTGCGTCTTTGATGGCCTTGACCGGTCTCGCGCGAACGCCTTTGCTCGCCGGTTTGGCGGCGAACTTCTGTTTCTCCTTGGTGAACGGGTTGATGCCTTCGCGCGCCGGCCGCGCGGGCTTCTTCACCACAACAAACTTGGCGAAGCCGGGCAGCACGAAGACGCCGTTCTTCTTGAGCTCTCGGTGCCCGACGTCCACGAGCGTCTCGACGACTTGCTTGACGTGCTTGCGCGAGATCTCCTCGCCGATCGCGTCTGCGACTGCCTGAAGGATCGCGCTCTTCGAGAGGGGTTTCGCCTTCGCCGTATTCGATTTCGCCATGTTCGAGTCTCCTTGCACGGTGAGAAGAGCGCCGTAGCGGGCGCGGGGTCAATAGAAACGTACGCGATACTCCGGAAAAGCGGTCGCTCCCAAGGCCGATCGCGAGCCTCAACGTGGGGCGAGGGGGTCCCCCAAGGGGACGGTTCCTGCCACTTGGTATCGCGTGACGCCGCCGAAGCCTTTCCGGTTCCAAACTCAGGGCGAATTGAGTAGCGTTACCTTTTTTGTTAGGAGCCTTCTCCGTGCCACTGCCATGACCCAAGCTCGCGCCGACCCCGATGAGCTTCTGCGACAAGTGGCCGCGGAGGAGCGGCGAACGCATCGCGGAAAGCTCATCATCTTCTTCGGGTCTGCCCCCGGGGTCGGCAAGACGTATGCGATGCTCGAAGCCGCGCGCAGCGAACGCGACCTAAAGCGCGACGTGGTCATCGGGGTCGTCGAGACTCACGGGCGCTACGACACCGGCGCGCTCGTCATCGGCCTCGAAATGCTCCCCCGGCGTCGGGTGGAGCACCGCGGCGTCATCGTCGAGGAGTTCGACCTCGACGCGGCCCTCGCGCGCAAACCAGGTCTCATTCTGATCGACGAGCTCGCGCACACGAACGCTCCGGGATCGCGCCACGCCAAGCGCTGGCAAGACGTCGAGGAGCTGCTCGACGCCGAAATCGACGTGTACGCGACGTTGAACGTCCAGCACATCGAGAGCCTGAACGACGTGGTCGCGCAGGTCACCGGCGTGGTCGTCCGCGAGACGGTCCCGGATCGAGTGCTCGAAGAAGCCACCGAGGTACGGCTCATCGATCTGCCGCCCGACGAGCTCATCGTCCGCCTCGAAGAAGGGAAGGTCTATGTCCCCGATCAGGCACAGCGGGCGATCGAGAGCTTCTTTCGCAAGGGGAACCTCATCGCGCTCCGAGAGCTTGCGCTCCGAAGTACCGCCGACCGGGTCGACGCGCAGATGCGCATGTACAAGACGGCCCACGGCATCCAGCAGGTATGGGCCACCGCCGAGCGGATCTTGGTGTGCGTGAGCCCCAGCCCTTCGTCGGCGCGGCTCGTGCGCGCTGCGCGCCGCATGGCGACCAGTCTCCACGCTCCGTGCATCGCCGCTTACGTGGAGACGCCGGCATCGCTGAGGATGTCCGACGGTGGTCGCCAGCGCCTCGCGGACAACCTGCGCCTCGCCGAGCAACTCGGTGCGGAGGCCGTGACGCTGCATGGGGAGAGCGCCGCACAAGAGACGGTGGCTTACGCGCGTGCGCGGAACGTTACGAAGATCGTCTTGGGCAAGCCGACCCACCCGCGCTGGCGAGACTTCCTCTCTCGGTCCTTCCTCGACGAGATCGTGCGATCGAGCGGTGACATCGACGTGTACGTCATCTCCGGCGACGAGGCTGCGTCGATCGTGCCGCGGACCGAGAAGGGAGTGAAGCCTCCTTTCCGCGGGCGAACGTACGTCGCCAGTGTCGCCACGGTGATCGCGGCCACCGGTGTCGCATGGCTTCTATTCGGCAGACGCCAACTGGCCGATGTCGTCATGGTCTACCTGCTCGGAATCATCGTCGTATCGATGCGGTTCGGATACGGCCCGTCGCTCTGCGCCGCCGTGCTCAGTGTCCTTTTCCTCGATTTCTTCTTCGTCCCGCCTTATTTCAGTTTCGCCGTTTCCGACCTCCAGCACATCGTGACGTTCGTCGTCATGTTTCTGGTGGCCGTCCTCGTCAGCAGTCTCACACGCCGCGTCCGACAGCAGGCGGACGCCGCGCGCTTCCGCGAGCGCCGCACCGCGAGTCTGTACAACATGAGCCGGGAGCTCGCCGCGACGCGCGCCACGCGGAACCTGGCAACCGTCGCCGCGCAGCACCTGCACGACGTCTTCGAAGCGAAAGTCGCGGTTCTGCTTCGAACGCCCGAGGGACGGCTCGAGAACGCCCCCGCGGGGGACAAGTCGTTCGTTCCCGACGAGAAAGAGCTCGGGGTCGTCGATTGGGTCTGGTCGCACGACAAAGTCGCGGGGCTCGGGACCGACACGCTCCCTTCCGCGCGGGCCGTTTACATGCCGTTGCGGGGGGCGCACGGCGCGGTGGGCGTGCTCGGGGTCATGCCGAGCGACCCGAGTCGGTTCAACGACGTCGAGCAGAGGGCGCTGATCGACCTCTTCGCCAACCAGATCGGCACTGCGCTCGAGCGCGCTCGGCTCGCGGACCAGGCGCAGCAGGCGCATTTGCAAATCGAAGCGGAGCGGTTGAGAAACTCTCTCTTGAGCTCCGTGTCGCACGACCTGCGGACGCCTTTATCGGTCATCACGGGCTCCGCCAGCGCCCTCTTGGAGTCGGGGTCGACGCTGACGCCCGAGGCTCGGCGAGATCTCATCGAGACCGTGCACGAGGAGGCGCATCGCCTCAACCGCCTGGTGCGCAACCTGCTCGACATGACTCGGCTCGAATCGGGGGCGGTCAAAGTCACCAAGGAGTGGCAGGAGATCGAAGGCGTCGTCGGCGCGGCTCTCAGCCGCCTCGACGATCAGCTCCGCGGCAGAAGAGTCGACGTACGCTTCCCGCCGAACCTGCCGCTCGTACCGATCGACGGCGTGCTCGTCGAGCAGGTGTTCATCAACCTCCTCGAGAACGCGGCGAAGTACACGCCGCCCGGCAGCCCTATCGAGATATCCGCCCACCCAGACGAGCGCGGCCTCGTCGTCGAGATCACCGATGAGGGGCCGGGTATTCCCAAGGAGTTCGTCGACAAGATCTTCGAAAAATTCTATCGGTTGCCCCGCGAGCACGGCGGCGGCGGCGCGGGTCTTGGCCTCGCGATATGCCGCGGCATCGTCGAAGCGCATGGCGGGCGAATCTGGGCGGACAACCGCGAAGACGGCGGGGCCGTCTTCCGCTTCACGATACCGATCGAAGGCTCGCCGCCGGTCCCTTCGTCGGAGGACGGCCGGTGAGCAGCCTGACGCTGCTCCTGATCGACGACGAGCCGCAAGTGCGCCGCTTCTTGCGAAGCTCGCTCGGGTCGACCGACTACAAGCTCCTCGAGGCCGGAACCGGGGCGGAGGGGCTGGCGGCCGCAGCGGCACACAACCCGGACGTGATCCTGCTCGACCTGGGGCTGCCGGACCTCGACGGCGTCGAAGTCACGCGGCGGCTTCGCGAATGGACGACCACTCCGATCATCATTCTCTCGGCCCGCGGGTTGGAGCCCGACAAGGTCGCCGCCCTCGATGCCGGCGCCGACGACTACTTGACGAAACCATTCGGCCTGCCCGAGCTTCTCGCGCGTATCCGGGTCGCCGGCCGACACGCCGAGCAGCTCGGCGACAAGAAAGACGCGGTTTTCACCATCGGTGAGCTGCGGATCGACTTCGTCAGCCGAGTCGTCACGCTCGGCGGCGCGGAAGTGCGGCTGACCCCGATCGAGTACAGGCTGCTCACCACGTTGGCGCGCAAGAAGGGGCGGGTGCTCACCTACCAGCAGCTTCTCAAAGAGGTGTGGGGGCCGCGATATGCCACGCAAAAGCAGTACTTGCACGTGTACATGGGGCATCTGCGAAGCAAGCTCGAGCTCGACCCGACGCGCCCCCGCTTCCTCGTGACGGAGCCGGGCGTGGGCTACCGCCTCAAAGTGGATTGAGGATCAACCCGCCGCCGGCAGGAGGAGGCGCAATCGCGTTCCACCCTCCGCGGGGTGCTCGGCCTCGATCCGCCCGCCGAGCTCTTCGACGATGCGCTTCGAGATCGCCAGTCCGAGGCGACTGCCGTCGGCGCGATCGCGGCTCGGCAGCGGGTCGAACAGGCGCGCCAGGCTCTCGGCAGGAATCGCGATGCCGTTGTCTTCCACCTCCACGCACACGAGATCGTCTTTGGTGAACATGCGGAGGGTCACGAGGTTCTCCGGTCGCGAGCCGGGCGGGAACGACTGGAGCGCGTTGACCAGCAAGTTCAAGATCACCTGCCCGAGGCCCGCGCTCGAGCCCTGGACGAACGGCACCGGCTTCACGTCGAGCTTGATCTGCGCGCGCGTCCGGAATTCCCCGCGCAGCACTTGGAGGGTCAGCCGGGTGACCTCGCCGAGGGCGACTTTCTCCGTCTTGTCGTCCGGCCGTCGCAGCGGAAGATCGATCCCTCGCAGGAGCTCGAGAATCCGGTTGGCGAAGAGCTGCGTGCTGGCGAGGTCGCCGTCGGCCGCGTCGATCCTCGCGCGCGCCTGCCGGGGGTCGGGCACCTTGCCCGAGAGGCTGACCGCCGCCGTCGCGACCGACTGGCGGGCCGCGGCGAGCGCCTCCGTCAGGTGGCCGACGGGGCGCGTGAGCTCGCGGCTGATGCTCGCGGCCACCACGCCGATGGCGTACACGCGCTCGGTCTCGAGCAGGCGGCGCCGCAGATCGGTCATTTCGCGATTCATCCGATAGAGCTCGCACGATTCGAAAAGCGTTTGCTTCAGCTCTCGGATGTCCCACGGCTTGCGCAGATACTTGTGTACTTGACCCCAGTTGATCGCGTCGATGGCGCTGTCCAGATCCGCGTAGGCCGTGATGAGAAGCCGGATGGTCTCGGGGAACTGGTCGCGGACCGTGGCGGCCAGCTCGACTCCAGTCGTTCCGGGCATGCGCTGGTCGGTCAGGAGGATCGCGACCTCATGCCGTCGCATGATCTCCAGCGCGGCGGTTCCACTCTCGGCGGTGAGCACCTCGAACTCGTTCCCGCACGCAGCCTCGAAGACAACGAGGTTCGGGGCATCATCGTCGACATAAAGGACTCGACATTTCATCGTTGAGGCTACCGCTTGGAAACAGGCCAAGGGTACCACGGCCGCGAACGACCCGGATATAGCGTTTATGTTGAGGCACGTAGGACCCTGTGTGCCACGGTATCCATATCGGGGATCGAACGCACTCTTCGTCTGCCCAAGGCACGTCTCCGAAACGGGCGCGTTACGTTGCGGGTGAGGGGCGTTCGCCTTCGGCCATGACGGCCGCGGCTCGCCTCCTCTCTCGCTCACGAATTTGGGCGCGCGGGATCCTCACCGTAAACTCAGTTCCGCTCCCCGGGCCCACTTGGCTCTTCAGCGCGATCGTACCGCCGAGGGTGACGACGACACGGCGCGCGATGGCCAGGCCCATCCCGGTTCCGCCGCCGGGGCCTTTGGTGGTGAAAAACGGGGCAAAGACTTTGGAGCGGTGCTCGGGCTTGATGCCCGGCCCGTTGTCGGCGACCGAGAGCGCCACGAAGCCGTTCTCGGTCCATCCTCGCAGGCGCACCAGCCCCGCCGGGGTTTCGCCCACCGCCTGCATGGCGTTTTCGATGAGGCCGGCCAGCACTTGATTGATCTCCTCGGGAACGCACTCCGCGTTTCCGTCACCCTCGAACGCCGTTTCCACACGGATCTCACGACTCATCGCGGGCAGGATGAGGCTCACGACGTCGACCGCGGCGGCGAAGATGTCGTGCGGCTGAAGCTCGCGGCTGAAACCTTCGCGGCTGTAACGGCGCATCAATTCGACCGTGGCTCCGATCCGCTTGATGCCCGACTCGGCCACGTCGAAGAGCTTGCGCAAGCGCGCCCCCACCTCGGCGGCCTTCTGCGCGTCCGCACCCTCCGCCAGTCGCGTGAGCGTCTGAGCGTATTCGGACACGAGGCCCATCGCATTCTTCACGTAGTTGAGCGGGTTGTTGATCTCGTGCGCGAGCGCCGCCGCGACCACTTCGAGCGAGTCCATCTTCTGGCTGAGGAGCAGGTCCGCGGTCGTGTCTTGCGTGCCGAGCAGCGAGCGGACGGTCGACAAGAGCTCGCGCGGCGAGAAGGGCTTGGTGAGGTAGGCGTTCACGCCGGTGTCCAGCCCGGCGACGCGGTCGTCCAGATCGGCGCGCGCCGTCAGCATGACGATCGGGATGTGCCGGGTCTTCGGGTTCGCCCGGAGCCTTCGCGTGAGCTCGAGCCCGTCGATCTCGGGCATCATGAGGTCGCTGATGATCAGGTTCGGGAGCTCTCGCTCCGCGAGCTCGAGACCCTTCTTGCCGTCCCCGGCGGCGAAGATGCGGAAGTGATCGTGCAAAGCGAGGTGAATGACCCGGATAATGTCCGGCGTGTCCTCGACGACGAGGATCGTGTGCGTGCGGTCCTGCTCGTCGGCGTCGCGCTCCACGACGCGCTGTTCGGTCGCCTCGTCGATCTCGAGCAGTCGAAAGTCTTCACGCTGCGCGAGTTGGGTCGTCCACTCGTTGAGCCCGCGGTCGCCCTCGCGCTTGCCGTCCGGAAGGTCTCGCGGGCGCTCGCGCCGGTCGATCACGTTGTGTGGGAAATGGTCCTGGCCTTTGAAGAGCTCCACCGTGAATGTGGCGCCGCGGCCGGGAGCGCTCTCGGCCGAAATCTTGCCGCCGTGCAGCTCCACGAGCTCTTTGGCGAGGGCCAGCCCAATGCCCGTTCCTCCGTGCTTGCGGGTTCCGGCCATGTCGACCTGAAAAAAGCGCTCGAAGACCCGGCTCGCCATGTCGGCGGGAAAGCCGATGCCGTCGTCTCTCACCGAGACGAAAACGCGATCCTGGTCGTCACGGACGTCGAGCCAGATGTTGCCGTTGACCGCGGTGAACTTCGTGGCATTCGACAGAAGGTTGATGAAGACTCGCTCGATCCGTTCCAGATCGCACGTGGCCACCGCACGCTCGACGTTCGACTCGAAGCGAAGCGTGATCGCCTTTCGCTGGGCGAGCGGCCGAACCTGAGCGAGCAGCCCGCGGAGGTATTCCACCAAGTCGTGCTCGTCGATCCGCAGGCGAATGCGGGACTCTTCGAGCTTGGAGAGGTCGAGGAGATCGGCGATGAGCTTGAGAAGCTTGATGCCGCTGCGGTACATCGCCTGCAGGGCGGGCCGCTGCGAGTCGGTCGCCGTGCCGTGCTCGGGGTCGAGCATCAGCTCGAGGGGCGCGAGGATCATCGCGAGGGGCGTCTTGAGCTCGTGGGTGATGTTGGCGAAGAACTCCGATTTGAATCGATCGAGCTGTTTGAGCTGTTCGTGGGCTTGTTCGAGGTTGGCCTTGGTGCGCTCGATGACCAGTTGATTGGTCAGCTGACCATGGAGCGACCTGTAGCTCAGGATCTGCCCTGCGCTCGCTATGATTGCCGTAGAAAGGAGAAAGAATACGTTCGAGAGAGCCGTGAATATGGAGGTCGGCGACGCGAGGAGGAGATTCGGAACGACGAAGGAGGCGACTGTCACCCCATGAGTCACCAGGACCACCCGCGGCGGCCAGACGAAGAGCAGGCCGACCCCAACCATCACGAGGCACAGCCCCGCGTAGTAGGGGGAAGCCAGACCGCCCATCAACACGGTCATCAGGCTGATGACCAACGACCAGCAGAGGACGTAAGCGGCCGAAATAACGTGCGAATGGTGGACGAAAGTCGAAGACTTCACGACGAAGAACATGGCTATCGTCGCAGCGGTCATCAGCCCGCGGATCGTCCAGAGCAGTCCGAGCCAAGCCGGTGCGAGCAAGTAATCTAGCAGCGCGAACAAAGGGTCGATCGAGAGGACGATCCAGAGAAACGTTCGCAACCCTCGCCCGTCTCGCTCGAGCAGCCAGGCCGCCCAGCGCCTTTCGACGAGGTCTCCGCCCAGCTCGCCCCCCATACCCTAGATCCGCGTGCCGACTAGGAAGGGGTTGACCCCGGCCGGCTCGTCCTTGATATCGATTCGCGCACTGGGCATCGCGACGCGGCCCAAGTCCGCCATCTCTCCGCGCGTCCGGTAGATCAGATGCCAGTTGAGATGAAATTCCATTACCCAGCGCGTGGGCAATGTCGGAACCACGTTGCCCACATAGAGCGCCCCCCCCGGGGTAACGCTGGCGAACAGGTTTCTAGAGAGAGCGACGGCCGTCGGCAGCTGGAGATAGTCGAAAAGACCGCACGAGAAGATTGCGTCGAACTGTCCGAACTTCGCAAAAATGCTCGAGTCACGCAGGAGGCGCCGTATCGAATCATGAAGATAAACGACGGTAACACCTTCGGGCCATTTTGCTTGCATGAGGCGTTTGAGCCGTCCATATGCGTAGGCAAGCGCGCCCTTATCCTGATCGAATAGGACCACCTCGATTGGGCGCGGCAAGCTCTCGCGGTCGCGCAGCAGCTCGTACACTTCTTGCGCGGGCCCCGCCGCAACGGACAGGATTCGGAACGGGCGATCGCTCGAGTCTTGGGCGTCGATCAGCCGGGATAGCTCGTCCTTGAGCAGGTCCTTGCGGCTGCGCACACCGACCGCGGCGCGGGTCGACACCATTGCAAGGTTCACTGCTTTCGCGAACAGAGTGTGGCCCTCGAAATGGCGCTCGTAGAGCCCATTCATGATCTCGTAATCGCCGGGGTAGCCGAGCGGCTTGTGCAGGGCTCGGTGCATCCACGGCGAATTCATCAGGAGCTTGTGCACGTGCCGGATCGAGTACTCCTTCAGGGCCTGTACTTCGCCAAGCGACGCCGTCCGAACCGCCGCGTCGATATCCTCGGTCATCCGCACCACTTCGGATACGAAATCTTTCTTGATTCTGCTCACGAGCGCGTCGCGCGCGAGCGAGTCCGTTTCGCCATGAGCAACGTGCCACGGAATGGAAGCTTCGAGCTCTGCGAATTGTTTCTCTGCGTCTTCGAGGAAGAGCCGCAGCTCGGCGACCAGCGACTTGAATCGTTCGTTCCCGGGGACGCGCCAGCCCTTCCCGATCGTCGATAGTCCCTCCGCGCCTTCGCTTCGCCATGCCCTGACGTCCCGCAGCTGAAGGACGTCGTCCATGTTCATCAGAGAATCGGCGAAAGACACGCCGACGATCGTCGTCGTCCCTGGCGCCTCACGCACCGATCCCACGCGGGCTTCGCCCCGGTACGCCTCGTTATCGTCGAAGCTCACGACGAGCTCGCCGATCACCGCCCCGACCTCCACCGATCGCCCGCTCGGCCACTCGAAGGCGACGCCGTTCTGCGAAACGTCGACCAGGCTGCATTCGCATGGGCGGTCCCCGGCAAGCGAAACGTGGACGACGGGGCGTACGGGTCCGAGGTCTTGGCGCTGGTATCTGTGCGGCCGAAAAAAGACTTCTCTGCCCTGAGCCCCCTCGAGTTCCTCGTAGCTGGTGCCCTCGGGCCCGATCAGCGGCGGCGACGTCTTCGTATCTCGCGCCGAAACGCCGCTCCCACCCCGCGCGTGTCGGTGCCCGGTGACCGCTCGTGCGACAGTTCCACTCGATGATTCTCTCGCACTACGCGCGGCTACCAGTTGCAACCACCGTCTCGGAACGGCTTCGATACCGAGTTCGCGGCCCACTTCGTATACTGCAGCTTCGAGCGCGGCGGCTCCGAGGGGCAGGGGGGCTCCGGGCAACGCGCCTTCGATGAACATTCGGTACTGTCCCAGATCGCGCCAAGCGTCGAGATGCATGTCGGCGGTCTGCAGGGTCGGATGCGCCACGAGGCCCGCGTCGTCCAAAAGTGCCGTGTACTCGTCGGCGCGCAGCCATTGCATCGCAACGGCTTTCTCCTCCCTCGAGAGACGCACCGCGGGATTCTCCCTCTTTAGCCAGGCAAGCGCTTTGCGCGTCCAGAGCCGATAGAAACGCTCTGTGCCTTCCACGTAGGTCCCGTGAAAGAAGCTCGTGTTGCACGCTACGATGCCCTCTGGCGAGAGGACGGAGGCGATCTGGGAGATCGCGGCCTTCTTGTCTGCAACCAGGTGGATGGCATTGCAGAAGAACACAACATCGGCGTTCGAAACAACTTCCGATAGGTCGGACGGCGAGCCCTCGACGAAGCGCACAAAAAGCCCCAAGCCCTCCGCTCGCTTTCTCGCCACTTCGAGGGCTCGCGGATCCGGATCGATGGCCACGACGGTGGCCTTACGACCCTGGATCGCCAAGACCTCAGCCACGATCGAAGTGATCAGCCCCGTACCGCATCCAACGTCGACTATCGTCAGCTGCCTGTTGGACGCTGACGCGGGCAGCCTTTGAAAGGCCGCTTCCACGAGGGACCGGTTGATGGCGCGGTAGAACGGGTGCGAGGCGAACGCCTCAAAGCCGAACCGGGAGTCGAAGTGCGTCACCGGCGGCTGTTCTACCCCCCCCTTGGCAAGCACCACCGAGGGGCGGACTTCCGCGAGTCCAGGCAGAGGCCGCGCTTGGGATCCTTCGTGCTTCACGGGAATCGGGCCTTTCCGGGCAGTTCTTCCCGCGCGCCTGGTCAGGCTTCTGCGGGAGGTCGTGCTGCAGCCATGAGGTTCGTGTTCGTTAACTCGGGTGGCGGACGGTCCCGCCGATCGTGTGGCGGCCCCGTCCGAATGTCCAGCCGCTTTCCGGGCGCGCGGGAGTGGAGCGGTCTGAGTTCACGAGACGATCATAGAAAAGCCACCATGGCTCAGACCGGTTGCCTTCTCGTTTCCACTTGTCGATTCCGCGCGAGCCGAAACCCACACCACCCCCCCGACAGCGGCGGCGGATCTCTGTGCCATCTGGCACACTTCTGCGTCGGCGGAATCGGGACAACGCATTGAAATTGCGTACAATTCGGCGTTGGCCTCTGCCATGCAACTGGAGTGCTCAGAGACATGCCCAACCCCCTCGCTCCCTCGCTCCGCGCTCTCCTCCTCCCCCTTCCCCTCGTCGCAGGTGCCGTGGCCATCGGCGCGTGCAGCGGCGGCACCTCCCCTGCGGGCAGCTCGTCGCACGGGCTGACCCCCATCACCCTCACGGGAAAGACGGCCTTCGAGTCGGCGCCGCCCTACGGTGCGTCGGGGCCCGGTGGCGGCGCGTTCGCCAGCGCGGGCGGCGCCAGCGGTAGTAGCGGAGGGGGGGGCACGGCTGGGGGGGGCACGGCGAGCAATGCCGGCGCCGCCTCGACTCCGCCGGGGGCGCCGGCTGCAGCGCCCGCACTGGGCGGCTCCCCCGACACGTCGACCGCGCCTTCGCGCGCCGTGCAGGAGACCGACCTCTATCGCCTCGACGGCAATCGCCTCTACTACCTGAACTCGTACCGCGGCCTCATGGTCTTCGACGTCACCAACGTCGACCAGCCGAAGCTGTTGGGCCGGTCGGCGATCTTCGGGACCCCCGTCCAGATGTTCGTCAATAACGGGATCGCCGTCGTCGTCGTCGCCGATTGGTACGGCGTGCTCGACACCGGCGAGCCCTTCCACGGCTCGATCGTGCGCGGCCTCGACGCGACCGACCCGACGAACATCAAAGTGGTCGGGGAGGCCAAGCTCGGGGGCTGGATCCAAGACACGCGCGTGGTCGGCGACGTGCTGTATGCCGTCAGCGAAGACTACGGCTGGTTTTACGGATGGGGTGGCGGAGTGGCCGTGCCCGGGGGCATCGGCGGCGTGGGGGTGGGCGTCGCCCGACCTTCGACGACCACGAACGGCCCGGACGTCATCGTCTCGTCCGTCAGCTTCGCGAACGGACAGATTCGGCAGATCGGCACTCCCAAGGTCTATGCGGGGTACGGCGGCGTCTTCAACGTGACCCAGAGCTCGATCTTGCTCGCCCATCCCGTGTCCGCCACGGGCGCAAACCCGAACCTGCCGCCGCCGGCGAAGACCGCGCTTCAATACCTGGACATCAGCGATCCGGCCGGCAGCATCGTCGAGCGAGGGTCGATCGAAGTGGACGGCAGCATCCAGGGGTGGGGCGCCGACAATGGCCGGTGGAACCTCGACTTCGCCGACGGAGCGACGGCGCACGTTCTCGGCTGCAACGGCGACGGCTGCAACGGATACATCCTCGCCACCGCGGACTTCTCGAACCCCGACCAGCCAAAGACCGACTCGCAGCTCGTCATTCCGTCGACTGGATGGAGCGCCACGGCGCGCTTCGACAGCGGGCGAATGTACTTGTCGCCCGGTGCGTATTACTCGTCCAACACCGGGACAACGCCGCTCGAGATATTCGACCTATCGAATCCCGCGGCCCCCAAGCTCGCCGGCCAGACGCAGATCCCGGGCAACGTCGCCCTGATGATCCCCTCGGGCAATCAGCTCTTCGCCCTCGGGCAGGACTACAACAACAACTCGTCGCAGGTCTCGCTGAAGTACCTCGACGTGACCAACGCGGCGGCCCCCACCCTCATCGGCACGTCGAACTTCGGCGACGGGTGGGCGTCGACCGCCGCCCAAGACACCTTCAAGGCGTTCACACTGGACCAGAGCCAGGGCCTCGTCGTCCTTCCGTTCAGCGGGTGGAGCAGCAACCTCCAGAAGTACAATAACGGCGTTCAGCTCATCCAGTTCACGCCCGCGAGCATCACTGCCGCCGGCGCCGCGTACACCAAGGGCTGGGTGGAGCGCGGGATCTTCGCCAACGGCCGCATCCTCTCGCTGAGCGATCTGGCTCTCTCCGTGGTCGACTACAGCGACCGCCTCGCGCCGAAGGTCACGGCAGAGCTCACGTTGGCGCGCAACGTGATCGCCGCGCAGCCGGCCGGCACGACGATCGCCGAGATCTCGAGCGACTGGTGGGGGAACGACGTGTCGCAGTCGGAAGTGCGCGTCCTTCCCACGGCGGATGCCCAGGAGAACTTCGATCACTCGGCCGCCCCGACCGTCGCGGTGCCCGGCGTCGACGCGCGCGTGTTCACGAACGGAAGCTTCGTCTACACGGTCACGGCCGTGCAGGTCTCGTATCCGTGCCCGACGTACGGCGGGCAACAAGGGCCGGGCGGCCCACCCGGAGTGGTCGGACAGCCCGCACGGTGCCAGGGGTGGCAAGAGAACGTCGAAGTGATCGACGTGTCGGGCGGCGGCGCGAAGGCCCGCGGACAGATCACGCTGCCGATCGATCCCAACGGCGGGTACTGGTCGTCGTGGGGCTGGGGCGGCTTCTACGACAACGACTGGTACGAAGGGGGCGAGATCGTTCAGCTGCCGGGCGGCGATGGACTGGCCTTCCGCCGGTGGCACCCGAACTACAACGTCGCAGGCGGTTACGTCGACGCTTCGAGCGATCTCTACATCGTCGACCTGTCGAACCCGGACGTCCCCGCGGTCGCGGCGGTGATCGTCACGAACGACCCGAATGGGTGGTGGGGCAACATGAAGGTGGTCGGAAACACGCTCTACACGACCCACTACGTGTACCCGTCCGTGTACGGGCAAAACCCGACGGTGCGCTACTTCCTCGATGCAATCGACCTGACGGATCGCAAGAACCCGAAGGTGGGAGGCAGCATCAACGTTCCGGGCGTCCTCGTGGGCGGGTCGCAGGCGGACCCGACGATCCTCTACACGGTCGACTATCGATGGGACCCGGCAATGAGCCAGCAGGTCAACGACTTCGATGCGGTCAAGCTCGTCGGAAACGTCGCCTACCTCCAGAGCTCCACGCCGCTCGACGGCTGGGTGGGCAGCGTCTTCGTTCGCGGCAATACCGCCTACACGTCGACCCAGAAGTACGTCTACAACAGCGTCAGCGAGCCGCCCGTCGACCTCCACCAAATCGATCTCAGCGACCCGGCGAAGCCGGTGGACCGAATCGGCAGCGGCCCGAAAGGGTGGGGTTGGCTGGTCGACGTGCAAGGGGACCGCATGCTGGTCACCTCCGGCTGGGGCCCCTTCTATTCGCCGCCCGGTCTGGACATCTATCGCCTGACGCCCAACGCGGCGCCGGTGTACGACCAGTTCGTGCGAACCCTGGGCTGGTCGATCAGCTCGATCGCGCGGCAGGATAACGAGCTCTTTCTCTCGAGCGGGGAGTGGGGCGTGCAGGCGGTGCCGCTCCAGTAGCTGCCCGCGCGGGAGCTCTCGCCGAAGCCCGCAAGACCGGGCCATTCCGTAGCCAAGGCCTCCCACCGGCTGCGACAGTGGCTCGCTCTTGCGGGCTTCGGCGTTCCCCGGATGGCGGGGTGCCCTGCCTTCTTTCACAAGGTCCTCGGCGACGGTGTCGCGACGCTGCAGGTGATCTTCTCGATAATCGGCGAGCGTGAGCAACCCCGAAGGGGCTCCTCGGCGCCACCTTGCGGAACGTCCAGCTGTGTTTACGTTTCCGACAAGGCGCAATCATGGAAAAGAATCAAGCTCCGACAGGCACGAACAACGACCTTCGACCGGATCCTCCGCCGCAACCGGTTGGGGCCAGCGAAGAGAAGCCGGCGCGCCGGCCGCGCGGGTTCGCTGCGATGGACCGCCGGCTCGTCAGTGAGATTTCGCGAAAGGGCGGCAAGGCTGCTCATTCGGCGGGGACGGCTCACGAGTTCACGAGCGAAGAGGCACGCGAAGCGGGTCGAAAGGGCGGCCACGCGTCGCACGCTAGCCGTCGAAAGGGGCTCGCCGAGAAGCCGCAACCCTCTGCGGAGACCGAGAAGCCACAAGGCGGCTGATAGCTGTGGTTGGGGGGGCAGGGGAGGTCCGCGCAGCCTTTTGGGGGCTGCCAAGGGCAGCCGCCCGAGGAAAAAGGCCGCGAGAGCCCCTCCGTGGCGTAGCCTGGCGCGCGCGTCGACTGCTCGACAAGGCCGACACCAAGGAGCCTTCATGCACCGCCCGCTCGCCACCCTTGCCGTCGTGCTCCTTTTTGCCTGCAACAAGGAGGAAGCGACAGGGAGCGCCGCCCCGACTGCATCCTCGTCGCCGCCTGCGACGGGCGCGCCGAGCGCCCCAAGTGCGGCGGCCGTTGCGAGCACGTCGCCAGCGGCGAGCGCTTCCGCCTCGGACACGCCGCCGCCCAAGTGTCCCGCTGGGTTGACGGGAAATCCGATGCCTGCCTATTGCGTCAAGCTGCCGCCCGGCTACTCCGTCAAGCAATCGAGGATCAGCCCCACGCGCGGGTCAATCGAGTACGACACGGGCAGCAGCACCGACAACCTGATGATCTCGTACGACGAGAGCACCGTCGCGCAGCTATCGAAAGACGTCGAGTCGGAGATGAAGTTCGGCGGTGACAAGCTGGACAAGAAGGGGAACCTCCCCGGCGGCAAGTGGTTTCAGGGGACGCACGCCGAGTACGCGCGCATCGTCACTCTCTTCAAGGGCCCTGGGTCGCTTACGCTGAAGTGTTCGTTCGCCTATCAGCCGAAAAAGGCGCCGGCGAAAGGGGCCATCGACGCGTGCAAGTCGATCGTCATTCCTTAACCAGGAGGGACGAACCGACGGCATCGCCATCCCCACGCTCCGGCTTTGCTGGTCGACGAAGTGGCCTCGCCATGCCTTGTCGTGAGCATCGCGCTGCCCGCTGAAACGCGCTCGGTCCGCTTGCAATCGCGTCGGCTCCAATGGCCACGGGAATGCCGAAGTCGCTTCGCGGCTGCATGTCGCCCGGGAACCCCTTGCACATTCAGCGAGACCGAAAAATGAAATACGCCGCTCCAAGCACGCAGAGCGCAGCCCAGAGGTAGTCGAGCCGCGGCGGCTCTCGCATGTAGAGGATGGAGAACGGGACGAACACCGCCAGCGTGATCATTTCCTGCATGATCTTCAGCTGGCTGAGGGAGAACTGCCCGTAGCCGAGGCGGTTGGCCGGAACTTGAAGCGCGTACTCGAAGAACGCAATACCCCAGCTCGCGATCACGGCCAGGTACCACGGCGAGGACCGCATCGTGCGCAGATGTCCGTACCAGGCGTACGTCATGAAGAGGTTGGAAGCGACGAGGAGCGCGGCGGTCTTCATGCCGAGCGGCCTTAGCATCGGCCGGCGGGCGAGCCGAGCCCGCGCTGGGGACCGACGGCCTCAATGCCCATCGTCGCGCCGCCCGGCTTTCACTCGGGCGCGTCGCTTCTTCTCCTCGATGCGGCGCTCGACGCTGCCGCGCGTCGGCTTCGTTTTCCTCCGCGGCCGCGGCCGCTCGAGCGCCCGAAGGACGAGCGCGCAGACTTTGCTGCGGGCGTCGTCGAGATTCTGGCGCTGGTCGCGCGTTCGCTGGCTGGTCACGAGGAGCCAGCCGTCCGCGTCGAGCGCTCCGGCCGCGATCGCCCGCAATCGCGCACGCGCCGGTGCGTCGAGGCCCGCAATGCGCGAAAGATCGACGCGAAGCTCGACCTTGCTCGCAACCTTGTTCACGTTCTGCCCGCCCGGGCCGCCCGAGCGCACCGCGTGCATCTCCATGGCCTCGGCCGGGACGACGACGCCGGGGCGCACTCCCAGTGGCTCAGTCATTGCGCCGCCAGAGTAGCGTGGCAAACTCCCGCGAGCGATCGCAAGCCGAGCCCCGTAACCACTGGGGCCTCCGCTGCGTACCCCATGATGATGAACGGCAAACTCCCTCTTTCCGCACTCACGCTGCTGGTCGCATGTCACGCCCCGGCGTCGGCGGCCGCCGACACGAAGCCCTCTCCCACGAGCGCGCACGGGACCATCGGGGCCAACCCCGGCCACGCCGGCGCCGGCACGCCGCTCGTTCCTGCCGAGGGCGACCAGCTCGCCGCCTTCGCGGAGGGCTGCTTCTGGGGATCGGAAGACACGTTCCGGCACGTCGAAGGTGTCGTCGCGACCGCGGTCGGTTACTCCGGAGGGCGCACGACCAACCCCAGCTACGAAGACGTGTGCACCCACTTGACCGGGCATGCGGAGACCGTGCTCGTCGAGTTTGATCCCAAGCGGGTCACCTATCAGGACCTTTTGCGCACGTTCTGGGAGTCGCACGACCCGACGACGCCCAACCAGCAAGGCCCCGACATCGGCGATCAGTATCGAAGCGCGATCTTCACCTTTTCGGCCGAGCAGGCGGCCATGGCCCGCAAGTCGCTCGCGGACGCCCAAGCGCACTACAAGGCCAAGGTCACGACCGAGATTCAGCCCATGGGCCGCTTCTGGAAGGCCGAAGCTTATCACCAGCAGTTCGACGAACGGACGGGGCGCCATTCGTGCCCGATTCCAAAACGGGGAAACTCTACCTAGTAGTGCAGCCTCCGCTGCGGCCCTCCGGGGGTGGCCTGTGCTCCAATCCCTTCGGGGCTCCGCTCCGGCTGACGCGATCGAACGAGCTGCACACGGAGGGCAGCGCGGCCCATTCCGAGACGACCGGCGAGGGGACCGTGATGCGCAAACCGGTCCCCAGGGCAGCCGTCATGAAGGCCAGCATGATCCGGCAAGCGTGGCCTGGATGGCCGAACTACACCTGACCGCTCCCTGACTCGGTCGCGGTACTGAAGCCGGCGTCTTCAGTTGACGCCGGGGGCCTCGTGTCCCGAGCGCTGCACGTATTCCGCGTACCCTCCGCCGTACACATGCACCCCTTGCGGCGTGAGCTCGAGGACGCGGTTCGAGAGGGCCGCGAGAAACCGGCGGTCGTGCGACACGAAGAGCATCGTTCCATCGAAGTCGGCGAGAGCCTTGACCAGCATGTCCTTCGTGGCCAAGTCGAGATGGTTGGTCGGCTCGTCGAGCACCAGAAAATTCGGCGGGTCGTAGAGCATCGTCGCAAGCACGAGCCGCGCTTTCTCACCGCCCGACAGCACGCGGCAAGACTTGTCGCTGTCGTCGCCGGAAAAGCCGAACGCGCCCGCGAGCGTGCGCATCGATCCGATGCTGGCCAGGGGAAACGCGGCGCGGAGCGTCTCCAGCACAGTTCCCTCGGCCTCGAGCAGATCCATCGCGTGCTGGGCGAAATAGCCGACCTTCACCGCCGCGCCGAGCGTCACTTTCCCTCCGTCGGGCGCGATCTCGCCCGCCACGAGCTTCAGCAGCGTCGACTTGCCCGCGCCGTTCACGCCCATCACGCACCAGCGCTCGCGGCGGCGAACCAGCAGGTCCAGCCCTTCGTAGATCGGGCGTGCCCCGTACCTCTTGACGACGCTCTCCAGTTTCGCGACGTCGTCCCCGGAGCGCGGCGCCGGGCGGAACGTGAATTCGACGACTTTGCGGCGTTTGGGCGGCTCGACCTTGTCGATCTTGTCGAGCTTCTTGACGCGCGACTGGACCTGCGCCGCGTGGCTCGCGCGCGCTTTGAACTTGTCGATGAACGCCTGCTCTTTGGCGAGCATCGCCTGCTGGCGCGCGTACTGCGCTTCGTGGTGCGCCTCGGCGATTTCGCGCTGCTTCTCGAAGAAATCGTAGTTCCCCGAGTACGTGGTGATGTCACCACCGTCGATCTCCACGATCTTGGTCACCAGCCGGTTCAGAAGCTCCCGGTCGTGGGAGGTCATCATGAGCGCACCATCGAAGTCGCGCAGGAAGCGCTCGAGCCAAATGATCGACTCGATGTCGAGGTGGTTGGTCGGCTCGTCGAGGAGAAGGGCATCGGGGCGCATGAGCAGAATGCGGGCAAGCGCAACGCGCATTTTCCAGCCGCCAGACAGGGTGCTGACGTCGTGATCAATCACTTCGTCGCTGAATCCCAGGCCAGCCAGAATCTCCCTCGCGCGAGATTCGAGCGCGTACCCGCCGAGCTCGTCGAAACGCGCCTGGGCGTGTCCGAACCGGTCGAGGAGTTGCTCCATTTCGCCCTCGCGCGTGGGGTCGGCCATCGCGTGCTCGAGGGCGTGCAGCTCTTGCGCGGCCGAAGAGACTTCGCCCGCGCCGGCCATTGTCTCCGCGAGGACGGTTCGTCCGCTCATCTCGCCCACGTCTTGGCTGAAGTGGCCGATGGTCACGCCGCGATCGACCGTCACCTGGCCGCTGTCGGGCTGCTCCTCTCCGATGATCATCCGAAAAATGGTCGACTTGCCCGATCCGTTCATGCCGACGAGGCCGACCTTCTCCCCGCGGAAGAGGCCCATGGACGCGTCCAGAAAGAGGATCTGGCTGCCGTGCTGCTTGGAGACCGAGTCGAGGCGGACCACGAGGAGGGCGGGGAGGGTGACAGCTTCCGCGCGAGGTGCAAGCGGTAGGGGGGCGCCTTGCACCTCGCTCGTATCGGGGAACCGCAACCGCGGGCGCTCCAGGGAAGAGCGCCTCGCGGACGGGGCTATTCGGTCGCGCCGTCTCCCGCGTCCGCGGTGCCAGTGTCGCCGCCGCCCGCGTCGCTCGCATCCGCCACTCCACCGTCGGAGGCATCGCCGCCGCTACCCGCATCGCCGGCATCGCTGCCGCCGTCCTGTCCTGGCATGGCGCACGTCGTCTGCGGGGTCATGTTGTTGACCACCGACAGGCTGCGCAAGAAGTCGACGATTTGCTGCGCCGTGCCCGCGTCCATCGGCGTGCCGGGGCGTGGGCCGCCGTCATTGGGCAGCTGCAGCGCAGTGCCAAACTTGGACATCGGCGGGCAAAGGCTCCTCCCCTCGTTGTCCTTGCCCTGCAGGATGGCCTGCGCGATCTGGGTATCGGTCCAGCAGCCAAGACCGGTCGCGGGGTCGTTCGTCAGGTTGGGCGGAAAGATGAGGCCGGAATCGCCGAGGCCATCGTTGTTTCCCGAGAGGACGATGCCGACGCCTGCGTCGTCGACTTTCTGCGAAGCCTTCTGGTGGCATGCCTGGCACTTGTAAACGGTCCATACCTGGAACATGCCCGCGGCGACGGAGGCGTCGTCCAACCCGGAGGCGTCGAACGGCATGCACGCGACCGCGTCGCCTCCAGCGTCGCCGTCGCTCGCTGCACTGCTGTCCGTTGCGTCACTTCCGGCGTCGCTTCCTGTCTCGACGGTCGTCTTGTCGTTCGTCACGTCCGCGGTGGTTTGATCGGCCCCCGCATCGCTTCCCGATTCGGTGGTCGCGTCGGGCGACCCCACATCCGCGCCACTGTCTGCCGCCGGGGGTGTGGTCGTGTCGTCGCCGCAACCCGCGAACAAAAGGACCGAGCTCGAAGCGCCCGCCACGGCCAATGTCAACCAAGCGATCCGTCGATTCATCGTATGTCTCCCTCGGCTCAGGTAGAATTGTCTCCCCCGAGCGGCAGGTTGCTCTGCGCGTCCTCCGACGTCAACCCCCATTTCCGTACGCGCGTCGTTGCCGCCGCCGGGCGACCATGCCAAGGGGAGCGTCGAGCGGGGCAGAGAATGCGGCGCTTCGTCATCGTGGGACAGAAGGCCACCGCATCGGGTGACTTTCTGCTCGAAGACCTTCCGGGTACGAGCGGGCGGCTCGACGTGCTTTTGCGCTGCGTGCGCGCGGCGCTGCTCGTTTCGAACGGTCTACGGCGCGACGTCGTCGTCTATCTCGTCCTTCTCGGTGGCCCGCGAGCCCCGCGCGTGGTGCGCGCGGACGCCGCTGGCGTCAAGTTCGTTCGCCCCGACGAGCGGAGCCTCTCCGTGCTCGCAAAAAAGGTCCTCTCGAGCAGCGCAGACGCAAGCTGCTCGGGATTCGTCGAAGTCCGATCGGGCATCTCGGTGGCGAGCGGCGGCCTCGATGCAGCGATCGCCGATCTCGCGGGTGCGACGCCCTACGTCCTCGAGGAAGGCGCGCCGGACATTCGCGACGTCGCGGAGCTCGGCCGCCATCCTTCCGCATTCTTCATCGGCGACCATCTGGGCTTCGATCAAGCGACTCGCGCGCAGATCGCGGCGATCGGCGCCCGGCCCATCGGCGTCGGTCCGTTACCCATTCACGCCGACGACGTCATCGCCGTCGTTTCAAACGAGCTCGATCGGCGCCGCTAGGTCCTCCTGGGGCGCGCGATCACCACGGTGATCGGGTGGCGTGCTGCTTGCTCGACTGTATTTCCCATGCGACCTCAAGGTGAGAACTCCCGACCCTCCAAGAAAGCGCCCCAGAGGCAGGTGGACGATGCGCCGCGGACGCGCGAGGAGGCAATCGACGAAGCATCGGCGCAGTCTTTCCCCGCAAGTGATCCTCCGTCGTCGACGTCGGTCCACGCGGGCCCTCCACGGCGGAGGCAGACGGCTTTGACCGAGTGACTACCGATGGCGCTCCGCATGCCTTCGCGGACGCGCGAGCCGTCGCGGGCCGGCTCGATGGTGCTTCGGGCGGGTGGCGTTCAGTTGACGGCGAACAACCTCGTTGGCGTTCTGCAAAGGCAAAAAGGAAAAGAGGGCGCGGTGGCCGCTTGTGGAAGCTGGCATCTGACCCGAGGCAGCGACAGAGCCCTCATCTCCGTCGCGTCCCGTTCAAGCCTGACGTGCGCGACGATTCGAACGACTGCGCGCGCGGTGGCACGAAGCATGCGACTGCGTGAGGCATGAAGGTCTTCAAGCTCACGGACGAAGAAGTGACGGCGCGGCTGCACAAGTTGCCCGGCTGGGCACTTAGGGATGGCAAGCTGCACCGCGAGTACAAGTTCGATGGCTTCGCCGAGGCGTTCGGATTCATGTCTACTTGCGCGCTCGTCGCTCAGAAGCAAGACCATCACCCCGAATGGGTTAACATCTTCAATCGCGTCGTGGTCGATTTGACAACGCACGACGCGGGCGGCATCAGCGCGAGCGACTTCGCGCTGGCCACGGAGATGGAGAAGGCAGCCCATCCAGCCGCGGGACCGATGCGAGCATGAGCAGCGAGACCCTTCACGAGTCGCCCGAACTCCTCTCCGAGGAGACCAAGAACATGCACCGAGCGATTGCCTCGCTTCGCGAGGAGCTGGACGCGGTGGACTGGTACCAGCAGCGCGCGGATGTCTGCTCAGACGACGAGCTTCGCGCCGTGCTCGTCCACAACAAGAACGAAGAAATCGAGCATGCGATGATGGTCCTCGAGTGGATCCGGAGGCACAACGACGTCTTCGATACCAACGCGAAGGCCTACCTCTACTCGAGCGGCCCCATCACCTCAGTCGAAGCGCGGACGACCGATGGCCCCGGACGTGTGGGTCATGGGGGCAAGGCCCGCGTTGCCGGCTCGCCGTCCCTCGGCATCGGCAGCCTCAAAGCAGGCGCGTGATGGACCTTCTCAAGCGAAGTCGCGCCCCGATCCTGCCCGAAGCCTGGGAGCAGATCGACGACGAAGCCCGCCGTGTCCTCAAGCTCCATCTCGCGGCACGCAAGGTCGTCGACCTCTCCGGACCGCACGGTTGGACGCTAGGCGGCGTCAACACGGGGCGTCTCGAGTTCATCCAGCGAGGCCCTGGCAAGGAAGTTCAACACGCCGTGCGGCACGTCCAGCCCCTCATCGAGCTTCGTGCGCCCTTCGTGATGAAAGTGCTCGAGCTCGACTACGCCGCGCGCGGAGCGACCGACCTCGATCTCGACCCGGTCATCGCCGCCGCCGAGCGCGTCGCATACGCCGAGGACAGCGCCATTTTCGGCGGGTTCAAAGAGGCCCATATCCGGGGAATCATCGAGGCGAGTCCGCATACTCCGATCCAGGTCGCAGCGAACCTCGACTGGCCCCGCGCCGTCGTCCAGGCCAAAGAGACTCTCCGCGCCGCAGGCATGAACGGGCCGTACGCCCTCGTGCTCGGCCCCAAAGCCTACGACGAGCTCACGGCCGACAGCGAAGAGGGATATCCATTGCGCCAGCGCATCGAAGCAAATCTCGATGGCCCACTCGTGTGGGCGCCGGCGCTCGACGCCGGAGCGCTCCTCCTCACCACCCGCGGTGGCGACTACGAGCTGACCGTCGGGCAGGACCTATCGATTGGCTACGCCGTCCACGATCGCGACAACGTAGAGCTCTATTTGACAGAGTCGTTTACGTTCCGTGTGCTCGAAGACAAAGCGGCGATTGCGCTGCGACGCGGGTAGAGTGTGTCCTTCGGCTCGTATCTGGCGGATGATGTACAAAGGAAAATATGCAAATTCGCATAGGCTATAGCTTGACGTACTCGTGCCCTCGAGCCACGCCCATGATTCTGATGCTGAACATTCGTCCGTCGCGCTCATCCGATATCGTGATTCCCGATCTGGTGTGTACGCAACCAAGATGTTCGATGTCTGGATACCGCGATTTATTCGGCAATTGGTGCACTCGCATCCTCGCGCCGGCCGGCGTGATCCGCATCTTTTCCGACGCGCTGGTGAACGACACCGGCCTGCCCGACACCGTGGCGCCAGCAGCGCGGACGACGCCAGTCGAAGCGCTTCCCGAGGAGACGCTCCCATTTCTTCTCGGGAGTCGATACTGCGAAACGGATCTGCTTTCGCCCATCGCTTGGCAGCTCTTTGGCCACACGTTCCCGGGATGGGCGCGCGTTCAGGCCATTTGCGACTTCGTTCACAACCACATCCAGTTTGGTTACGGCTTCGCCCGGCCCACGAAAACCGCCTTGGAAGTGTTCCAGGAGAGAGCCGGCGTCTGCCGCGACTTTGCTCATCTCGCCATTGCCTTCTGCCGAAGCATGAACATTCCCGCGCGCTATTGCACGGGATACCTGGGAGACATTGGCGTAGCCGCGTGCGACGCCCCCATGGACTTTTCGGGGTGGTTCGAGGCTTTTCTGGACGGTCAGTGGTATACATTCGATGCTCGCCACAACACCCCGCGCATCGGCCGCGTGCTCATCGCACGGGGGCGCGACGCGTCGGACGTCGCCATCAGCACCGCCTTCGGAGCGAGCTTGCTCACAGCCTTCAAGGTGTGGACAGATGAAGTCCGTGTCACGGAGCGGTTTGAATCACGCCGCTCGCAGCTCGGGGAGAGTCTCTGAAGGAGCCGGCTCTGGCGTCCATCGAGGACCGCCACGCGATCGGACAACCGCGGAGCCAAAGCCCGCACGGTCAGCCTTGGACGGCGGCGACGAGCGAAGGCCAGGTCCCCTGACCGCAGCGTGGCGCGCCGCTGCGTCCGAGGCCCGCCTGGAACACGTTCATGTCGCTCATGAACGCGCGCCCGACAGTACAAATCGTCTCACATTGCAATTCTCATATGTCGCAATTCGCACGCCATCTCATCCGTGTGGATCGAACGGGTGTGCCACCCTCAGCGATGACTGGCCTTCTTCCCGCGCGCTTCCGCCTCCCTCAGCGAGGCTCCCTCCGCGCCCTCAAGAGCTTCTTTCGCCTTCTTTGCGAGCTCTTCGACGCGTTTAGGGTCTGACATCGCGTGTTCCACTCCATCATCGTAGCGACGGGCGGCCGAACGGCTGCCTTCGCCCTCGTTTTGAAGCTCGGGGTCCTTCGATGGTTTCGTCGGGTCCCGCGTGGGGCTGGGGGGTCGCTTCACTATGGTTTGGTTTGGCATCTTGAGCCTCCGTACTACCCGACAGCACGTGACGTGCCAGTGCACCCAATTCCGTGCAGAAAAGGACTGCGATACGAATTGCGCTAATGGTTCCAGTCGCGCCGCACGCAATATCCTCGTCTTTCGTGTCAGCCGTTTCGTTGCCCCGGACGGCCCGACGAGCGCCCTCCGCCGGGGGCATGTGGCGTCAGCCGGCAAAGCGTCGCCTCCGTTTCGGGCGAGAGTTTGCTTGTGGTCGGGTCGTCCGATTCGGGCTGCAAGTCGAGTGCGGAAAGGCGCGCCTCGTCGACCGCCTCGATCTTCAGGGTGGGGTCGCCGTCGTCGTCCGTATGGCTTGTCATTGTGAAATCCTCGGTGCCGCTCTTACCTTCATTGGGCCGCGGTCATTTGGTGGAGTCGCAAGCCATCCGAGCAACGCCCATGCCCGTTCGTCTCCCATGTCTCCAGGCAAGCCCGGAGTCCAGCGAGTTTGGTCGCCATTGCTGCGCAACCCATGCGTTTATGTCGCGAGCTCAAGCGTGACGGCATTTTGCAATATGCCTGAGTGCTTTGCCGAACGCATATGGCTTCGCATCAACGCTCCAAAGCCTGTTGCCGCGACTATTGTGCGCCCAAGAGGAAAGAGCGAAGTGCTCGACGAAGGCAAATCAAGCCGTCTGGATCGAGAGTCGACGTTCGCGCGACGTTCGCGCGAAGAAAGAAAAGGTGGACGACCTGCCATCGTCCTCCGAGATCCTCCGAGAACGGTGGACACGCATCCGAAACAAGTGAACCCGTCCGCGGTTCAGGGAGCTCGAAACCGGGGTGGCCCGGCCCTTGTATAGACAATCCGCATGCTCACTTCGTGGAAGAGTCCTCCAGACGCACTACGACGCACCGCACTCATCGTGGAGGACGACCCGCGGCTGCAGCGAGCCATGAGCAAGGAGCTCGCGCGGATGGACTTTCGCGTTCTCTCGGCAAGCCACTACGACGGCGCCGTCCGGCACCTGGCGGCGCTCGAGTTTCACGTCGTCTGCATCGACGTCGGACTGCCCAACAAATCGGGCTACGAGCTCTGCGAGCACATACGCGGATCTTTGGGGCTCGCGGGGCTGCCGATCCTCATGACCAGCGAACACGGAAGTTGCGAAGACATGGCGTATGCGGAGGAGGCCGGTGGGGATGCATTCCTGCGCAAGCCGTTCTCGATGCGGCGCTTCAACCAGTGCGTCGAATCGCTGTCGAACGAGACTCGCCGGAGCGTGTCGCCGGCGCATGTACTCCAAGCGTCTGGTTGGAAGCCAGCGTCGGCTCGGGTGACGAGCCGCATACCCGCTCGCGCTTTCCCTCTTGCCGCTTGGCGCGCAGGGTGACCACGGGGCGGGACGAGGCAGGGGGAATAGCCGGGGGAACCCCTGGTAGAGATAGACTCGATGCCACGGCGAAAAGGTTTTTTGGACGAGTCAGGCGCGGGCGCCCTGGAAACATCCCTCGACGCTCTTTACGAGCGTCGAGGGCTTCCGCAATTTGAGCTTTCCGCGCTTCTGGCGGCAGCGTACGGGGGCGGGCTGGGCTTCGGTTCGCCGCGTCTGTTCGCGAACTTCGTTGGCTCGGTCGATGGCGTGGTCGCCCTTCCCGCAGCCGGCGAGTCCGGGCAGATCGTCAGTCGAGGCAGTGAAGCCGATCGATTCGTCATGGGGCTGCTGCGTGCTTGTGCCGACGCGGTCATCGTCGGGGCGGGCACGTTTCGCAAGGCACCGGGGCACCTGTGGCATGCAGAGGCCATCTACCCGGCGGCAGCGAAGCTCTTTGCCGAGACCAGAAGCCGTCTCGGCCTGCGTCCTCGACCGCCGCTGGTTCTCGTCACGGGGTCGGGAGCGCTGGACACGACCCAGCCGGCAGTCCGCGATGCGATCATCGTCACCACCCCCGCCGGCAAAGCGCGGCTCGCGCGGGTTCCATCGACCACCCGAGTTCTCGTGCTCGGGTCGAGCACGATCCCGCTGGGGGGCCTGCTCGCTCGGCTGCACGCAGAGGGCTTGCGCGTCCTGCTCACAGAGGGGGGCCCGTCGCTCGTGGCGGGGCTTGTGGCCGAGAAGCTACTCGACGAGCTATTCGTGACTGTATCGCCATCGCTCTTCGGTCGTTTCGCGGACGATCGACGGAAATCGTTGGCCGAAGGAGTCGACCTGTCCGGCACCCCGCTCGAGCTTCTGACTGTCCGGCGCGACGGGTCCCACTTGTTCCTCCGCTATGCCCTGGGCGAGCGGCCGCGTTAGCGGAAGGAGGGAATGCGCGGACCCACAAGACACAGAATACCGCTCGTGCGGCATGTCTCGTGCTTGTGGCCGTATTCAAGAAAAACAAGAAGGAGGCAATTGTGAACTGTTCTCAGGACTTTTCTGCACGATTCGTTTTCGTGATTCCCGTCGTAGCTATGTTCTCCGGCGCTTGTGGGAGTGGCAGTTCGCCGGCAGGCCCGGGCGACGCCGGCAGTTCCAGCAGCGGCGGCGGCTCCACCAGCGGCGGTAGTTCCAGCAGCAGCGGCAGTTCCAGCAGCAGCAGCGGCGGCTCCAGCAGCGGTTCCATAGACGGAGGGAGCACGTCCTCCACGCTGGCTGTGAATCTCGGAACCGCCGGTAGTTACGCGATCCTCGCGAAGAGCGGAATCGCTAATGTTCCGACCTCCGCCGTCACGGGAAACCTTGGGGTGAGCCCCGCTGCTGCCACGTATATCACTGGATTCTCGTTGACCGCGGACTCCACGAATGTGTTTTCGACCTCGTCGCAGGTCACCGGCAAAGTCTACGCGGCCGACTACGCAGCGCCCACCACATCGAACCTCCCGACTGCCATTGGCGACATGCAGCTGGCATTTACCGACGCGGCAGGGCGCGCACCCAAGGTCACTGAGCTTGGCGCAGGGAACATTGGCGGGATGACGCTCACGCCGGGCGTGTACCAATGGAGCACGGGTCTCCTCATTCCGACGAGCGTCACTCTCGCCGGGAGTGCCACCGACGTCTGGATCTTCCAGATCGCCCAGAACCTCACCGTGAGCAGCGCTACGAACGTCGTCCTGAGCGGTGGCGCAGTGCCCAAGAACGTCTTCTGGCAGGTCGCCGGTCTCGCGGATCTCGGCACGACCGCGCACTTCGAGGGAGTCATTCTGAGTCAAACGTCGATCACGCTGGCTGCGGGGACGTCGATCAACGGCAGACTGCTGGCTCAGACCGCGGTCACCATCAGCGGCAGCACCGTGGTCCAACCCGCCCCGTAGTTGCCCGGCACACGATGCAGGGGACAGGAACGCCGTCAAAATTCTGTTCTTCGACGGAACCGGACTCTGTGTTCTAGAAAGGGTCGCCATTTCCGCCTCGTTTCCCGTGTTCGTCGCGCCCGCCGCCTTCCACCGGTCGATCGTCCGCGCCAACTTGTGCCATGCGATGATCGGCGGGTCAGTGTGACGGAGCGTTCGTGCTTTTCCAACGCATCGATTTGCTGCGGCATGGTCGTTGCTCCCTTCTCGCGGCGCACGTGCTTCGCGCTGGCCCGGGGGAGGTTCGAAATGACAAAACGTTTGGGGTTCGGCGTGCGCGGCTTGGCGATTCCGGGGATGGCCGCAGGCGCACTTACGGTTTTTGGAGTCGGATGCATCGGGAGCCCGGTTCAGGACCCCCGCGAGCCCGCCCTTACTGAGGGCGACGCGGCTGTGGCCGTCGCCGCTTCGAGCGGCACCGACGCGGCCGCCTGCACTTCGAACGCCTTTCCCGCGGGCGCTACCCAGTCGTCTCCGGGGTCTCTCCCGAACGCGACGTGCTCCACAACCGGGCGCGTCATCTGCACGCTCCCGACGGGCGTCGCGATTCCCCTCCCGCCCACGGCGGATTCCGGCCCCTTCATCCCTCCAGGGCTTCAGATGATCCCGGGCTTGTCGGCCACGCCCGTTGTCGCGCAGGCAGGCATTGGAGCCCCACCAGCGCCGACTGGCGGTGCCGTGGCTCCCGGCGACTATCAGCTCGTCGCGGTCACGGTGTACGGCCAGCTCCCTCCGGACGTCGCGGGGTTGCCGCGTGCGGGAGACAGCTTCGGCGCGGAGGTCCATGTGTCGTGCGACACGTACAACATCGTTTATGGCGTCGCATCGTCGGATGGCGGGCTTGGGACGTTCGGTGGAAACGGGTGCGGCCGGCTCGTTCCATTCGGGATCCCGCTCGTTGCGGTTGCCGGCCTGGCCGACGCCGGTGATACGTGGGGCGACTGGATGCCGTATTCGACGACGCGGGGAACGCTCACGCTCATTCAGCTGAGCCCGTACGAGGATTATGGCCGGGGCCTCGTCGAGGGATCGTACACGGTCGTCGAAGAGTTCGCGTCGGTCGGCGGGGACTCTGCGAGCTTGGCCACCACCACGCCCACCTGCACGCCCGCGACGCCACCGGCCCGCGCTGCGCGGGACCCCCGCTGCCCCGCAGCCATCCCGATGGCCTCCGAAGCATGCACTCCGGATCCCGCGCCGGTCGAATGCGAATACGGCGGGGATTCGCTCGGTAAGTGCACAACGCTCGCGGTCTGTGCGCTGCAGCCGGATGGGACGTTCCACTTCGTCGTCGTGCCCCCGACGAGCGACACGTGCGGGTCGAACCCGGCCGAGTGTCCGTCGACGTTCGCAGTCGCGAGTGCGCAGGTGGCCACCGACGCGGGCCCCTGTGCCGGTCAACCCCGGCTCCTATGCGACTACGCCGAGGGCCAATGCGGATGCGGCAACGTCTCATCGGCCGCGGGCTGGGCATGCGCCCCTCGCCAGGGGACCACGGATTGCCCCGCCTTCCGCCCGCTCTCGGGCGACGCCTGCCCGACCGAAGGCGTGCAATGCTTTTATGGGATCCCGTGCCTGCCAGGCGCCTACGAGGGGACGCCGCTGATCTGCTCCGGCGGGTACTGGGAAGAGTTCGACGCGCAGTACAGTTGCGCAGTGACAATTCCGTAAGCGCTGAGGTCCTGCATTCGTCGGCTCCAAGGCGGTCGCGCCCGCCCCAGCCGTCGCTTCAACCTCCGCCGCCCGCGTCGCACCTTCGGCCGCGGCAGGCACCTCGCCCGCCACCAGCGTTGTTGGCGGCCCCGGCGTCGCACGCTCGGCCGACGCAGACGGTTCCGCCGCCGCCCCCGCTGCTGCTACTGCTGCCGGCGGTGGCCGCTGTGGGGCAGACCCCCGCCCATCCATAACAACTCGTCGGGCTGGTGTTGAGGGCGCAGCACCACGTGCTGTTGCCCGCGGTCGGGGCTCCGCACGCGGCCTGACACTCCGAATCCGTCGTGCACGGGCCGCAGACCCCGCCGGCGCTCATAGTCGCGCCGCCTCCGGTGGTCCACGACGAGTCGACGCCTCCCCCACATGCCACCAGAAGACAGAAGACCGATGCGAACCCGACGAGGAGCCTCCGCGTCGCTAAGCTCATTGTGCTCGAAGCTTGGCCCCCGCAGCACCAAAGGTCTTCCTCAATCCGTCGCGAAGCGTGATTGAGACGCGCTGCCAGAGTGCAGCATTGCGCCGACACTGAAAGACCGGAGCAGCCCGCCACTCGCCGTACCGTTCCCAAAAAGGACGACGGTTTGGAGGCCGAAGCATCCAAGTGCGTTGGCCCCGGAGGAACGCCCGATGAGCGACGACAAGAAGCCGGTATGCGCGGTCGTAGGGATAGGGCCCGGCAACGGCGCGGCGTTCGCGCGCCGATTCGCGGCCGAGGGGTACGCGGTGGCTCTGCTGTCGCGCCGGATGGAGCTCGCGCAGGATCTCGCCTCGAAGCTGCCGGGAGCACGCGCCTTCGCGTGCGACGCGACCGACGGCGTTTCCGTCGATCGCGCCTTTGCGGCGATCCGCGCGGAGCTCGGGGAGGTCGATGTCCTCATCTACAACGCCGGGTCGGGCGTTTGGGGAACGGTCGAAGAAGTGAGCGAGGCGGACTTCGAGGCATCGTGGCGCACCAACACGCTGGGCGGGTTCTTGACCTCCAGGCAGGTGATCCCCGCGATGAAGAAGGCAAAGCGCGGGAGCATCGTGTTCGTTGGGGCGACGGCCTCGCGCCGCGGCAACGTGAAGACCGCCGCGTTTGCTCCGGCAAAGGCCGCCCAGCGCAGCCTGGCAGAGTCGATGGCTCGACATCTGTGGCCGTTGGGCATTCACGTCTGTGTGATCGTCGTCGACGGCGTGGTCGACATCCCGGGAACGCGACAGCGCATGCCGGACAAGCCAGATACCTTCTTCGTCGATCCCGCCGACGTCGCCGACGCCGCCTTTCGCCTCACCCAACAGCGACCCTCGGCGTGGTCCTTCGAGGTCGAGGCCCGGCCGTTCGGCGAGCCGTGGTGACCGCGAGCACGTTGGCCCTCCGGACTGGGTGTGAAGAGAGCGATCTGCTCTAATCGCGCGCCGTGGTAGGGCCCGAACGGTCGTCTCAATCGGACCGCGGATTCGCGGTGCTGGTGCTGCTCGCGTATCTGCCCGTGGCGATCTTCGCCATTTCACACCACGAGATGTGGCGCGACGAGCTTCATTGCTGGCTCGTCGCGCGCGACAGCGTCACACCGTGGGACGTCGTTCGCAACCGCGCGTACGACGGTCATCCGCCGCTTTGGTACTTGCTCCTCTGGGTGCTCGAGAAAGCGACGCACGATCCGCGGAGCATGCAGGTCGCTCACGTGGGCATTGCTGCGTCTGCCGTATGGGTGTTCGCGAGCCGCGCACCGTTCGGGCGCTTGCCGCGGGCGCTCTTCGCGTTCGGGTACTTTCTCGCTTACGAGTACGTAGCCATCAGCCGGTGTTACGGGCTCGCGCTCCTCTTCGCCCTGCTCCTTTGCGCGCACCATCGGCGGCGCTTCGAGAGGCCGACCGTCACGGCCCTCCTTCTCGCGGCGCTCGCGCTGACCACGACGGTTGCGACGATGGTTGCAGCGGGCTACGCCGCCGCCCTCACCGTCGAATGGGCGGCGAGCGTCCGCCGCCGTCACCCCGCTGCGCGCCGCGCGTGGATCCCCATCAGCTCGGCGGCCGCGGCGTGTCTGGTCGCACTGGCGTGCGCATGGCCGCCGGCCGATTCGACCGTCGCCCATCTTCGCTTGCCCTCGGCCGTCGCGAGCTTCGCGCCTACGCCCCTCATCTCGGGCATCCTGCCGATCCCTCGAGCGGATTTCTTCTTCTGGAACTCGAACGCGCTCCTATCGTTCGAGCCGTTCGGCCGCGTGGCTCCCGTCGTCTCGCTCGGGCTTGCGGCGTGGCTTCTTTTCGTGCTGTCCTGCGATCGCTTCGCGGCGGTTCTCTTCGCCGTCGGCGGCTTCCTTCTCGTCGTGCTGTTCAACGGCGTATACGGCGGCGACGTTCGGCATCACGGGTTCTTCTTCGTCTTGTTCCTGATGGGCGCTTGGATGGCCAGATTGGCAACGCCGAGCGAGACGGCGCGAACCAAGGTTCGTCGCGTGGCGGTTGGGCCGACGGTCACGGCGCTGCTGCTCGTACACATTCCCGCGGCGGGGATCGCGCTCGCCTATGACTACAAATACGTCTTCTCTTCCGGGCGGCGCGCCGCGGACTTTCTCCGCGCAAAGGGTCTGGCGAACGCCCTATTCGTCGCCGAAGTGGATTTCCCAACGACCGCCGTCCTCGGGCAACTCGGGTCGCGCGCGGTGGCGTACAGCCCGCGCACGGGACGGACCTTTTCGTTCGTGAAGTGGACGCGGGACCGCCACTGGGATCCGACCGACGAAGAGAGCGTGCGCTACGCGGCATCGCTGAGCGCCTCGCGCGGCGAGGACGCGGTGCTGATCATGAACCGACCGTTGATCCCGAAGCTCGTCGAAGGCGTGGCCGTGACTCTGCTCGCCGAGCTTTACGATTCGATGATCGAGGAAGAGAACTTCTATATCTACCGACTGCCTTACGTTCCGCAGAGTGCCGTGCTGCCCGTCCCGACGACTTCCCCGGAAGTTTGGTCGTACGACTCGATGAACATCCGGTGATACGGTCGGCAGCCGCGCAATCGTGACCGATACTTGACTGCGCAATCAACCGGACCTACCTTCTCCGCATGTCAGCACTACAAGAGTTTCTCGGGATCCGCCGCGTCATGGCCCTGTGGGAGAGTCGCGTGGACACAGAGCTGGGAGGAACCCACGGGCTCGGTCTCTCGGATTTCGCTGCGCTGCACTACCTGGCCGAAGCGCCGAGCGGCCGCCTGCGCCGTGTCGATCTCGCGCGGCGCCTTGCGCTCACACCGTCGGGGGTCACGCGCCTGCTCGGTCCGCTGGAGCGCCGCGGGATCGTCACGCGCGAAGCCGACGGCAACGATGCGCGCGCGACTTATGCGGTCCTCACTCGGAGCGGCAAGGCGCTCATGAGAGACGCGACCGTGACCGTCACCGCGATCGCCGAGACGATTCTCGGTAGCGTCGGCGAACGCGGTCGCGCTGCCTTCGCCCAGCTGGGCACGCCGTAGCCGCTGCACGGCCCGAATCGTCGGTCGGGCTCTATTTTCGTTGTTCGTACGTTTCGTCCCCGCGCCGCTCTCGCGGGACGAAGCACGAGATGTCGATGGTCTCGTACGCGGGCAAGCCGTCCACACCAATCGACAGCTGGGCCAGGTCGGATTGTCCGGGCTCTCGTCTGCACATCGCAACGGTCCCCACGACTGCGCCGCCCTCGTGCGTGCATTTGACCTTCACGAGATCGTATTGATCCATGGTCGTTCTTTTGTAGGCACACTCCCAAGGAGGGCGAACGGCAATCGCGCCGTCTAGTGGGTTGACCGACGGTTGCGCGCTCTCGCTACCTGGAAGGTAGAGCACGTGCAAAGCCCACTGCGCCTCGGGCGGCGACGCCGAGCCCCCTGCGGTCGCGAACCCGCCCGCAGGGGCACTCTCGGACAGCGAGCACAAGCACGCGCAGAAGAGGAAACTTATGAAGGATCGTCGCATCGGAGCCCCCTGTCAGCTTTTCTTTCGGAGCATAATACTCCGCCGGAACCGGAATCGCACGTGACGAGTTCGTGTTCGCTCGTCTCCAGTGTGTCCGACCGAATCGTCGAGAATACGAAGCCATCCAGACATCGAGACGAAACATGGATCGGCAAGGCACGGGCGCGACGTCATCGAGCGGCCCCGCACCAAAGTGTCCTGAACGTCGACGGCGCGGGGACCCGCGCAGCGCCTCGTTCAAGGTCACCTCGGTGCGACGCCGAACGTGCCCCGTCCCACCTCGGCAATCAGCCGATTGCCCATCGCGTCGCTCGTGGCCAGCGGCTCCATGGGCAGCAGGGCCACGGACGTCACAACCGAGTCGAGGGTGGCGTCCTCGGCGAACATCGCCGCGATTGCGCCATGGGGTATTGCAATCGAAGTGGCGGGGGCAAATACGCAACGAACGATTCCAACGCTCGGGTACGGCCAGCCGACACTGGCCGTGGACGCTTGTCGCGCGACGAGGTCGACCGCGATGCGTCCCGGCGTGCACGAGTCGGCGCACGAGACGTGAAAGACCGCGTCGGCGCTCGCGCTGTAGTGAACGGCGGTCAGGTCCTCGGCGGTCGTTGCCGTCCCGATGGGCGAGCCGCTGATCGCGCGGGCACCGAAGTCGGCGGCGCCGTTCAGCGCGAACGTGATCGGCCCCGGGCCGAGGGGACTCGCCGTCGCCGAGAAAAACCCGTCCGACGCGATCGTTCCCGTGGGGTAGGCACATCGGTAATAGCCCGCGGTCCGCGTGCACACGATGGGCTGGGCCGCCTGCCCGCCGGCCAGCAGGGCGCCTCCCGTGAATCCACTCATCCTCAGCCAACCGGCGTCGGCGTCGGCGGGCGCGGGCCTGGCGGTCGCATCGTAATGGTCGGCCGTGCAGCCGATGTCGGCCTGCCGGTCATCGTAATCGTCGGGCGTTGCCGCATGAAATACGGCGGCTGCCGCGAGCACTTTGATCGCGGAGGGGCCGGTCGCCGAAGGGGCGGTGCCGGACAATTCGAAGAGCCGCATGGCGCCGAGCACCACTCCGCCTCCGTCGCATGTCACCCGCGAGTCGCACGACGCGTCGTCGCCGGCCAGTTGGGTCTGAGCCTCCGCGTCCGCGGCATCGGCGGCATCGGCGGCATCCACCGGAGCGACGGAGCCGCCGGGACCCGGGGTCGAGCAAGCTGCGGCGACGACGAAGAGCACCGTCGGAAAACGCGCCAGCATCACCGCGCTTGCGTTCAAGCAAGAAGAAAGCCGCCCGCCGCGCGGCGGCAAGGCCTGCGTTTTCGCCTCCCCTCCTCTTCGAGAAGTCTTGCCGGCGCGCAAGAGTTTCCGGGTGAGCGCAAATGGGGCGCGAGGGGACCGCGGGTGTACAATCGCCGCGTGCGGTGCGCGGTAGGATGGCCGCTTCTGATCGTGATGCTCGCGCTCGGTCTTGCTGCGTGCACTAGCGACCTCCCCTGCGGGTGCCTCTGCGCTCCGCGGCCCGACGGCGCCCTCCTGTCCCCGTGCTCGACGATCGGTCCGCCCGACGACTTCGACGGCGGTCTGCCAGACGCCCCCTTCGCGGGGGAGTAGCCTGGGAGTCGCCGACCCCCCCCGGCGTCACTCCTCGGTCGTGCTCGCACCACCCGGTGGTGGCGGGTTCGCCTCGCGCTCGAGGTACCGGAAGATCGTCCGTGGATCGACGCCCAGGTCGCGCGCCGTCTTCGTTCGATTGCCGTTGTTGCGTTCGAGGACCTCGAGCACGTACTTGCGCTGAAACTCTTCTTTGGCCTTCTCGAGCGGCAAGATCGCGCTCTCGGCCTCCTCGCCCAGATCGAGATCCTCCGGCGACAAGAGCGACTTTTCGCAGAGCACGAGCGCCTTCTTCAGGCGGTTCTCCAGCTGGCGGATGTTGCCGGGCCACGGGCTTCTCTTGATCGCGGCGAGCGCCTGCGGCGTGAACCCGTGCACTTGCTTTGCGAGCTCCACAGCATGTTTGGAGAGCAGCGCCTTCGCGAGAATGATCACGTCGTCGCCGCGCTCGCGGAGCGGCGGTAAGTAGATGTTGACCACGTTCAGTCGATAGTAGAGGTCCTCGCGGAAGCGCCCGTTGCGAATTTCGTCTTCGAGCACGCGGTTGGTCGCGGCCACGACGCGGATGTCTACCTTCTCCGGTTTGCTGTCGCCCACCCGGAACACGATCCGCTCCTGCAGCGCGCGGAGAAGCTTGACCTGCAGGTTGAGCGGGAGCTCGCCAATCTCGTCGAGAAAGAGTGTTCCCCCGCCGGCCGCTTGGAACTTGCCCGCGCGAGACGCCACGGCGCCGGTGAACGCCCCTTTGACGTGCCCGAACAGCTCGCTCTCGATGAGGTTCTCGGGAATCGCCCCGCAATTGATGACCACGAACGGTCCGTTGGCGCGGTTGCTGCGGCGATGAATCTCGCGCGCGATGAGCTCCTTGCCCGTGCCGGTTTCACCCGTGATGAGGACGGAGATGTCGGTCGTCGCCACTTTTTGCAGCTTTCGAAACACCTCCATCATCGACGGGCACGCCCCGATGATCTCGCCGAAGCGTTTGTCTTTCAGCTCGGCCACCAGCTTCTCCTTGTCGGCGCGAAGGGCGTGCAGGAGCATGGCGTTCTCGAGGATGAGGCTCGCCTGCGAGGCGAATATGGAGAGCACGTCGAGCTGGTTCTTGTCGAAGAGACCCTTCACGCGGTCATTGCCGACGTAGAGGACCCCCTGCACGTGTCCCTGCGAGACGAGCGGAGCGCACATGACGCTCGAGAGCCGGAGCGCGAGCACGCTCTCGCTCGTCTTGAACTGCGAGTCGGTGAGCGCGTCGCTGACGATGACCGGCCGTCCGGTCTCGATCACTTTGCGGACGATGCTGTCACTGATGGTTCCGCTCGCGTCGGCGATCGCTTCCCGGTGCACGTTGCGCGCGGCGCGGATCGTCCCGCCCTTGCCCGGCGGCTCGCGCTTGTCGGCAGTCGCCGCGCCGCCGGGCTCTTTCGAGAAGGCGTCGTCGTTGAGCAGGATCAAGCCCCTCTCGGCGCCGGTCGCTTCGATGACCGCATCGAGCATCGCCTCGAGGAGGCGATCGATGTCTTTCATCGTCATCAGCTTCTCGCTGAACTCGTAGAGCTTGCGCAGCCCCGAAAGCTGCTGCTGCGTGACCTGGAGCTGCGTCTCGCTGATGGCCGCGGACCCTGCACCGAAGCCCGGGATGCCCGCTTGAGCGGCCGGCGCCTCTCGGTCGGGGAAGCGAGCGATCTTCTGGGGCTCGTCGAAGACGCTGAATGAAAGCTCGACGTTGCCGAGCGTGATCCGATCGCCGTGCACGAGGCGTGTGCGGCGCTTCTTCTTTCCGTTGACGAGAATCTCCGCTTGTTTGTCAACCTCTTCGAGGTTGAAGTCCCTGCCGTCGAACAGCACCTGCACGTGCGTTTCCGCCAGGTGTTCGTCAGGTATCGCGACGTCGTTGCCGAGCGCGCGGCCGACGGTCGTCACCGGCCTGTAAAGCACGAACGTGCGCGGCGGGCCTTGCGGAGGGAACCACTTGAGGAGGGGCATCGGGCAGGGTCGGGCAGGCTGCTAAAAGACACTACAACAAAACGTCGCGTGATTGACGGCTCAGGTCGAGCTGAGGCATAAGGGGACGCGTCCTCGACGTCGCTCGGGACCCTCGGAGGAGAAAAACGATCATGAAGAACATCGCAATTGTCGCGCTTCTCGCGGCTATGGCGTCAGTGGGGGCCATCGTCGCGGCGTGCGGCGGCGGAGACACCCCGCCTGCGGCCTCGCCCTCATCGGCAACGTCCGCGCCGGCCGATTCGTCGTCCGCCGCGCCAGCCGGGAGCAGCAGCGCAGCGCCGAAATGACCGCTGGCGGTCGGCGTACGCACTGAAGTGAGTGTTCGCCGCTCGGCGAACGACTGTTCGAGCTTCAACGATCGCGGGGCCCCGCAACCGAGGCCCCGCGGTTCTTTTTTGTGGGGGCCGGTTCTCTTTCTTCTTCCGTAGCCCCGCTTCGCCCCTCCGGTGGGTCCATGCCGAAGCCCCCCGTCAGTCACCGCTGCACGAAATTAGAACTGCCCGTAGGCCGTGAGCTGCGCGCCGCCGGTCGGGGTGGGTCCGACGGCGATCTGAAACGGCGGCAACCACGACGCCGTGCCCGGGCTGTCGGTCATGTTCGCCGTCAGCGCCGCGGCGAGGCCGATGCCCGCCAGGCCGCCGACCGCATTGGCGATGAGCCCGTGGCGCGGATCGGCGCTGCTTCCGATGTAAAAGAGATAGACGGGCGTCGTGGCCAGGGTCCCGAGCACTTCGCCGAGCCACATGTACTTGGTGCTCTCCCACGACGGCACGTAGACCGTCGATAGGGCGCCGGTCGCCAAGACGCCGGCGTTGTATCCGACGAATCCCCAGACCGCGGCGCCGTCCTTCCAGTCTCCGCCGACGACGCCGGCGCCGAAGAGAACGCCCGCGATCGCCCCCCACCCGGCGCCGCTCGCGATGAAGCCGAGTGTGCGGGGATCAGGCTGGAACCACTCTCCGAACGCGTAGCCGCCGATGCCGCCCGCGGTCGCGCCGAGAAACGTGATCGTCGACCACGTGGGGAAGCCCCAGGAGCTCGAACCGCCGTTGCCGGTCAACTGCCACTGCAGGCCCGAAATGGCCATCCCCTCGAGGCCTCCCAGAATCGCGCCGGTGCCCATCGACGACGGAACGCCGCGGTCGAACGGGGAGCCCTGGTCCCAGAGGTAGAGGCCGATCGGGACGGCGGCGCCCAGGGCCACCGGTGGGATGAACGCAATGCCGGGATCATCGATCTTGCCGATGGCGTCGATCCACGCGCCGCTGCCGACGCCGTACGCGATGCCCACGCCGTAGAGGAAGGCCATCTCCCCCGGGCTGCGATAGCGGTTCGTCGCAGCCACCGGGGCTTGCGGCGGCATGTAGGGCGGATTGGACGGCGGGTAGGTTTGCAGTGCAGGAGCTTGAGCCGGCGGAGGCGGCTGGTACGTCTGCGGCTGCGGCGGATAGGGCTGCTGCGGCGGATAGGGCTGCTGCGGCTGTGGCGGATAGGGCTGCTGCGGCTGTGGCGGATAGGGCTGCTGCGGCTGCGGCGGATAGGGCTGCTGCGGCGCGGGTGGATAGGGCTGCTGCGGCTGCGGCGGATAGGGCTGCTGCGGCGGCAGCGGTGGATACGGCTGCTGCTGCGGCGGCGCGGCATACGGCGGCTGCTGCTCCGGCGCGACGGGGGGGGCAGGCGGCTGCTGCGGGGGCGGGGGATAGGGCGATTGCGCGGGCGGAATCTGCGCCCACGCGTTCGAGGAGGCGACCACGAGCGATAGCGACGCGACGGAAACGATCCACGCTCCCATGCGTTCGAGCGTAACACCGCTCACGAGCGTGCCGTGCGCGCGACCGTGCGCGGATCGAACTCGTAGCCCAGCTCGCGCGCCATCAAGTCGCTCACCGCCTGCGCCACGGGCTTGTCTTCGTACAGCACGGCATAGACCTCCGAGGTGATGGGCATCTCCACGCCGAGCTTCTTCGAGAGCTGGTGAGCGCTCTTCGCCGTCTTGATTCCCTCGGCGACGTGTCCCAGCCCCACGAGGACGCTGTCGAGCGCGCGCCCGCGCCCCATTTCGTAGCCCACCGTTCGGTTCCGGGACAGCTCTCCGTTGCACGTGAGCACGAGGTCGCCGACGCCGGCGAGCCCGGCCAGAGTCAGCGCCGATCCACCGCGGGCCATCGCCAGCTTCGCGATCTCGGCGAGGCCGCGCGTGACGAGCGCTGCGCGCGTGTTGTGCCCGAATCCCAGGCCGTCGACCGCCCCCGCGGCGATGGCAATGACGTTCTTGATCGCACCTCCGCACTCGACACCCGCTACGTCGTCGCTCGCGTACGTGCGCAAGTACGGCGTGTGGAAGCGCTTCATCACGCGCGTCCCCACGGCCGCGTCCCGCGCGGCGATGACCACGGCCGTGGGCAAGTGCAGTGCGAGCTCTTTCGCGAAGCTGGGGCCCGAAAGAAACGCAAGCTGATCGTGCGCGTGCGCGGGTAACTCCTCCGCGAGGACTTCGTCCATGAACATCAGCGAGTCACCTTCCATCCCTTTCGTCGCGCTGACGATCGGCACTCCATGACGGATGTGGGGCGCCGCCTGGCGTGCGACTTCGCGCATCGCATGGCTGGGGACGACGAAGACGACCATCGCGGCCCCCTCGAGCGCGGCGGCGAGATCGTGGGTGCACGAAAGACTGCTCGGCAACGCGATCCCCGGAAGGTAACGCGCGTTCTCGCGGGCGGCAGCGATCGCTTCGCTCAGCTCGCGTCGCTTCGTCCAGAGCGTGACAGGCTCACCCCGCTCGGCCAGCACGCCGGCAAGTGCGGTGCCCCAAGCACCGGCGCCGAGGACGGTGGTCATGGGAAGGTGAGGACCATGGGAAACGCTCATTGGCGAAACTTCGGAGACCGAGGCTTTGCCTCGCACGTCGCCGCGCGCCCGTCAAAAAGGTGGAAGCCTCGCAAGGGGGATGCAGGGGGCGCCGGCCCGCGCTCCGCATGACGAGATGCACGTCAAGCCGTCGAGCCCGACGCGATTGGACGAACCACACCTGACGGCTCCCTGACGGTCGCGGTACTGAACCCGGCGGCTCACGCCGCCGGGTTGTAACCGCAGCACGATAAGTCAGTCCACGCGGGGAGGGGCGGAGCGGAGGCTGCGCAAGACGACTACGGCTGGGGGGTCGGGGGGAGGGTCGGGGGGAGGGTCGGGGGGAGGGTCGGGGGGAGCGGCCGCGCTCCCCCCGTGTGCAGTTCGTTGTGTCGCGTGAGCGTTCAATCGCGTCAGCCGGAGCGGAGCCCCGAAGTGCGTCCAACAAAGGCCACGCCGGAGGGGCGGAGCGGAGGCTGCACGTTGAGACCCTGCACGTTAAGATATGCTCCGCGCCCATGCGTTCGGCGCGCACCCGCTCGGTCGTACTGCTGGCGGCCGCCGTCGGCTTCGGCGCATGCTCGCCGAACAGCGTGTGCAAGCTCGCCGGCCCGATCAACGATCCCTCCAATCGTACCCTGCGGCGCAGCATCATGTACTTCGGGCTCGGTCAGTTTTGCCAGCAAATGACCACCCGCAGCGCCCCGCTCAAGCTCACCGCCGATTCGCCGATCATCGGCCGCTTCTATCCGCAGCACTGCCGGCAAGACGTGCTCGACAATGGCGATCTCTTGGTCCACTTCGACGGCTTCGGTTACGCCTGGACCAACCTGTCGAAAAAAGTGACGTTCAGCTCGGCGGCGGTCATCCAATACAACCAGGACTTTCGCTGCGCCGACGACAACTCGATCTACGCGTACTTCGACACCCGCGTCGCCCCCCCGCCCGACTTTCACGTGGTCCAGATCGAGCAGCCCGTCGCGAACCTCGTGAAAGACTGGGTCGCCCCCTACGCGGACACCTTCGGACGGCAGATCGTGTCCGGGAAGCTCGCGCAGGGTTTCACCGTCATCCGGGGGGACGACGGCAGCACCGCCTTCGACCTCGGGCACCTGACGCTCGGCCAGCGCCCGATTCACCCGTTCAATCTTCACACCTCGAACCGGCTCGAGTGGGAGAGCGGGCGAACCAGCGTCTACGCGAACGAGCGCGACTTCATCGGACCGATCACCGTCGAGGACGGTGGCCGCGCCATTTACCTCACGATGCAGCTCGACGGGCAGCCGTCGGTCAACGTCTTTCTCGTCTCGAAAAGCGAGGGCGACGCGTCGCTGCAGCTCTACGTCAACTACGCTGCGATCGGGCCACTCGCTTTTCCCCCGCGTTTCGGCGACTTCGTGCAATACGGCGTGCAGTACCAGCGTGCAGTCCCCGTGCCCGCGGGTATGTACTATGTGGTGATCGACAACAGCGCCTCAGCCGGTCGGACCGTTCCGACCCCCGTCTTGCCCTTCGGCGTCGACGCGGCCGCGGTGGTCAGCTACGCGATCCAGATCGGTGATGCCCCTTGAAGACCGACGAGCCCCGTCGCACAGATGAACAACGGAGCCCGTCCGCGGGTCGACCCAGTGAGGACGCCCGAGCAGCCGGAGCCGCGCAGACCAACGGTGGCGTGGCGCCGCCGGGGGCCCCGCGTCGCGATGCCGACGGCGAGCTGAATACAGCCGAAGCGCAGCCGGCGATGGGGGCCTTCTCCGATCTGCCGACGACGAAGCGATCGTATCTGCTGCGCTTCGTCTACTGGCTGGTCTGGTTCGTCCTCCTCCCAATCGTGCTCGCGTGCCTCACGGTGTGGCTTCTGACGCCGCCGAGCGCCGCAGAGTCGAGCGGCGTCTTGAGCTGGGCGCAGTCGCTCGTGCGCGCGCAGCCGGTCCCGGTCGGGATCGTCCTCTTCACGTTCTTCGAGGTCGCGCTCTGGTCCGTCCGCCACCGCCTTCCGTTCGCCAACCACGCGGACCCCCCGCTGCGCGCCGACCTGCCTCGCCACCTGCGCGGGCCGTTCGAGCGCGCACGGGCGATCATCGACGAAGCCGAAATGATTCTCACGAAGCACGAGCGGGCGGTCGTGCGGGAGCTGACCGCGAAGGAGCGCGAGAAGCTGCGCACAGAGCTCGTGTCGCTTCGGGCGGCGATGGACAGCGTTCCATTCGACGAAGACGCGTTCATCGACGCGGTGGCGCGCGCCGACGGCGAGATCGACGCCGGGCTCGGGCGGTGGCGCAAGAGCGAAGTGCGAGAGTACGTCGAGGCCATTCTCATGGCCGTAGCCGTGGCGTTCGCGCTGCGGACGTTCGTGGTCGAGGCGTTCAAGATCCCGAGCGGCTCGATGATCCCTACCTTGATGGTGGGCGACCATATCTTCGTGAACAAGTTCAGCTACGGCCCGGCCATTCCGTACACACACGCGCGCGTCTGGACCAGCATGCCGCCCAAGCGCGGCGACGTCATCGTCTTTGCTTTTCCGGAGCACCCCGAGCAGGACTTCATCAAGCGCGTCATCGTCGTCGAGGGCGACAAGCTCGAAGCGCGCGGCGGGCACCCGATCATCAACGGCTGGGAGGTCCCGAGCTGTCGCGTCGGCGCATGGTCGTACAACGACTACGATTCGCCCGCGCGTCACGAGGGGGACCTCTACGTCGAGTATCTCGGCGACGAGTCGTATCTGACGTTCTACGACCGTGCGTCGGGCATGTTTCCGGAGTACCAGGGGCCGTACTTCGCCAGAGGGGGCGAGGTGTGGGTGATGGGTGACAACCGGAACAACAGCCACGATTCGCGGATGTGGTTCGGCGGGCGTGGGGGAGGCGTGCCGTTCGAGAACATTCGCGGTCGCGCGCTCTTCGTATGGCTCAGCGTGAGCGACAACGGGATGGACTGGTCGCGCGAAGGAGCGCCGGTCATGGGGAGGCCGCGCCTCCCTCCAGCCGCGCGCGCGACGCTCGAGCCGCAGCTCGAGCGCTGCCTGAAGAGCCCTCCGGCGGTCACCCTACCCCCGCCCTCGCCACCGTAGAAACCCCTCGACGGGGCCGCCCGGTCGTCGCAGCTTGTTAGGGGTGAAGGTGCTGGTGCGAGCTCTCGTGTGTCTCTCCCTCGCGGGTGTGGGGTCGAGCTGCGGCGCTGCGGCCGAGAACGCGGCCGCTCGCGACCCGATGAAGTGCGAACGCAATCCGGCCTGCGCGAGCGGGCGGGCGAGTTATGCTGATTGCACGCGCCAATGCGTGGACGACCCCCAGTGCGTCTCGCTCTGCCGAGAGATCCAGGGCGGAGTCGATGGCTGGCATCGCTGATCGCGTGCCTTCCTGCGCTCATCCCTGGCGCGTGTAGCTCGAGCTCGCCGCCGGCGACCGCCGCAAGCGGAGCCGCCGTGGACGGCGGCTTCGTGGGCGACGACGGCGGCGCCGGAGACGCGGCCGTGCAGGCCGACACCGCGACGTGCGGAGGCGACACCGGCGGGTGCCTGTTCGGCAGCGTATCGCAAGCCGATGGGTTCATCGTGGGGCCCACGCGGGTGGTCGCGCGTCTCTACCGCGAGTTCCCCTCCGGCAGCGCCAGCCCGATCGACCAGCAGATCGTGGCCAAAGACCTGACCTGGGCGTTTCGCGGGCTCGCCCCCTGGGCGCATTATTACGTGGAGTTCGAGCCCGGATTCCACGCCGACAGCGGGCTGTCCAGCGGAGCGCTGACGAGGGTCGGTCCGCTCGCCGTGTCCGCGAGCGCGGGAGCGGCCGTTGCGGTCACCGTGAAACCGGTGCAGCTCGACGTCTTCGAGCAGGCAGCGACCGGGGACGCGATGCAGGTGCGGACCGCTTCGGCGCGCCTTGTCGAAGTGGGAGCGGGCGGCTCCGCCGTCTCGATCGCAGTGGGGAACACGTCGACGCCGATGCCCTGGACGAAGCTCGGGGGCGGGACGTCGACCGACTCTGCCTACTATGTGCAGTTCGCGGTGCCGCCGCCGGCAGAGCCCTCCTACGAGATCACGACGTCGCTGGGTGGGTCCAGCACGACGAGCTGGACCCTTCTCGCCGATCCCCCGACGTTCACCGGCGCCATCACGTCGCCGCCGGCGGGAGCCGCCGTCCCCGCCGGCCAGGACCTCACCGTGACGTGGGCATTGCAACCGGCGGCCGACTACGAAGAGGTCGAGCTATTTCAACAGGTGCAGGGGGCGTGGACCAGCGTGTTTGCGTCGCCGCAGCCCGACGCCGCCGACATCGGCCAAGAGACGATTCCAGGCGCCCGCATCGCCCAGCCGGGCATGTACCTCGTCAACGTGGCCTTCACCAAAGCGAGCTGCCCGCCGACGACCGACGGGTGTGTTCACGCGAGCACGGTGGCCAACGAACGACTCGCGGTGCAGTAGGCGTCGGGGCGGCGGCTCCCGCTGTGGAGCGCGTCCTTGAATGGATCTGGTCGGCGCGTGCCTGATGGCCGGCGCTGCGACGCTGCTCCGCGAGCTCGTGTCACGGGACGGCGACCATCCGGAAGCGCTCCGCGAGCTCGTCGCGAAAGCGCGTGAGCTCACCACGCGTGAGCGGGACGAGCATTTCCGGGAGCGGCGAAGTTGGGAAGTCGCGGAGCAACCACGCGAGGACGCCGGGGTCGATACCGGCGTCCTTCTTCAGGGCGAGCGCAAGGTCCGCCTCCGGCGAGTGGCCCGCGCGATCGAGGAAAAGGACGTCCACCAGGTCGCGCGGCTCTGCTCGCGACAAGAGGCACGTCAGCTTGGCCGCCCTCAGATCCGCAAACGACTCTACGACGACGCCCTCGACGGGAGCAGATGGCGGCTCGATGTCGGGCAGCGCTTCGTGAACGAGGTCGAGCTCGAGTGGATGACCGGGGAGCACGACCGTGCATCGGACGAAGGTCCCCGCATCGCGGACGACACGGATCTCGGCCATGCATTCGCGGGCGACGAGCGGAAGGTCGCGAACGAGCGTTCGGATGAGCGCCGCGTCGTGGCAAAAAAGGTCCAAATCCGAGGACAGGCGATGGGATAGATAGAGGCCACTGAGCGCGGCGCCTCCGGCGAGATGAGACGTTGCACGCCGCTGAAGCGCGCGCACCAGATCGAGCACAGCGTCCGGGACAACGCGCCGGTCGAACGATCGAGGGCTGGTCGAGCTAGACACGGTTCGCCGCATCGGGCGGCCAGGTGCCGGCTTCGAGACCGAGCAGGTAGGCCCAGAGTTCGCGGGACCGACCGAGGTACCGCTGCAATCGAGGCCATTGGGCGCGCACGTCCTCGGGGGTCACGAAGAGCCAAACGTCGCGCGTGTTTGCCTCTCGAAGGACTGCCCCCGTCCAATAAGCGCGCTCGTCGGCGTCACTGGAAGTGAGATAGCCGCGCAAGTCGCCCACCGTCACGTTGGTCCACCACAAGAAATATGGGCGAGACGCCGCATCCGCCAGGCTGGCACTGGTGGGGGGAAGAACCAGCGACATCCCATGGCACGGTAGCATGCACGGAGGTCTGAAGCCGTTCAGAGCGCCTCGGTCGTCGCCGGCCGGGTCGGCGGCGTGCGGCCCTCCCTCGGCTCGCGTTTGCCGCCCCGGCCGGGACGCGCCACACTCCGACCGTGACGGCCAAGGCTTCTGAAGCCCAGCTCGCCGACCTGTGGACGCAGCTCGAGGCGCTCCCGCCCCACCTGAAGGGCGAGATCATCGACGGCGAGCTCCACGTCCAGTCGCGGCCGCGCTTCCGCCATGCCCGCGTGGGCGGGTTCTTCTCGCGTCACCTCGGTGGCGGATTCGACTACGACGAGGGCGGGCCGGGGGGCTGGTGGATCGTGCCGGAGCCGGGGATCGAGCTGCCGGACGCGCCCGAGGTCTCCCCTGACCTCGGAGGCTGGAAGCGCGAGCGCATGCCGGTACCACCGGACGACGCGCCCATCCGCATCGTCCCCGACTGGGTCTGTGAACTGCTTTCCCGCTCGAACGCGCGATGGGACCGCACGGTCAAGCTGCCGTTCTACGCGCGCGTCGGCGTTCGATGGCTTTGGCTCGTGGATCCCCGTGACCAGACGATCGACGTTTACCAACTACACGACAGCCGCTGGTCGCTCCTGCGCTCTTTCGGCGAGGAGGCCACGATGCGCGCAGAGCCATTCGATGCGATCGAGATTCCGCTCGCACGTCTCTGGCTCCCGCCCTCGCCCGGCGGGTCTGGCTGAGCGCCGCCGAGCGGCGACAATCCGATCGCAACAGAGCGGGCGCTGCCTGCTCACCAGCCCAGGCGGAAGTGCACGGCCTTCGGGCGGGTGAGCGCCTCGATCCCGAGCGCACCCAGGCTGACGCCGCGCCCCGAGTCTTTCCAGCCGCTCCAGGGCAGGGCCGGGTCGAGGTAGTCGCAGCGATTCATGAACACGGTGCCGCATTCGAGCGAGCGGGCGAACCGCGCGGCGCGCTGCCGATCGGACGTCCACACGCTCGCGGTGAGGCCCAAGCGTGAGTCGTTCATCCGGGCGATCGCCTCTTCGTCGGACTCGACCGCCATGACCGGCAGAATGGGCCCGAACGACTCCTGGCGAAAGAGCTTCATCGACTGGCGACCATCGGCGACGAGGGTGGCCTCGAAGAAGCGCCCGCGGCCGTCCACGCTCGCCCGCTTGCCTCCTGCGATGATCCGCGCACCGGCGGTGCGCGCGTCTTCGACGACCGCCTCGAGCTCTGCGACATGGTGCGGTTGCGCGACCGGGCCGATCGTGGTCGTGTCGCTTCGCGGGTCGCCCATGACGTAGGCGCGCACGAGCGGCTCGGCCATCTCGAGGAAGCGCCCGTAGAGCGACTTGTGCACGTAGACCCGCTCGACCGCGCAGCAACTCTGGCCGGCGTTGTACATCGCGCCGTCGACGACGTTCTCGACGGTCTTGGCCAGGTCGCAATCGGGCGCCACGTACGCCGGGTCGTTGCCGCCGAGCTCGAGGCAAGGGTGGAGGAAGCGCCCGGCGGCGGCTTGCACGATGCGGTGGCCGCCGAAGATCGACCCGGTGAAAACGACGTGATCGACGCGCGCGTCGCCGGCGATGCGCTCGCTCGTCGCGTGGTCGCACGAGAGCGCCTGGACCAGGTGCGCGGGCGCGCCGGCGGCGGCGAACGCGCGGGCGAAGTGGTCGCCGCACAGCGGCGTGCGCGGGCTGTGCTTGAGGACGACCGCGTTTCCCGCGAGCACGGCGGGCACGACGCAGTTGACGGCCGTCAGCAGGGGGTAGTTCCAGGCGGGCAGATCGAAGACGACGCCGAGCGGCTCGCGGACGACGCGTCGCTCGAAGCCGGGCATCGGTGGCAAGGCCACGTCGGCGAGCGCCACGTCGGCGGCGCCGATCACGTGGCGTGCACGCGCGGCGCAGGTCTTCACTTCGCCCAGCGCCTGCGCGATCGGTTTGCCCATCATGCGCGTGATGTCCAAGGCGATCGACTGCGCCTGGGCCTCCATGGCCGCAGTCGCGCGCTCGCACAACGACGCGCGATCGGCGAGCGGCCTCTCTCTCCAGGCGCGAGCCGCGTCGCGCGCCCGATCGAGCGTCGCGCCGACGAGGGCGTCGTCCGCGAGTTCGACGGTGCACGCCGGTTCGCCGGTGAAGGGGTCGTCGACCACGAGGGTGCGGGGGGCGGTTGCCATGGGGGAGAGCATAGCGAAAGGCGCTGGCCGTCGCGTTGGCTGGGGCGTATGAGAGACCGGCCCTCCGACAAGCGATGTATTGACGCCATCGGGAAACCCGGCTTCCGCGGAGCCGATTGCACTTCTTACATGCCGGACGAGACAAGTAGCCACGACAGGCCCCGCTCGTGGCTGGCGCCTGGAACCATTTCTAGTCATAATGGTCACGTGACCAAAACCTCGCTGGCTCACGCCAAGGCGCACCTCTCCGAACTCGTCGACCAGGCCGAGCACAAGAACCGCCGAATCCTGATCCTCCGTCACGGCAAGCCCGCCGCCGCGATCGTCCCGGTCGCCGTCGCCACCCCCAAACGGCAGCGACGGGCACAGGCCATGAGTGACGACGAGGTGCGCGCGTTCTTCGCGGAGGCCGCGCAGGCAGGCGATCCAACCCATTCGGCCGTCGAGGACCTGGTGCGCGGCCGCCGATGAAGTACGTGCTCGACGCGTCGGTGGCCGTCGCGGCCTTCCGATCGAACGAGCCGCTTCACGCTGCCTGCGTGAAGCGGCTGACCCCGCTTTTGAAAGGCGACGATTCAATCGTCGTCCCGGCGATTTTCCGCATCGAGGTCGCCTCCGCATTGGCGCGTGCAGGGTTCACTGCGGCTCAAGTAGAGCGGTTTGCCGGTGGCCTGCTCGCGCATGCGACGGAGGTGACGATCGGTCCACTCCGAGCGCGGCGCATCCAAGTGGTCGCCATGACAACGCGGCTCCGCGCCGCCGATGCGATCTACGTCTGGGTCGCGCAGCATGAAAGCCTGCCGCTTGTGACCGCGGACCCGGAAATCCAGCAGCGAGCCTCGGCCCTGTGCCGCCTGGTCGCGCCGTGACGTCGGGCTGATGGACCGCGTCGATCCCCGTGCGCGCTCCAGCGTGCGGCGTGTGACCTCTCGGCACAAGATGTGGCGGCCTCGCGGCGGAGCAGCAGCGGGCAATGTCAGCATGCTCGTCAGCGGTTGAGTGGATCTCTCCGTCGACGGGAACGAGCTGATGAAGGAAACCATCGCGTCAAAGGTCACAACGACGGGCAGCGCGGCGTGCGGGACGTGCACCAATGCGTCGGCGACGCTGTCGATTGCTGGCGGGCGATCGAACGTCGCGACCAGCGGAGGGCACCGCCCGCCCCTCAAAAACAGAACCTATTGCACGGTCAGCGTGAAACTGCCGACGGTGTCGCAGATTCCATCTGGCATGTTCACGATCGTCGGCGCGGTGTTGTTGCCGCCGACCTTGTCGACGCAGGTTGCAGAGGCGGTGGCGCCGCCGACAGCGCCAACGGAAAACGACGTCAGGGTCACGGTGCTCGCCGCGCCCAACCACGACAAAGTGCTGGCGCCCGGATAGCAGGCATCGTCAAACCCACCCGTGCAACCGGCAGTCCCGTCGGCACCGAAGGATCCGCCATCACCGGGCACCGCCGTGAAGACGGAAATGCTGGGGTTGCTGGCCGCGGCACCGTCCAGCCAGAGATTCATCCCGAAGCCGTAGTTGCCGCCCAGCGGGTCGTCGCTGTTGGCGAAGAAGTAGAACGTATTGGCTCCTGGGGACAGCACTGACGCCAACGGAGTGCTGAGCGCCAAGAAGTCATTCGGACCGGGGTTGGAGGCCGTCGAGAGGAAGAGGTGACCGCCGTAGTTGCCAGGAATGTTTTGCACCCCCGCTAGGGTCGACCACACACCGTGACCGACGTGCGTGCTGCTGACGGTGTCGAGATTCGTGCCTGTGCTGTCTACGCGGAACAGCGTGCCGTTGGTGAGGGTGGCAGCGCCCCCGCTGTCGCCGGACTCGGCGGAAGAACCGTCGATAGCTACGCCGCCCCCGGCGCCGGAGTCCCCGGGGCTGCCGGTGTCGCCTGCGGTTCCACCGTCGGGCGAGCCACCCTCAGCGTCCCCGCCACCATCCGTCGTTGTGCTGCCGTCTGTCCCGGTTGCCCCATCCGTTCCCGTCGTGCTGTCGGGCGCTCCGCCGCCATCCGGCGTGGTGGTCGGTCCACTGTTGTCGCCGGAGCAAGCGGATACCGTCAGCGCCCAGGCGGTGCACGCCAACCGAGCCACAACAACCGTCCACCGTAGTCCCCGGTTACCCATCGAAAAAACAACCTTTCCGCATAGAGTTACTCCGTATACCCCAGCGCTTGCCTCGGGGTCATCATCGAACATCACAGGGCGGTCGGAATTACGCCGCGACAAAAGCGCGGGGGCGCGCCATCCAATGCCGGAAGCTCGCGGGGAACGATCCGGAAATCTCTCGCGGAAAAATGGGCTCAGTGAGGTCGACAACTTGTCACGTACCGGTACGACCCATTCGCTGAAGGCATGGGCGGGAGCGCGGGAGCCGGAGCTCTCGACAGTATTAGTTCGGGCGGAGCTGTGTATCGCTCCGTCCGCAGCTCATCGACAAATGGCCATGTCTCATTGGTCGACGACCTTTGTCTGCTGGCGAACAATCGCCTGTGCGCGCCGGATGACCGCTGCCCGTTGGCATCGGAGCTTCTCTTCCGGACAAAGGCCATTTTCTCGTCAGTAGCGCCCCTTTTCCAATCGGCGGAGGACCCTTTGTCGTCGGCAGCGGGCCTTTGCCGATGGGGAGTGGCCCGTTCCTCGTTGGACGACGTCAGGCGTCCGTTGGCGAACGACCGCGCGTCGCCGACAAAGGGCCTTTGCCGATAGCGAGACGACATTTTCTATTCGGCCGACGACCTTTGCCGATGGTCAAAGGACCTCTTCTCGCTGGCAGAGGGCCTAGGCCAGTGGAAAAAGGGCCTTTTCCCGTCGACAAAGGCCGTCCTCCTATGAACGAAGGGCCGTTCGTGCAAACGGGAACGCTCTTGGCAGGACAGAACGGCGGATTCGCCGAGAGCCAAGGAGCGGAGCGAATGCAACCTCGGCTGCGGCAAGCTCGCAACGCCGGGCTCGAGGGACGATTGGAAGGCCCAGTCGAATGCCTATCGGTGCGCGCAGTCGACAGGGGCGTTTCGTGGTGAAGCGAAGGACCGATCGGAAGCGGCTGACCCGCAAGCTCAACTCCTTGCGGGTCGAGATGCGGCATCGGATGCCCGCCTCGGAAGGAGCCGAGTGCGGAGCACCCCACCGCCCAGCTGCGGGGACGACCATCATCGCCGGAGGGCGAAACGCTAGGCCCGTTGGGCATTGAAGAGGGACGCTGCGAACAGGGCTGCGAGAGGTTCAATCCTCTCGCCGTCGTGTCACTCCGGCGCGAGAGGTCGCGCTCCTCGTTGCTCATGTCGTCGGCTTCGACGGGCTGCAAGTATACGACCTCGCCCTCGGGCAAGTCGGTGGGCACGACCAGGGAGAGTCCCGTGTCCATGTCAGCGAGAATCCGTGGAGATTCCAGCCGCTGGCGGGGACGTCTTTGTGATCGGGGATGCAAAACGCGATTGATCGCGGACCGGACGCGGTCGTGAGCTTGGCTGGCTTTCCCGCTTCGACCACCTTACTCACCCGTGACAGCGCGCTGTCGGCGGAGCTGCGACGGCGATCGTGAGGACATCCTTTGGCACATGCTGGCACGGAGTGCATCGCGTTGGACCTATCGTGGTCCGCGAAGTCAGCGGCGTGCTTCGTGCACCACCTTCCGGAATGGTTTCAGGCTGGCATCGGTTCGTTCGGGTCGCCCCCATCGCTCTCCCGCTTCCGATTGCGGCGTGTGCTGCGCCGGACCAACCGGCGTCCGCAGGCTGGATGGATGCGGGCGATGGGTCCGATGTGGGAGTGGTCGATGCCCGCGACGTCGATGCGGGCGGCCACGACGCCGGGGGCGCGGATGTGGGGACAACCGACGCGGCGCACGCTCCGGAGGTTGGGGATGCTGCGTTCGGCGACGTGACGTCCCCCGATGCGTCCGCGCCCGCCGACTCGTCGTCCGCACTTGGCGCCGACGCGGGCGACGCGGGGGATGCCGCGTTCGAAGGCGACGCGAACCCATCGGCGAATCCCGACGGCGGGGAGTGCGCGTTCGACCGCTCCTATTCGCTCGGGTCCGACGGCGGCCGCGTCGCCTACAGCGACCAGTGGTCTCTCCGCCCTCCGGCCGCCTTCTCATTGACTCGGACGCGCTACCTCGGCGACGCCGGACCCTCGTCACGCACGTGCACGACAACGCTCGTCGGATGCGGGGCAAGTGACGCCGCGGCGCCTTCCCTGGGCCGGTTGGTCGCCGACTTCGGCGCCGCCGACGTGCAATCGGCGTTTTCGGCCAGCGATTCCGGTGGCCCCCTGCTCTTCGGCGTCGACCAGCGCCCGGCCGACGGCGCCGTGTTCGTCGTCCAGCGCGATGACGGACGCAGTTTTCAGGTGGGGGCTCCCTGCCAAGGGGGACTGGGATGCATTCCGATTCCGCCCGCCGTCAGCAGACTCGTGGCCGATCTTGAAGCGGTCGAGCAGGCCGAGGTCGCGAGCGCCGCTTGCTCGAGTCTATAGCCGAGCGATGTCGCCACGGCTGTCGCGTGCGCCGTCTCGCGGGGCCGGTATCGTCGCGTCCTCACGCAACGTCGCGCGGTGCGGGCTCGGGTGCACTGGCAGCCGGGTGCTACCCTGAGGGCGATGACGGCGGCGTCCGAGACGATCGAGAACGTCCTCGCCTCGGCAATCGCGTCCTCGCCCGCGGCGCCATGGCTGCGGGTCGCCATTCTCTTCGGGTCGGCCGCGAGCGGTCTCCTTCACCCGGGGAGTGACATCGACGTGGGCATCCTTCCCGCCGTGCCGGACCTGGCATTGCATCGCGAGCTCGAATTGCAGGCTGACCTCGAGCGAATTTGCGGCCGGGTGGTCGACCTCGTTCGGCTCGACCTTGCCAACACGCTCCTTCGCTGGGAGGTCGCGCGTAGTGGGCGCGTCCTGCTCGAAAATCCCGCGGGCGCAGGGGCCCGCTTCAAAGCCCAAGCCGCGCTCGAGCACGCGGATCTCGCGCCTCTTTTCGAAGCGGGGGCAGAGCGCTGGCGGCGCGCCGTCTTGGCCCGCACGAGGCCGCCTGGATGACCAACCGCCTGCTCGTCCTTCGCAAACTATCGCTGCTTCGCGAGCGAGCCGTCCAAGCGCGGGCGCGGCGCTCCACGTCGCCCGATGCACTGCGGTCCAACGACGTCTTGCTCGATGCGCTCGCGCTCAGCGTGCTCATCGCGGTTCAAGAGGCGATCGACATCGCATTCCACATCGCCACCGACGAGGGCTGGGGCGTGCCTGCCTCGTACGCGGAGGGATTCGAGCTCCTGGCCAAGCACGAGGTCCTCGACCTTCCACTCGCGCGGGCGATGACCGCCGCGGCGGGTCTGCGCAACCGCATCGCGCACGCCTACGCCACGGTGGACGTGGATCGCCTTTGGCGCGAGCTGCCGGAAGGGCTTGACGCGATCGACGCCTTCGCTGCAAAGGTGGCCCAATTTGCCGGGCCGGAGTGAGCGCGCCCGGTCGACCGCGATAGTCGCGCGCTTGGCCCCCGGTCGCGATCGTCGCGGGCCGGCGGCCGCGGTGCGCTTGAAATTGGCCAATTGGAAGGCCACCTCGTCGCACACCGTTCCCCTCGTGACACTCGAGCGAATCGACGGGCCTCCTGCCCCCGTCGATCCGCAGCGCCCACGAACGGCGGCTCGAAGTCCTGGCGATTTGCCAAGCTTCGGCAGCGACCGCCCCGCCCGCACCGAATGACGCCGCCTGGCGTAGAGGACGACGCCCCGGAATCACCGTGATTCGCGCGCACCCCGACGCCGTGGAACCCCTCTGAAATAGCACGGTCCGGCTCTTGCTTCGAAAAAGCGATTGGGAGTGAAGCGGCTGCCCGCTCGTCGCGGCTCGGGGCAACAACGGAGGGACACGCACCATGGATACTCGTGGTCCGGAGGCTTTGCTGAAGGCGGGCGCCCTGCAAAGCGCGATCTTCAACAGCGCCAACTTCTCGAGTATCGCCACCGACGCGAACGGCGTCATTCAGATATTCAACGTCGGGGCGGAACGAATGCTGGGCTACGAGGCCGCCGACGTGATGAACAAGATCACGCCGGCCGACATCTCCGATCCACAGGAGCTGATCGCCCGGGCCAAGGCGCTCAGCATCGAGCTGGGGTCGGTGATCGAGCCAGGCTTCCAAGCACTCGCGTTCAAGGCCTCGCGCGGGATCGAAGACATCTACGAGCTGACCTACATTCGAAAAGACAAAAGCCGCTTTTCGGCCATGGTGTCCGTCACCGCGCTGCGCGACGATCAGAACGGTGTCATCGGCTACCTGTTGATCGGTACCGACAACACCGCGCGAAAGGCTGCCGAGGAGGCCCTGCACAAGGCAGGCGCGCTGCAACGCGCGATCTTCAACAGCGCAAACTTTTCGAGTATAGCCACCGACGCGAGCGGCGTCATTCAAATCTTCAACGTCGGCGCCGAACGAATGCTCGGTTACGTCGCCTCTGAAGTAGCAAATAGGGTGACGCCAGCCCACATATCCGATTCGTCAGAGATCATTGCGAGAGCCGCAGCCTTGAGCCGCGAATTCGGCACCTCGATTGCGCCTGGGTTCGAGGCTCTGGTCTTCAAGGCGTCCCGCGGAATCGAGGACATCTACGAGCTCACCTACCTCCGTAAAGACGGAAGGCGCCTTCCGGCGGTGGTATCCGTCACCGCGCTGCGAGACGCCCAAGATAGCATCATCGGCTATCTACTGATTGGCACCGACAACACGGCGCGCAAACAGATCGAAGAGGAGCGCACGAAGCTCGACCAGGAAAAGCAGCGTTTGCTGAGGGAGCTCGAACAGAGCGCCGAGCGCTCACGGCTCCTGATCGAGGGGGTCAGGGACTACGCGCTCTTCACCATGGATCCCGAAGGTCGCGTGACGAGCTGGAATACCGGTGCAGAGCGGATCCATGGCTACAAGGAGGAAGAGATCGTCGGCAAGCACTTTTTCGTCTTCTATGAGAGGAGCGACGTGGAGGCGGGTCGCCCCGAGCAACACCTCAAACGTGCTGCGGATACGGATCGGTACGAGGAGGAAGGGCGCCGCGTTCGCAAGGATGGCTCGGTATTCTGGGCCAGCGTGATTGTCACTTCGCTCCGGAGCGCAGACGGGCGGCTCCGGGGCTTCGCGAAGATCACGCGCGACATCACGAAACGCAGGCAGGTCGAGCTGGCGCTGAGCACGTTCATGGCGCGGCTCCAGCGCAGCAACGAAGATCTGCAGGAGTTCGCGATGATCGCCTCCCACGACCTGCAAGAACCTCTGCGCAAGATCCAAATGTTTGGCGATCGCCTCAAGCAGGAGTTCGGGCAGTCCCTCGGTCCCGCTGGCCAGGACTACATCAACCGGATGCAGAGTGCGGCCTCGCGCGGACAAAGTCTCATCGAGGGGCTGCTCGCCTTTTCGCGAGTGACGACGAAGGGGCAGGCGCCCAAACTGGTCGAGCTTGGCGCGATCGCCACCGAGGTCACCGCAGACCTCGAGGCACGCATCGCACACGTCGGCGGCACCATCGAGATAGGCTCGCTACCGGCGATCGAAGCCGATCCGCTACAGATGCGGCAGCTCTTTCAGAATCTCCTCGGCAACGCCCTCAAGTTCCACCGCCCCGCGGTTCCGCCCACAGTACGTATCTCGGCGACCCCCGTCGAAGCACAAGACGCGTGCACCGGCTGGCAGATCGAAGTCGCGGACAACGGAATCGGTTTCGACGAGAAATACCTCGACCGGATCTTCAAACTGTTCCAGCGCCTGCATGAGCGCGGCACGTACGAGGGGGCCGGTATGGGCCTGGCCATTTCTCGAAAGATCGTGGAGCGCCACCACGGGACCATCACCGCGCGGAGTACGCCAGGGCGGGGCACCACGATGCTCGTCACGTTGCCTTCACGCCAGCAGGAAGAGGGGAAGAACGTATGAGCACCCAAGGCAATCCGATCTGCATCGTGTTGGCCGACGACGACGAAGACGACCGGGCTGCGACCCGCGATGGCTTCGAGCGGAATCGAATGGCCAACGACTTCCGCACGGTGAACGACGGCGAGGAGCTGATGTCCTTTCTCCGCCGCGAGGGCAAGTATGTCGACGCCCCACGGCCAGGGCTCATTTTGCTGGACCTCAACATGCCGAAGAAGGACGGGCGCGAGGCGCTGGACGAGATCAAGCGCGACCCCGCTCTGCGTTCGATCCCTATCGTCGTCCTCACCACATCGAGCCACGAGGAGGACATTCTTCGCAGCTACGACCTGGGCGCGAACTCGTATATCACAAAGCCCGTGACTTTCGACGCACTCGTGAAGGTGCTCGGGGCGCTTGGGGAGTACTGGGTCCAGGTGGTCCAGCTACCCCGCAAAGCCGAATAGGGAGACGACAGTGATGAACAGCACTGTCCGCGTTCTTCTTGTCGATGACGATGAGGACGACTACGTAATTTCCCGCGATCTTCTGGCAATGGTGCCGAGTCCCAAGTGCGTTCTCGAATGGCGCAACACCTACGACGAGGGGCTGGCGACCATCCGGGAGAATCGCCACGACGTCTATCTGTTTGACTACGCGCTCGGGGCACACGACGGCATCGAGCTGGTGCGTGCGGCCGCACAAAGCAAGGTCACAGGCCCCGTGCTCCTGCTGACGGCGCACGACGACTCGGAGCTGGACGTCCAGGCTGCCGCCGCGGGCGCAACCGACTACCTCGTGAAGAGCCACATGACCGCGCCCCTTCTCGGTCGTGCCATCCGTTACGCGCTGGCTCGCCACGAGAGCAACGAGGCCCTGCGGCGCGGCGCCCACGAGAAAACGGTGATGCTTCAGGAGATTCACCATCGCGTGAAGAACAACCTTCAGATGATCTCGAGCCTCATCAATTTCGAAATGGATGACGTGACGAATCCGGAGACGCGGGCGATTCTACGAGTCACCCAGACGCGAGTGCACTCGATCGCACTCATCCACGAGAAGCTCTATCAGTCGCCCCTTCTCGCGACCGTCGACATGGGAGAGTACACGCGAGGGCTCGTCGCGATGCTCATGCAGACGCACGAAAAGCATGTGCTCGCCGAGGTTCGTGCCACCGACATGGTGCTCCCCGTCGACCTCGGTCTGCCAATCGGTCTCATCCTGAGCGAATTGGTGACGAACTCGCTTAAGCACGCGTTTCCGGCAGCCGCGGGGGGGCAAGAGCCGCGACCCCCGACCATCGTCATCGACCTTCGCCGCGACAAAAGCGGATTCGTCCTTTCTGTCGTCGACAACGGCATAGGTCTGCGCCATCCACTGAGCGCGCAAGACACCAAGTCTCTGGGCCTCCGCCTGGTGGGGATGTTCGCGGAGCAGCTGGGTGGTACAGTTGAATTTTCAAGCGGCAAAGGGACTCGCTGCACCGTGGCGTTCCCCGCGGGCGATAGTAGTTAGCTTCGAGGGAGGAACGTGCGATGGGCGCGAGCATCATGGTGGTCGAGGACGAGATCCTCATCGCGCAGGACATACGTCGCGTCTTGATCGGCTTCGGATACGACGTTCTCCCCCTGGTGGCGACAGGCAGCGATGCCCTGAGCACGGCGGACGCCCAGTCGCCGGACCTCGTGCTGATGGACATCAAGCTCAAGGGCCCCATGGACGGGATCGAGACCGCGACGCGGCTGCAAGAAAAGCGTCACACGGCCATCGTGTACCTCACCTCCCACTCGGATGAAACCACGCTCATACGAGCCAAACACACGAACCCGTTCGGCTATATTCTCAAGCCGTTCACCGATCGCGAGTTGAGGATATGCATCGAAGTGGCCCTCAGCAAACAAGAACTCGAATCGAGGCTGATCGCGGGGGAGCGCTGGTTTAGCACCACGCTTCAATCGATCGGAGATGCCGTCATCGCCACAGACGAGCGCGAAGTCATCAAGTTTATCAACGCGGCCGCCGAGACTCTCACGGGTTGGCAGACGAGCGACGCCGTAGGCCGGAAGCTCGGCGAGGTCGTTCACCTCGTCGACCACGACAACAAGCCGCTTGGGGGCCTCGTCACCGAAAGGGCCCTGAACAGTTTCGCGGCGATGCTGCACGGCAGCGAGATCGTTTCCAAGAGCGGTCGCCGTTTGCCGATCGACGACACCGCGACCTCGATCAGGGATGATCGAGGGGCGGTCCTGGGGCGTGTCGTGGTGTTCCGAGACATCACTGACCGGGTCAAGATGGAGAAGCGACTGGCTCTTTCGGAGAGGCTTTCCGCTCTCGGCGCGATGGCCGCCGAGCTCGCCCACGAGATCAACAACCCGCTCGGCTACGTGGCATTGAACGTGACCTTCGTACTTGACGCACTTGCCGCGGTCGGTCCGGATGGCGCGCCGGCATTTCGGCCCACGCGCGAGCATGTGGAGGAACTGAGGACCGCTTTGCAAGAGGCGAGCGTGGGGTGCGGGAGGGCGCGAAAAATTGTTCAGGACATGCGCAGGTTCGCGCGCGTCGACAGCGGCGCGCGAACGCTGGTGGATCTTCCCGACGTCCTGAATGCCGCCGCACGGATGACGGCCAACGCGATTCGTCACCACGCTCTTCTTCGATTCGTCTACGGGACGACTCCCTTCGTCGAGGCCGACGAAGGGCAACTCATTCAGGTGTTCACGAACCTTCTCGTCAACGCCTACCATGCCACCGGCGAAGGGAGCTCCACTGAGGAGGAGATCCGCATCGTCACCTTCACCGAGGAAGGGGGGTGCGCCGTGGTGGAGGTGCACGACACGGGGTGCGGCATTCCTCGCGAGAACCTCTCGGGAATTTTCGATCCATTCTTCACCACGAAGAAAATGGACGAGGGGACAGGTCTTGGTCTGTCGATTTGCCACAGAATCGTGACCGGTCTCGGCGGTCGGATTACGGTCGACAGCGAGGTCGGTCGAGGGAGCATCTTTCGTGTCGTGCTGCCCCCTGCGGGTCGACGGCGGGAAGAGCCCGATAGCCCTCCGGCGATTCCGTCGTTTCCCCCTCCGCCGGGGCGTTCCGGCGAAGCGCCTGCGGCCACGTAATTCAAGATTCACCGAAAACGACCGTACTAATCGACTATGAGGAACGCGTCGCCACATCAAATGCTGCGACGGTCGACCGGCGCCCGCACCTTGGTCTTCACCTCGACCCTCCACGTCGCCTCGTCACCACCTGAGGCGCGACTGGGGACGGGCGGGGTCCGTACGCTCATCGTCGAGGACCAGGTTCTCGTCGCAAGGGACATCGCGAATGCTCTCGCCAAACGCGGCTTCGAGCTGGTGGGCCGCGCAACGACCGCCCAAGACGCCATCCGGCTGGCAGGCGAAGCGTTCCCAGACCTCATCATCGCTGATGTGAACCTCCGCGGCGCGATCGATGGAATCACGGCAATGGAGCAAATACGGCGAGTGCGGGACGCGGCCATCGTGTATCTGACCGCCTATTCCGACGCGACCACGCTCGAAAGAGCCGTGGCAACCAACCCGTGTGGATTCGTCGTCAAACCGTTTAGTGAAGCAAGCCTACATTGCGCCGTCGAGGTCGCGCTTCGCCGACACACGATCGAGCGGGAAGCGCGCCACCTCTCGATGCGAGACGGACCCACTGGCCTTTACAACCGCCGTGCTTTCATGACATTAGCGGAGCATCAACAGAAGGTCGCCCGACGCGAAGGGCGACGCCTTGCCGCACTGTTCTTCGACTTGGACAATCTCAAGCGAACGAACGACGAACTCGGGCACAAGGAAGGCGACGCCGCCATCTGCGCAGTCGCTACGGTGCTTTCGAAGACCCTACGCGGGAGCGACATCGTCGCCCGCCTCGGCGGAGACGAGTTCGCCGCCCTACTCACCGGCGCCCTGGGTGACGGCATTGAAACCGTGCTCATGCGTCTCGGAGCCGCCCTGGCCGAGGCCAACCGACATGCGCCGCCCGGATACCCCCTCGAGCTAAGCGTCGGCGTCGCGGTGGCCGAGCCAGATGATCAATCCGGCATCGAAGACTTGATCGCCCGTGCCGACGCCGCCATGTATGAGGAGAAGCGCGCGCGAAAGGCTCGTCGGGGCGACTCGTGATTGGAAGCGCGTCGGCGGGGCTGACCCCGCGCGCAGAAGCGGCGTAGCGCCACTACGCCGGCACAGCCGGACCCTCCCCCGCCAAGTACCGCCCTGTCGCCGTCTTCGCGCGCGAAAGCTTGCGCGGCTCGCCCTCGAAGACGATCCGCCCTCCCTCCTCGCCCGCCTCGGGCCCGAGCTCCACCACCCAGTCGGCGCACGCGATGACGTCGGGGTGGTGCTCGATGACGACTAGCGTGTCCCCGCGCGCGACGAGCTGCTCGAGCACGCCCAGCAGGCGGCGCACGTCCGATAGATGAAGGCCGGTCGTCGGTTCGTCGAGGACGTACACGGTCGGCTCGTGCGCGGCGCCGGCCGTGAGCTCGGCGGCGAGCTTCAGGCGCTGCGCTTCGCCGCCCGACAATGTGTTCGACCCCTGGCCGATCTGGATGTACCCCACGCCGAGGTCCGACAGAGTTGCCAGCGGGCGAGCGATCCGCCGGTGGTTGGCGAAGACCTCGGCCGCGTCTTGTGCCGTCAGGTGGAGGACGTCGCCGATCGAGAGCCCCGCGTATCGCACTTCGAGCGTCGACGGCTCGAAGCGCGATCCGCCGCACGCGTCGCAGGGCGCCACGACGTCGGGCAAGAACGGCATCTCCGCGACGATTGTTCCCTGCCCCTGGCAGGCCGTGCACCGGCCGCCGCCGCCCCCGTTGAACGAGAAGCGCGCCGGCGAATAGCCGCGCACTTTGGCTTCCGGCAAGCTGGCGAAGAGCTTCCGCAGCTCGTCCCACACGCCGAGAAACGTCGCTGGCACGCTCCGGGGCGTGCGCCCGATCGGCGACTGATCGACCGCGAGCGCCCGCTTCACGCTGCGCGTGCCCGTGATCCCGGCGTGCTCGCCCGGCTCGGGGGCGACGAGCCCCAGCGCGCGCCGGAGTGCCGGGTAAAACACGTGGCGCACGAGGGTCGACTTGCCCGAGCCGCTGACGCCGGCCACGACGCACATTCGCCCCACCGGGACGCGGAACTTCACATTGCGCAGATTGTTGGCGCGGGCTCCGGATAGCTCGATCCACGCGTCGGCCATCGCGCGCTTCGGCCGCTCGATGCGAGCGCTCTGCTGGAGCGCGCGCGCGGTCGGCGATCGCGGGTCGGAGAGCACTTGCGCCGCCGGCCCCTCGGCCACGACGTGCCCCCCGTGGCGCCCGCCGCCGGGGCCGAGGTCGATGACGTGGTCGGCGGCGCGGATGGTCTCGGCGTCGTGCTCGACGACGAGCACGGTCGAACCCATGTCGGCGAGCTGCCGCAAGTTGGCCAGCAGGCGGCGCGTGTCGCGAGGGTGCAGCCCGATCGTCGGCTCGTCGAGGACGTAGAGCGCGCCGGTCAGGCCGCTGCCGAGCTGCGCGCTCAGGCGGAGCCGCTGCATTTCGCCCCCCGACAGCGTCGCTGCCGGACGGTCGAGCGCGAGGTATCCCAGGCCGACTCCCTCGACGAACGCCAGACGCCGCACGAGCTCTGCGTAGGGCGCCTTCGCGATCTGCGCGTCGGTCCCCTCGAAGCGCCACGCCCGCACGACCGCGAGCGCGCTCGACACGGATCGCGCCGTCGTCCGCGCATACGTTTCCCCGTGCAGCCTCACCCGCCGCGGTACGGCGCTCAGCCGCGACCCGTCGCACGCGGAGCACGGGTGTCGCGGCCCGGCGTCTTCGAGCGCGTCGGGGCCCCCCTCCACGCCCGTTCCTTCGCACGCCCCGCATTGCCCTTGCTTGGTGTTGAACGAGAACCAGCGGGGGTCGAGCTCCGGCACGCCGGCACCGCACTTCGGACAGGCGCGCGCCGTAGAGAGGATCTGCTCGTGAGCGCCGGCCTTGGTGCTGGGAGCGCCGTCCGCGATCCGCAGCGCCCCCGCACCCCACGCGAGCGCTCGGTCGAACGTCGCGCGGTCGAGGTCGGACGGCTTTCCGTAGTAGACGATGAGGTCGATCGTGTGCTCCTTCGTCTTCGCGAGCTTCGGCGGAGGATCGACGGCCACGATCGCGCCGTCGACGCGCGCGGCCTGGACGCCCGCACGCGAAGCGCCCGTGAAGAGGTCCAGATAGGTCCCTTTGCGCGCTCGGACCGCCGGCGCATACACCGTCTTGCTCTTGCCGTTGGTCGACTGCGTCACTCGCTCGAACAGGGCATCGGGGCTCGCCGGCGCGACGACCGTGTCGCACTCCGGGCAATGCAGCTCGCCGACTTTGGCATAGAGAAGGCGCAGGTAATGGGCAATCTCGGTGACCGTCGCGACCGTGGAATTCGCTCCGCCGCGCGCGGTGCGCTGCTCGAGGGCGATCGCCGGCGGAACCCCCCGGACGGCATCGACGTCGGGACGCGGAAGCGTGGGGAGGAACTGGCGCGCGTACGGGGTGAGCGTTTCCATGAAGCGTCGCTGTCCCTCCGCGAAGACGACGTCGAACGCGAGCGACGACTTGCCCGACCCGCTCGGCCCCGTCACGACGCACACTTTGCCGTGGGGGATGGAGCACGTGACCTCCTTGAGGTTGTGCTCGCGCGCGTGCGACACCACGATCGCGCTGGGGGCGTCGATCGGCGCCGCCGCGGCGGGCGCGGTCGTGGTCAGCGGCGAACGCAAGGCGAAGCCCGTTCGCGTGTCGCTCCTCGCGACCTCCTCCGGCGTTCCGTGCGCGACGATCTGCCCTCCGTAAGGGCCGCCGCCGGGGCCGAGATCGATCACCCAGTCGCACGCGCGGATGACGTCGAGGTCGTGCTCGACAACGACGACGCTCGCCCCCTCTTCCGCGAGCGCGTGCAGCGCATCGATGACGAACGCGGCATCTTGGGCGTGCAGCCCGGCGCTCGGCTCGTCGACCACGAACAGTGTCTTGTCGGCCTTCTCCGATAGCGCGCGCGCGAGCTTGAGCCGCTGCGCCTCGCCGCCCGACAATGTCGAGAGCGGCTGCCCGAGCGACAGATACCCGAGCCCGACGTGGACGATGGGATCGAGCGCCCGCCGAAGGACGTAGTCCCGGTCCTCGGGGGGATCGAACAAGGCGAGGGCCTCGTCGACGCTCATCGCGAGCGCATCGGCGATCGATCGGCCGCGGTGCTGGACCGCGAGCACCTCCGGCTTGAACCGTTTGCCGTGGCACACGGGGCAGAGGAGCTGCACGTCCGCGAGAAACTGCATCTCGACGGTCTCGTACCCCTCGCCGGCGCACTCTTCGCAGCGACCGGCCGGGACGTTGAACGAGAAGTGCGCCGGCGTCAGCTGGCGTCGCTCGGCTGCGCCCTCGGCGGCGAAGCGCGCGCGGATGCGGTCCCACGCCTTGACATAGGTCGCCGGGTTCCCGCGGGCCGTTCGACCGAGCGGCGACTGATCGACGAGCACCGCGCGATCGAGCGCCCGGACCCCCTCGATAGCGTCGTGCGGGCCGGGTTTGTCGATCGACATGTCTCCGAGCGAGCGGGCGGCGGCGCGGTAGAGCACGTCGTTGGCGAGGGTCGATTTGCCCGAGCCGCTCGGTCCCGTGACCGCGCAGACGACCCCCAGCGGAAACGCGGCGTCGATGCCTCGCAGGTTGTGGGCGCGCGCCCCGCGCACGGTGATCCAGCGACTGGCGCGCCGCCGTGCGCGTGCGATCGTCTTGTGGGCCGCCCACGCGCGCCCGGTCGGGAGGTCGGTGCGCCCCGCGAGGTCGTGGGGAGCGCCGTCGAAGAGAATCCGACCGCCGCGCGGCCCGGCCGCCGGCCCCATCTCGACGACCCGATCGCACGCGCGCACGACGGCGGGCTCGTGTTCCACGACCATCACGGTGTTGCCCGCTCGCGCGAGCTCGCGCATCACACCCGCCAGCGCCGGGACGTCGGTCGGATGAAGGCCCACGGTCGGCTCGTCGAGGACGAAGAGCGTGCCGGTGAGGGCGGCGCCGAGGGCCGTCGTCAGACCCGAGCGCTGCGCCTCCCCCCCCGACAACGTCCGCGCCTGACGGTCGAGCGTGAGATACCCGAGCCCCACCGTATCGAGGTACGCGAGGCGCGAAGCGAGCTGCTCGTGGACTCGCTTTCCCTGCGGGTCGTGTGCCGTGTAGGCCGCGACGCGCGCGAGCGCCTCGCTCACCGTCTGCGCGTGCCACCCCGCGAGGTTGAGGCCCCCGACCCGGTAGGCGAGCGACGTGGCGTTGAGGCGAGATCCGCCGCACCCCTTGCAGAGCGCGTATTCGCGATAACGCGAGAGGAGCACGCGCACGTGCATCTTGTACGTCCTGGTCTCGAGCCACTCGAACCAGGCCCGCACGCCGGGGTACTTGCCCTTGCGCCAGCTGCCCTCGCCGTCGACTACCAGGGCGCGCTGGTCGCTCTTCAGTTTCTCCCACGGGACGTCGAGCGGGATCTTGCGGGCCTTCGCGAACTTCTCGAGGATGCCACGCTCCCACGTCGTGCTCGGGCCGCTCCACGGCTTGATCGCGCCCTCGCCGAGCGACTTGCGCGGATCGGGGATCACCTTGTCCCAGTCGATCGCGATGAGGCGCCCGAACCCGCGGCACGCGTCGCACGCGCCGAACGGTGAGTTGTACGAGAAGAGGCCAGGCCTGGGCGGGTCGAACGCGCGAGCGCACTTCGGGCACGCGAGGCCGCGCTGGATGGTCGCGTGCGCCCCCGACGCTTCGCTTCGCATCTCGGCGCGGCCCGCGCCGCGCGCCCAGGCGGCTTCGATCGCTTCTTCGAGCCGCCGACGTTCTCGGGGGCTCACGCCCACCCGGTCGACGACCACTTCGACGCGCACGCCGGGGGCCGTCGCTTCGCTGGGGCGGACGTCGTCGAGGTCGCGCAGGGCGCCGCCGACCACGAGCCGCCGGTAGCCGTCCGCGGCGAGCTTCTCGCGTACCTCGAGGAACTGCTCGGCGTCGTCGATGCCCACGGGATAGGTCACGAGCGCCCGGGCACCGTCGAACGTTTCGGCGAGGCGCGCGGCCGCGTCGCGCGGGGAGGTGTCGACGGCGGCGAGGTCGCAGGCGGGGCACGTGGGGACGGCTTCGCGCGAGAAGAGCGCCGCGAGGTAGGGCTCGAGGTCGGCCATCGTGGCGAGCGTCGAACGGCTCGACTTCACCGGCGCGCGCCGATCCACGGCGACCGCTGCGGCGACGGGGGCGAGCTCCTCCATGGGCGGTCGCTCCAGCCTTTCGAGAAACTGGCGGGCATAAGGGCTGAAGCTCTCGACGAAGCGCCGCTGCCCTTCCGCGTAGAGCGTGTCGAGGGCCAGCGACGACTTGCCCGCCCCGCTCGGCCCCGTGACGGCGACGAGCTGCCCGGGCAAGAGGTCGAGGTCGACGTCTTTCAAGTTGTGCGTGCGAGCGCCTCGAAGGCGGATCGGGAGCATCGGGGCGGCCAATATGCACCCGTTTCGACGGGCGCGCCGCTGGCGGCGTGCGGCTGAGCTGCCTCTACCCCCGCCCTGTCGGCAACTCGACCCGGAACGTCGCCCCTTCGCCCGCGCGCTCGACCAGCGCGATCGAGCCTCCATGGGCCTCGGCGATTCGGCGTGCCAGCGGCAGCCCCAGTCCCGTGCCACCCGTGCGTGCGGTCACGAGCACATCGAACACCCGCCCGGCAATGTCCGCCCGCACTCCCGGCCCGTCGTCTGCGACTTCGATGATCGTACGGCTCCCGTTGTCTCGCACGCGCGTCGCGATGCGAGCCGTCTGCGGCGCGCTCGCCTGGATCGCGTTCTCGTATAGCGCATGAAGCAGACGGACGAGGAGGCCGGGGTGCGCTTGCGCGACCAGGCCGGGCGGCGTGACGGCGTCGTTCCACTGGGCGACTCCCGGCGCGAGATCCTCGCGGGCCATGGTCATCGCGTCGGCGACGACGACCGGCTCGGGTCGGAGCGCATCGCCTCGCGCCAGCGCCATCAGGTCATCGACGATTCCGTGGGCGGCCCGGGCGTTCTTCTCGACCCGGGTCACGTGCTGGAGTGCTGCTTCGGCATTCCCCTTGCCTGCCTCTTGTCTTGCCAAGTACGCGTTGGCGGAGATGATCTGGAGCACGTTTCGCAGCTCATGAGCCATCTCGACGGCGATTTCGCCCAGCATGACCAGCCGTTCTCGCGCCGCATCCGTGCCGTCCGGGCCCATGGGATCGAGGGTACGGGTGGGGCGCCAACGCCGGCAAGCGGGGGCAGCTTGGCGGTTGGGCTTTGGCCGGAGGCGGAAAGAGCGTAGGTTTTAGTCGCGATCCCGTCGTCCGGGCACATGGCCGCCGCACAACCAGACAACAAGATTGGCATAGGTACTGTGCTCGTCGGCAAGTACCGGGTCACCCGTGAGCTCGGGCGGGGTGGCATGGCCGCCGTGTACGAGGCGGAGCACGTCCACATCGGCAAGAAGGTGGCCGTCAAAGTGCTCGCCTCGGAGCTCGCGAGCTCGACGATCGTCACCGAGCGCTTTTTTCGCGAGGCCCGAGCCGCCGCGAGCGTGAAGAGCCCGTACATCGTCGAGGTGTACGACTCGGGGCGGCTAGAGGACAGCCGCCCCTTCATCGTGATGGAGCTCCTCGAGGGGGAGTCGCTTTACGATCGGATGGCGCGGGTGCGCCTCATCGATGCCCAGTCCACCGTGCGAATCATCGGGCAGGTGGCCAAGGGGCTGACCAAGGCCCACGGCGCCGGGATCGTGCATCGGGACCTCAAACCGGAGAACATTCACCTTTGCAAGGGCGAGGAAGGCGAAGAGGTAGCCAAGATCCTCGATTTTGGCCTGGCCAAGTTCTACGCGCCGGTCAAGACCGATGAAAAGACCGCTCGGCTGACGCGCGAGGGAGCCGTGTTTGGCACGCCCGCGTACATGTCTCCCGAGCAGGTCAAAGGGCAGGGGACGGTCGACCAGCGCTCGGATCTCTGGGCGCTCGGGTGCATGGCGTTCGAGTGTCTGACCGGGCGGCCCGTTTGGAACACCGAGCAAGGCGTCGCCATGACCTTCGCCGCGATTGCTTCCGCGCAGCTGCCGACTCCCAGCCTTTTGCGCCCCGACTTGCCACCGTCCTTCGACGCCTGGTTCCAGCGGGCTCTCGAACGCGATCCCGACCACCGCTTCCAGACCGCGAAAGATCTCGCCGAGACCCTCGCCCAGGCGCTCGGCACGCCCCCGATCTCGCTCATCAACCTGCTGGAGATCGACGCGATCGAGCGGCTATCGCAGCCTCCCAGCGAGCCGGGGGAGCGCGGGCCGCCGTCGTCGACGCGCGGCTCGGGGGTGAAGTCGACCAAGCGATCGTCCAGCGGCGGCACCGTTCCCCCTGGCGGTCGCGCGATCGGAGAGTCCGGCGCGCCGCAAGCGTCGGGCGATCCGGCTCTCGGCACTGACTTGCGGCCGACCGCGGGGCAGGAGCTGGATCTCCTCCCGATTCGAGGTCGCCCCGGCCGCGCCCGGGTGCTCGTGCCCGTCGCTCTGGTCGGTGCCCTGGCGGCGGTCGCCGCGGGCTGGTTCATGTACACGAGGGTGATCCATCGTGCGATCCCCGTCGCTCCGGCAACGTCGGCGTCGATCCCATCCGCTCGTGGCAGCGCTGGTACGAGCTCCGAGGCGGCGCAGCCGCCGGCGCCGCCGCCCGAGATGCCCAAGTGGATGGGGACGATCGAAGATGGGCAGGGGCTCTTGGCGGCGGGGGATCCGGACGGGGCGGTTCGGAAATTCAAAGAGGCCGTCGACCTCGGCGCGGGACCAATCGCCAAGTCGTTTTTCGATCAGGTCAAGCTCGGGACCGCGACCACGGGGCCGTGCAGGATGGCTGCCTTCTCGCATCCGCGCCTGGGGTACGGAGGCAGCATCGGGCGGCCTGCGGTCGCCGTCACGTCCAAGGGTGCGGTCGTCGCGTGGACCGACGACCACGAGCAGCCGGGGCACGACCACGTGTATTCTGTGCTGGTCGACGCGAGTGGCCGTCCCACGTCACGCGCCAGGGATCTCACCCCCGAGGCCGACTTTGCGATGCGGCCCTCGCTCACGACGGCCGATGATCGCGTGGTCCTCCTCTTTTGGGACAAGAGCGGGCGGGAGCCGGGCGTCCGCGTGCGACTGCTCGACTCGGACGGGCGCATCGGAGGGATGAGCGCCGTCGTGGGTGCGGGGAAGCCGGGTCTGTTCTGGCCGGCCATGGACCGCGCGGCCGATGGCGGGTTTTGGGTCGCCTGGCAGGAGAGCCTCGACAAGGAGGGGGACGACCTGTTTCTGCGCCGGCTCGATCCGGATCTCAGGCCGTTCGGTCCGGAGATCCGCGCGACCGACTACGAACCGGAAAAGGGTCGGGTTTCGCGCGTGAGCTCGGCGGCGGTGGCCCTCTCGAGCACGAACTTGTTCGTGGCCTATGCGCTCGAGCGGGATCGCGAGCACCTCGTCGCGCGGATGCGCGTGCCCCTCGGCGGGACGGAGCTTCCGGCGGGTGTGGCGAAGGGCAAGGCCGAGATCGGCGACGTCGCGGTGGTCAACGAGGAGAAGGTGGGCGGCGACTACCCATCGCTCGCGTGCACGAAAGACGCCTGTTACTTGGCGTGGCACGAGACGGACAAGGGAGCGGAGGCAGCGCTGCTCGATCCGGTCAAGGGCACGCTCCTCTGGCGCAAGCGCTTCGCGCCGCGCGGAGGGCACCCAGCGGTCGCGTCCGCCGACGGGCTGGCGGAGGTCGCGTTTTACGAAGCAGGGCGCGTTCGGGTTGCCGCCATCTCGCGCGACGGCGTGGGTACCACGAGCACCTTCGCCAAAGTGACCGGCGATGCGCCGCGCCCGTGGATCGCCCCCGGTCGAACGCGAGGCGAATGGTACGTCGCCTGGCTCGACCTCGAAGCGGGCCACGCCGAAGCGTTCGTCGCTCGCCTGCAATGCCGCAATTGAAGTGGCCTGCCCTTCGAGAAGCCTTGTGGGTCTCGGCGGACGTGACGGTCGCTGTCGCTGCCATCGCAGTCGGCCTCCCCGAAACCTGGCATGCCACAGCCGTCGGGTTCACGTTTCTCGCGGTGACATGGGCGCTCGTGTGGAGCAAAGACGACGATCGCGTGCGCCGCGCCGGGCTCTCGCTCGGGGGCCTCGTCATGCCCGGGCCCCTGCGCCCAGGGTCCTTGTTGCGCGAGGCCGGGGTGGCGTGCGCGTGGGGGTTCGGGGTCGCGGGGATCGTCGCGGTGCCCTTCTACTTCGGCTGGCACGCTTGGTGGGCGCGAGCAATGCCCAGGTTGGGCTTCTCGCTGGCGGTGAAGCCGGTCGAAGCCGCCGACGAGCTCCTCGCGCAGCTGCTGGTCATCGCGCTCCCCGAGGAGGCATTCTACCGGGGGTACTTGCAGTCTCGCCTCGACGACGCCTGGCCGCCGCGCTGGCGGCTGTTCGGCGCGCAGGTGGGCCCGGGACTCTTCGTGGGCGCCGCGATTTTCGCGCTGGGCCACGTCGTTACGGTGCACCTGCCGACGCGCCTCGCCGTGTTCTTCCCCGCGTTGCTCTTCGGCTGGCTGCGCGCGCGTACGGGCGGGATCGGTGCCTCGGTCTGCTTTCACACGCTGTGCAACCTGTATTCGCAGGTGCTGGGGCGCGGCTACGGCTTGTACTAGCGATCGAGGCTATTCAACCTCGCAGAAACCAAGGTTGCAAGCCGGTCTCCCCGTCGGGCAGGGATGGGTCCCGTCGCACGACGTGCATTCCGGTGGCAGGGTCCCGTTGCCCTTCTTCGATTCGAAGTAGCAGCCGCACCGGTAGGACGGCGAGTAGGCCGAGAGGTTTCCCAGCTCGATGTCGCGCTTGACCATCATCGCACAGCTCGGCACGAGGCTCGCCCCGATGAACGCGTCCAGAACGGCCTGAGGCAGCCTCGGAACGTTCACGACAGAAAGAAATGCGGCCGCGGCGTTCGATGGCGGAACGGTGGTGAGAAAGTGCAGCGGCCCCCAAATGGGATAGTGGCCGTCGCGCACGTTGCGCTTGTCCGTCGAATCCGCAGTCGAATCGGGAAGGTACGCACACTCTTGCCCGGGGCCCTTGTAGGCCAACGCGTTCAAGTTCTTGCGGTCGCTGTCGTACCAGTCGACCGAGATGATGCCGATGGATTGCTGGGCCTCGTTGAAATCGACGATCACCTTAAGCGTCTGATCGACAGCCTGGGCACTTCCCACGTCAGTTCCCCAGAACTGGTTGGCCTGAACGTTGATCGCGTGGCCGATCATCTGCTGCGTTCCGGTGTTCGCGTTGCGAACGAAATATTGGGTAGGGTTAATCCACGGAATGGCCGTCCCGCCGTTCCCGCCCAGGCCGAAGACTTCCAGCGCCGCGGCCGCGCTGATGGCCGTCTCCTGCGAGCCGCCCGGGACGACGAACGCCATCGCCTGTATCGGACCCGGAGAATCCATGGCACTGCCAAGCGAGCTGACGCCGTCGCACGTGGTCGCGTAGATGTCCGACTCTCCGATGTCGACTTGCACACCAGCCGATCCCAAGAGGCAGGGCGTCTGGCTTCCGTCCGCTCCGTAGTACGCCGCGAATTTCGAGGGACTCGCACCGGGCGCCGGGTCGTGGATGGCCGCCGAGTTGACGACCGATTTGACACCCGTGCACGAGTTCGTGGTTTGGAACACGGGGACCGTCCCGTTGGCGGCGATGATGAGAGGCGCCACTTTCGCGAGCAGGGGCGGGAAGTTGCTCGAGCCCGTGATGAAGACCACGTTCGCGCGCCCATTGGCCGGATCGAGGCAGTTCGGCAGCGTTGCGGCGTCTCCCCCACCGCTGTCGGCGGTAGCCGCCGGGGCGGGGGCGCTCGCATCGGGCGACGGCGGCGGCATCGGGGTCGGGAGGCTGCTGCCGCAGGACTTCACTCGCTTGCAGTCGTCGAAAGGAAACCATTGCGACGTCGTGCACTGGTTTTGGAACTGGGCCTGCGTCTGTGGTGTTCCGTAGAAGCAATCCGGCGGCCCGAGCCCCGAGTCCACACATACATTGCTCTGGCAGAACGGATGCCCCCCGAACTTCAAGCAGTCGCCGTCGACTTGGCACTGGGTCGCGCTGCGATCGAGAAGCAGCGTGCAGGCCGCGGAGCCCACCAGCAGCCCCGCCGCGACTACGCGCGCCCATCGCCGCGGAGAACGGGCAAGTCGGTGCGCGGCCGAAGGTTTGGCCACACCGTCCGGGCCAACTGCCGCAGGGCGGTCCACATCTGACGATTTCATGCGCATGGGGAGTCGTATCCGAGTCAGAACATCATCTCGAAGCGCGCGGACGCGGGAGCGATCGTCACGCGGGCCTGGGCGGAAGGAGCCGCCGTGCGGTCAGCGCCCGGCGAAAGGGTCCAGTAGAGCGTCGCGCCCCCGACGACAATCGCAGCGGCCGCGAACGAGTCGGCCAAAATAGAATACGTAGCCGTGAGGCTTGCGTCGTGATTGAGCACGACGCTCGTTGCAGGGAATTCGTTTCTTTCGTTGGCGAGAGAGTGCGATTCGCCGATGGCGAGGGCCCCAAACGTAATGGCGCCCGCCGCGAGCGCGCCCGCGGCAATCCAGCTCGCGGTTCGGATCGCCGACCCTGCACCTCCATGCGCCGGCGCGACCTCCGCGCTCGCCGCCGCCGGCGCTGCGACCCCCGCCGAGTCGGCAACCGGTTCGCGAAGCTGGAGCGAGACCGAAACGTGGTCCTCGGCCGCCACGTCGACGTACTCAGTAACCGAACCGCGCCCCGCCATCGAAGCGACCACCTTCCGGCGACCCAGGCTGACGACGAGCGGCTCGAGAGGGGTCTTGCCGACGGGCTCGTCGTCGACGGCCACGTCTGCGCCGGGTGGAAGAGTCACGACGCCCAGATGCCCGACGCGTGAGCGGAGGACTTCCACGGCCTGCGCAACTTCTGCCCGGTGGCTCTCCGTAGCGCCGAATTCGGCGAGAAACCGCCGGAACGTCTTGAGGGCGCCCGCGTAGTCCTGAAGCTGGAACTGCGCTTCGCCGACGTTGTAGAGCGCTGTGGCGCTGGGCGCGAGCGCGTAGGCGCGCCTGAACTCCACGAGAGCGGCGGCGTAGTTTGCCTCGCCGTAAAGGTCCACACCGCGCCGGAAGTGCCTTCCGGCTTCGCCGCTCGCGACATCACCCGGCTGGGCATGGCTGCTCTCTTCGGCCACGACGTTCGGTGAAACCAGCAGCGCCGCAGAAAGCGCCAGAGCCATCACGACTCCCGGAAAACACTCACTCATGGAGTCCCGTACGGGTCTCTCGTCTCGATCGGCCGCAGCGGCATGCGGCCGCCCGCCGAGTCGACTTCACCCCCAGTCGAGGCGATGGTCGCCTGGACTGCCGGCAGCTTCGGCGGCGGCGCCGCCACTGGCTTCGGGGGCGCTGCCGCTGGCCTGCGGTTCGCCACTGGCGGCGGCGGCTGGGCGTTGACGCGCCTGGGGGCGGATGGCTGCGAGCCTGCCCGATCGAGACTCAGGTCGATGGCCACATCGGACGCGAGCAACACGCTTTCCGACTTCGGCTCATAGCCGTCTGCGGTGGCTGTGATCCGATGGAGCTCGCCGCCCTTCGGAAAGGAGGCGGAAAATGGATTCTGGGGCTCCGGCGTCCCGTCGACCGTGATCTTCGCGGACGGCGGAGAGGCACGCACCACGAGCGCCACGAGCTCTGGGGGCGGGGCCTCCAGTGGGGTGAGCGACGCCGCGGCGGGGAGTGGCGGGGTGGCTTGGGTCCGAGTGAGCGCAGGCGCATCGACCGCCAGCGCGGCCGCACCGGTTCCGCCGCTCGACTTGTTGCCGCGGTCCGGCGCGGCGACCAAGATCGTGCAAAACACCAGGACGACGGCGCCGGCCAGCGTCGCGATGCCCAGCCACTTGGGCGCCCGAAACCGCAGCATTCCTGCTTCTACATCCAGCTCTTCGCCCGGGTCGCGACCGTCGTCGGGCGGCAACGCGGACGCGTCTTCCTTTTCCGCGATTTCTTCGCGCATGTTCGCGACGCGGGTGGCCAGACCGACGGGGGTCTGCCCCTCTACGCCAGCGCGCACCTCATTGCTGACGGGAGCGAGCGACCCTTCGGACGACGGCTTTTCGGGGGCCGTCTCCGTCTCCTCCAGCGGAACGGAAAACGCTGGCTTCATCGACGCCGCTCGTTCGGCCGGGACGTGCGCGCGAGAGGGAGCGAACGCGAGCAAGGCCATGGCCAGCTCGCCGGCGCTTTGGAACCGCTGCTCGCGGTCCTGCGACAAACATCGCGTCACGATGGCTGCGAGCTGCGGCGGAACGTCAGGCCGCACGTCGCGCAGATTCGGCGTGGGTTTGTTGAGGATGGCCGTGACCAGCTCGGCGAGTGTCTGCGAGGCGTCGAACGCGGCTCGGCCCGCGAGCAGCTCGTAGAGCGTTGCCCCGAGCGACCAGATGTCGCTGCGATGATCGACGGACGCCGTGGATCGGAGCTGCTCCGGCGACATATAGCAGGGCGATCCCACGATGACGCCCGTGACTACGTGGTCGGAAAACGCGAACTTGGAAATCCCGAAGTCGACGATTTTCACCACGCATCGTCCTGGCGAACGCTCCGTCAAGAAGAGGTTGTAAGGCTTGATGTCGCGGTGGACGATGCCGTGGGCGTGAGCCTCGGCGAGTCCTTCGCAAGCCTGAATGACGTATTCGGCGGCGACGGCGACCTCGAGCGGGCCGTCCGCCTGGAGCGTCCCCGCCAGGCTGCGGCCTTCGAGGTATTCCATCACCATGTAGGGGGTGCCTTCCTCGGTGACCCCGGCGTCGAGCACGTGGGCCACGTGCTCGCTCCGGAGCTGGGCCACCGCCTTGGCTTCGCGCGAGAAGCGCGCGAGCGCGTCCCACTGGTGGTGGGAGTGCACCTCGCCCCGGAGAAACTTGAGGGCAACGCGCTGCTCGAGGTGCAAGTGCGTTGCCGCTACGACGAGGCCCATTCCACCTTCGGCCAGCGTTCGATCCACGCGATACTTTCCGGCCACGACCATGCCGGGGTGCAGAACCAGCTCCGAGCTCTTGCCATCTACATGCATCGACTGACCCGCCCGTTTCCCCGGCCTAACTGACACTTCGCTACAGGACGGTTTCTATAGCACGATTGCCCTTCGCGCAAGCGCTCATCGCCCTTCGCGACCCGCGCGCAAGGCCCGAGAAAACACTCGCCGCAACATACCGGCAACGAGCCAAAAACATTGACCGCCTTTACGGGCGCGAGGGCTGCTTTCACACGCCACTCGCTCCTCGCCACTCGCCACTCGCCACGGCGCCCGCCGCTTCGCGGCCGGCCCCCGCTTTGCGCCTCGCACCTTGCGCCCGCCAGCCCCCGGCGCCAAGCTCCGACGCGCGCCGTCGATGCGGTCGGCTACAGAGCCTCTGGCCATGCCCGCGATATCGGCCACGTCGGCGGGTCGCAGGTTCGGCCCAAAACAAAATGACTACGGGCCGCCGGGGAGTACAAAGGGGTCGAGCGTCGATGGGCAGGGCTCAGCCCAGGCGAGCTCACGAGGCGCGCGGTCGGGCGAGCCCGCCGCCGACACACCAATCTGCCTCGCCTTTTCCGGACCGCCGCCACGGCCCACGCCCTTGCCATCGATCTCCCTCGCCCCGACTCAACCATGCACGCCGCGCTTTTCGATATGGATCGCACCCTTGTGCGAAAGCAGACGGCAAGCCTGTTCATCCGCTATCTGCAGGCACGGGGCGGAGCGAGCCATTGGGACTCGGCGCGGGCTTTCTTTTGGCTGGCACAATACAGCTTGGGCGTCGTCGACGCACATCGTGTCGCCGCCCTCGCGGCGGCGCGCTTTGCAGGCACGTACGAGACCGTGCTCGCCTCTCGGTGTGAGGACTGGTTTCGCCGCGACGTCGAGCCACACGTCGCCGACGCCGGCCGCCGTGCGGTCGCCGAGCACCAGGCGCGCGGCGACGTCATCGCGATCGTGACCGGCACCAACCCGTATTTCGCTCGGCCCTTAGCCCGCCGCCTCGGCATCGACCATGTGGTGGCCAGCGAGCTCGAGGTGGGACCGGACGGGCGCTTGACCGGGCGATTGCTGGACCCGCTCTGCTTTGGCCATGGGAAAGTGGCGCGTTCCCGGCGACTCGGGGAGCGGCTCGGCTTCCGCGTCGAGGACGCCACATTTTACAGCGACTCGTACACCGATCTGCCGCTCCTCGAGACCGTTCGGACGGCCGTGGCGGTCAACCCCGACCCACGCCTCTCGGGCGTCGCCCGCCGGCGCGGGTGGCGCGTCGAGCGGTGGTAGGGTGCTTGTGTCGATATGAGCCGAGCCCACGCCAAGGTCTCCTCCCGCTAGCCATGTTCGAGCTCACGCCGGTTGCCGTGGAGCGGATCGTCGCCGTCGCCCTCGAGGAAGACCTGTCCGCGGGAGACCTGACCACCGAGGCGTGCGTCGCGCCGCTGGCCAACGCCGTCGCGCACGCCACGGCGCGCCAGCCCCTCGTGGCGTGTGGTGGCCCGCTCTTCGCGCGAGTCTTCCTGCGGATGGACCCGTCGCTGACGGTCGAAGCGCACATCGCCGAAGGAGCCTGGGCCGAAACGGGCGGGCGCATTTGGACCGTCGGCGGTCGCGCTCGGCCGATCCTCATGGCCGAGCGCGTGGCGCTCAACCTCGTGCAGCGAATGTGCGGCATCGCGACCATGGCCCGCGCGTACGTCGATGCCGTTCCCGCAGGGTGCCGCGCGCGCATCACCGACACGCGCAAGACGACCCCCGGCCTCCGCGCGCTCGAGCGCTATGCGGTGCGGGTCGGCGGCGCGCGCAATCACCGCGACAATCTCGGCGCGGGCGTTCTCATCAAGGACAACCACGTGGCGGCTTGCGGCGGGCTGCGAGCGGCGATCGAGAGAGCCCGGGCCGCCGCGCCGCACACCGCGAAGATCGAATGCGAGGTCGATTCGCTCGACCAGCTCGACGAGGCGCTCGCGGCGGGCGCCGACATCGTGCTTCTGGACAACATGGCGACCGCCGCGATCGCCGAGGCGGTGAAGCGGACCCGCGGACGCGCTCTTCTCGAGGCGTCCGGCGGCGTAACCCTCGATCGGGTCGCGGAGATCGCGAGGGCCGGCGTCGACGTCATCTCCGTCGGTGCCCTGACGCACTCAGCGCCGGCCGCGGACGTGGGGCTCGACTTCGCGTGACCCAGGTCCCGCGGGGCATCGGACCCGACCTCGCGTCTGCGCCGGAGGCTGTCGCCGCACGGGGATGCCTGCTCGGCCGTCCGATCCAGCTTCTCGCGTCGACGACGTCGACCAACGACGATGCGAAGCGTGGGGCAAAAGAGGGTGCGCCGCACGGCGCGACGTGGGTCGCCGAGCAACAGACCGCTGGCCGCGGGCGACAGGGCCGGCTGTGGATGTCACCGCCCGCCGAGAGTCTCTTGTTCTCCGTGCTCGTGCGCGGCGCTCCCGCGCCGGCGCGGCTTCCGCAGATCGCGCTCGTTGCGGGGCTGTCCGTTCGAGACGCGGTGGCGCGCGCGCTCCCCGGCGCGGATGTGAAGATCAAGTGGCCAAACGACGTGATGGTCCACGGCAAGAAGATCGCGGGCGTTCTCGTCGAGGCCGTGACCGCCGGCTCGCGCGTCGAGGCGGTCGTCGTCGGCGGCGGCATCAACGTGCACACGCGGGCGTTCCCCGCCGAGATCGCCGCGAGAGCCACGTCGATCGCGCTCGCCTCGCCGCCGGGAGCGGACCCGCCCGATCGCGCGCGAATTCTGGCCGACGTGCTGGCGGCGCTCGACGCGGACCTTCACGTCGTGGTCGCGCGAGGACTCGGCGTCGTCCGCGCGCGGCTCGACGCCGCCGACGTACTCCGTGGCCGCCGGGTGCGCTGCGATTCGGACGACGAAGGGGTCGCCTCGGGGATGGACGAAGAGGGCCGGCTCCTGGTGCGGCGCGACGACGGCGTCCTCGCGCGATGGATAGCAGGCGAGGTTCATCTGATCGCCTAGCGCCCCGCCCAGCCCCGGCAACGTGGCCGAAACGCGCAGACTTTTCGCGAAACATCCCGTTGTCTAGGCCGGTACGATTTCGTATAAGCGCGCGGGCTGCACCGCGTGGGCGCCAAACCGTTTGCCCCCTCGCGCTTCCGCGTCTCCAACCTCGCGTCCCCGTGACCTCGCCATTTCGCGCGATCCGCCGCGGGCCCCCTAACTCTCCCACATGCAAATCTTCTCCCGCTCCCTCAACAAGCTGCCGCTGATCGTGGGCGCGGCCGCCACGCTGGGTCTCGTCGCGGTCACGTTCTTGATCTGGTACTACTTCTCGCCCTATTTCACCCAGGTCGGGTATTCACCGAAGCAGCCGGTTCCCTACTCGCACCGCCTCCACGTCGGGCAGCTGGGTATGGACTGCCGCTACTGCCACACGAACGTCGAGCGCTCCGCGGTGGCGATGGTCCCGCCGACCCAGACGTGCATGAACTGCCATCAGCTCGTTCGGACGGACTCGAAGATGCTGGAGCCTATTCGCTCGAGCTGGGAGAGCGGCAAGTCCGTAGAGTGGGCGCGCGTCCACAAGCTGCCGGATTACGTCTACTTCGACCATAGCGTGCACGTCACCGGGGGCGTCGGGTGCGCCGAGTGCCACGGGCGGATTGATCAGATGGAGCAGGTGCGGATGGTCAAGCCCCTGAGCATGGGGTGGTGCCTCGAGTGCCATCGTGACGTCAAAGAAAAGCAGGGTGACAGCGAGCACATTCGCCCCGTCGCCGAGATCACCAACATGGCCTACAGCCACCAAGGGCACGTCGACCCTCCTCGGCGCCTTGACCCGCCCGAGAACTGCTGGGGGTGCCACCGATGAGCAAGCGCGCGCTTTATCCGTGGGAACACGGCGCAACCCAGGCCCCGGCCCATCCGAGCGGCTCGCTCGGTCCTCGCGAACAAGAGGAAGTGAGCGCGCCCGAGTTTCCGAAGGGTCACGTCACCACTCCGCCGAGCGACGAAGCGCTGTTCGTGAGCCGCCGCGGTCTGCTCGGGGCGATGGCCTCGACGATGGCTCTGGTCGGCGCCGAGGGGTGCCGGCGCCCGCTCGAGAAGGTGATGCCGTACACGAAGATGCCGGAGGACGTGATCCCCGGCGTGCCGACGCATTACTCGACGGTCATCCAGCGCCGGGGCGAGGCGGTGGGGCTCGTCGTCGAGTCGCACGAGGGGCGCCCGACGAAGATCGAAGGAAACGCGTCGCACCCGTCGAGCCTCGGCAAGGCCGATCTCGTGGCCCAGGCGACGATCCTCGACCTGTACGATCCCGAGCGATCCACGACTCCGCGCAAGGCCGGTGAGCCCGCGAGCTGGGCCGACTTCGAGGTGGCGCTCGCCGCAAAGCTCGCGACGTACGACGCGGATCAGGGCGCGCGCCTGCGCGTGCTCATGCAGCCGACCCTCTCGGCGACCGTCCTCCGGATGCGCGCCGCTCTGGCCCAGCGCTTCCCGAAGGCGCGCGTTCACACGTGGTCGGCCGTGAGCGACAGCAACGCGCGCGAAGGGGCCCGCCTCGCGCTAGGGCAGCCGGCCAACGCGCTCCACGCCTACGACAAGGCGCACGTCATCCTGTCGCTCGACAGCGACTTCTTGCAGACCGAGTCGGGGAACGTTCGCGCGAACTGGACGTTCGCGAATGGGCGCCGCCTGCGCGGCACGCGCGATCCGATGAGCCGTCTCTACGTCGTCGAGCCGGCGCGCACGACCACCGGCAACTGCGCGGACCACCGGCTGAGGCTCCCGGCGAGCGACGTGGAGCGCTACGCGCACGCGCTCGTCACCGAGATCGCGAAGAAGGGCGTCGCGCTCGGCGACGTTGCGGCGGGTATTGCCAACCCGGCGAACGCCGAGGGCATCCCCGCGAAGTGGCTCACCGCCGTCGCGAACGACCTCGTCGCGAACCGCGGGCGGGCTCTCGTCGTCGTGGGATCGCGCCAGCCACCGACCGTCCACGCGCTCGCTCACGTCCTCAACGCCGCGCTGGGCGCGGTCGGTACCACGGTGGCCTACGCCCCCGTCGCCGACCCAGAAGAGCTCGACGCCGCGGCCGACATCAAGGCGCTGGCAGACGCGATCGCGGCCAACCAGGTCGATGGGCTGGTCATCCTCGGCGGCAATCCGGTGTACGACGCGCCCGCCGATCTCGCCATGGGCGAAAAAATCGCCAAGCTGCCCCTGAGCGTGCACGCGTCGCTCTTTTTCGACGAGACGAGCGAAAAGTGCAGCTGGCACGTTCCGCGGGCGCACGAGCTCGAATCGTGGGGTGACGCACGCTCTCTCGACGGGACGGTCGGCGTGCAGCAGCCGCTGATCGCGCCGCTCTACGCCGGGCGAAGCGACATCGAGCTGCTCGCGCTCATGGCGCGGAGCCCGGAGACCAGCGGGTACGAAGCGGTGCGCGTGACCGTGCGCGACGTCGTTTTGAAATCCCGCGGCCTGACCGGGTGCGGGCCGTTCAACGACGCCGGAAGGGCCGATTGTCGCGACGCCGCCGGCAACCCGTTCGTCGCGCACCTGACCGACCTCGATCGTCACTGGAACCGGGCGTTGGCGACCGGCATCGCGCAGCGGTCTCAGGGGCCCATGTCGGGCCTGTCGCCGCGACAGGGGGACGTGGTCGCCGCCATCCGCCAGCGGCACGCCCCGGTCCGCGTCGGGCCGGGGTCGCTCGAAGTGACGTTCGCCCCCTGCCCGAAGATGGTCGACGGGCGACATGCCAACAACACCTGGCTGCAGGAGATGCCCGACCCGGTGACCAAGCTGGTCTGGGACAACGCGGCGATTCTTTCGCCCGCCACCGCGAAGGAGCTCGGTGTCGAAAGCAAAGACATCGTCAGCATCGCCGTCGGTGCGCGTTCAATTCGCGCCGCGGTCTGGGTGGTGCCGGGGCAGGCGGATCATTCGATCGCGCTCACTCTCGGCTGGGGGCGAAAGCGGGCCGGCCGCATCGGGAACGGACGCGGCTTCGACGTGAATCCGCTCCGCACGACCGAAGCCCTGGGGTTCGCCGTTGGCGCCAAAGTGAGCAAGACCGCGGACGAGCCGTACTTCTTCTCGAAGACGCAGGGTAGCGACTCGGCAGAGGGTCGGCCGATCGCCCATGAGGCGACGCTCGCCGAGTATCGCCAGAAGCCGAACTTCCCAGAGCTCGATACGCCGCCGCAGCGTGCGCTGCCGCTCTGGTCGCAGGTGGACTACAGCAAGGGCCATCAATGGGGCATGGCGATCGACTTGAACGCCTGCACCGGCTGCAACGCGTGCGTAATCGCATGCATGGCGGAGAACAACGTGCCGGTCGTCGGCAAGCTCGAGGTGTGGCGCGGGCGCGGAATGCACTGGCTCCGCATCGATCGGTACTACGTCGAGCGGGCAGACCTCGGCGCGACCGCAGACGATCCGCTGGTCATCAACGAGCCTGTCATGTGCGTGCACTGCGAAGAGGCGCCCTGCGAGAACGTTTGCCCGGTGAACGCGACGACGCACGGCCCCGAGGGGCTGAACGAGATGGCGTACAACCGCTGCATCGGCACACGATACTGCGCGAACAACTGCCCTTATAAGGTGCGCAAGTTCAATTATCTCAACTGGCACAACGACTCGGTGTGGAAAGAGACGAACGGGCTGCCGGAGTCGCTGCAAATGCAGCAGAACCCGAACGTCACCGTACGCTTCCGCGGCGTGATGGAGAAGTGCACGTACTGCGTGCAGCGCATCCAGAGCGCGAAGATCAAGGCGAAGCGCGAGTATCGCGACGTCAAAGACGGCGAGATCAGCACCGCGTGCGAGCAGACGTGTCCCGCCGACGCGATCGTCTTCGGCGACCTCAACGACATCAACAGCCGCGTCGCCCGAGCGGCGCGCACCGACCGCCGCTTCGGACTGCTCGCGGAGCTCGGAACGAGGCCGCGTACGACACACCTCGGAAAAGTCCGGAACCCCAACCCGGAGATGGCCTGATGGCGTATTGGGAGCCGATTCGCGAGCTCGACGAGGCGCCCCTCGTCCAACCGGGCAGCTCGCTGCGCGATGTGACTCATGACATCGCGGGGGTGACCGAAAACCCCGCGCCGCGCGGGTGGTGGGCCTGCTTTCTGCTCGCCGCCACGTTCGCTGGCATCTTCGTCGTTTGCGTCTGCTACCTCTTCTATCGTGGGGTGGGCGTCTGGGGGAACACGGCGCCCGTGTACTGGGCGTGGGACATCACGAACTTCGTCTGGTGGGTCGGTATAGGCCACGCCGGAACGCTCATCAGCGCCATCCTCTTCATCTTTCGACAGCGCTGGCGTACGGCGATCAACCGTTTCGCCGAGGCGATGACCATCTTCGCGGTCATTTGCGCCCTCATCTTCCCCGGCATCCACGTGGGCCGCGTCTGGGTCATCTATTGGATGTTCCCATTGCCCAATCAGATGAGCATTTGGCCGAACTTCAAGAGCCCGCTCATTTGGGACCTCTTCGCGGTCGGCACGTATTTCACCGTGTCGCTCCTCTTCTGGTTCGTCGGGCTCATCCCCGACCTGGCCACGTTGCGCGATCGCTCGACCGACAAGTGGCGCCAGCGCATCTACGGCTTTCTGGCGCTCGGCTGGCGGGGCAGCAACCGCCATTGGCAGAACTACGAGCGCGCGTACCTCATCTTGGCTGCCATCTCGACACCCCTCGTGCTCAGCGTGCACAGCGTCGTGTCCATGGACTTCGCGACGTCGGTCATCCCGGGATGGCACACGACGATCTTCCCGCCCTACTTCGTCGCCGGCGCCATCTTCAGCGGCTTTGCGATGGTCGAGACGGTTCTGATCATCGCGCGCACCGTCTTCAAGCTGCACCGGGTGGTCCTCATGCGGCACCTGGAGCTGATGAACAAGTTCTTGCTCCTGACGTCGCTGCTCGTCGGATACGCGTACGCGATGGAGTTCTTCATCGCCTGGTACTCGGGCAACGAGTACGAGATGGCGCACTTCCTCAAGATGCGTCCGACCGGCCCCTATTGGTGGGCGTGGGCGTGGATGGTCGGCTGCAACTGCGTTGTGCCCCAGCTCTACTGGTTCAAGCGAATGCGCACGAGCCTTCCGGTGATGTTCGTCGTCTCGATTCTCATCAACATCGGAATGTGGTTCGAGCGCTTCGTCATCATCGTCTCGTCGCTGAACCGCGACTTTCTGCCGAGCTCCTGGGGTCTATTCCGGCCGACGATCATCGACGTCGGAATTTTCACGGGAACGATTGGGGTCTTCTTCACTCTCTTTCTGCTCTTCATGCGATGGCTGCCGATGGTCTCGATGACCGAAGTCAAGGGGACGATGCCGCAGGCCGATCCGCATCGGCACGCGGAAGGAGCGCACGAGAAAGAAAAGGTGGAGCTGGCCGCGGGCGGGCTCGTCCCGGAGGGTGCGGAGTGATGGAGCCCAAGGCGACGAGCAAGAACGGGCGCGCCCCGTCGGTCGTGCTGGCGGAGTTCGAGTCGGCTCACGACGTGTTGCACGCGGCGGAGAAAGTGCGAGACGCGGGGTACGCCCGTTGGGACACGCACTCCCCTTTCCCGGTGCACGGCATGGATCGAGCGATGGGGCTCAAGGACTCCAAAGTCGGCTGGATCGTCATCGTGTTCGCGCTCACCGGGCTGAGCGGCGCGTTCGTGATGATGCAGTGGATGAACGGCATCGACTATCCGCTGATCGTCGGTGACAAGCCGGGCGCGGCCCCGGGCACGCTCCCGTCGATGGTGCCGATCATGTTCGAGCTCACCATCCTGCTGTCCGCGTTCGGTGCCGTGCTGGGTATGCTGCACCTCAATCGCCTTCCGAGGCACCACCACCCGGTGTTCGAGTCGGAGCGATTCCGCCAGTTCAGCGACGATCGCTTCTTTATTTCGATCGAGGCCGACGATCCCAAATTCGAGCTCGCCAAGACACGCTCGTTGCTCGAGCGGTCGCATGCCAAGCACGTCGAAGTGATCGAGGAGGACGTGTCGTGACCCGGGCCATTTTCCTCTCGATCCTCTGTTTGGCCGGCGGCCTCGCCGGGTGTCGCGGCCAAACGAGCGACGACCCGCCGATCTTGCTCGAGCGCAACATGTACGACAGCGAGCGCTACAACCCGCAGTCGTACGCGCAGCTCTTCCCGGATCACCGCACGATGCGTTCGCCCGTCGAAGGGACGATCGCACGAGATCGCTACGAGGACGATCCGGAGACCGCCACGGGCCTGGTCGGCGACAAGTCGGCGTACGCGATGACGATTCCGCAAGTGCAGGTTCAACGCGCGGGGGGCCTCGAGAAGATGCTCGCGCGCGGCCAGGAGCGCTTCGGAATCTACTGCGCCCCCTGCCACGGACTGACCGGCGACGGCAAGGGCATGGTGGTCTGCAAGCGCGAGAAGGCGACCGATCCGTGTGAGTCGCGTGGGTTCCCGCCGCTGCCTTCCTACGAAGATCCGCGGCTCCGACAGATGCCCGACGGCCAGATCTTCGCGACGATCACCCACGGCGTGCGCACCATGCCCGCGTACGGCGCGCAGGTTCCGATCCCCGATCGCTGGGCGATCGTCGCGTACGTCCGCGCGCTGCAAGTCAGTCAGATGGCGCAAGCGAAGCCCATGGAACCGGAGCCCAAGAAGTGAGCACGACAGCCAACGAAACGAGCGGCGCGACGGCCGACTATCGCATCGGGCCGAAGTCGCCGTGGGCGAACGCGTGGAAAGGCGCGCTCGGAGTGGGAGTGGTCGGTCTCGCGATTGCCTTCTTCGGCTACCGCGCGGACCCCGCGCGTTTCGCATTCTCGTATCTCTTCGGATACTTCGTCTCGCTGAGCCTCGCCCTCGGAAGTCTCTTCTTCGTGCTCGTTCTCTACATGACGAAGGCCGCTTGGGGGGTCACCGTGCGGCGGGTGGCCGAGCTCTTCATGCGACCCATGGGGACGCTCATCGTCCTCGTGCTTCCGCTCGTTCCGATGCTTCCCAACCTCTTCCCATGGATGGGCGCGAATCACGAGCAAGTCCAGGCGGCCGCTGAAGGGGGGACAACGTCCGAAAAGAAGGAGTCCCCGATCGCCGAAGCCCGCGGCTTTCCCGAGCGAGAGCCCGCCGCGATGCGGGACCTCCCCGTGCCCGACGTGAAGCGCCTGGCCGCCGCAGAAGAGGGCGTCGACCTGAAGATCGTCGCCCACAAGCGCTTCTTCTTGAATCAGCGCTTCTTTCTCCTGCGCCTCTGCCTGTACTTGGGGATCTGGTCGTGGCTCGCCTTTCGTTATTTCCAGTGGTCGACCGACCAAGACGAGAGCAAGGCGCTCGCCAACACCGCGGCCGCACAGCGCTTCACGCCGGTCGCGATCATCCTCTTCGCGTTCTCGCTCACGTTCTTCGCGTTTGACTGGCTCCTCTCGCTGGACGCGACGTGGTACTCGACGATATTCGGCGTCTACATCTTCGCCCAGTGCGCGCTCTTCCAGATGGCCTCGCTCATTCTCGTGACGCTCCTGCTGCGCCGGAGCGGTCTTCTCGGCAGCGCGGTCACGGTCGAGCACTACCACGACATGGGCAAGCTTCTGTTCGGCTGGATTGCCTTTTGGTCGTACATCGCCTTCGCGCAGTTTTTCCTCACCTGGTATTCGAACATCCCGGACGAGGTTGCGTGGTTTCACAAGCGCTGGAGCGGTAACGACGGAACGTGGCGCGCGGTCAGCTTTTCGCTGATCGCGATGCACTTCTTCGTCCCGTTCTGGTTCTTGATGTCCCGCAACATCAAGCGCCGCCTGCCGCTCCTCGCCGCCGGCGCCGCCTGCATGGTCGTGATGCACGTGGTCGAGGTGTACTGGGTGATTATGCCCAACGTGGGACCGCTCGCCCCCAACTTCGTCGACTTCGCGTGCCTGTTCGGCGTCTTCGGCATCTACCTTGCCGCGGTGCTGCGCGGGATGGTCGACTACTCGCTCGTACCCGTCGGCGATCCGCGTCTATCGCGCGCGCTCGATTTCGAGAACGCGTAGGAGCCCCAACCTTTCAGGGAAGCCATGGCCACGGACAAGTCGCAACCCAGAGTCGGCCTCATCTTCAAGATCGCCGTTTTTTCAATCGCGACGCTGGTCGTTGTTCACGCGACACTGGTGGCCTATTTCGACGATGTCGCCCGCGCCGAAGAGCATCGAAAGTTCGGTGAGGTGAAGCCCGAAGCCCTCTTGAACATGCGCGCGGACGAGCGGGGGCGCCTCGCCTCGGGCGCCGTTCCGATCGACAAGGCGATGCAGCAATTGGCCTCACGCGGGCGCATGGCGGCGAGCCCCGACATCGTGCCTTCGGCATCGAAAGACCTCGCACCCCTTCAGGGGTGGTCGAAGATGCCCGCCGAAGTGCCGCCCGCGATGACCGCGCCCGAACCTCCTCCCGTGCTTCCGATAGCCGACGCAGGTTTCGACGGCGGCGAGCAAAAAGGAAACAAACCCGACCGCGGCCGACCCGACGGCGGCCCAGCCGCCAAGCCCCCCGCAAAGCAACCGTGACCCCCCACTCCGTCTCCCCGCGCGCCATCGCTGCCGCCCTCGTCCTCCTTTGGGGCATCGGGCTGTCGACCGACGCGCGCGCGCAGGCCTGGCGAGACCAGGCGGAGGGGATTCCGAACACGACGCCAGCGGAGCTCGAGGGGGTCGACATCGTCGAGCACCTCGGACAGGCGCTGCCCCGGGACGCGAGGTTCCTCGACTCCGACGGAAAGGCCGTGTCGCTCGGCGACTACTTCGACGGCAAGCACCCGACCGTCTTCGTCTTCGCCTATCACACCTGCCCAATGCTCTGCAGCCTGGTGCTCGATGCGGCGGTCAAATCGCTGAACGACGTGCAGTGGACCGTGGGAGAGCAGTTCAACGTGGTTTCGCTGAGCATCGACCCCCACGACACGCCCGAGACTGCGGCCAAGAAGCGCGCAAAAGTGGTCGCCGGCTATCCGCGCGCGAAAGGCACCACGCACGGGTGGAGCTTCCTCGTCGGCGACGAAGACAACATCCGAAGGGTCACCGACGCGGTTGGCTTCAAGTATCGCTACGACGCGCGCCAGAAGCAGTACGCCCACCCCGCGGCGATCTATCTTCTGACGCCCGACGGCCGCATCGGCCGGTATTTGTACGGCATTCAATACGATCCGGCGGACGTGCGCCTCGGTCTGCTCGAGTCGAGCGAGGGGCGCTCGATCACGACGACCGAGAGGCTGCTCCTCTTCTGTTACCACTACGATCCGCAGGGCAAACACTACTCGCTCGTCGCAATGAACGTGATGCGCCTGGGAGGGGTGGTCACCGTCGCTCTTCTGGGCGGCTTTCTCGCGGTCATGTGGGCGCGCGAGCGGCGCCGAAGAAAGCAGCTCAGCCGAGACGACAGTCGATTGTTCGCGGCCAGGACTCCAAACGCCAAACCTGAGACGGCCTTGTTGTCATGAATGAACCCGCCACCTTTCAGATGCCCGAGCAGATGTCGACGGTCGCCGCCGACGTCGATTGGCTCTACTATTTCATTTACTGGCTCAGCGTCGTCCTCTTCGTGGCGATCGTCGGCGCCATGGTCTACTGGGCGATCAAGTACCGCGAGCGCAAGGGCCACAAGGCCGAGCCGACGGGGCACAACATGCCTCTCGAGATCGCCTGGACGGTCGCGCCCATCTTCATCCTGGTGTTCCTCTTCCACAAGGGATTCCAGGGCTACATGGACATGACGATCGCGCCGGCCAACTCAATCGAGGTCCGGGTCAACGCCAAGCAATGGGGATGGGAGTTCGTGTACCCCAACGGCGGCGCCGACAACGAGCTTCACGCGCCGGTGCACAAGCCCGTGAAGCTCATCATGTCTTCAGGCGACGTCATTCACTCGCTGTTCGTTCCGGCCCTGCGCATCAAGCGCGACATCGTCCCGGGGATGTTCACCTCTCAGTGGTTCGAGGCGACGCACATCGGCCAAGACGACATCGTGTGCGCCGAGTATTGCGGCGGCCGCAGCAAAGACGCCAATGGCGACGAGCTTCCGTTCGCCCAGATGACCGGTCACTGGTCGATGCACTCGATGCTGCACGTCGAGTCGGAGGAAGACTTCACCAAGTATCTCACGAGCATCGGCGACAAGTGCGCCTCATTCACCGCCAAAGGGCAGAACTGCCCGCAGAACGTCCTCATGGAAGAGGGCCAGAAGCTTTACACCAAGAAGGCGTGCATCGGCTGCCATACGACCACCGGCGCCCGCCTGGTCGGGCCCTCGTGGAAAGGCATCTGGGGCAAGCAGGAATCCACGGATCACGGTTCAGTCAAGGTCGACGAGAACTACATCCGCGAGTCGATTCTCGATCCGCAAGCGAAGATTGTCAGCGGCTTCCCGCCGACGATGCCGCCGTTCCGTGGCCAGATCACAGACCAGGAAATCGACGAGATCGTCGCCTATATCAAGTCGTTGAAAGACTGAGGAGATTCACCCCATGGCAGCAATCGACATCCCGCTCGTGGGAGGGCACGCAGACGAAGCGCACGGCGATCCGCACGCCAATTACCTCAAGGCAAAGCGTGGCATCGGCTCGTGGATGTTGACGGTCGATCACAAGCGCATCGGCCTGATGTACTTGACGATGGTCTGCATCGCCTTTCTCGTTGGCGGCGTCTTCGCTCTCCTCGTGCGGCTCGAGCTTTTCACGCGCGGCAAGACCATCGTCGACGGAGAGACCTACAACCGCTTCTTCACGCTCCACGGCGCGGTGATGGTTTTTCTCTTCATCATCCCGAGCGTTCCGGCCGCGCTGGGCAATTTCTTCTTGCCGATCATGATCGGCGCGAAGGACGTCGCGTTTCCCCGCATCAATCTCCTGAGCTTTTACATTTATCTCCTCGGCCTCGCAGTCATTCTGCTCAGCCTCGTTCTTGGCGCGGTCGACACCGGCTGGACCTTCTACACGCCCTACAGCGTCCAGACCGCGAACAGCGTGCTGTCGATGACGATGGGCGTCTTCATCCTCGGCTTCTCGTCGATCCTCACCGGGCTGAACTTCCTCGTCACTGTGCACACGATGCGAGCGCCCGGCGTGACCTGGCAGCGGATGCCGCTCTTCGTCTGGGGAATGTACGCGACGGCGCTCATCCAGGTGCTCGCGACGCCGGTGCTCGCGATTACCTTGCTCCTTCTCTTCTCGGAGCGCCTCTTCGGCATCGGCATCTTCGACCCGAAGCTCGGCGGCGACCCGGTGCTCTTCCAGCACTTCTTCTGGTTTTACTCCCACCCGGCCGTTTACATCATGATCGTTCCGGGAATGGCCATCAACAGCGAGCTTATCGCGACGTTCTCGAGGCGGGCGATCTTCGGGCAGTTCGCGATCGCCATGAGCTCGGTCGCCCTCGCGATCCTCGGCTTCCTCGTGTGGGGGCACCACCTCTTCGTGGCCGGAATGAGCGAGTTCGCGACGATGGTCTTCTCGGCGCTGACGTTCCTCGTGGCCATCCCGAGCGGTGTGAAAGTCTTCAACTGGACCGCGACGATCTACAAGGGCTCTATCCTCTGGGCGTCGCCGATGCTCTACGCGATGGCCTTCATCTTCCTCTTCACGATCGGCGGGTTGACGGGATTGTTTCTCGGCACGCTGAGCGTCGACGTGCACTTGACCGACACGTACTTCGTCGTGGCCCACTTCCACTACGTCATGATGGGTGGAACGGTCATCGCGTTTCTCGGGGGCCTGCTCTACTGGTGGCCCAAGATGACCGGAAAGATGCACGACGAAAAGAAGGCCAAGATCGCCTTCTGGTTCGTATTCGTCGGGTTCAATACCGTGTTCATCCCGCAGTTCATCATGGGATCACGCGGCATGCCGCGGCGCTACTACGATTACCTGCCGCAGTTCGAGCCGTTCCACAAGGCCTCGACGATCGGGTCATGGATCCTGGCGGTGGGGCTGTTTCTCACCGCGTACACGCTGCTCGAGGCACTGTGGAGCGGCAAGAACGCACCGCGAAACCCGTGGGGTTCCGCCGGATACGAGTGGATGACCGACACCCCGCCGTGTCTGGCCAATTTTCACTCCACCCCGATCTTCACGCGCGGGCCCTACGACTACCACCTCGCCACGCCCGAAGAGCTTGCGACGGGCTTCGACCCAGTCGAAGACGCGCCCGCCGCGAAGCAAGTCGCGAAGGCCGACGCGAAGAAGTAGCCCGCGCTAACCAGGCGCACCAAGGACGCACCAAGTAGAGGACCTCATGGCGAATGTCAGCGAATCGGCGCAAGGCGACGTGGCGCACGACGGCCACGACGACCACGCGCACGGTCATCCCGATTTCCTGCAGCACCACTTCGACACGCCGGCGCAGCAATTCGACGCCTCGAAGCTGGGGATGTGGGTCTTCATCGCGACCGAGATCCTCATGTTCGGCGGCCTGTTTTGCGCATACGCGATTTGGCGAGGGCTCGAACCGGAGGTCTTCGACCAGGCGCATCACTTTCTGAACAAGATTCTCGGGGCCACGAACACCGTCGTGCTTCTATTCAGCAGCTTGACGGCGGCGCTCGCCGTGCGATCCGCGCAAGTTGGGAAGCGCAACGCGACGTCGATGTACTTGATCATCACGATTCTCTGCGCGTGCGTGTTTCTCGTCGTCAAGTACTTCGAATACAGCCACAAGTTTCACCTCGGGCTACTCCCCGGGCATTGCTTCGGCCACCCCGGCCTCAGCGCGTCGATCCAGAACGGCGAAGAGGTCGGTACCTGCATCCGCAGCGTGCAAGGCAACGCGTCGTCCGTGATGCCGCAATGGGTCAAGGCGGTGGACGAGTCGGGGAACGTTCAGCTTCTCCCGCCTCGAGCCAACATGTTCTTCGGCCTCTACTTCGTGATGACCGGCTTGCACGGCCTGCACGTCCTCGTCGGGATGAGCATCCTGACGTGGGTGCTCATCAAGAACATGCGCGGAGACTTCTCCGCCCGGTACTTCACGTGGGTCGATCTCGGCGCCCTGTACTGGCACCTCGTCGACCTCGTGTGGATTTATCTCTTCCCGCTTCTTTACCTCGTGGGAAAGCCGGAGTGACCATGGCCACGAACCATCCCCACGCATCGCGCGCCGACGACGGCGACGTCCACGTTCACATTGCGAGCACCCAGTTTTATTGGGCCATATTCGGCGCGCTCATCCTCTTGACCCTGCTGACCGTGCGGGTCTCCTATTACGACTTCGGCTCGGCCAACATCATCATCGCGCTGGTGGTTGCGACGGTGAAGGCATCGCTGGTCGCCGCATTTTTCATGCACCTGCGGCACGACAAGCTGTTCAACACGCTCGCCTTCCTTTCCGCCTTTCTGTTCCTCGCCATCTTCATCCTGCTCACCTACGACGATCTCGGGGTACGCGGGCAGAGGAGGCCGAGCTACACCTCGATGGTGGACCCGCGCACCGGCGAGCCCGCGCCCGGAGGAGAGCCCGCGACGTCGGCGACTTCGAATGACGTGCAGGGTGAGGCGCCGAAGGAAGGGTCCGGCGCGGAGAAGAAGAAAGAATAGGGTCCCTCGTCATGTCTGGGTCGCCACGCTGCCCCTCGGGCTGCGGCGTGGTCCAGGCACCGCTGTGGCGGCGGGTGGTCGGCGTTGTCCTGGGGCTCGCGTTCGTCCTGCAGGCAGGTGCGTGCAAGCGGAGGCACGTGCCGGTCGCCGCGGAGCCGGAGCTCGGTTACCCCGCGTGTGGCGACGCGGGGGAGGAGCGCACGGACGACGCCGCAGTGGTCGCCCGGGGCCATCTTCGTGCGGGGCCTCTCTCGCAGGAGAAGAACGTCGTCGAGCGCTTCGAGCTTCGCCGGACGACGTGTGGATTCATGTTGCGCTCGCGACAGGAATGGCCCCTCGCGATATCGGACGTGGAGGTCCACTACGACGCCGGCCTGACGCCGCTCTGGGTCTGGAAGCGGATGACCATCGCCGGTTCGCGCCGGGCGGACGGGGACGCGGACACTCGGCGCTACGAGCTTCGAACGGGCGACGTATTCATCAAGCGGCGCGATGCGAAAGGCGAGCTGACTTTGGAGAAGCTGCTGGCTGGCGGACGGGTCACGGCCCCGCAAGGGGCGCAAGTGGGAGCGGTGGTCGGTCCCGGGCGCGGCGTCATCACGGCGTGGCTGAAGCGGGAGAGGCTGGCGGTGGGGCAAAAGGTGCGCGAGCTCGTGCTCGACTTCCGGGAGATGGTGGAGATGCTCGAGATTGCCGCGCTCGAGCGCAATCCGGACCAGTACGAACCGTCCCTCGGCAAGACCGTTCGCGTCTACACGTTCTTCGGACGGGAGACCGTATTTGCCGACCAGGACGACGTGGTGATCGGAGATCTCGCCGGGATGCGGCCAAGCGAATCGCTGTCGACCCCGGAGCCGGAGGCGCTTCCGATGTACGGGCAACCGGATCCCGTGGGTAGCCCCTGACTGGAGGCCCTCATGGCCGAGGTGGTCGGGGGTCGTCTTATGGGCAGTCCGTGAGTAAGCTCACCGAACGCGCGCGCAGCGTCGCGATGTTCTGTTGCTGCGCGACGCAGTCGATCGGATTGCCATTTATCGCGAGGCTCGTCCCGTAGCCAATGCCCACGTCTTCAACCAGGGGCGCCAGATCTGTGATCTGATTGTGGCTCAGGTCGAGGCTTCTCAGGTTTGGAAGTGCGGACAGCGAGGAGATGTCGCGAATCTGGTTCCAGCTAAGGTCAACGTCCGTCAGACGACTCAAGGGCCCGAGGGGCGTCGCGTCGGTCAGATTGGCAGCTGGAGCACTGAGCAAGGTCAGACCCGTCAATGCGGAGAGTGCAGCGCGAGCCTCTGCGGTGCTGAAGTCAGGTTTGTACAACCACAGCGCCTTCAAGGAGGGGCAAGCCGACAAGAGTTCCGCCGTATTGGAAAAGACCTGTGCGACCAGGCTCGTGACGTGCGGCAGGCTCGGAAAGGCGCTCTCGGAGGTCGGACCGAATGCAAGAGCGGTGAGGTTCGGAAGTCGCCCCACCGGCGCGAGGTCCACTTGATAGGGATTGAGCTCAATTGTCCGCAGGCTGGGAATACACTCGACGCCGCCCAGCGATGTGACCACGTTGTCGAGCCGAGGCGGACTCACGTAGTCGATATTGGCCGGGGAGGCGTCATAAGCGGGGCTGTTGGCGAAGAGGAGGTTTAAGTCGATGATGCCGGTCACGTCGGCCGCATGGATTGGCCCGCTGGGAGCTCCGATTGCCTGTCGCACGAAGTTCTCGACGTCTGGATCCGCGAACGTCAGCGGATCGGCGCACCCTGTGGTGGCGGCATCCCGAAAGTCCGAAGCGTCGCCCTCGGGTCTGGGGTTCGCATCGCTGGCCTCCGATGAGGGAACAACCTTTCCCGCGCCAGCGAAGCCCGCGACTGGTACCGGGTCCCAGCTCCCTTGCCAGCTCGAGCCGTTCCCGAGCTGCCCAGTGCTGTTGTCACCCCAGCACTGGACCCCGCCGCCCGCCATGAGCGCGCACGCAGAAGAAGACCCCACGGATACGGCCGTTACACCGCTCTCGAGACCCGACACAGGCGCGGGAGGATAGGCGTCCCTAGGCGACGGGGCACTGCCCCAACATTCGACCCCACCGCCTCCCGTGAGCGCGCACGCGAAGGAGGTCCCAGCTCCCGCAGATACGGCTGTGACGCCGCTCGATAGACCCGCGACCGCCACGGGGCCCGAGGGGCCATAATGCAACTGCGGCGGCACTCCCATAGCGAAAAGGCCCCGGGCGATGGGCCCCCAGCACTTGACTTGGCCACCCACGGCGAGCGCGCAGGCCGAGTTCCCTGCAGACAGCGCGGTCACGCTCGTGAGACCCGGAACGGGCACTGGCACGGCGCTGAAGGCCGAGATGGAATTGTTCCCGAGCTGACCGTTCCAGTTGGTGCCCCAGCATTGGACGCCGCCGCCCACCGTGAGCGCGCAGGCATAACTGTTCCCCACGGCGACGGCGGTCACGCCGCTCTGCAGGCCCGTGACGGGCACTGGCACGGCGCTGGAGTTTCCGAGCTGATCGGCCGTGACCTCGCCCCAGCACAGGACGCCGCCGCCCGCGGTGAGCGCGCAGGCGGAGCCGTGCCCGAAAACGGTGTCGTACCCCACCGAGACCGCGATCACGCCGCTCGTGAGGCCGGCGACAGGGACGGGGACCGTGCTGTACCCCATGGAACCATTCCCGAGCTGACCGTATCGGTTGTCGCCCCAGCACAGGACGCCACCGATCGCGGTGAGCGCGCATGCGGAGGAGTCCCCCACGGATATGGCTTTCACGCCGCTCGCGAGACCAGTTACAGACACTGGCACGGCACTACCCGCCGGTCCGTCGCTGCCCTGCGTCATGTTGTTCCCGAGCTGGCCGGACTGGTTGTTGCCCCAGCACCGAACGCCACCGATCGCGGTGAGCGCGCAGGCGGAGTCGAGCCCCACGGACACGGCGATAGCCGTTTCTTGGGTGATTGCGTCGATCATTGTCGCAGCGTTGGCGTCCGCGGGACCCGCTTCGAACGCGAGGCTACTGTCGCTCGAATCGCCCCTTCCCAAGAGGGCATCCCCCGTGCTGCATGCCGTCATAGCGAGCAAGGAAACGATCCAGTCTAGGCACGGCGCTCGTCGTATGGTTTTCATCAGGCCGACCTATTCCGCAATCGGTCCAAAGCGATCACGATTGTTCGCCCCCAGCACGTGCAAGAGATGCGGCGCATGCGGGCTTGCCGGGTGTCCTGCGAGGAACTGGCGACCCAGCGCCGCCGCGCCCGCGCGGTCACCGTGCGCGATGAGCGCGTCCACGCGCAGCACGAGGGCCTCGTCGGCCATGACGGAAGATGGGAAGGCGCGATCGTAGGCGTCGAGTTGACCCAGCGCCGCCGCCGTATCGCGCGCCGCCAGCGATGCGCGCACGCGATCGAGCATCGAGAGCTCGGCCGGGAGCGTCGATCGTCGCTGGAGGAGGACCGGCGAGGGAGCGCCCACATACGCGGGGCGCGCGCCAAGCGAAAGCACCGGTATCCGCGATGCGGGAGCGCTCGCGGCCAGAGCCGGCGGCACGGACGTTCGATCGGGAACGGGCTCGGCCGCCGTACGTGAATCCGCGACCGGCTTCGGCGCCCGTGCGGCGACCGCCGCCGGGGCGGTCGTTGCTCGAATGTGGCGCACGACGGGAGCCGCGGATAGCGCTGCTCCGCCGCCCACCACGGCCGCAATCGCGACCCACTTCACAACCATGCCCACCCCCGCTCCGCCCACCAACGCCGAGCCCCCCGCCGCGGCCGCACCACCGCCCGCAACGACACCGGCGGCAGCCGTCGACGTGCTCGTGGAGATCGCGCCCGCGCCGACGCCCAGGGCAAGAAGCGTACGCTTGAGCCCATCCTGCCGGCCCACATCGAGACGCGCGGACGAGAGCAGCTCTCGCTCGAGCTCCGTGCCGGCTTCCGACAGTCGCGGAAAGGTCATCGGCCCACCCCCCGTTCGAGCCGCGTGCGCAGCCGCTCGGCCGCCCGGCGGAACATGTCTCGGGCTCGACGTAGCCGCGAGGCCACTGTGCCGACCGCAAGCTCCAGCATCGAAGCGATCTCCGGCGAATCGAGGCCTTCGATCTCGTAGAGCACGAACACAGTGCGCAGATCCATGGGAAGCGCATCGAGAAGCTCGTCGAGATACCTGCGCCGCTGCCTCTCCTCGGCCATTGCGTCCGGGAGCGGCGAGGGATCGATGACGGCGTCGAGCTCATCGCCCACCATCGCTTCGCGCCGCTGCGCGTACGTTCGGCGGACGGACATCGCGACACGAACGGCGGTCTGAAAAAGAAATGAGCGCTCGCAGTCGGGTGCAATCCGCGCCATCTTCTCAGCGGCGATCAAGAACACCCGTTGCGCCGCGTCGTCGGCCGCCTGCTCGGCGACGCCGAGGCGCCGCAGCGAACGCCAGATGAAGTCGTAATGCTGCGCCGCCATCCGCGCTTGGCGCGTCGCGTCAGCGGGCCAATCCGCGGGGGTCTCGAGGTTCGGCGCGGCGACCAGCCCGGCGAGTCGCGCCTCGTTCATAACGAGGTATTCCGTCGGCCGCTGCGATCGATCATCAAAAACGCACCCCCATGCTCAATTCGACCAGGGCCGACCAGGCGGCGACGCGATACGCGGTCGTATCCGGCGAGGCGAAATAAAACCGGTACCGCGCGACGGGCGCTGACGCGCCGGCGAGCAGTCCCAGCGAGAACGAGTCGCGTACGATCCAGGTCGGCCGCAGTCCGAGCCCGAGCTCGACGAGCGAGCGATTCTCGCTCTGGGGGTTGTTCGTCCTCGTGCCGATCCCGCTGAGCAAGCCGCCTTCGACGATTCCACACCCGCGGATTCGCCACGACGCGGGTGACCAGATGTCCAGACAGGGCTCGAGCCGAACGTCGGTGAATGTAATCTCTGCGCTGCCGGCAACAGTATCGATTGTCTGCGTGTAGCTGCGCCCGAACGAGAGGCGGAGGCTCGCCGCTCCGAGCGGCGCTGGAAGCTCGAGGTCGACGAAGGCGCGGGGGACTACTGCCGGATCCGGTCCGAGCCCCATGGCGGTTTCCAGCGCCGCGCCGAGCGACAATCGGTTGGATCGCGGCGATCGCGTGGGCGCGAGGGGCGGGGGAGGGACGGCGGGTGGACCGGCGCTCTCCGGCGCGCCGGGGTCCAGGATGACCGCTGCCACGAGAGCCAGGCTCGTTGCCACCGACTCACAGTCCGCTCCACGAACGTGGCGCCGCAGCTCCTGCCCTTGGAGCGGCCCCTCGATCGGATAGAAGGCCAGCTCGCCGACGACTTGCCCTTCTTCCGCGTGAAGCTCCACCTGCATCGAAGGTGCGGGCTCGTCCGCCCGGGCCTCGCGAATGCGCGCGCTGCGCGCCTTCAGGCGATCGACGAACACCTCTCGACCAGGACAGTCGTCGGACACGACCACCGCGAGGTGGACGGGAATGGCCAGCCGATCGTCCGATGCACCCATGGCGGGTGATGGAAAGCAGACCAGCAGGCATCCGAGCGCCACGGCGGGGCGCACACCCATCGGCCCACCGTAGCACGCCACCCTTGCCATGCTTTTCGCGATCCTGAGAGTCTCCCCTCGTGGAGTCTGTGGCACGGATCCGGGAGTTCCAGTTCGATGGCCTGGTGGGCCCGACGCACAACTACGGCGGTCTCAGTCCCGGCAACGTCGCCAGCACGACGCACGGCGGACAGGTCTCCAATCCGCGCGCGGCGGCGCTGGAGGGCCTGAGCAAGATGCGCTTCGTCCGTGGCCTCGGCGTCGCGCAGGCCGTCTTGCCGCCCCACGACCGACCCAGCCTGGCGTCGTTGCGCCGACTCGGCTTCCACGGCAGCGACGAAGACGTGATCGCCGCCGCGGCCGTCGGCGACGGCTTCTCCCTCCGCGTGTGTTCCAGCGCGTCGGCGATGTGGGTGGCCAACGCAGCGACGGTCGCGCCTTCGAGCGACGCGGCCGACGGCCGTGTGCACTTCGCGGTCGCGAACCTACAGCAGATGTTCCACCGATCCATCGAACCCGCGACGACGACCCGCGTCTTGCGCGCCATCTTCGCAGTCCCGAGTCACTTCGTCGTTCACGAGCCGCTGCCCGGCGGCGGCCAGTTCGCCGACGAGGGCGCCGCCAACCACATCCGGCTCGCCACGCCGCGCGGCGCGGCCCATCTCTTCGCCTGGGGGCGCAGCGCCTGGGACGCCCCGAGTGAGCTCGGCGACGGCCCGAATCGCCATCCAGCGCGCCAAACGCGGGAAGCGAGCGTCGCGCTTGCTCGCCTTCATCGTCTCGATCCGGCGCGGTGTCTCTTCCCCAGGCAGCATCCCGACGGGATCGACGCGGGCGCCTTCCACACCGACGTTCTGGCGGTCGGCAGCGGCGCGTTTCTCATGATGCACGAGCTCGCGTTCGCCGACGACGCGCGTCTGGCCGAGGACCTAAAACGCATCCTCGGCGACGAGATCTTCGTCGTGCGCGCCACCAGCGGCGAGCTGTCCCCCGCGAGCGCGATTGCTTCGTATCCCTTCAATTCGCAAATACTGCCCCTGCCCGACGGGGCGCTGGCGATCGTCGCGCCGGAGGACTCGCGCGAGGACCCGCAAGCGCGGGCATTCCTCGAGCGCGTGCTCGCAGCGGGCGGACCCGTCCGCGCGCTGCACTACGTCGATGTGCGCCAGTCGATGAGAAACGGCGGCGGCCCTGCGTGCCTCCGGCTGCGCGTGCCGCTGTCGGGCGACGAGGCCGCCGCGCTCTCGGCGAACGTGGTGCTGAGCGACGAGCTCGACGAAGCGCTCCGCGCGTGGATCAGCCGTCACTACCGCGACCGGCTGGTTCCCGGCGACCTCGCCGACCCGGAGCTTGCGCGCGAAGCCATGCGCGCGCTCGACGAGCTCTCGGCGCTCCTCCGCCTGGGATCCGTCTTCGACTTTCAGCTTGTCTGAGGCGTCGGCGACACTCGGTGCCTGCCAAAGCGATGGCCTAGGCGTCTCTGTCGAGACTTTGATGGCGTCGCTCGAAATGACGCTGCACAATAGAGGTGATGCGCTGCGCTTTACACGACCTCGCGGCGGCTCCGGACGGCCAGTGTGTGTTGTGTCGCAGAGCGGCTGCGCATCGCGCTCCGCTCGAGCCGTGGGTCGTGGTCGGCGGGGTCGCCGCGGTGCTGGGCGCGTGCATCGTCTATCGCGCCGCGAGCTCCTGGACGTCGCGTGCCGTCGAGGTAGCTCCCGCGACGTCGATGGTGGCCCACGGAGCCGGCGACGACACGGCTTCCCAGACGATGCCTCGGCCGGACGTCGTCGTGTACACCACGCGCTGGTGCTCCGTTTGCCGCCGCGCAAAGAAATGGATGTCGGAGCAGGGCATCGCGTACGAAGAGCGCGACGTCGAGGCGTCACCGGAGAATGCCCGACGCATGCGCGCGATCAATCCCCGCGGAAGCGTGCCGACGTTCGACCTCGACGGCCGTGTGCTCGTCGGCTTCAGCGAACCCGCCCTTGCGAGCGCCCTGCGCCACGCTTCGACTCACCAGTAGTCCCGCCCTCCGCGACACGCCACGGCCCATGTGCTAATGCGCGCGGGCCCCAACATGCTCTTTTCGCGCGCCCTCATTCCCACGATGAAAGAGGCCCCGGCCGACGCCACGAACGCCAGCCACGTGCTCCTCGCGCGCGCTGCATACATCCGCCGCGTGGGCGCCGGGATTTACGATTTCCTGCCGCTCGGCCTGCGCGTGCTCCGCAAAGTCGAAGCGATCGTCCGCGAAGAGATGAACCGCGCCGGAGCGCTCGAGATCCTGATGCCGGCATTGCTCCCCGCAGAGTACTTCAAGGAGACGGGGCGCTGGGACCAGTACGGCGACGTTCTTTTTCGCCTCAAAGACCGCAAGGGCGCGGACTATCACCTCGGCCCGACCCACGAGGAGATCGTCACGGACATCGCCCGGCGCGAGATCAAGAGCTGGCGCGATCTGCCGAAGAATCTCTACCAGGTACAAGTGAAGTTTCGCGACGAGCCCCGCGCGCGCGGGGGTTTGCTTCGCTGCCGTGAGTTTCTGATGAAAGACGCCTATTCGTTCGACGCGGACGAGCAAGGGGCGCTCGCGAGCTACGAGACGATGCGGCAGGCATACGTCCGGATCTTCGACCGGATCGGGCTCACGTATCGCATGGTGCAGGCGGATTCGGGCGCCATCGGCGGATCGACGAGCGCCGAGTTTCAGGTGCTCGCCGATTCGGGCGAAGACGCGATCGTGGCGTGCGACTTGTGCGACTACGCGGCGAACGTCGAGGTGGCGACGGTGAAAGCCGCCGTCGACGCCCGGGCGTCGGATGCCGCCGACCAGCCGATCGCACGCGTTCACACCCCCGGGCACGGCGCCATTGCCGACGTTGCGAGGCTTCTGCACGTGTCCGAGACGGCGATGCTCAAGTCGCTGCTCTACGTCGCCGGGGAGGAAGTCGTGATGGCGGTCGTCCGCGGCGACCACGAGGTCAACGAAGTGCAGCTGGCCCGGGCCCTCGGCATCGGCGAAGTGTTCCTCGCGGGCGAGGCCGAGGTCGAGAAGGCGACCGCGGCGAAGGTCGGCTTCGCCGGCCCGGTCGGATTCAAAGGCCGAGTGCTGGTCGATCGCGCGGCGTCGCTCGTGCCGAGCGGCATAACGGGCGCGAACGAGACCGACTGGCACATCAAGAACGTACGGTTCGGTCGCGACTACACGGGCCACGTGGCCGACGTGCGGCTCGCGGCGACGGGAGACGCGTGTCCGCGCTGCGACGCAGGAACGCTCAAGGGTTACCGCGGCATCGAGGCGGGGCATATCTTCGTGCTCGGGACGAAATATTCGCAGGCCATGGGGGCCACGTTCATCGACGAGAAACAGCAAACGCGCACGCTCGTGATGGGCTGCTACGGCATCGGGGTCTCGCGTCTGGTCGCGACGACGATCGAGCAGCACAACGACGACAATGGCATCCGTTGGCCGATGAGCATCGCCCCTTACCACGTCCACTTGGTCACGCTGGGGCGCGACGCCGACGTGCTCGCGGCGGCGGGTTCCCTTCACGACGCGCTCGAGGCGGCAGGGGCCGAAGTGCTGTGGGATGATCGCGACGAACGCCCGGGGGTCAAGTTCAAAGACGCGGACCTCATCGGCATTCCGCTGCGTGTCACGATTGGCGCGAGGGCGCTCGCCAGCGGGAATGTCGAGCTGAAGCCACGAACGGAGAGCGATCCGAAGAAGGCCGATCTCGTGCCGCTCGTCGACGCGGCGCGGCGAATCGGAGACTTGGTTCGAAAGGCCCTCGGACGAACGTGAGCGCAGCTGGCGATGGTGCTAGGAACGCAGGCGTGGCCCGGGTCGACCGACTTCCTCCCCCGCCCGCCGTGCCGAAGCGCTCCCCTCCTGTCGCCGTGACCGGCGAGGAGGATGTGCGAATCCGCGGCATCGCTGGCGGGCCGTCGATCGAGGCGCGAGTCCACGTCCCGTCCGCGGCCCTGCGGGCCATCGTCATTTGCCACCCGCATCCTTTGTATGGCGGCAGCATGCACAGTCCCGTGCCGCTGGCGATCGCGAAGGCGCTATCCGACTCGATGCGCGAGCGCATCGCATGGGCGCGCTTCAATTTTCGCGGGGTTGGCACCAGCGAAGGATCGTACGACGAAGGGCGCGGCGAGGTGGAAGACGCGCGTGCGGTCACCGAGTACCTGTGGGGCGTCGTCCCCGGCGTCCCCATCGCCATTTGCGGGCACTCGTTCGGTTCGTGGGTGGGACTCCGCGCCGCCGCTGCGTCACCCGCGGTCGATCGCGTCTTGCTGGTGGCGCCGAGCTCGCTCTTCTTCGCGGTCCGCGGCGACGGGCTCCGCTTTTCCGGGTACAAAGCGATCTTCATCGGCACCGAAGACGAGTTCTGCGACGTCGCCGAGGCGCGGGCCCTGGCCGGCGAGATGGGTGCCGAGCTGCGAGTCTTCGAAGGCTTCGACCACCATTTTCTGAAGTCGCGCCGGGCGATGGCCAGCGCGGCGCTGCCGGTCCTCGCGCCCGAGGCATCCGTACCATGAGCGAGCGCAAAGGGATCACTTCGACCGAAGCGGTGCATGCCGGCGACGAGAAACGAAAGGCGTTCGACGCCGTCACGACGCCCATCGTTCAGACCGCGACGTACGCATTCGCCGACACCGCCGAGATCGTCGCGCACACCGAGGGGCGACACCCGGACGAAGAGCGAGAGGAATACGGGCGATACGGCAACCCGACGGTGCGCGCGCTCGAGAAGCGCCTCGCCGCGCTCGAGGGAACCGACGATGCAGCCGTCTTTGCAAGCGGCATGGCGGCGGTGACGACGTCGTTGTTCGCCCTTGTCCGCGCCGGCCAGCACGTCGTTCTCTTCCGCGACTGCTACCGGAGAACGCTCGAATTCGTCACCGACGTTCTCGGGCGGTACGGCGTCGCGCACACGCTCCTCGACAGCGGTGATCTCGTTTCGCTCGAGAGAGCCATCCGTCCGGAGACGCGCCTCGTGGTCAGCGAGTCGCCGACCAATCCGCATCTCTCGTGCATCGACCTCGAGCGTTTGGCGGCCATCTGTCAGGCCCGCCGGGGGGTCAAGTCGATGATCGACGCAACGATCGCGACGCCGGTCAACTGCCGCCCCGCCTCGTTCGGCGTCGACCTCGTGATGCACAGCGCGACGAAGTACCTCGCCGGTCACAACGACGTGCTCGCTGGGGTCGTGTGTGGGCCGAGCGGCCTCGTGTCCATGATCCGCGACTTGCGCGGAGTGCTGGGCAACGTCTGCGACCCGCACGCGGCATTCCTCGTTGGGCGCGGGCTCAAGACGCTGGGTCTGCGCGTCGAGAAGCAGAACGCGACCGCTCTCACGATCGCTTCGCACCTCGCGAAGCACCCGCGCATCGAGCGCGTCTACTACCCAGGGCTGCCCTCTCACCCGACCCACGGGTTCGCGCACGCCCAGATGCGCGGCTACAGCGGTGTCATCAGCTTCGTCGTCAAGGGCGGACTCGACGCCGCCAGCCGCTTCGTCGACGCGGTGAAGATCGCCCGAATCGGTCCGAGCTTCGGCGGCGTCGAGACGTTGATCGAGCAACCAGCCATCATGAGCTACTACGGAATGACCAGCGACGAGCGAGCCGCGGTCGGCATCGCCGACGGGTTGGTGCGCCTCTCGGTCGGCATCGAAGAGGCGCACGACCTCCTCTCGGACCTGGAACGGGCGCTGGGCTAGTGCGGCTCGGGCCCGCGCCAGCGATTCACTTCAACAGCGCCAGGATGGCGCCCGCGTTCGCGGCCGCTTCCCTCGCGGTCGTAGGCGGCTCCGCGGCGATGTCTTCCTCGTCGAAGAGCTCCGGTGGCACATCCATCAGGAAGCGGCTCGGGGTCCGAGGAACGGCCTTGCCGCGAAGCATTCTCGATTTGGCCCGAGAGAGAACGAGGCGCTCCCGCGCCCGGGTCACCCCCACGTACATGAGCCGGCGCTCTTCTTCGACGTCCGCGGTGCCGTCGATGATGTCGGTCGCGCGCGTGTCGAGAGTGCGCGCGTGCGGCAAGTATCCCTCTTCACAGCCGATGAGAAAGACGATCTCGAACTCCAGCCCCTTGCTCCCGTGCAAGGTCGAGAGGGTCACGACGTCTCCCTTGTCGTCGCCCTCGGCTTCGAAACCCATCGTGAGCGCATGCAAGAAGGAAGACAGGCCGTCCATCGGCACGCCGCCTTTCGCTTCTCTGCGTGCCAGGGCTCCGAATAGCCACTCGACGTTCGCCCAGCGCTTCGCGCCGACGTCGGGCGACGGCGCGCTCGCGTCGGTCTCGCGCTTGTATTGCACCCGCTCGCAGAGCGCGCGCGCCACTTCGCTCGGCAGGCGCTTGTCACCGAAGAGCTCGCGCCGCGTCGTCGCGACGACCTCGGCCAGCGACCGGCATCCGTCGCGGGCCGGACCGGGCACGTCGTCGAACGCGTCGACGCGCTCGACCGCCTGCCAGAGCGTCCACCCACGCTTCGCCGCGTGGAGCGCCAGCTTCTCGAGCGTCGCCTCGCCGATGCCGCGGGGGGGATGGTTGACCACGCGCCGGAGGCTGATCTCGTCGGCCGGATTCATGGCGAGCTTGAGGTACGCGAGGACGTCCTTCACTTCTTTGCGCTCGAAGAACTGCACGCCGCCGACGACCCGGTGGGCGATTCCCTGCTCGCGTAGCGCCTCCTCGACGAGCTTCGACTGCCCGTTCGAGCGGTAGAGAATGGCCACGTCGCGCGGTCGCTTGCGGTCGTCGTGGATTAGCCGCCGCACTTCGCGACCGACCCACGCCGCCTCGTCCTCCGGTGTGGAAGCGACCGCGAGGCGCACCTTGTCTCCCCCGACGCGCTCCGTAAAGAGTACCTTGCGCCACTTGGCGTCGGTGCGCTTGGCGATGATCGCGTTCGCGACGTCGAGGATCGGCGCACGGGACCGGTAGTTGTGCTCGAGCTTGACGACGCGGGCCCGCGCGAAGTGCTCGTCGAATGCGAGGATGTTGCGTACGTCGGCGCCGCGCCAGCCGTAGATGGCCTGGTCGTCGTCACCGACCGCGCAGATGTTCTTTCGTTCGCCGCAGAGCAGGCGGAGCAACTCGAGCTGGGCGCGGTTGGTGTCCTGGTATTCGTCGACGAGCACGTGCAAAAATTTCTCTTGCCAGCGTGCGCAGACGGACGCGCTGTCCAGCCACAGCCGGGCCACCTCGCACACCAGATCGTCAAAGTCGTACGCCCGGTACTGCTTGAGCGCCCCCTGATAGCGCGGGAAGATGGCCTTGGTGATCTCGTCGTACTCGTCACGCTCCGGAAGCTCCGGGGCGGGGAGAAACGCGTTCTTCGCGTTCGAAATGCGCGCCAGCACCGCCTGCGCGTCGTAGGAGCGATCGATCCCGGCCGCCCGCAAGAGCTGCTTCACGAGCGCGGTTTGGTCGCCTTGGTCGAAAATCGTGAAGGCCCCACCGATGGCCTGTCGCTCGCGCCCGAGAACCTGGAGGCCGAACGCGTGGAACGTGCACACAGTGAGCGCACGCGTCGATGCGGCTCCCGACGGGCCGATCATCGTCGCGATGCGCTGGCGCATCTCGCCCGCGGCCTTGTTCGTGAAGGTGAGCGCGACAATCGCCTGAGGTGGGACCCCCCGCTCGATGAGGTGCACGATGCGATGCGTGACCACGCGGGTTTTTCCGGACCCGGCCCCCGCGAGGACCAGGAGGGGTCCGTCGCCGTGCTCGACGGCTTCTCGCTGGGCGGGGTTGAGGCGTGCCGCGAGCGTCATGGCGGGTCGAGCGGTCGGGTTCTAAGCGAGACCACGATGGGGCGCCAGCGGCGCGGTTTCGCGTATGCTTCCCACTGCCCCATGAGCCTTGCTCGCGCGTCCGCCGCGGCCGTTCCGCTCGTACTCACGCTGTCCTGTGGCGGCGCGCCGCCGGCCACACAGGCCCCTGCGGCTCCCATCAGCGTTGCCCCGCCGTCCCCCCCGCCGTCCCCGGACCTGAGCGCCGTTCCTGCCCCTCCGGCGCTCGTCGTCTCCGGCCGCCTCGCGAAGCCGAGCGCCTCGCTCGCGCTCGTGCGCCAGTGGACCAACGTGCCCGAGCCACAGTCGGACGAGGTCACCCAGCTCGTGACCGGCGAAGCGATCGGCCCTCTGGTCGACCTCGATCAGCCCATCGACTTCGCCGTTGCCGTCGCCGGCACCGGTGCGCGCATCCACGATCGGACCGCCGTCTCGGCCATGCTCAAGGACGTCGAGCGAGCCAAAGCGACGCTCCAGGAGCGGTTCAAAGTCGTCCCGGGCGAAAACGGCGCGCTGCTGATCCAAGGCCTGGGGCACAGCGCGCGCCACGACGCCGACGAGGGGGCCGACGACCGCGGCGACGACGAGCGCCGCGCCTGCGAGATCGCGCCCGCATACGGGCCCGCCCCGACGCGGCTCGTCTGCGCTTGGGGAGCCAAGGCGCTCTTCGATCTCGCTCCCTGGCTGACCCGCACGGCCTCGCGCGCGGCGACGACGTCCGATCTTCACGTCGAACTTCGCATGCAGCCGCTCCGGCCCACGCTGACCAGCGCCAAGCGCCTCATCGGCACCGTTCTCGCGAGCGTGCTCGGATCGCGGCTCGGGTTATCGAGCGCGCGGGAGCTCGTGTCCAGTGTCGGCGGCGACGTCGTCGATTTCGCGCTGGACCTGGACACTGCGACGCTCGACGTTCGAGCTAGCGAGCCAGCGAGCACCGCGATCGCGACCTTGCGCTTCTCGGGGCGGACGTCGGCTCTTGCCCGCCTCGCAACGGCCCACCCCGAGCGAAGCTCGGCGCCCCCCGAGGTCTTTTGGCAGTTGCCCGGCGACGCGGACGTTGCGTTCTTCGAGCGCGGCATCGACGACGTCGAGCTGGCGCGCGGCCGTGATCTCGGGCTTCGTATCGCTGGCGACCGCCTAGCGGAGGACGGCCTCAAAGAGGCCGACCGCGAGGCGATCTTGGCGGCCCTCGGCAGGTTGACGACATCGGTGCCCACCGCGTACGCGAGCGGTCTCGATGGGGACGCGGTCGCCAAAGCGATTGCCGCCGAGCGGTCGCGCAAAGATGGCTCCGACTCGGCGGCGGCGGAAGAGGCGTCGCGTGCGTCGACCGAGGCGCTCCTCGGCTGGCGCGTGGTCGAGCTCGACGAGTCTTCGGTGAGGTTGGCAGGCGCGGTCCGAGACCTGGCGGGAGCATGGGCGAAGCCGGCCGTTGCCGCCGCATTTCACGCGAAGGGCAGGCCGGCCCCGTCCCTCCGTCCATTGCCCCTTCCCAAAGGCGTGACGCTTGCGGCGGGTACGCTCCATTACATGCTCGAGTGGCCCTTCGGCGGGCCTCGCGCGACGCCCGCCGCAAAGCCGATGGTCGCGACGACACCAGGCAAGGCCGTCGCCGTGCATTTGTTCATCGCCCCCGAGGGCGCGCGCACGTGGGTGGCGCTCGGCGGAGGAGAGGGGCTCGTCGCTTCGAAGCTCGCTGCGTCGATGGCGGCTGCGCCGGATAGTCTGGGCACGCGCGCGGAGATGGCGCCGCGCAAAGCGGCCATCGTCGGCGCCGCGGGATTCCTGACGGTCCGCGGCTTGTCCGAAGCGGCGGAGCTGCTGGCGGCCACATTCGGCGATCAGGCCGGGGAGCTCGAGGGCTTCGACGTGCTCGGGCAGATGCCGCACCGCGGCATGGCCCCTGTGTGGTTCTCATGGACGGCTGCTCCCGACGCCGGTGCAGCGTCGGTCACGGCGACCCTGGACATACCGCGCGCCGCGATGGAGGACGTCGCCACGGCGATCATGAGGCATGGGTTCTGATCGGACGCGGCGCTTTCTGGCGGCGATTTCGCTGGCCACACTGGCCGGTTGCAGCCGCCCCCCTCCCGACGCTTCTCCGGATGGGGCCGTGCGTCTCTTCCTCGACGACATGGAGGCCGCCGAAGGCGACGGGCGCGAGACGCGCCACGCCTACGACCTTCTTGGGCCTTCCGCTCGCGCAAACCTGGAAGAGCGCGCGCGGCGAACGAGCCGGCTTCAGGGGCGCCAGGTGCACCCGTGGGACATGCTCGCGGCCGGTCGATTCGGCGTCGCGTTTCGCCCGAAGAGCATGCACGCCAAGGTGGTCGGCGACCGCGCGTCCGTCGAAGTGCTTGGAGCGGACCCGCAGAGCGACCGGGCGATTGTCGCATGCGTGCGCGAAGCTGGCGGTTGGCGCATCGAGCCTGAGCTCCCGGAGCCCTGACGGGGATTTGCCTCGTCCGACCGAACGGGCATAGAGGTGAGCGCATGCCGTCGGAGTCACCGCCGCTGTCCGCTAGCTGGTTGCTCGCGTTCGCCCTCGGATCGAGCGGGTGTATGGTCGCTCGTCCGAGCGAAATGGGCGTTCCCGCGATTCCGAGCGTCGCGTCGATTCCGGTGGCTCCGTTGGGAACGGCTCCGTCGCTCTCCCCCGCGGCGCCCGCGCCGGTCGTCGGACTCGGCGTCGCGTCCTCTGCTTCGCCACCGCCGGCCGTAGAGGCGTCCGCGCCGCCAGAGAACCAGACGGCGCTGGTGCCGTCTGCTCCTCCTCCCAAACCGTTGGTGGTCCTCGTCGACGAGCTGCCGTACCGCTGGGCGCACCTGGTCGCCAAAGATTCCCCGGAGCACGTTTACGCGTCTCGGGCAAAGCGCGGCCGAAGCGCGCGTCCGTACCATCCGGCTCCGGGGATCGTCGTCGAGGCCTCGGATGCACAAGGCGGGATCGCCGCTGCGGAAGTGCAGCGTGCGGCGCGCGCCGCCGGATACTGGCCCTTTCTGCGATGCTACCAAGAGGGTCTGCGGCGTGATCAGGGGCTCCGAGGCAAGGTGTCGCTCGACCTGTCGATCGCCGCGGGCGGCGCCGTCGAGCGTACGGAGGTCGAATCAGCGACGCTGCGTGACGAGAGCGTCGCGCTGTGCATCGGGCGCGAGGCGTCGCACTTCGCCTTCTCGCCGACAGAGTCGCCGACGAAGGCAAAGGTGGATGTCTCGCTCTCGGCGGGCGACGAGCCGGTCATCGTGCCCCGCCCCGTTCTTCACGCCGACGAGCTGCGCGAGGCGCTGCGCGCATCGTGGCCCGCCGTCGAGCAATGCTACGCCTCCCAACTGCAGCAGCGCCCGAACGCCGGGGGCCGTCTCGAGCTGCGCTTTCGCGCGAGGTCGAACGGGGAGATCGTCGATGTGGCGGAGGAGGGCGAGACGCGCTTCGGCGACGTCGAAGTCACGCGGTGCGTGCTGGGGGTGTACCGCACGGCGAGGCTGCCGGCGGCGCGCGTTTGCAGCGCCCGAGAGACGAGTTTCGGGTACGCGCTCCACCTCGAGTCCAGGCGGTAGAAGGGTGGTCCGGGCAAGGACGAAGCGGACGGCTCGCCCGGTCACGCATCGAGCGGCGCGAACAGCGCCTCGATCTCCCCCTCATCGATTGGCGCGGCGCCGGCCACGTCGCCGAGGAGCGCGTTCGACAGCCACCGTTTTCGCTGCTGCAGAGCGAGGACGCGCTCCTCGACGCTGCCGGCCGCATACAGGTTGTGCACGAACACCGGACGGCGCTGCCCGATGCGGTGAGCGCGATCGGTCGCCTGCGCCTGCGCCGCCGGGTTCCACCACGGATCGTAGTGCACGACCGTGTCGGCACTCGTGAGGTTCAGCCCCGTGCCGCCTGCTTTGAGGCTAATCAGAAAGACGTCCGCGCGCCCCTTCTCGAAGGCATCGACGACGCGCTGGCGTTCGCGTGTCTGACCCGTCAAGGCCAGATGTGCGACGTCGCGAGCGCTGAGCGCGTCGGCCACGAGCGCCAGCATGCTCGTGAATTGCGAGAAGACGAGGATGCGGTGGCCGCAGGAGAGCTCTTGACCCAGGAGATTCAGGAGGGCATCGAGCTTGGCGGATTCGGTCACCGGCCGGGCCGCGTCGAGGGCGACGAGCCTCGGATCGCAGCAGACCTGACGAAGCTTCGTGAGCGCGTCGAGGATGGCGATCGTGGAGGCGGCGATGCCTTTGGCCCGGATCGCGCGCCGGACGTCGGCGTGCGCGGCGACTCGAATGGACTCGTAGAGCTCGCGCTGCTGCCCCCCGAGCTCGACTGGACAGAACAGCTCTGTTTTGGCGGGCAGATCGCGGGCGACGTCGCACTTGAGCCTCCGCAGAACGAAGGCGGCCACCGTGGCGCGAAGGGCCGCGAGACGCGCCTGGTCGCCGCTTTTCTCAATCGGCTGTCGCCAGAAGCGCCGGAACGAGAGCTCGTCGCCGAGAAGGCCCGGGACGAGCCAGTCGAAGAGGGACCAGAGCTCGCCGAGGTTGTTTTCGACCGGCGTGCCGGTCAGGCAGAGGCGGTGCTCGGCAGAGACGCGCTCGATCGCGCGACGGGCCTGGCTGCGTGCATTCTTGATCGCTTGCGCCTCGTCGAGGATGGCCAGATGAAAGTGGAGCTCGGCGAACCGATCTTCGTCGCGGACCAAGACGGGATACGTCGTGATCACGACGTGCGCGCCGGCCACTTCGTGCCAGCGGGATCGCCGTCCGGGGCCGTGGAGGATAAGAACTCGAAGGTGCGGAGCGAACCGGGCGATCTCGCGCGACCAGTTGCCGACGAGCGTCGTGGGCGCAACGACCAGGGCCGGACGATCCAGCCTTCCCGCCGCGAGCTCGACGCAAATGTGAGCGATGGTCTGGAGCGTCTTGCCCAGCCCCATTTCGTCGGCCAGGATGCCGCCTTTGCAAGTCTCGCGCAGCCGCTGGAGGAAAGAGACGCCTTCCGCCTGGTACGGGCGGAGCGTGGCTTGCAAGTCGCCAGGCGGCTGCGCGGGCTGCAAGGGGGCAGCCTGCGAACGCGCGCGTTCGGTCAGCCGAGACGGGTCGGTCCACGCGATGGATACCCCCCGGAACGCGGCGTCCAGTTCGGCGAGCGCGCCGCAGCGCACCTCCGGAAACGCGCGACCGGCATGATGCCCCCCTTGGTAGAGCTCCGCGACGACGCGCAAGAGCGCGCGCAGTCGATCGATTGGGATCGTCACATGGTGCGTGTCGTTCACCCGTAGGGCCCAGATTGGGCGGCAAGTGGCGGCGAGGCCGTCGATCTCGCCGCTGCCGTCGGCCCTCTCGAGGAGCTCGAGCACAACCGGAAGCAAGTCCACACGCGCTCCGTCGATCTCGATACCGAGCTCCAGGCCGAACCAATCCGGACGTTCGTCGCACGGCTCGACGCGCGCGTACCAGGCTGGCTCCGGCTCTACGATGCGAAACGGGTAGGCGTCGTCGACCTCCACCCGCCAGCCGAGCGCACGCCATTGCGATAGGGCCCGTGCGGTAAACCCGCAGAACGAGTGCTCGTCGCCGTCGGCGCGCACGACGTACTCCGCGTCGCATCCGGCCGGAGGGGCGATCATGTCGAAGCACGCTAGCTCCACGGCGCCGAGCCGCTCGATGGCGCGTCTCGCGGCGCCCTCCGATGCGCGGTCTCGGTCGATCGTCTCGACGACGCCTCCCGCGGCGCGCAGCACGCGAGATCGATCGTCGCTCGCGCGAAGGCGCGTGCCCGAATAGTCGAACGACAGCTCGACGAGAGGTACGACCAGCTCGACGACGTCGCACGAGAGCTGCTCAGTGCTGGCGATGACGACCCTGTCTGCGAAGAGCCGGACGCAGGGGACGGGCGCTACTTGGCCGATCGCGGCCCCGTCAGAGATCGGCGACGGAAGCGTCACGTAGCCTTCTTTTCATCATACTCGGCGAGGCTTGTCGAACGTTTGGACAACCTCGAGTCAGAACATCTCGCCGGCGGCGAAGTATCCGCCCAGGGGCCGCGCGTCCGGCGACCAGGCGACGTCGGCGCGCACGACGAACGCGGTTCCCTGCTGGACGCGCACGCCGAGCCCGGTGCCCCACTTGAGGCCCAGCCCGGTGCCGTCGAGCTCGGGCTGCGGCGACCAGTCTGCCCAGAGCCGCCCCGCGTCGAGGAAGCCGACCGCGGCGATACCCCAGGGCTTGCCGATCGCGCGGAGGCGGACGATGTCGGTGCGCACTTCGGCGTTCCCGATGAGCTTCACTTTGCCGTAATAGCGTTGTCCGGGAACCCCGCGGATGCCCGCCGTGCCGCCGATGGCATAGGTGTCGTCGTACAAGGGAAGATTGAAGAACGGCGGATCGCCGATCAACCCGTCGGCGAGTCCGCGCAAGGCCACGACCACCCGGGGTCCGATGGGCAAGTACGCGCGAGCGATGGCCAGGACTTCGGCATACGCATAGGGAAGCGCGTTCCCGAACGCGGGAGAAAGCCGCAGGTCGATCTCGTCCCAGGTTCCGCGCCGAGGCACGACCTCGTCGTCGCGGGTGTCCCAACTCACCGACTCCTGGGCAAACGCGACGGCGGCGGTGCGCGCGGTGCCGAGGAGTTTGCGCACCTCCGGCGGGCCGTCTCGCATGTCGATGGCGAGCTTTCCGTTCGGCGGTACGTCGAGCCAGTTGACCGTCAACGATGCGCCGACGGTCGCAAAGAGGTGCGGCGTGAGCAGGACGCGAGCGTATCCCTCCAGCGTGGGGTGCGTGCGCGTGTATTCGTAGCGGAGTGCGTTGGGATCGGGCGGTAGCGGGGCCGCGTTACCGACCCCGAAGTAGTGGACGTTGGTCTCTTCGGTAAATGCGATGCGTGCGGTCAGGCGAAGCTTGCCCTCGTCGAGGTCCGGAAGAGTGAGCAGCAGCCAGTAGTCCTGGTAGGGGGCGGCGAACCGAGGTGACGCGCGAAAGGTGGCAAAAGCGCTTCCTTCGAAGCGCCACGCCCAGCCCTCTGCGTTCTGTTCGGTCGCAGGGGCGCCGAAGCGGGTGAGGGCGCCCACGGCGCCGCCGCCGATGCCGATGTCGCTGCTGCCGCCCACGATCGGGACAACGTCGAATTCGGTGTCGCGCTTCGGCTGGTTCTGGGCGAGCGCTGCGCCCGATGAGGCGAGCACGAGCGGGGCTCCGAGCGTGATTGCCACGGGTATCCGGCGCATGTGTGCGCGATACGGGGCAAGGGGCGGGCCTCAGGGGCGGGCGGCCGAGCTGCACACTCACTCGTTCGTGCTGGAGGATGAGAGCGGCTTCTTTGCCAGTCGCGAAAATTCGTCGACCGGGCATCGCGTTCCAGGAGCACCTAGAATTCCGAACGCACGAGACTCGAGGGGACGAGCGAGCTAGGCTGTAACCTCCATTCGGAGGAGCGAGCATGAGAATGGACTTGGCACGTTGGCGCGCTGTGAACGGGGCCTTGGTTCTTGTCGTGTCGGCCTGCGGGGGCGTCGCGCAGCCAGCGTTGAGCATGGACGCCGGGAGCGGGGGGCTGAGCAACGATGCGGGGACTTCCCGCATGCCTCCGGAAGCGGGCGGTGTCGACGCCGGCGCGTCTCCCTTCGATCCGGGCGCCATTGGGGGGATTCTCGGCGGCATGGGCGTGGATGGCGGAGGGGCACCTACCGGCCTGGACGCCGGATCGACCGCGATGCCGTCGACCCCCGAAGTGGTCGACGGTTGCAACCAACTCTGCACGAAGGAAGTGGCCGCCGCGTGCACGGCAGGGCCGACGCTCGACTCGTGCCTCGTCGGCTGCCGCGTGATGCTGGCAAACCCGACTTGCGCGTCGGCCGGCCAGGGCCTTTTTTCCTGCGTGCAGACCGATACCGCCTCGTGCGACGCCTCGGGCAACGTCGCGTTCAACGCCTGCCAGATCCAACAGCTCGCTACCGGGCTGTGCTTCCTGCAAAACGCGAACGATCCTGCGCTGGGTACGCCCTGCGCCACGTATTGTGCGGGCGTCTCCGCTGCGAACTGTCCGAACGACAATCCCTCCGGATGCCAGGCAGGATGCCAAGTGATCGGCAACCTGGTGCCGGGCTGCGACACGGCGTGGAAGAACTATGTCACCTGCGCGAACGCCTCGACGCTCACCTGCGATACCAATGGGAAGGCCGGCTCGTCCGCGTGCGCTGCCCAGGCTTTGCTGTTCTGGGCATGCGCCGCCGGCGGGCTCGCCACCGTCCTCTCGGACGGCGGCAAGTAGGCGAGCAAAGGCGTGCGCGGTCGGCTCCGCGCCTCGCATCACCGCGAGACGTCCGCGCAGCAGCGGAAGCCAATTTGATAGTATCGGTACGACTGGTTGTGGTCGGTCGTCATCGGGCGGCAGCGATCTCTCACGGGGCCCCAGTAACCGCCCTTTAGACCGCTCACATAGGGTTTGTCGTCTTCTCGACCCGTCTCGTTGACGACCCACTCATCGACGTTTCCGGTCATGTCGAACACGCCGTACGGGCTGACGCACGAGCCCCGCGCGCCGCTCGGATCGCGCTGATCGAGACGCGCGATCTCGCCGGGGCGTGTTCTAGGATCGCTCCACCTCGTATCGTCCGGAAGGATGTAGGGCTTGTCGATGTTGCATGCCTCCGTGTTGCGTGCGTATCCGTACGGATACGGAAGCCGCTCCTGCCCTTCGCACGCAAGCGTCCACTCGCTGTCGGTGCAAAGTCGCTTTCCGACGGCGGCGCACTCCTCGCGGGCTTCCAGCCAGTCGATGGCGACGACTGGCTTGACGCCCTGTTGGTTCGGCCACTCGAAGCGGTCGACGCAGAAGTGCTTGTGGGCCGGCGTACCCAGGCAACGGCCGTTCGGCGCGAACTCGGCGCAGCGGTCGTGCTCGGGGTGCTTCGGGTCGACCGGGCGGATGCAGAACTGCTCGAGCCACGGGCACCACTCTCCGCTGACTTCGACCGTGTCCGGCGGGCACACCGCAGGCGGCTCCGCGGGCGGCGTCGTAGAAATGGCCGCGGCGATGAAGGCGGGCACGATCAAGCGGCTCAAGAGAAGGCCATCTTCGCAGCCGACCGAGCGAGCCGCCAGCCTCGGACGGCCGCCGCCGTGTGTGCGTCTCGTATGATACCGTCGGTACCGTGAGTGATCCGGTCGTCGGGGAGGTGGTCGACGCCCGCTACGAGCTCCGGCGACTCATCGCCCGCGGGGGGATGGGCCTTGTCTTCGAGGCCCACCAGAAGTTCACGCGACGTACGGTCGCCATCAAACTGCTCCCCGCCGACCTGCTGTTGCAAACCGAGGCGCAGGAGCGCCTCCTGCGCGAGGCGTACGCCCTCACCACCGTACGCCACCCTGGCTTCGTCGAAGCCCTCGACGCCGGCGTCTGCGACCACCACGGGCCCTACGTCGTTCTGGAGATGCTGGAGGGTAGGACCCTCGAAGGCATCCTGGCGGCACGGCGGCGCCTCACCCTCGAGAACGCGATACAGCTCGGCCGGCAACTGTGCGACGCAGTCGGCCACGCCAACGCGCGCGGCGTCATCCATCGCGACCTCAAGCCGAGCAACGTCTTCGTCGCCCGGAACGAAGTCGGACAGGAGACCGTGAAGATCATCGATCTCGGCGTCGCGGCTGTCGCGGAGGCGCATCTCGCCGCCCACGACCGGAAGCTGACGACCGCTCACGCCGTCATCGGCACACCCGAGTACATGGCTCCCGAGCAGCTTTGGGGGCACGAGGTCGACGCGCGCACGGACGTGTACGCGATCGGCATGACGCTCTACGAGTGCCTCACTGGCGAGGTCCCGCACACCGGCAGCTACCCCGAGGTGCTCGTCCGGGTTTCGAACGCGACCGAGCCACCCAAAGTGCGCCGCAAGCGGGCGGACGTACCGCCGGCGGTCGCACTCGTCATCGAGAACGCGCTCGAGAAGGAGGCGAGTGCGCGCTTTCAGACGGCAGCCGAGCTCGGTCGGGCGCTCGTTGCGTCGAGTGGCTTTCGGCCGCGGTGGACGTCGCTGCTCTCCGCGTCCACCGACGAGGCGCAGTCGGGCAAAGAGGACGACGAACCGGAGCGCGCGATCAAGCTCGTGCGCAAGAAGGCACGGCCCGGGGAAGGAGAGGCGCAGCCGTCTGCCGTGCAGCCCGGCCACGGGCCGAGAGAAGCGCCGTCGCGCCGACGGCAGTTCGTGCGCGCTCCATACGTGACGCCGGTTCTGATCGTGGCGCCGACCGGCACCGAAATCGATGCACGCAGCGAAGAGATCAGCGAAGAGGGGATGCTGGTCGTATCGCCACAGTCGTTCGCGCTCGGTGCGGGGCTCGGACTCCGGTTCGCGAGCCCGACCACGGGCGAGATGATCGTGCTCTCCGTCAGCGTCCGCTGGACCCGCGAGGGTCGCGGACGGACTGCGATGGGGGTGGAGTTCGTCCAGGCGCCCCCAGCGTTGCGCGGCGTGGTCGCGCGCTACATCGCAACCTTTCCGAGAGCCCAGGGATGATGCCGGCTCGACGAGCGGCGTGTGCGAGGGCGCTGGATTCGACGGGGGGTGGGTGGGTCCTGGGTCGTTCGGCGCAGGTGGGCCCTATTCCTCTTCGCGGTCCTCGGCGCTCGGCGCCGGAGGCGGCGCCGGCGGTCCGCCGTCGGCGTGCGCTCCGATGCGCGCTGCGCACGCTGCCCACGTCCGGTCGTCGCACCGGGGTGCGCCCTTGGCGACGCACGCGAGGACGTCGTCGCCCTCTTTCTCTGCGAGCCGGTCGAGGACCAGGTTGCACCCGCGCGAGCAATCCCGCTCGCTGCAATTCGCGGCGCGGACGGAGCAGGCCTTGGCGCACTCCTCCTCCAGACCGCCCGCGCCGGAGCGGGGGAAGGGCTCCGCCGAAGGGAAAACCGCGGCGGCGATCGGCTCGCACGCGACCAGCTGCACCACCAAGAACCACAGCGCAGCGCGAATCACCTGCCACGGTCTAGACCAACTAGAACGCCTTGTGCACGACGATTGGCGCGTTCGACCCGGCGTCGCCGCCGATCTCGACCACGTAGACGACATTTCCGCCGTTCGCCTCTGTCGTCAAGCTGACGGAGCTCTGCCCCGCGCCGTATGGGCTGATGACGCCGTTTCCGACGAAGTCCACGTGCGACGTCACGAGGAGCGGCGTTCCGACCGCCGCCGGCGCGTGCGCGCTGACGTTGAGGAGCGCGGACGCGGTGGCCAGGGCCGGCATTTGTCCGATGCCGCCACCGCCGTCGAGCACGATGACGACGCCCCCTCCCAACGTGAAGGTCGATAGCGTCGAGGCCCAGTTCGCGCCGAGAGCCGCGAGCACTCCGTCCGGCGCCGACGCTTGATCGTGGACGAGCAGGACATCGTAGTTCGGCAGGACTAGCTGCTCGGGCACGTCGTTGTCGCTCATCGTGCTCACGATGCTCAGCGTGCGACCCACCTGGCGGGCGACGTCGTTGAGAATGGCGTCGACGTGGGAGATGGCGCCTGCTCTCGCGTAACGCTCGTAACTCATCACGTGAAGGGGGTTGCTCTCGGCGACGAACACCGCGTTCGAGAGCACACGCGCCTGCGCGGTTCCCGGGAGCGTCGTCGTGTAGTCGTGGCCGATGTACACGATGCCTCCGCTCGCGGCGCCGACACACGCAGCGTTGTCACATAGCTGCGATGCACATACCACGTTGCATGCGCCGCAGTTCAGCGGGTCCTCCGTCACGTCGATGCATGCTCCTCCGCAGGAGACGAGCGGCGGAGCGCAAGGATTCGCCGCTTCGGCGGCCGATCCATCGCTCGCGCTCGCCTCGTCGGGTATCGAGATGTCGGATAACGAGTCGGCCACGGCCGAGTCGAAAGCTCCCGAATCGACGGTCGGATCTCCGACACTGGAATCGCCGCCCGCCGCATCGATCGAGCCCGCGCTGCCCGAGTCGCCGTCGCCGGACGCGCCTTCGTTGATGGCCGCGTCAATCGGTGCAGTCGGGTCGACGGGGTCGACTGGTGTACCAACGTCGACCGAGGCGCCCGCTTCCAACGGGGCGGCTGCATCCTCCGCCGAGGCTGCCTCCGTCGGCTCGGCGCTCGAGGGCGCGTCGCCCGCCATCGCTTCGGCGGTCGCGGCGAGCCCCCCGTCGAGGCCGGGCGACCCCTCACGGAGCGTCGGTTCTTCGGCCGCACCCTCCGGCGCGATCGCGACGTCGGCCGAGGAGTCGAGCCCGTGGTCGCAAGCTCCGTTGGTGCACGATGAGCCAGGCCGGCATGCGTGCCCGCAACCGCCGCAGTTCTCCCTATCGCTGTCGAGTCTCACGCAGTGCAGCCCGCACTGCGCGTACCCGGCCGCGCACGCGCCGCCCACGAGCTCGTTGTCCACGCCGCAGCCCGCGCCGAACGTCGTCGTGGAGACCCCGGCGAAGAGCAGTGCGAGAAGCGCGCGCGTAACGGATCGGGTCCTCATGGGTGCTCACCTTGCCGCCCAAGAGTGAGCGTCGTCGACGGCCCTTGCGCACTGCGAACTCTGGAGATGACAAACTCGACCCGCCGATTCTGCCGCCAGTCGTCTTCCGTGTGCCCTTGCGCGCGCGGATGGCTGAAGCCGAATCCTTCTGCGGCAACGCGTCCAGCGGCGACTCCGAAGCGCACGAGGATCTCGCGGACGGCGTCCGCGCGCGCCTGCGACAAGCGGCGGTTGAAGTCCTCGGGGCCCCGTTCGTCGGCGTGCCCTCCGATGTTCACTTGCTCGAACTGGGGGTTCGCGTTGATGAAGTCCGCCACGTGCTGCACGACGGCCCACGCGTCCGCGGCCAGCACCGAGCTGCCGGTATCGAAGAGCACGACCTGTCCGTATTCGATGTGGTTGTCGACCACCCGCACCGCTTCGGATGGCGGCGGGCAGCCATTGGCCGCGGGGTCGTCGCTCGGCACACCGGGGATGTCGGGGCATGCGTCGAGAGCGTCGGCGATGCTGTCGCCGTCGCGGTCCGGCGGCGGCGCCGGCGGTGGCGGCAGTGGTGAAGGGGGGGGCTCCGCGGCGACGATGGGCGCGCGCGCGCTTGGTTCTGCGCCGAGGGCCAGGTGAATACCGACCGAAAGGACGTGAGCGTCCTCCGGGCGCAGTGTGTCGCCGGGCTGCACGACCTGCAGGTAGCCGACGTAGGGCCCCAAGTCCCACCGGTCGCCGCCGACGCGCCAGTCATAGCCGATGTGGGCGTCGAAACCGACTCGATCGAGTGCCCCGGTGCGCACGTAGCCCACGTTCGCGTCGAGCCACGGACCGGCGACGTCGGTGAACGGCCGCACGTGCGCACCGACCATCGCGAAGATCGCGGTGCCGTCGCCGTGGTCGGCGATCGACGGATCGGCGGGCGGACCGGCGTGCCCGAGCCAGATCGAACCGCCTTCGACCTCCAGTCCGAGCGCGCGTCCGAGCGCCAGCTCGGCGGCGAGTCGACCTTCCCCTCCCAGGCCGTATTCCGACCCCTGCGGATTGCCGATCGCGTGTGCGCCGCCCAGCTCCAAGTGCCACCGCAGCGGATCCGCTGCGGCGCGCCGACTCGTGATCAGCACTCCGGCGAAGACGATCGAAGTGCAGATTCGGCGAAGAAGCACATGATGGAAAACGGCACGAAAGGCGAAACGATTAGGTCGGCCTTGCCCGCGCGCGCTGCCGCTCCGGAGACACGCACCGCGTCTCGCGCGGCGTCAGTCTCGGGGTTACACGGGCGCCACCGGGTCGGTGGCGATCATCGCGAAGAGCGCGTGGTCCAGCCACCGTCCCTGGCACCTTTCCGCCTCGCGAGCGATCCCCTCGAATCGAAAGCCCAGCCGTCGTATCACCCCGAGGGAAGCGAAGTTGTCCGTCGCCGCAGCCACGCGAACGCGATGAGCGTTCAGGCGCTTGAACGCCCACCCGACCGTTGCGCGCGCTGCCTCTGTCATGTATCCGCGGCGGGCGCCATCGGCGCGGAGCCAGTAACCGAGCTCCGCGCTCTGATGCAGATGGGCGATCGACTCGAGCCCGACCACGCCGAGGAACCGTCGCGTGGCGCGCTCTCGGATGGCGAAACGGAGCGCTCGCCCCTGGTCCCAGTCGCTGGCGCTGGCCTCGCAGTAGCGCCAGCTCGCGTCGAGGTCCGTGTTGAACGGGACCCATGGAAGCCACTTCTCGAGATGCGCGCGAGAGCCGTCGACCGCTTGCCACAGGTCCGAGGCATCCGAAGAGTCGACCGGGGTAAGGACGACGCGCTGCGTGTCGAGCGGGCGGTGGCGGAGCTCTGCGCGAGGCGGGACTACCAGCATGCGAAGACGAAGGTACGACGAACCGCACCGGGGCGCATGCGCCTGTCGAGTTCGCGCGCGCCCGGGGGGTGGGAGAGGTCAGCCTTCCGTACGGTTTGGGTAGGCGCGCGCGAGCTCTCTGCTGGGGCGTTCGATGCGCTCGAGCGGGCTCGTCACGAGGTCGCGGTCTTCGCTCGCGAAGTACAGGGATTCACCGGGTCGGGGCTCGCCTGGGTTCGGCGAAATGGCCCCGTTCGCGAAAAAGCGGATCCCGCCGTGCAAAGGTCTGCACAGCGCGAGGTGACCGTGCAAGAAGCCCCCCGTGCGCCGGTCGCGCACGGCGACGCAGACGCCGTCGCGAAAGTGGTACTCGGTGTTGCGCGTGACGAATATCCGGTGGCGACGGCGTTCCGGTCCTCTGTACTTGGTGGCGGGGTCGATCGCCCGCGTGGCTGTAGACTCGTCCTTCATCATCGGCCTCCTCGCGAAGGGTGCGAAGGGTGGAAGATGGGCGCGCGGCGGAAAAAGGCCAACTTTCGCGAGCCGTCGCGGGCGGGAAAAGCACAACGAAACGAGCGACCGGACCCGTTTTGCGACACGGATCGACAGCCGGTCATCGGAGCATTATATAGACAACGCGGAGAGTAGAGCCCATGGCTGGTCCTAACGTTCTCGAAATCAACGACCTGAACTTCGACACGGAAGTGCTCAAGTCGCCCATACCCTTTCTCCTCGACTTCAGCGCCGTCTGGTGCACGCCCTGCAAGGCGCTTCAGCCGATCGTCGAGAAGCTCGCCGACGAGTACAAGGGCAAGGCCCGCGTCGGCAAGCTCGACATCGACGACTCACCGGGCGTGGCCAGCAAGTTCGGCATCCGCGGTGTCCCGACCGTGCTCGTCTTCAAGGACGGCAAGGTGTCTGGTACTCACGTCGGCGTCACCAGCAAGGAGAATCTCGTCAAGCTCCTCGGGGTGTGAGGGCGTCGATGCGCCAGCCTCGGCGCCGCCATGCAGCCGGTTGAACCGCGACTCATCGCACTGCGCGATTGGCTGCCGGGTCAGGTGCTGCGTGGAACGCGCGGTGGGCAATACCACATTCGCGAGCGGGTCGGAGAGGGCGGGCAGGGCTGGGTCTTCAGCGCGAGCTGGGACGAGCCGGGCGGCTACGTCGTCATCGTCAAGGTGCTCCGGCCCGACGCCGTCACCTCCGAATCGCTGGTGAGGTTCGAGCGCGAAGCCCAGGTCCTGCGGATGCTCGGGCAGGCGCCTCGGCCCAACCCGCACGTCGTCCGCTTTTTCGACCATGCCACCGCCCGCCTTTCTCCGCCGTCTGGGGGCGATCCGATCGACTTGCCATTCACCGTGCTCGAGTACGTGCGCGGGCCCACGCTCGAGCACATCCTGGAGCGGAGCCGTGGCGTGGGGCTGGCGCTCGACCGCACGCGCCGGATCGCTCGCCAGGTGGTGCTCGCCCTCGAGGACGTACACGCGCACAAGGTGGTCCATCGCGACCTCAAGCCGTCCAACGTTCTGCTCGCGACCGAGGGGGAGGCAGAAGTCGCCAAGGTCACCGATTTCGGACTGGTGAAGCTCGTCGACATCGGTCTGGGACGAACGACAGCGCTCGCCGGGGCGACGCTCGGCTACGCGCCGCCCGAACAGTTCGAGCAGGGGAATCGGCGGGTGAGTGCCCGGACCGACGTCTTCTCTTTCGCCGCGATGCTCTACGAGATGCTGACCGGTGTGAAGGCGTTTCCATACGGCGACGGAGAGAACCCGCTGGTGGTCGTAACCAGGCTCCTGAACGGCTCTCGACCGAGCCTGGCCGGCTCGCGGGGCGTGCTCCCGCGCGAGCTCGCGATGCGTCCCGATCTCGTCGAGCGCATCGACGCGCTGATCCTTCGGGCCACCGCGGCCGAGCCGGGCGAGCGGCAAGCGTCGATCGGGGCGCTTTGGGGCGGGATCGAGCCGCTGCTTCGCGAGGCGTCCCTTCGACCTTCGCCGCCCCACGGGATCGCCGCTACGGCGATCGACCTGCCGACTCCACCTCCCGCCGCCTCGCGCCCGGGCTGGGCGGCGCCGCCCGCTCGCGAGTCGGTCGACGCGAAGTCGCATCCCTCGAGGGCGCCCGCCGAGCCCGACGTGGAGTGCGCGCCCCCCGCCGCGTGGAAGTGGCGCGTGCGCATTCCGCCCGTGGGAGCCGAGGCCGTACGCGCGGCCGTCTTCGATGCCGGCGGCGACATGGCGGTGGCCGTCGGGGCGACGGGCCTTCTGGTATGGGAAACGTCGGGGTGGAAGCGATCACCGGTTCTCTCCGAGAGCGATACGCGCCACGTGCGCGGATTGGCATGGTTGCGCCCGGGCGAGCTCATCGCGTTCGGTGTGCGGGGTCTCGCGGCGCGCCTCGTGCCGGGTGTCGGTCTCGAGAGCTGGCCCGTCCCCGACCGCGACTTGACGTTCCGCGGCGCGCACGTCGATGCCCCCGGCACGATGGTCACATTGGTCGGCGAGCGTCCGGCCCATCGGGCAGCGCATGGGGGAGCCCAAGGCCTTCCGACCATCGGCGTCATCGCCCAGTTCGCGCGGGGCACGGTGGCGCTGCTCTCCGACGTTCCCGCGTGCGGCCGGTTGCGCGGCGTGACGCGGCTGCGCGCAGGAGAGATAGTCGGATGTGGCGATTCGGGCGCATTGGTTCGCGTCGAGCTGGGCATGCCCGAGCATCTCGGTTCGATTTGCGGGGGGCATTTGCGGGCGATTGCGGCGCTCGGCGACGGTGCCATCACCGTCGGCGCGGGGGGCCACGCGCTCTCGCTCTCGTCGCGGTTGCAGGCCCAGTTGGAGGCGGTGCAGACTACGCGCGACCTGCTCGCGTTGGCCGTCGACTCGAGGGGGGTCGCGTGGGCCGGTTCGGCGCAGGCGCGGCTCCTTCGCCGTACCGCGGGCAGCTGGGTCCGGATGAGCTCCGAGCTGGGACTGTCGTCTTCGATCGTCGCGCTGTGGGCTGCCCCTCGCAACGTGCGGGCGATATGCGATGACGGCGCGGTCATCGAAGGAATCGTCGCGGATGACCACGTCGACCGCTGAGAGCGGCTTCGATCACGAGGCACGGCCCTCGCGGCGTCGGCGCGCGCGGGTGTCGAAGTTCCTGCGCGCGCTCGTGGCGGCGACCATCGCCGTGCATGTTCCGGTGTGGCTCGGGGTCGCCGAGCTGGCCCGGCGAGTCTCGCCGCATCTCGGCGGCCTGCCCGTGCCTTCGCCAACGGTCATCGGGGGCGCGTGGGCCCTCCTGGGCGTCGTCCTGTTCATCGGGCGCGCGCGCGCAGGGATGCCCGATCGAAGAAGGCACGCGGCGATCGTCCGCGTGGTCGACGTTCCGTACTTCATTCACTGGTGCGCGGCGGTCTGGGCGTTCATTCCCTCGGTCGTCGCGACGATCGTGATCCCGGCCGTCGACGCCGTGCGCGGGCTTCCGCTTCACCTGCCGATGGGCTGGTACATGGGCAGCTATCTCTCCGGGCTCGTGGTCTGCGGGTACGGCATCTTGGTGCGCCGGCGGTGGCTGCGCGTGGTCGAGCGCGACGTACCCGTCCCCGGGCTCGACCCGCGGTTCGACGGTTTACGCATTGCCCAGCTTTCCGACCTGCACGTCGGCACGCTTACGCCGAAGTCCTGGGGGCTCGCCTGGTCGCGCGCTGCGAACGGCTGCGCGCCCGACTTGGCGGTCGTGACGGGCGACATGATCACGAGCGGGACCGACTATCACGGCGATGTGGCGGAGGTCATCGGCGCGCTTCGCGCCAAGCTCGGTGTCTTCGCCTCGATGGGCAATCACGACTATTTCGGCGAGGGCGAACCGCTCATCTCCTTGCTCCGCGAACGAAACGTGCGCGTTCTACGAAACGAAGGGGTCGTCATCGATCGCGGCGGCGCGACGCTCTGGCTCGCGGCCATCGACGACACCTGGACCCGCAGAGACGACCTCGCCCGCGCGCTCCGCGATCGGCCCCCCGGCGCGATGGCGGTGCTTCTCGCGCACGACCCGGATCGTTTCGACCAGGCCGCCGATGCGGGGGTCGAGGTCGTCCTCAGCGGTCACACGCATGGCGGGCAGATCGCCGTGCCCTTCGCTGCGCGCGCCCTCGGGCTGGCCAACTTCGCGCACCGCTACCGGCTCGGCTTCTACCGGCGGGGGCGATCGACGCTCCACGTGAGCCCGGGCCTAGGAACGACCGGGCCGCCGCTGCGCCTCGGCGTCGCGCCCGAGGTGACCATTTTGGTCTTGCGCGTCGCGCGGTGACGTCATTTCCCCCAGTCCCCCGCGTCCACCCACTCCATTCGAGCGAGCGGCTCGTCGGCGCGATACACGAGCAGCGGCGCGAGCGCACGGGCGAGACCAACCACCGCCGGCGGAAGGGTCTCCAGCGGCGTTGGGGCGCGGCCTCCAACCCCAGCCGCGTCGATGGCGAGTTCGAGGAGAGACTTGGTCTCCAGCGGCGCCTCCTCGATGGGAGCATCGGCCGGGAGCGACGCCGCCGTGCGCGCAGCCTCGAGCGCCTCGCGCATCCCGCCGAGATGGTCGACGAGTCCCTTGCCGATCGCCTGCTGCCCGGTCCACACGCGACCTCGGCCGACCGCGTCGACCTGTTCTTTCGTCATGCCGCGCCCCTGGCTCACCCGCTCGAGAAACGTGGCGTAGAACTGCTCGACCTTGCGGTGCAGCTCCTGCTCCTCGTCCGGAGTGAAGCCCCGAAAAAGAGACTCCGCGTCGGCACGCGGCGCGGTCTTGTACGTGTCGATCGTCACGCCGATCTTGCCGAGCAATCCGCTCACGTCTGCCTTCCCATAGAAGACGCCGATGGAACCGGTGATCGTGAGGGGCAGCGCAAAGATGTTCTTGCTCGCGCTGGCCACGTAGTAGCCGCCGCTCGCCGCGAGGGTCCCCATCGATACGATCAGCGGCTTGGCCTTTCCGAGCAAAACCAGCTCTCGCCACATCACGTCGCTGGCGAGCGATGATCCGCCCGGGCTCTCGATCCGAAGGACGACCGCCCGCACGGTGGAGTCCTCCCGAAGCTGCTTGATCGTCTCGGCCATCGAGTACGATCCCACGAGGCGCATGTCGAGGAGCGGGATGTGCTGAGACCGGCCGTCGACGATGTCACCGTCCAGGTAAAGAATGGCGATTTTTGGGGGCGCGTCGAAAGCCTCGGCCGCCATCGTCTCGTCCTCGTACTTCACGTATTGGACGTCGTGTCCCACGAGCTCTTTCGTCGCTCGCTCCAGCTCGTCGTCGAACGCGACCCCGTCGAGGAAGCCAGCGGCCCTGGCCTCGGAAGCAACGAACGGCCCCTTGCGTGTCTCCTCCCGGACGTGCTCCTCGCTCAAATGCCGATAGAGCGACATATTGCGCACGAAGACGGCCTCTTGGTTGCGCAAGAGATCTTCGTAGTCGGCGGCGGCGACGGGGCCAGCGTGGTCGTTCGTGAATTGCTCCGGAGCCGATTTGTGCGGCCCGACGCGGATGAACTCGGCCCGAACGCCGATCTTGTCGAGTAGCCCCTTGAGGTAGATGTACTGCGACGCGAGCCCCGCGTATCGTACGCCGCCCGCCGGGGTGACCACCACGCGGTCTGCGTTGGCGCACACGTAGAGCGCTTTGGCCCCCGCGTCCTCGAACGAGCACAAGACTTTCTTGTGGCGCGCCCGGAGCACCCGGAGCGCGTCGGCCAGCTCCTCGGCGTGCGCGAACGAGCTCGCCGGCTCGGCGCGAAGGACCAGGGTGACAGCCTCCGTGTTGCGCTCTGCCGCCAGCGCCCACAGCTTTCGCAAGAGCGCCACGTGCCCGCGCGCCGACGGCGTGCTCTCCAGGCGGATCCACACCGCCCGAGTGGGGCGGGGGAGCCCGGGCTGCGTGTAGCCAGCGATGGAAGCAGTGACGTACTCGCCCACCGTTCCGTTTTGGCCGAGGCCGTTGCCAAAGAGCGCGCCTCCGCCGGCGCCCAGGCCGGCAAAATGAAGCTCGAGCCCCGCGGTGCCGACGACGCCTCGACGCGAGTCGTTCGGCAGGTGTGCCACTTCGACCCCACCGAGCAGCCGCCCGAAAGCCGGTACGTCGACCCCGAGCGTCGCCCGCGGGGTCCACTGGTCGGATCCCTGCCAGTATTGGAGCTCGAGGCCGATGTCGACGTTGCGACGGCCGGTCGGTCGCAACGCCATCGCCAGCGTGTACCGGGCGTCGAGCACGGGCAGGTCTTCGCGGGCCGGCGCCGGGATCGGCGTCGAGCTCGGCCGATTGAAGTCACGCGCGACCGCCGCAAAGCCGAAGTGCGGGTCCGGCCGCCACGACAGGGCGGCACTGATCCCGAACAGGCCATCGACGTAAGCATTTTGGGAGTACGAGCGCTCGAGAGAGACGCCGAACGCCGCGTGCTCGCCGATGCGCCCCGCGAGCCCCCACGTGACCCACACGTAGTCGAAGTCCCGGTACGGGAAGCCGACGCCGATCCCCGGCGCGCCCCAAGGTGGCTGCACGAGATCGACCCGGAGCCCCGTCGAAAGGCCGAATAGCAGCGGGGTCGCCGCTTGCCAGGCATGGCCGCAGCCCACTTTGATGGCATCGTCCGGGCAATTCACCCAGGTCCATCGGATCTCGGGCGCCGGCAGCCACGCGAGGTTCGCGGGGTTGAGAACGATGGCATCGGACGTGTCATCCGACGCGACGCTGCGGCCCGGGGTCGCGACGTGCTCGGCGCTCGTGGGCAAAGGGTCCGCGAGCGCGCGCCGCTCCGCGAGGCCCACGAGTGCGACGAGGAGGGAGCCGATCGTGCGTGCGCGCATTGGGGGAGCCGAGAATAAACGATCGCGGTCGCGCTACCACCTTTCGTCGCGCGCGATTTCGGCGGTCCACCGGCTCTCGGTCTAAATCATCCCGCGAGCGACGGCCACAGCCCGGATGTCGTCGCGCCGGCGGGCGAGCTCTTCGTGGTCCTTCACCGGCAAAAACCGCGACGTCGCTCCTTCGCGCGGAACGCGCACGTAGACGGCGGACATCGCGCCGGTCAACTCTTGAAGAAGCCGCTCGAACTGCACGGCGACGCGGTCGCCCACCTTCTTTTCGACCTCGCACCAGCTCCAAGGCACCTGCGTGTGCAGCAGCGCCTCGGCGCGCACGAGGAATGTGTTCGTGTTGAAGACCCGCACGCGTGCCGCATCGAACCCCTCCGGCAGCCGGAACTCCTCGAGCACTTGTAGTCGGCGAACGGCGCGCCCTTGGCGATCCCGCGCGTCGGCCCACACGGGAATTCCACCGCGGTCGCCGGCGACTTTCGGCGTGACCTCCACCATGAGGTCAGCCGGCTGTTCGATGAACCAACCGAGGAGCGCCGCATCGATCGACGCGCCGAGATTGTCGAGGTTGGCAATCCAGACGAACTCGCCGCCGCCCGCGACGAACTCGGAGAGCAACCCCGAACGCCGCAGAGCGTCCGGCAAGTCGCCGTGGCCCGTGGCGTAAGTGCTGGGACTTCCGTCTTCTCGGCGCAGAAGATGCCCGTCTTGCGTGAGGCGCAACCCGAGATCTTGCATGAACGTCGCGACGGAAGGCCCTGCGCCGCGCCTCGCGAGCTCGTCGCGAATGGCCGCGTCGGTTCCTTCGCTGGTCATGAGCCACAACGGCACTGGGGCGCCCGCGCGTTTGGACCAAGTCGCGTTCTCTCGCAGGCGCAGATCGAGGAACGTGTGCCCGTCGAGCGCCTCGACCAGCGCTTTGACGACGCCGCCCATGCGCGTCGCCATCCCGCCCGCCATCACACAAAAGGCGAGCTTGCGGTCTCGGATCGCCGCAAGCCCCGAGGCGGCGAGGCGCCCGTAATCGGGTGCGTCGGGCCCCGGCGCGTCGGTGACGTCGTCCGCGCGGGGTGGCTCGACGACTCCACGAACTCGATTGCGCTCGTCGCGTCCGGCGGTCGCCTCGCCGCGAGCGCGGGCTTGGAGCGGTGTCGCCAGCGCAACCAGGCGCTCCGGGTCGAACCCCGCGGCGTCCAGCTTCGCGCGGATCGGTGGAGGAAGGTGCGCGATTTCTGATCGAAGTTCGCTGTCGCTCATTGGCGGCCCCGCGGCGCCCAGGTGGTAAGCTTCCGGGTGCCGAGCGGCTCTTAGCATGAACAAGGCTCTCTTCACGGGCATCTGGATCGCCGCCGCGCTCGCCGCCGGGTGCGTGGTGACGGCAGGTCCGGCGCCCTTCGGGGGGGTCGTCGCCGTGAGCGGGCCACCGCCAGAGCCGGTACAGGAGCCGCGCCCTCCGGCGGTCCGGCCGCGGGCCGTTTGGGTCGCCGGCTACTGGCATTGGACCGGGATGCAGTACACGTGGATTCCGGGGCACTGGGAAGCGGGGCCGCCGGGAGCGCGCTGGCGAGCGCCTCGGTACCTGCTGCGGGACGGCATCTACTATTACGAGCCCGGCGGGTGGCTGCGGTAAACTACATTGCGGACACCGAAAGTCCGAAATGCCCGGTTCTCGAGCTGGCGGAGTCGACGACGACCACGTACGTGCCCGCCGGAACGTTCGTGAGGGTCACGGTCGACGAGTACCCTTGCGTGTCGTCGTTGCAGCCCAGGGCTTGGCTCGACGAGCTCGCGCATGCGGGCAGTACGTAGAGCACGGTGTCGAAGTCCGTCTCCGGCGTCGCCGTCGAGACCGTGAGACTGCTGACGTCGTGATCGACCTTGAGCATCACCACGCTCTCCGGGTGGCTGACCGCCGTGGTCGCTGCGCAACCCGCGGGGGGATCCCAGAGGCTCACCCCGCCCACCAGGCCCCATCCTGCGAGCAACCCTCCCGCGGTCGCCTGCGGCGCCGCGGCGCACTTGGTCGTTTGCAGGGACGACACCGCCGTGCACTTGTTGGTAACCCCGGGGAGCCCGGGGGAGCACGCCGTGCCGGTGGCGCACTTGTCGAATCCGTAGGCGTCGCACGACAGGCCGCTGGCGAGCACCGGCTGCATGCCCAATGTCGCGACCACCGGGGTGCCCACTCGGCCGAGTGAATCCGCGGGCGTGACCGAGATCTTTGGAACGACGGCCGCGAAGGCCGCCACTGGATCGTTCTCGAAGAAGAACGTTTGCCCGCTGACGGTCTTCGCATCGAGAACGGCCGACGCCGATGGGGTTGCGTCGCCGCTGAGATTGACGATGACGGGCTTTCCGCTCGAATCGAGGAAGTCGAGTCGCAGACTGGCCAGATTCTCGTCCGGATCGGTTCCGAGAATGAGCTCGGTGGGGCTGTCGCCGCCGTAGTAGCCGACGCGCGTGAGCGAAGGCGGGGCGCCCGGTTGGCAGGTCGGCTGCGTGCCGCTGCACGAGAGCCCCTCGGCGCATCGGTCTGCGATCGTGCCGGGATCGCAGCGGTCGCCCTGCTTGCGCACGGTCTGCGCCGTCAGCGTCGCGGTCACCGAGGGCGACACGTTGCCTTTCGCGTCCACGAGCGCGACGACGGCCGATGTGATCGATGGGGCCTGCGCATAGAAGTGCGGTAGCGCGATCGTTTGCTTGAAGGTCTTCTGGCCGAGCGTCGATTGGTCGAAATGCAGGCGCGTCTCCGCCGCGTCCGTCACGCCGTCCCAGTCGGTGTCGAAGGCGACCACGGGAGCATTCGACGCATCGAGGAGGCTGACATTGGCTTCGGTGGTCTGCCCGGCGGGGTCGCTGCCTTGGACCGTGAGCAGCAAGTCGTCGCCGTGGCGGCCGCTGTTCTGCAGCGTCACGACGAGTTGCCCGTTGGACGCAGGCGCGCCCGCTTCGGCATGCGCCTGTGAGCCGGGACCCGCTTGCGGAGAGCCGCTCGGCGGCCCACCGTCGTGCGACGCCGCGGCGCCGCCGCCGTTGCACCCGACGAGCGCGGTTCCCGCCGTCAGCCAAGCGACCAAAGTCCGAATCGCCATTGCCGTAATCCTCCTGGGCCACGTCTCACTGCACCCCCGATGCCATCGTGCTTCCCGGACTCCGTCACCCAAGAGGGAGGACCTTCGGAGCAAATCGTCAGACCGGTGACGGTCCGCGTCAGGACTTCGTCGCGTTCACGAACTTCGGGGCCACAAAAACCGAACCGGCGGTGCGACACCAGGTCGCACCGCCGTTTCGACAAGGTAGGTTTCGCGAATTACGGGGTGAAGATCTCGCAGTTCGCCGTCACCGCCGCGGGGGCGGCCAGCGGGGTTCCTGCCACGCCCGTGTTGATGCACATATTGTAGGCACCCGGCTCCGCGGTGTCCGCGGCGTCATTTCCGTGCAGCTTGGCCTTGATGGTGGTCGACAGCGAGACACTGGTCGGACCGCTGCCCACCAGCGTGTCGTTTCCAGCCATGCCGGCGATGAGATCGAAGCCAGCCGACGCGCCGTTGCCTTCGATGTCGTTGTCGAGCGAGTTGCCGGTGAGCGTATCGCCGTTCGTTCCGCCGTACAGGTTCTCGACGTCGACGTCGATGACGTCTTGCTCCGTGCCGGTTCCGTCGCCGCCCTTGGTCGTGTTGTCCATGACGACCGTAAGCGCCTTGGTTCGCGCGCTGTAGTCGACGGTGTCCGTGCCCGCACCGCCGTGGAACGTCTCGGTGCCGCCGTTGTTCGCGTCCTTGCCTTCGTTGAGCGTGTCGTCGCCGGCAAGCCCGTTGATGACGCTCGACCCGGCCGTGCTCGCGTTGAACGTGTTGTTCAGCGCGTTGCCCGTGTAGGTGCCGCCGCCGCTTCCGAGGTTGATGCTCGCGATGTCGGTCCCGATCACGTCCGCCTCGCCCTTGCCGGCGTTGCCCGTCGCGTCGCCGCTCGCGGTCTTGTTGTCCATCACGACCGTCAGGCTCTTGGTCCGCAAGCTGTAGTCGACCGTGTCCGAGCCGCCGCCGCCGACGAGAATGTCGGTGCCGCTGTTGTAGGTGTCGTCGCCCTCGCAGAACGTGTCGTTTCCGGGTCCGCCGTTGAGGGTCACGCTTCCAGCGAGGCCGCCCATGAGCTGGTCGGCGCCCGCGCCGCCCTTGATGACGTCGGCGTCGAGGATGATGTCGGCTTCTGTTGCGCCCTTGGTCGGGTCACCGGCCTTCGTCGGTGAGTCGCCCGAGGTGATGACGCCGAGCGGGTCGATCGCGACCGAGACGGGCTTGTTCGCCGGTCGAGCCGAGTAGTCGACCGTGTCGACGCCCGGACCGCCCGAGAACGTCTCGCCCGGTGTCGAGGCCGCGGTCTCGTTCAATGTGTCGTTGCCAGCGCCGCCGTAGATCGTCACCGCGCTGCCGAACGCCGCGCCGACAGCCGAGTTGCCGCCGGAGGTGAAGATGTCGTTGCCTGCCCCGAGGAAGAAGCTGTACGCCGGCGCGGTGCCAGCGACCGTGATGTCCTTGGTGGGGGCCTTGAGGCCGTTGGTTAGGCTGATTCCGGTCGCCCCGATGGCGAAGTTGTCGACGCCGGGCGTTCCCTTGACGACGAGCGAGTTGGTGGCCTTCGAGAACGTGATCGCGGTGCCGGCCGTGGAGGTCGTTCCCAGGCCGAAGACGCCGTTGATGTAGTTCAGGATCACCAGCTCCCCGGTCGTCGCGCTGGGGTCCACGACCAGGATCTGCTTGATGTTCGCGCTCTTGCCTGCCGCCATCGCGACCACGGGCGCCGCGCCCGAATTGTCGACGGCCTGGACGCCGTTCACCATCAGCGACGAGTCCGCGGCGTTGATGTAGATCTCTGCCGACTCGTCCTTCATGGTCACCGTGACGATGCCCGTCGACGCGACGAAGCCCGGCGCGCTTGCGAGGGCCACGCTGATGAACTGCTCCGACGACGCCGTCGAAGAGCTCTCCACCGGGGTCCCGCTCTGCACCGAGCAGCCCATGCCGGCGGCGGTCACCATCGCCAGGATCGAGACAATACCGAGTCGCGAATATCGACCAGTTGAATTCATGATTCCGTGTTTCATGGCAGCTTCCTTTCTGCGGTGGAGCAGCAGCCCCAACCTTGTCGACGAGGGACGTCATGTCCCCCGATAAAGTTCGCCGATACCCATCCGCGGATGCGAAGCCTGCGCCGGCGTGCGCGTTGGCTAACCGCTCCTTCCTGGGAACGGAGGGGGGGCGCCAAACTTGAACGACTTTTTGAAAGAGTGCGTGCGCGAACAACGTTTCGCGTTTGCGCCCGCGGTCCGGCTCGCTCGGTCGCACACGGCCGCCCACCCACGCCGAGCCTTCGAGGGACTCGCGACCGGACTGAGAAGGAGGAGCGAGCCCGAGGCACGGCGCTCGCAAGGACCACTACCGTGTCTCTCGGTGTGGGCAGGGGTGCTTCGCGAAGAAGCCGCGGCCTTCTCGCGCGTGGGTCGCGTGCCGACGCACGCGACCCGGCGGAGAGCGAGGGATTCGAACCCTCGGTACCCTTACGGGTACACCTGATTTCGAATCAGGCTCCTTCGGCCACTCGGACAGCTCTCCGCCGCGAACGGTGCAGGGACCGCATCGCGTTGTCAAGCCGCGAAGCGGACGTGCTATGGAGCGCCGGACCGTTTTCCTCGACCGACCCGCGGGGTCGGCGCGGTACGGGGAGAGATGACCGAGTGGCCGAAGGTGCATGATTGGAAATCATGTGTACCCGCAAGGGTACCGAGGGTTCGAATCCCTCTCTCTCCGCTGAGTTAGCCCACGCGGCCACCACGGCGCCGCAAACCTCCTGGGGCGCGGCGCGCCTGTAGCGGTTGATCATCACGCTGGAACGGTGCCCTGTGCGGTCCGCGACGTAGTCTCCGTCTTGCCGTTGGCCAGGCTGGTGGTGACGAACGTGGCGGGGAGGTCGTGGACCCGAATCGGCCGGCGCCCATCGCTGCGCTCGAGAGTCCTCGGGGCGCGTTCTTGGGTGCGTGCGGGGCGCTGGCGCACGCGACGAAGCGCGCTTCCAGATTGCGCGAGGCGAGCTCGCACGCGTCGCGCTGGACCCGCGGGTACTGCCGCTTCTAGATCGGGCCTGGAGCGCCACGGCGCACCAACGATCCCCGGCGGATTACGACTCGCGCCGACCTGCGTCGCTCGCTCGGGGACCCGGCGCGGCGCCCAAAAAGTTAGCGGCTTCGGCACAGAGTCGATCGTCGGATTGCGATAGCAGTGCGGCCCGTCGTTTGGTCGTTCCCGAGCTTCAGGATCGTCCCGGGGCTCGGAGGTTCGACCCGTCGAGCGGTGCTCGAGAAGGTGGAGAAGCCGAATGTCATTTATGCAGAGGATGCAGTTGCGGGCGAGGTCGCTCTTGCGCTCGGAGGAGCCAGAAGACCGCTCCTATGGGGTCACGCTGCGCTCCACGGCGCGCGCCCTGTGCGCCGGAGGCATCGGGTGCGCCGCAGTGGTCGCCGCGTTCGCGGACTGCGGAACGTCCGAGACCTCGCCGTCGCAGCAGGCGGCCGCACAGAGCACCGTGTACACAATCGGGGTCACGGCCAACACGCCGTCGGCGCTCACGAAGTGCACGTCCGGCATGCAAGGCCAGATCGCCTACGTGTCGTCGCCGTCGGGCCTGTCGGTCTGCCTCGCCGGCATATGGGTGCCCATCCCTTGCGGGAGCCTCAACGTGGGGTCGGTCGCCTACGCGACCACGCCGCAGGTGCTCGTCGCGTGCGTCAACAGCCATTGGACGCCTGTCGCGCTGCCCCCCGGCGAGGCGGGTCCTCCCGGGCCGCAGGGGCCGCAAGGTCCGCAAGGTCCGCAAGGCGCTCCAGGATCTCAAGGGCCTCAGGGGACCCAGGGACCGCCCGGACCGCAGGGCGATTCAGGTCCGCCGGGGCCCCAGGGGCTTCAAGGTCCACAGGGAGCGCCAGGAACACCGGGATCGCAGGGGCCGCAAGGCCCGCAGGGAGTCCCGGGGATGCCGGGAGCGCCGGGTCCACAAGGCCCGATGGGAGATCCCGGGGCCGCGGGAGCTTCGGGTCCGCAAGGCCCGATGGGAGATCCCGGGGCCGCGGGAGCGCAGGGCTCGCAGGGATCTCCTGGGGCAACGGGCGCCCAGGGACCCCAAGGCGCTCCAGGTGCGCCTGGGGCACAAGGGCCTCAGGGGCCACAAGGGCCTCCGGGACCGCAGGGCGACGCCGGGCCCGCAGGGGCCGAATCGCTCGTCAACGTCAACCCAGAGCCGGCAGGCCACAACTGTGCGACGGGCGGTCTCCGGGTCGACGTCGGCCTCGACACCAACGGCGACGGCACCCTCGAGACGGGCGAGATTCAGCACACCGCCTACGTTTGCAATGGATTGAACGCCGTCAGCGACGCGTCCGCGACGGACGCCACGGTCCCCGACGCCTCCGCGTCCGATGCCTCCGAGGCTGCAACCGACGCGGCCACGCTCCCGCCTCAGGTCCTCTTCACGTCCCTCGGCGCAGGGGTGCTGCCGACCGCGGTCACCATCAATCAAGGCACCGCCATCGGACAGGGCGCCCTCAACGGCGCGACCCCGTTCATGCTGAACAACCTGGCCGCCGACCCGAACAACACGCAGACGATCACCTCCAACGGTGGAGCGGCGCCATTCCTTGCGACGGGCAACGTGCCGGATCCCGCGTTCGGGTTCTGCAACTACCCGGCGGACGGCGGCGCGCCCACGCGAATCACCCACGTCACGGGCGCCAAGTTCGAGACGGCCGCAGACGCCGGAACCTCCGACCCCATGGTGCCGCTGACGCCCGCCTACTTTCCGCTCGTTTACAACACGTTCAATACGACGGGCGACAACGCCTTCGGCGGCAAGCCGCCCATCATCGGGCTATTCGACTGGCGCCCGAAGGACATCGACGAAGGCCTCTTGGCCGCCGAGTCCGATGACAACGGCAAGACGTGGTACTTCATGCAGCTCGTCCTCGAGCTCAACCCGGACTACACGAACCCGATCAGCGGCGGCTACTCGGCGAGCGCGACGGCCACCGGTTGCCCGGCGAGCGTCAACGGCACCAACGCGAACTACGTCTCGGCGAACGGCTCGCAAGCAGACGACGGCTGGGGCCATGCGGCGATCATCCAGCTTCCTGGGGTCGGGAACAAGGCGACGGGCCAGTACCTCTACATGCTGGACCGCAATACCAACGACATCCCGGGCACCTCGACCGAGATCGTCGATGGCACCCCGCTCTGGGCGATCAACCTCACGGGATCGAGCAACAAGTTCCCGATCTGGAACACCAACAGCACCGTCCCCGGGGCCAACGACATCAAGTCGATCAGCTCGACCTTGACCCAAACACCCGATTCCGGTGCCCCGATCCCCGTGCAGCACACCGTCGGCCTCACGGACCCCGACGGAATCATGGCCGTCTTCCCGACCTCGCCGGCGGCCGCCGCGGGCTCGACCGTGACGGTCCTCTGGGTGCAAAAGATCCTCGGCGGCGACAACACGGGGTCGACGGCCTTGCCCGTCTCGCAGCAGTGCACCAAGGCGCCGTTCAGCGGCAAGACCAACCATGACATCGCGACCGTCCGTCTGGCGACCACCACCGACGGCGTCAACTTCACCGATCTCGGACCGGTCAACGGCCTGAACGACCCGACGACGGTGGACTACAACAAGACGCGGTGGGTCAGTCCCCGCGGCACTCTCCTCGATGTCCACGGCGACGGGTCCCTTTGGGGCTTGTACTTCTCGGCCGGCAACTGCCTCGACGGCGACTCGGACGCGTTCCACTACATCGGATATGCCGAGTCCACCGACATGAGAAACTGGGTCGTATACAACGACATCAACAGCCCGATCGCGTCGATCAATCCGATCACGACGACGAACCAGGCGACGGGAACGACGGTGACCATTCCGGCCAACTCGCCGATCATTCCGACGCAGCCATGGTTCGCGGAGCGCCTGTACGCCCCCACCGCTACGCAGATTGACTCGACCCACCTCAGCATGACGTTTGCGGGTTACGGCGTGCAGACTCCGAACAACGATCTGCTCGAGTACCGCCAGATCGGCAACGTGGTGTTGACGGTGAGCCAACCCCTGCCCGCGGGTGTGCCGAACAACATCAACGCGCACTGACGATACGGTTTCGAAGAGCGCTTCGGCGCGGCTCCCCCGGCTGTCAACGGCTCCAGCCGGGGGTTGTCCCCGAATCAGGCGCCGGCGCTCACCATCCACACGGCGCCGCCGAGGGCGGTGCGTGAAGGCTCGGAGCGTCGTCTCGAGCGTGGCGCGCCCGTGCTCCTTGACGTCGTCGCCGGCGTCGCCGATCAAGCGGGCCGTCGGCGCTACGCCCTCGCTGACAGGGCGCAGAAACGGCCAGATAAGCGGGAGGAGAAAGCGCCGCGTCCACGAGCCTCAGAGCCCTGCGGGAAACCGGATTTTCGACCCCCCACGCCACGTATCTGGCGAAAACGTGCTCGAGACGTTGCCGCACGGTCGCGCGCCGCGGGAAGTTCGCGAGGACCACGTCCGCGAGCTCGAGGCGGATCTCTCGGTAGAGCGCGTTTACGAGCTCGTCCTTCGTCTTGAAGTAGGTGAAGAAGGAGCCCTCGGAAACGCCCGCTGCGGAAGAGATCAACGACGTGGATGCGGACAGACCCTGCTCGGCGAACACCTTCGCCGCCGCGGCAAGGAGCGCTGCACGCCGATCTTCGCTCTTCGGTCGAGGCGGGGTCCGCTTATCTGCCTCCGACGAGCGAGGCGAGGACCGCCTCGACGTCGATCTCCCCGCGCCACGACGGATGGCCATCCTCCCAGGCGATGTGGTCCGCGTTAATGCCATGGGTGAGCTCCTGAAACAGGCGTGACCATTCGGCGTTCCTGCCCGCGGCCAGCAGCGCGGGGGCCACCGCCTCCTCGGGGTGCTGCTGGGCGACGATCCGTTTTCCGACAACGCGCCCGAGCGCCGCTGCGACGTCGGCAGGCGAGTACTCGCGCGGTCCGGAGAGTTGGACGATCCGCTTGCCGCTCCCCCCCTCGGCGAGCAAACGCGCAGCCGCGCGGCCGACGTCCCGAGTCGCGACCATAGGGATCGCGCGGTCGGCTTGCAGGAAGGTCGGCAGGACGCCTTGCGCGACTCCTTGCAACGCGATGGCCCAGTTCTCCATAAAATAGGCCGCGCGCAGAAGTGTCACCCCGCGCGTTCGACCCGCCGCCGTAAGCGTCCCGCCGATCGTGGCCTCGGCGTCGTGAAGGTAGAGGATGGGTCCCGTTCCATCCGGGTGCTGTGCGCCCATCGACGACAGCATGACGACGTGCCCCACGCCAACTGCCACGATGGCGGCGGCGATGTTCTTCGCCCGGCGATCGTTGTCTGCTCGGACCTGGCTGGAGTGGAAGGCGGGCGGCAGAAGGACGTAGGCCCCCTCCCCTCCGCTGAGAGCGCGCCCGAGCGCGGCGCGATCTTCGACGTCGGCGACGGCTACCTCAGCCCCTTTTTCCCTCCAGAGCTGCCCCCCGCTGGCCTCGTTGTGCAGCACGACGCGAACGGCTTTCCTCTGCGCGAGCAACGTGCTCGCGACGACCTTGCCCGTGTTTCCCGTAGCACCGAAGACGACGAACATTGATCAGCTCCTTGGAGTTGTGCGACCGCCGTTGCGAAGAGGAATCTGCGCCCACTTTGGTCATGCCTCGAATGGATGTCGTACATTGAGCCCATGAATGCGCTTCATCTTGGTGCCTTCGACCTCAACCTCCTCGTCGCCCTCGACGCCTTGCTGACCGAAGGGAGCGTGACGCGAGCGGCCGTGCGGATCGGTGTCACCCAAAGCGCCGCCAGCCACGCTCTTTCTCGCCTAAGGAAACTCACGGGCGACGAGCTGCTCGTGCGCGCGCGCGAGGGCATGGTGCCGACGGTCCGTGCGGAGACGATGAGGGCTCCTTTGCGCCGCGCACTCGAGGACCTAACCGGGACTCTGTCGTCCCCGCGCGCGTTCGATCCGAAGACGGCGCGCCTGCGTGCGTTTGTCGGCGCCAGCGACTACACGGAGCTGGTCCTATTGCCCGGCATCTTGGCGCGCCTGGTGCGCGAGGCTCCCGGCGTGGAGCTGCGCGTTCTCATGCCGGGCCAGGACCCCGCAGCAGAGCTCGCGTCGGGCAAGCTCGACTTCGTCATCATGCCTGCGCCCCCCGGCGACGAGGCGCAGGGCATCCGGGGACGTCAGCTCCTCCGCGACCGCTTCGTCTGTATCGCGCGACGCGCTCATCCACTGGCCAAGACGAAGGCACTCAGCCTGTCGTCTTTTGCTGGGGCCGCGCACGCACTCATCTCACCCTGGGGGATGGACGGCGGCTACGTCGATGATGCGCTCGCGCGGCTCGGCCTCCAGCGCAAGGTAGCCGTCGCGGTTCCCCATTTCCTAGCCGCGCCCCACATCATCGCTTCGAGCGACCTTCTGCTCACGGTGGCCGAGCGCGTCGCCCACGTGGTTGCCGGACCACTCGATCTCGTGGTGCTGGCGCCGCCAAAGGAGCTCGAGCTAACCGGCTTCACGATGTCGATCCTGTGGCACGAACGTACCCACGAGGATCCCGCGAGGCGCTGGCTACGCGATATGATCGTCGCGGAAGCGGGCGAGCGTTCTCGGGCGACGCCCAGCACGGCAACACAACCGCGAGCTCCGAACGGAGGCAGGGCGAAGGCGCCGGGGAGACGCGCGCCTGTCCTCTCGCCTCGCAGGCGATGACGAGCGAGGTCACCTCGGTGGAGCCCGTCGCCAACGAGCCCATGTCGTCCGCTACGCGTCGGCCGTAAGCGACCATCGGCCCCGGGCGAGCGCGTCGGTTGAATCGTACGAGCGTGCGGCCTTCTCCCCCGAGCGTCAGCCACCCGCGCCGAGCTTGCGCTTGCCATCGAACACGTCGCGGGCGTGGAGGACCTCCGCGCGGTGCCCTTGCGCCCATGACGCGAGGACGGTGACCGGCGCAAGCAGCGACTGGCCGAGCTTGGTCAGTGCGTACTCCACCTGAGGTGGGTTCGTCGGGTGCACGGTTCGCTCCACGATGCCTTCGCGCTCAAGGCCGCGCAGGGTGGATGTGAGCACGCGCTGCGAGATGCCCTCGCTCGCACGCTTGAGCGCGTTGAAGCGCTGCGCACCGTGGCCAAGGAACACGACGACCAGCGTGCTCCACTTGTCGCCCACGAGGTTCAGAATCTCGCGCGTCGCCGGGCAGTCGCTCTGGAAGCCCCCGGACAGTTTGCCGTTCCCAAGTATCCTCAAGGTGCCTCCTTCTCGGTGCGCGGGCGAGTGCGTAGGGTCGCTCTAGGAACCCATCCTAACGAGGTTCTCAAGGCGAGGCACGATGACCGAGAGCACGAGACGCGACGTCACAAGCCAGACCGGCGGAGGCCTCCACGTCACGCTGTGGATCGTGCAAGGCCTGCTCGCGCTGACGTTCGTTGGAGGAGGGATCTGGAAGGTCACCACGCCCATCCCCGACCTCGCGTCGAAGATCCCATGGATGGGGGAGGTGACGCCCGGCTTCCTTCACGCCACGGCCGTGATCGACATCCTCGGCGGCCTAGGTGTCGTCCTACCGTCGATCACTCGGGTCAAGCCGGGGCTCACAGTCCTCGCGGCGCTGGGGTGCGTCGCCTTGCAGGTCTGTGCGGTCCTATTCCACGTTTTTCGCGGCGAAGGCGCCAAAACGCCGTTCAACTTCGTCCTCATCGCACTCGCGCTTTTCGTCGCGTGGGGGCGGCGCACGAAGGCGCCCATCGAGTGACGGCCTACGCCTTCACGAAGCGGGCGAAGGCAGATGGCCACCGTGGCGTCCTTGCGAGCCCGCGGAGCACGCGCGGCTCGACGCGGCGCTCGTGACGCTCCTGCAAGATCGCGCGGCAGCGAACGTCGTGTTCGCCTCGATTGCGCTCCAGGATCAGCCGCCGCACGAAGCCCTCCATGGGAGGCCCCTCGTACCCTTTTCATGGCGCGTCCGGTCTCGTCGTCGCCAACGTGAGCGCGATGTACCAGGCGTGGATCTCAACTGCGAGGAGGCGCTCGATGAGCCCCGCGACGCCACGGCTGGCCAAGACAGCCTCCACGCTGAACGTCGCGAAGAAGGCCACGACGAGCATGAGCGTTACCGCAGCGCCGGCTAGCAGGCCGCCGCCGAGCCGTCGCCAATGTGGGGAGCGACGAAGTACCAACCCCGCGACGAAGAACCCGAGGATCGGTCCCGCGAGCCCAAGAGCGGAGCCGAGCATGTGTGGCGCAAACGACTCCCACGTGAAGAGCCCGCACAGGATGGCGCCCACGCCAGAGAGGGCGAGCAAGATGGCGCTGCTCCAGCGCGCGAGCACGCCAAGATCCCTGGTCAGCATGAAGCAACCGATCGGGCTGGCGACGAAGAGTAGTCCCGTCAGGATGAAGGCGCCGTTCATCATCACGGCGCCGGGGCCGAGACCGAGACCGCTGATCGGTTGACTGACGAACGAATAGCCCGGTCGAAGGAGGCCCAGAATCGCCCACGTAGATGCGAAGATGAGCGCCCCGGCGATGGATCCCCGGGCAAGCCAAATCGCGAGAGGTGAGGTCCGGGCGACCTGGGCGTTCGCAGGGGCGGCCAGTGCGGGGTGGCCGACGGTCGTCATGGCAAGCGCTCCTTCGCGAGTGGGGGACGTCCGAGTGACTTGGACATTCTCTATCTAAACATACCATGACTAGTCATGCAAGGCTGGGCGGCGGTGTACGCTCGCTTCCACATGTTTCTTCCCCCCGCCCGCCCGCGCTCGCCGTTGTGGCTGGTCGTGCTCTCGCTCGCGTGCGAGGAGCCGATGCACCCGTACCGCATGCAGACGCTCATCAAGCAGCGCGGTAAGGAGCAGATCGCGAACGTCGCCCAGCGGAACAGCGTCTACCAGACGATCGTTGCACTGCATCGAGCCGGACTGATCGCGATCCACGGGGTCTCGCGCGAAGAGCGTCGGCCCGAGCGCACCGCCTACGAGGCAACGGCCATGGGCCGGCAGACCCTGCGAACCTGGATTCGGCACGGCCTGGCCAACGTCGCGCGCGAGTTTCCCGAGTTTCCGGCCGTACTCTCGCTCTTGGATCCGACTCTTCGCCCCGACGAGCTGGGCGCGCTCTTGGAGAGTCGCATCGTGGCACTTGAGGCGCCGCTCGCCGAGCTTGGGAAGGCTTCCGCCGGCTTGCCCCGGATCTTCTTGCTCGAGGAGGAGTATATGACCGCGGTTGTTCGCGCCGAAATCAAGTGGCTGCGCAGTGTGATCGCGGATTTGCGCTCCGGGTCCCTCGCCTTTCCAAGTAAAGCGGAGATGCTGAGGCTTGCTGCGACGATGGGTGGGCCGAGCGAGGAGGCCATCAGTCGGATCGAGACGGAACGGGCGGACGGCGAGAAGTCTGCGAACGCGGCAGGCACAACCCAGAAGCGTGCGCGTCGGGAGTCGTCGAAGCAGAGACCGGCCAAGAAGGCGAAGCGCCGGCGGTCGTGAGTTCGCTTCGCCGCCCTGTGCGACCTGCTGCGCGAATGGGTAACTGATCGACACGCCCACAGGGCGTGGGTTTGAGTAGAAGCACCCGTAACGGGAGGGACAAGTAGCGCTCGGCTGCACCATCAAGTCGGACGACCTGCTCGTGCTCCCCAGGGTCCGCGCTCCGCGCCGAGACTGGCAGGCAACGGCGCTTTCCATCGCGAGCGATAGGGCGTAGCGTGACCCGAGCGCCATGAAGAGGATCATCCTCGGCGACAACGCGGATGTGCTCCCGACGCTGCCCGAAGGGTTCGCGCGGCTCATCTACATCGACCCGCCCTTCAACACCGGCAAAGTCCAAAAGCGGGACCGCATGCGCGTTACGGCGACCGAGGGGGAGGGTGATCGCAAGGGGTTTGGCGGGCGCAGGTACAACGTCGAAAAAGTCGAGAGCGGCTCGTACGCCGACGACTTCGACGATTTCCGGTCCTTCCTCCTTCCTCGCGTCGCCGCATCCCTCCGCTGTCTGACGGCCGATGGCTCGCTGTTCGTCCACCTTGACTACCGGGAGGTTCACTACGTCAAGGTCGCGCTCGACCAGATGATCGGTCGCGATCGGTTCATGAACGAGATCATCTGGTCGTACGACTACGGTGGCCGCTCTAAGAACCGCTGGCCGTCGAAGCACGACACCATTCTCTGGTACGCGCTCGATCCCGAGAGCTACGTCTTCAACTTCGACGAGATGGATCGCATTCCCTACATGGCGCCCGGACTCGTCGGGGCGGAGAAGGAGCAGCGGGGGAAGACTCCCACGGACGTGTGGTGGCACACGATCGTCCCGACGAACGGGCGCGAGAAGACGGGCTACCCGACCCAGAAGCCGCTCGGCGTGTTGAACCGCGTCGTCAAGGTGCACTCGCGCCCGGATGACGTCGTCCTGGACTTCTTTGGGGGCAGCGGTACGACGGGCGAGGCGGCAGCCATGAACGGGAGGGGCTTCGTCCTGATCGACAACAACCCGGAGGCAGTGCAGGTGGCGTCGGCTCGCTTGGCGCACTACCAGCCTCACTGCGAAGGCTTCTCTTTCGTGCCGGCCGCGAAAGCTTCGCCGGCCGCCCTCTCCTAGTGCCGTCCGCCGGAGGTTCCGCTCTCCGTGCCGGGTGGCGCGCTGCTCCGTCGGTGGCGGGCTCCGAGAGAGGGGTAGGGTAGCGTGTCTCGGCAGCGGGACATTCTCCTCACATTCGCCTTCTTCGGTTTTGTCTACTGCTTCCTCGCACGCGCGGCCTTCCACGGCTTTCCGCTCTCCGGCGACGAGTATTCGCACTTGTTGCAGGCTGAGCTCTTCGCGCGAGGGCTCCTTCATTCGGCCGCCCCGACGAACTCAGATTGGTTTCGCGTCGACCATGTCGTCGTCGATGACTGGGTCCGCAGCAAGTACCCCCCTGGCACATCCGCCCTGCTCGCGCTCGGCGTCCTCCTGCGGGTTCCGTGGCTGGTGACTCCGGTCGAAGGGGTTTTGACTCTCGTCCTCGTGTGGACGGCGACGCGGCGCGTGCTCGGAGAGAAGGACGCGCGCGTCGTGGTGCTCCTTCTCGGAGGAGCGCCCCTCTTCGCCTTTCAAGCCGGTTCGTTCTTCTCGCACACGGCGACGAGCATGTGGTTGGCGGCGGCGTTCGCCGGCGTATCGGCCTCTGCGACCCGCCCACGCCCGTTTTGCCTGCTCGTCGCGGGCCTTGCTCTGGGCTGCGCGTTTCTCACCCGCCCCCTCGACGCGGTTGTCTTCGGAGCGGCCCTTCTCGCGCTGCGATCGACCCGAGTGATGGCTTTCGCCGGGCTGGGTGCGGCGCCGTTCGTCGTCGCCCATCTTGCCTATCAGAATGCGCAGTTCGGCTCGCCTTGGACGGACGGTTACCACGCGTACAACGCGAGCCTGGGGCCGGCGGGCGAGGGGAGCATGTTGGCACCGTCCTACGTGCTCGACCGCGAGCAGCTGGCGCAGCACCTCGACGTCGTGCGGGCGCTCGTCGTCGATTGGACCGTCCCGGGCACGGCGCTCTTGGCCTTTCTCGGGTATGCCGCCCTCCGTCGCGCGGGACAGGCGGAGTGGCTGCGCCGGTTCGCGCTCGCGTTCATGACGCTCGAAGTCGCCGTTCTGTTCGTGACCCAGGGCTGGGTCGACGACGGCGCCCGGCCGCGTTACCTGTCGCCGTCGCTGTTGCCCCTCGCCTGTCTCGCAGGGCCGGGCTGGCGGGCGGGGGCTGCTCTGCTGTCGGAGCGCGTCGGTCGCGCTGCCGTCCAGACCGTCGGCGCGGTGGCCGCGTTGCTCGCGGCCGCGCAGCTGCAGTCGTTCCTCTCGACGCGCGCACCGGAGGTGAGCCTGCGCGAGGGCCTCTACCGCACCGTCGCCGGGCGGGGAATTCGCGACGGGATCGTGGTCGTGCCGACGCCCATCTACGCGCGAAACGGTCCGTTCTTCGATCGGTCCGTCCTCTACGTGTCGGCACCCCCGGCGAAAGCACCGGAGGAGGCCGCGGCCGCGTTTCCGGGCCGGGCCGTGTTCCTGGCGCGCGAGGCCTGCCCGCGCGAGGACGGCCGGTGGACGCTGCTTCGCATCCAGTGAGACGTTCGCCACAGGGACAAGAGCGCTGGCGGCGGGCCGCCGCGCGTTTACGGCCCTTCCCCCGCCTCGCGCTCGTCGGTCGGGCGTCCCCACCGTACGAGCGCCGCCATCGCGTGTGGATCGAGCACCGCAGCTTCCCGCGGGAAGGGGGCGGGCGCGGTCGGTGCCAGGGCGTCCATCGCCCAGCGGTGCAGTGGTTCCAGCGCGAGCGGCGAAGTCGCGCGCACATCGGCGACGCATGTCGGGTCGAGCGATAGGTCGCACATCCGCGTCTCGTGCTCGTGCGCCCCCACGAGGACGAACGGACCCCAGCGCGCCGCGAAGCGCCCTCCGAAGGTGGCCATCAGCGGCCGCTCGGTGGATACGAGCGCGCCCCGGGCCACCTGCGCGAGGTCGACCCCCTGGAACATCGGCGGGGGCACGAGTCCGAGCGCGCCGAGAACCGTTCGCGCCAGATCTTCCGGACCGGTGGGCGCCGCGACGCGACGTCCGGACAGGCCGTCTGCACGCGGCCACCGCACCACCAGGGGGGTGGCGAGGAGCGGCTCGTCGAGCGTGTCGGCATCGACGAACGGCACGGCCGGCGTTTCGCTCGCCGCGACATCGCCGGTCACGACCACAGCGGTGTCATCCTCGTGACCCGAGGCGCGCGTTGCGGCGAGCAGACGGCCGAGCGCCTCGTCGTGGGCATCCACGGCGCGATCGTAGAGCGCCCATGCGCGCACCCGGTCCTCGTCCTTGAAGTGGGCTGGTCGCTTGTGCGCCTTCGTCAGGGCTTCGGCCGCCCGGTGCGGCTCGAGGAGCCCGAAGTAGCCGGCGGGAGGCATCGACTTCAGCTCATCGGGACTGGCGTCCCAAGGGGGGTGCCCGCCCCGCGCATCCACGACGACCAGGAAGCGGTCTCGATTGTGCGCTTCGATCCACGCGGCCGCGTCGTCGAACACTCGGGTGGCCGCGACGTCCTCGAGCGGATCGTGCATGACGAAAGAGTCCCAGCCTCGGTCGAAGCCGAAGGCGGGTCCCGTCGTCGGGTTGGCCGTGAACATTGCCGTCGCGACGCCCGCCTGGCGGCAGGCCTCCGCGATGGTCGTCGGCCCCTGCGGAACGCGCGCGTCGGCGTCTTCGAGGTGCAGCACCTGCGGCGGTAGGCCGGTGAGCATCGACGCGACGACGGCCGTCGATAGCGAGCTCGACGCGCGATTCGCCATGAACGTCGTGCCCGACGCCGCCAGGCGGGCGAGCTCCGTGGTCGGGTGCGGCCCTCCCCACGGCGCGAGCGATCTTGCCGAGGTGCTGCCGAGCACGACGAGCACGACGCCGCGCGCGGGGCCGGGCGCGGGCGCCACCTCGGAGCGGGCCGCGATGATCTGCGGCGCCCCGAACAGGACACGCGTCGCCGAGCCTGCGAGCTTTGCCACCAACGCGATGGACGCGAGCGCCCCGTCGCCTTCGAGGCCCGTGATCGGCACCGACCAGGGTATCCAAGCGGCTTCGCCGCCGTTCAGGTGGGCCGTCGCGAGCACGATCGGTGCGCGGCGGTCCCGCAGCAGTTGCGCTTCGACGTCCGCCCCTCCGCCGCCCGCGGCCGCGAGCGACGTTTCGAGCGTCGCGTTGGCGGGGATCCATCCCGAGCAGCGGACGAAGCCCGGCGCTCGCAGCGAGACAGCGCGCAAGGATCGATCTCCCACCGTCGCATCGGTCAGGACGTCCGCGCGTGTCGGCGCCGCGTACGTCGGGCCGGGATCGTCGGTTCCCACGTGCACCCAGTCGATCTCGGCGAGCGCGTCCCCGCCCGCCCGCGAACCGCCGACGAAGCGCAATGTCAGCTCGTGGCCTCCGGGACCGAGCGTGATCGGAGTGGTCGCCCGTGCGACGACGGTGCTCGCCTCGCCTTTGGACAGCGTCCACGTTCCCACGGGCTTTCCGTCGACGGCGACCGCGACCGCCCGCGCGCTGACCCCGCGTACGCGCGCTTCCACGTACGGGCTCGACTCGGTGGCGTCGGTCGCGACCGCCGGCCAGTAGAAGCTCGCCGACAGCGTGCGGGATCGCGCGCGCAGCCATGTCGCCCCCCCGTGCTCGACGACCTGATCCACCGCGGCGGCGTGGTCGGATCCCCAGGCCGTGTCCTCGTCGCCGCGAGCGATCGAGCCCGGCCGAAGCCGGCCATGCATGGTGGGATCGCCGAAGTCGAGCAGAACTCCCCGGTGGCCGAGGGCGCACGAGTCGAGGTCTCGTACGACGTCAAGCACGGCGGGCCGCACGCTTGTCTCGGGCGCATCGCGGGGGGAGGTCGCCGCCGAGGCCGACGGGGAGGGCGCCGAGTCCGTCGCGCGCTTGCACGCACACCCGGGTGGAAACGCGACCCATGCGAACAAGAAGGGCGCGAGTCGTTTCAAGGGATCTGCGCGGACCTCACGCGCGTCGCCTTGCCGTTGCGCACTTCGATGACGTGTGTGGATTCGCGACCGCCCTGCTCCACGCGCACTTCGTGATACCCGGGCGCCGCCACGCTCGCGACGTACGGTCCCGAGCCGGCCACCGCTCCGTCGATGCGTACGATCGCGCTCGCCGGCGCTCGGACCTCGAGCCAGCCGAAGCCCGGCGGCACTTCCGCTCCGGGTGGCAAGTCGTCCCCTCCGCTCGAGGGAGCGGCGCTGGCCGTTACCCCTGCGCTGGCCACGCTGGCCGGGCCAGCGACGGAAGCGGAGAGCACCGGAGCGCCGGTGGGCGCAGGCTCCGGGCGGGCCCAATACGACACGCCGGCGACGACGATCACCAGCGATCCGGCCGCGAGCACCAGTGGCCACCGATTGTTCCGTCGGGGAGCCGGCGATCGGCTCTGGGACAGCGCCTGGGGTGCTGGTTCGGAGGTCACGGTTGGCGTTGCAACAGGAGGGTCTGCGGTCTGGTGCGCCGTCGGCGGCCCGGCCGGCACGACCGCATCGGGCGGGATCGATCCGACCGCAGGCTCGTCCGCGTCGCTCGGAAGCATGCCGTCGTCGGGCGGGTTTGACGACCGCGGTCGTAGCTCGCTCGGCCGGACAAGGGGTGGCAGATCCGACGCCGGTGTCCGAGAGATGCGGGGCTCCATCGAGCGGTCGCTGATCTCGCGCATCACCGCGTCCTCGAGCGAAGAAGGAGGGCCGTCGACCGGCTCCGACCGTGGCGCGGGCGGCTGACTCGGCAAAAGCAGCTCGAAATCGGTCGGTGACGCCGACGGTTGCGGGGGCGGAGTGCGTTCGCGGCCGGCCACCGCCCGGTGTGGCGGGGAGGGCGCGCTCGGCCGTGCGTTCGGGGGTATCGACGTCTGTCCGGGCGAGCCCCGGAGCACGGCGAGCGCCGCGTCGACCGCAGGAGTCAGGATGTCCGCGCCGTTCGCTCCCTGAACGGCGAGGATCGCCCCGCGCGCGGCCAGATCGGAGAGGATGTCCTCGAGCAAGCTCGGCGAGGCCTCGCCCGCCAGCAGCATCTGCCGCGGCGTAGAACCTTGCGCGAGTCGCCGGATGAGCGTGCGGGTCGGTTCGGGGGTTGCGCGCAGGTACGCCTCGAGCGCCTGATCGTCGAATGCGATGCGCTCGACGATCGTCATCCGGGCACCCGTCGTTGCTACGAGGGCGCCGCGGGCAAGCGCGATCGGGCGCAGGAGCTGCTGGTCGAGTGTGCCCGTCAGCTCGCCGTGGATCGGCTCGCTGCTCGGCCCGACCACGAACCGTCCCGCACCGACGCCGAGGAGTCCTGCCAGCGCGCGCTCTCCGCTGCGGTAGCTGCCATCGCTCGCCGTGCGGGTTGCTTTGCGCGGAGCCCCCCCCCGGACCTCCACCTCGTAGAGGTGCGTCGCGTCGCGGACCGAGACGCGCGCATCTTTGCGGACGAGGCAGACGAGCTCCAGCAGCAGGCGTGGCGTCAAGCCGTCGAGCCGGCCGCGGACTTCCCCCTCACCGCGGAGGCGAAGCTCGATTCTCGCGCGCGGCCGGAGCACCTCGCGGACACGCGCGAGGATCGCGCGAGACCCGCTTTCTTTGCGCAGATAGGCGGCCGCGCTCGCGCCTAGCTCGCGCACGCGCTGCAGCAGGTCTTCTTTCCACGATAGAAGGATGACCGGCGTGTCGCGCAACGCGACGTCGCGCCGCAGCGCGCGGCAAAGGGCGAAGCCGTCGATCCCCGGCATCAGGATGTCGCTGACGACCAGCTCGGGCTGCACTCGCAGCGCGAGGTCGAGCGCGGTCGTTCCGTCGAGCGCTTCGTGGACCTCGCATCCGGCCGTCCGCAACAAGTCGGAGATGAACCATGTCACGCCCGGATCGTCGTCGGCGACGACGACGCGCCTCCCGCTCAAACGGACGTCCGCTGCCGCGCCGCGCCCTCTGCCCGAGATACGGTCGGTCGCTGGAAGGTCTTGTTGAAGCCACGGAGCGAGCGCGATCGCGCCTTCGGGCGCGTCGCCGCCGAAACGGACCGTGCCGCCGGTCTTGCGAGTGACGATCTCCTGAACGCGCGCGATCGCTCCCCAGAGCGCGGCGAGCACCTCGGTTCCCTCGCCCAGCGGCACCCGGAGCGCGCGCGCCGGGCGGTCCACGCTGTCCACCAGCGCGCGCCTCAGCTCTTCGGCGAGGCGGTCGCCGAGCTGTTCGAGCGTCGGCTCGCCCAACGTCACGCGCGTCGTGCGCTCATCGTGGGTGTCGACAATCTCGTCGCACGTCGCCCGCAGGAGCTCGGGGGAGACGGGTTTGGTGAGTGTCCTCGTCACGCCCAGCGCAACGAAGCGTGCCACCTCCTCCGGCGAGCGAAACGTTCCGAGAACGACGACCGGCACGGGGTCGGTGAGGGGGTCATCGAGCAGGGCCTCGACCAGCTCCGGCCCGCGCGCGAGGTCGGTGTCGACGAGGACCAGGTCGGGCGCGTGGGCGCGCGCGAGCGCGAGGGCGCTGTCCACGTCGTCGGTCCGCTCGCACTCGAATGCCCTGGTGAGGGGGTGTCCCTCCTCGGAGAGGGCGCCCGCGAGCGCTTCGCCGCCGACGACAAGCGCCGCAATGGCTACCGGCCCCGGGGCCCGGTTCGCCGGTTCGGCGCCGGTTCGCGAGGGTGCTTCGCGGGAAGGGATGTCCCCCCAAGCCAGCGCCGGCAAGTCCTCGAGCACCTGCGCGATGAAGGCCACGTCGGGTTCGCGCATCGAGCCCGCCTGGCTGCTGCGGTCCAGCAGGGCGAGCACCTCTTGCAGGGCGTGCGTCATCGCCTCGAAGCGAAGCAGCCGCGCTCCGGCGCCAAGCGCGTGAAGACGCCGTCGGAGCTCGTCGCGCGCGGCCTTCGACGAAGGATCCTCTTCGAGCAGTCCGAGCAGCTCGCGCGCGTCGTTCACCTTGCGTCCCAGCGAGGCCACGAAGTCGGCGCTCGCGCCGCCGACCCGTCCACCGTCGTTGCCCTTTGCTCCCGATGCGGCGGTCGGCATTGCCCTCTCTCGGCCGTAGCACGAGAGGGCTGCAAAGTGCAGCGGGTGCTGGGGGTCACTCCGGAGGGGCGGAGCGAAGGTCGCGCGTTATATGCTGGCCCGGGTGATATCCGCGTCTGTTCCGCCGCCCTCGAGCCACGTGGGGGAGAACGGCTCGCTCGTGCTTCAGTTCGGGGCATCGGTTGGACTGGCCGCCGCCGGCGCGCTCCTCTGCACTGTGCCCGCGATGATCCGCGTCTCGGCCGGGCTCGCGGGCGAGGCCCCGGTCGTGCGCGCATGGGCTGCGCTCGCCGCGGCTGCGCTCGGGCCTATGGGGTTGTCGATCGCGGTGCTGCGGGGTGCGCGGCGGGGGCTCCGAGTGTTCGCCGATCCCCACGCGCGGTTGCGCTGGCTCGGTTTCGGCCTTTGGCTCACGTGGCTGTTCGTCACGCTCGCGGTCTTCGGCAGTGTGCTTCGCGCGACCACGCACCATCGAGCCCTCGCCGGGGTGACCTACGGCTTCGGTGCGCTGGCGTTCGCCGTCGGGTGGGGGCTCGTGTGTGCCCGCGTGGTCGCCGTTCTGCGAGGCCTGTCGGAAGGTCCGCGGCGGGTGGCGATGGTTTCGATCGGCATGGTCACCCTCGTTTCTCTCGCCTACGTGGTCCAGCGATTCGTGACTGTCGTGTCGGCGGCGCCGCCGTCGGCTCGAGCGGCGGTCACCGTCGTCGACGTGGTTGCCTTCCTGCTCGCCGCCCTCTTGGTCGCGCGCGATTGGCGGGGCGCCATTCGCCCTCTGGCTGTCGTGGGACCGCCGGTGGCCGTCTTCCTGGCCGCCCTTGGCATCACGACCTTGCTCGACCCCCCCGTGCGCCAGGCGTTGGCCGAGCACGCCCCCGCTTTCGTGACCGCCGCGGATCTCGTATCCGGGCGGTGACCCCCTCAGGCGGAGCGCCAGCACTCGGGGCACGCGAGCAGGCGAGCACCGGAACACCAAGCATGACGTGAGGTGAGGCGCCCCGGCGAAGCCCGAGCCGCGCCGTCGTGCTAAGCCGGTGCCTCCGCGGGAACGCCTGTGCTCCTCGAAGCGAACATCCGCCAAATGACCCTGGTGTTCGGCATCGCCCTTCTCGGGACGACGAGCGCGACGACCGCGCTCGCCGACGGGCCAGCCGGGTCCCCCCCTCTGGCTGCCGCCTCCGACCAGCCAGCCACGACGCGAGGCGTGGCCGTGGTCGCGTTCGCGGGAGCCACCGACGCAGCATGGCCTCTCGCGAGCTCGCTCTACGCCGCCTCGTCGCTCCGGCCCGCCGCACTCGACGAGGCGCGCGCACGCGTGCTCTGCGGCGAAGCTCCACCGATGGGCGCTTCCGCCGACGTGCGCGATCTGGCGGAGATGGTCGCTGCGCTCCGTGGGGACGACGCGCCATCGCGCGCGTTGCTTGGCGCCATTGCGCGTCGCCTCTCCGTGCGCGCGGTCGTGGTGGTCCGCGTAGACCCGAGAGGGCCGAGTGCCCGCTCGTTTCTGGTCGATTCAGCCTCGTTCGACGCCGCCACCTACGCGCCCGACGAGGGCACCGCCCTGTCGTGGTCGGCCGCGACGCGCTCGCTCGTCCGCGCATTCGGGACGGGTGAGGCCGCGGGCAGCGAAGCGGCGGTCGCTGCATCGAGTGCTCTTCGGGCGCCCGCCCTCGCGACGCACCGGGACCGGAAGGCCGACGATGCCCCGACGGGCGGTCGCGCGTTCTACGAGTCGGGCTGGTTTTGGGGAGCCATCGGTGCTGCGGCGTTCGGCGCCGGTGCCGTTTTCTTGGCAACGCGAGACACGGGCCCGTCGGCGATCCATCTTCAACTGGAGGTGCCGCATTAACATGGCTCGGTCGCGCGCACGCCTGTGCATCCCCCCATCGACGGCGCTACGGCGGGGCCTCGCACGAGCCCTCGTTCTCGTCGTTGCGGTGCTGGCGCTCGTTGGTGGCCATCCAGCAGCGCTGGCCCAGTCCGACCCGCCGATTTCGATGCCACCGCGGGACGTTGCGCTCCTCGTTCAGCCTTCCGCCGCAAAGCTTCCGCCGCGACCTGCCGAGTTTCAGCGCATCGAGCGCGGGTGGCTCACACTCGAGTTTCCCGGCAGCGTCCGCGACCGGGCCGACGAGCTTGCGCGCGAAGCCGAAGAGTTTCGCGCCCGGTTGGCGAGCGAGTTCGGTCAGGGGGTTCTCGAGCACGTGCTCGTTCGGGTCGCGCGAACGCCCGACCAAATGGCCGAGCTTGCGCCCGAGGAGGCGCCGCCCCCCGGCTACGCGGCCGGCGTCGCGTACCCCTCGGCGCACCTCGCTCTCCTGGCCCTTCAGGCGCCGGGCACGTGGGAGGCGCCGGATCTGACCGAGCTCCTGCGCCACGAGCTGTCACACCTCGCGCTCTACGACGCAGTCGCCGGGCATCACGTGCCGCGGTGGTTCGACGAGGGGCTCGCGATCCACGAGTCGGGCGAGTTGCCCTGGGCGCGGCGTGTTGCGCTCGCAGACGCGTCGCTCGGCAAGCACCTCCTTCCCTTCGTCGACCTCGATCGCGGCTTCCCGGCGGACCACTACGACGTGAACGTCGCTTACGCCGAATCAGCGGACTTCGTGAGCTACCTCCTGCGCGATTCGGACCGTGCGCGATTCGGATCGCTGGTCGAGCGCGTGCGCGCCGGGGCTGCGTTCGACCGAGCGCTCGAGGATGCCTATGGCACGGACATGCGCAAGCTCGAGTACGAGTGGCGCACCGAGCTGAGTCGCCGATTCGGCATCGTGCCGGCCTTGACCGGCGGCGGCTTGCTGTGGGTGCTCATCGTGGGGCTGGCGACGGCGGCGTGGGTGAAGCGCCGCAGGCTCGCCAAAGAGAAGCTCGCGCGGTGGGCCCTCGAGGAGGCGGAGATGGAGGCGGCGATCGCGAAGGCCGACCGAGCGCGCGCCGAGAAGGCGCCGGCGGCCCCCGCCGAGGAGGAGATCCTACGGAGTCCGACGCCGAGTATTCCTGTCGTCGAGCACGAGGGGCGCTGGTACACGGTTCATTGAGTGCCGCGATCCCATTAGGTCTCCGTTCGGCCGCGGTTGATCGGCTTGCAATCGCGTCCGGTCTCCGTTCGACCGCGGTTGATTCGCTTGCAACCGCGTCAACGCACGCCCGCCCACTGGATCGGTGCGCCAAAGCGTGCCACCGGCGGGGCGCCAGTGTCGTGGTGTTGATGATGCTCACTCGGCGGTAGGCGTAACCACCGAAGGGTACGGGATGTGCTTGTGCGGTCGTGCCGCGCCATGCCGCGACTCGCGTCGTCGCCCGGAAGCGGAAACGAGGGAGACTGTCATGCGAAAGTTATTGGAGCTGCATGGATGGGTTGGTCTCGCTGCCGTCTGCGGCGCCACGTTCGTCGTGAGCCTCTCGGGCTGCGGCAGCGACGATTCGGGGTTTGTCGGGGGAGGCAACGATGGGGGCTCGTCGTCGTCGAGCGGCTCGTCCTCCGGCGGCTCGTCGTCCTCCGGCAGCTCGTCGTCCTCCGGCGGCTCGTCGTCCTCCGGCGGCTCGTCGTCGGGCAGCTCGTCGTCGAGCGGCTCGTCGTCGGGCAGCTCGTCGTCGTCGTCCAGTGGGGCCTCGTCCTCCAGTGGGAGTGGAAGCGGCGGGGTCAACGACGGCGGCCTCGACGCGACGATGGACGCGGACGCCGCGATGAAGGGCGACTCCACGATGGCCGGTGACTCGAACCCCGGCGACTCCGGCGGCGACGCGACCATGAACGACGCCGCCGATGCGAACGATTCCGCGATGGCGAACGACGCGACGGACGGGAGCGCTGCTTGCCCGGTCGACAACACGAAGTGCAACGCCCCCGGAACTGCCGGCCTGTGCAAAGCGGGCGCCTGCTCCGATTGCGTGAGCGTGACCGACGACGCCCACTGCATGACCGCGTACGGCAGTGCGTCGAGCCCATACCTTTGCCTCGCGGGCGCGTGCACCGCGGGCGATTGTCGCGCAAATGCCGACTGCGCCGCGAACCCGAACGGCAGGCTGTGCGGGGCATCGACGCCCCATCACTGCGGCAAGTGCACGACCGACGAGCAGTGCGCGGGCAACGCCGGGGGCGCCGTGTGCAACACGAGCACCGGCCAGTGCGTCGCCGGCACGTGCACGGGCGTTGCGGCTGGAGGAGCGCCCGGAACGTGCGCGATCAACGCCTCGGATATCTGCTGCACGGGGACGTGCCAATCGGGCGCGGGAGCGAATGCCTGTTGCCCGGGGGCCAATGCGCTGGCGTACTGCGCGGGCAAGATCGGCGACCCACACGCCGCATGCGTCAACAACGTGTGCACAGCGTGTCCCGTTCCCATCGCCGCCACCTACCTGGTCGACCCGGTCGGCGGCAGTGACGTCGGCGGCACAGGCGACCATACGACGGCGGGTTGCGCGTTCAAGACGATCACCCGAGCGTTGCAGGTGATCGGGACGTCCCCGCTGGTCGCCACCTCGATCACCGTCCTGGGCCCCTCGACCGTCCGGGCGGGTGAGACCTTCCCGATCCCGCTGCCCGCGAATGTCACGGTCACGACGACGGGCGGTCCGGTTCACGTCGATGTGCCTGCCGGTTCGTCGGGCTTCGCGCTGAGCGAAGTCGGCTCCGGGATCGCAGGCGGTGCAGTGGCTGACGGAGGCGCGGCGCCCGTGCTGACCATCGGCGGTCCGCACGGCGGTGCCAACGACGCGACGTCGGGCATCGTCGTCGACACGGGCACGGGCGTCAGCTCCGCCAACGCCCCGCGGATCTCCAACCTCATCGTGACAAACTTCCTCGAAGACGGGATCCTCGTGCAAAATACGGGCATCTTGACGGTTGGCGCCGGCGTGACGTCGACTCTGAACGGCACGCCCACCGCCGCCGGGCGAAGAGCGGGCTTGCACGTGACGGGCAACGGGCAGGCGATCGTCGATGTCGCCGCCGGCGCCGCGCCCGCACACTTCGACGCGAACACGAATCATGGCATTCGGGTGGACACGTCGGGCACAGTCACCGTCACGGGCACCGTCACCAGCGCGCCCGCCGGCACCGGAACCGTGACGACCAACGGCAACTACGCCGCCGGGGTCTGGATTCAACAGACGGCCGCCACTCCGCCCGCCAGCGCGATCACGGGGCTTGTCTCGTTCGCGAATACGAACGGCAACGGGATTCGAATCTTCGCCGGGTCAAGCGTTCGCATCCGAGCCAGTGTCTCGCTCGGCAACCAAGGAGACGGAGTTCTCGTTTCCGCGGCCGCGGGCGGCAGCAACGACATCAGCAACATCGATCTCGGCAGGGCCGTGGACGCGGGAGGGACTTTTGGCGCGAACACGTTCCAGGAGCCGCTTGGCTCGGGCAACAACGGTGCCGCGGGCATATGCCTTCAAGTCCGAAACAACGCGGGGACGCTGCACGCGGAAGGCAACGTCTTCGGCGCCATCCACTGCGCCACCGGCGCGGGCGCCTTGACGACCAACAACGGCGCCTGCGACAACGCCGCGTGCGCAGCGGGCGTGTGCGACCTCGGCATCACGAACGCGACGGGAAACGCCGTCGACGTTTCGATGTGTAGTCCCTAATCAATACGTCACTGTCGGGCACCCGGCGACGATGCGGACGTCGAGCACGTCGCCGTCGAGTATCTTCTGGCAGCTCGCTCCCGTGATCGTCACCGTGGTGCCGTCCAGGGTCCATCCGTCGGGCCCCGACTGCGGGACGGGATGCTCGTCGAAAAACACGTTGACCAGCCCCGGGTCGGGCGGGGCGTTTCCGAGGGCGAGCGTGCAGGTCCCGGTGATCTTGGCGGCGATGCCGGAGAGCGCGGCCTGCAGCGCCGACTGATCCGCGGAGTCGATCGCGTAGTATTGCGGCTCGCTGCCACGCGCCGTGCCGCCCGCCATCGCCAGGTCATCGAGCAGACTGGCGTAGGGAGCGCTCCCCGGGACTCCGACGACGTAGACGGGAATCCCGGCCGCGGCGATCGCGCGGACCGCATCGATGGTCGGCTCTTGGTCGAGACACGCGAACGCCCCTCCGTTCGGGTCGGCGCAGCAATTCGTCGGCCCGCCCGGGGGGCAGCCGGTATCGTTTTCGATGTTGAACGTGCACAGGTCGACCGTGCACCGGGCCGCTGCATTGCAATTGGGTCCGCCGTCGGTGGCCAGGATGACGTACGTCTTGCCGGCGAGCGAACTGACCGTCCCGAGCAGCGCGGACAGTGTGGCGGCCGTGGGTGTTCCGCCGCTGGCCGAGATGCGGCTGAGCACAGTGATGAGCGCGGCCTCCGTGGCCCCCAGCGCCCCCGCCGGCCGATCCCCGGGCTGCGTGCGGAACACTTCCACTCCGGGCGCGCACTGGTCTTCCGAAGGATTCGGAAAGACCGCGGCGCCGACGTTCGCCCTCGGCCCCAGCGCGACGACGAGGTTCTGGAGGGCGATCTGGACGTTGGTCCATTTGTTCATCTCGGCCATGCTGCCCGAGCGGTCGAGGACGAAGTAGAGGTTCGGCGCGTCGATGACCAATGGCTCGTCGGCGCACGCGCAGACTCCTCCCTCGGGGCCGAGGCTGCACATGGGCACGCGCGGATTGGCGCCGAAGCTGAAGCCGGGGATCGAACCGCCGTCGCCCCCGCTGCCTTGGCTTGGGATGTAGTTGCCGTAGGTCGGCGGCAGATCGGACGAGCCGCAGCCGAGCGCCGCGGCGAGCGCGAGCACGGGCGCGGCGACCGCGGCGACGCGCGCGCGCGACGGAGGGTGAACGCAGGCGGGCACCAGAGTGGATCGTAGCAGGCGCCAGGCCCCCGACGGCGCTTCCGAATGCTGCGGCACGCTACAATGCAGCCTCCCGCCGCGCACGCGGGCCTTCATGGTCACACCGGTCCCACCTGCTCGGCGCTCCGCTGCATTCGCGCGGGCGATCGGCGCAACGATCGCCGTCGTGGTCGCGGCGGGCGGAATCCCCGGGGGACGGCTGCGCTCCCTCCCCGGCCACGACGCCGCTCCAAAAGGCCCCGTCGACCAAGCCGGGCGCGACGGCGCGGTCGACGTGACCGTCCACGACGCCGCGGGTGGCTCGCCCATCGCCGGATCGCACGTCCGCGCCCTTTCGATCCTCGACGACCTTCCCTACCTCGCGGACGGGACCGACACCGACAGGGCCGGGCACGCGCTCCTCGCCCGGCTGCCGCACGGCGCGACGTGGATCGTGGCCGATGCGCCCGGGCATGCGCGGGGGTCGACGCGCATCGTGGTCGACTCCCAGCCGCGGGCAGTCGCCATCGACCTCGATCCGGAGCACGTCATCGATGTCTCCGTGAGGGAAGAAGGGGCGGCGCCCATCGCCGGCGCGGAGATCGAGGTCGTCGCGCCCGGCGATCCCCTCCCGGTCGGCGCGCGCACCGGAAGCGACGGCGTTGCGCGCGTGGGACGCCTCGCCAGCGGACCCTGGCGCGTGACGGCGCGCGCGCCGGGCTACGAGGAGTCGAGCGGCCGCGCGGAGCGCGACGGCGAAACGGTCGCGATCGCGCTGCGCAAGCTCGGGTCGCTCACGGTGCACGTCGTCGGCGACGCCTCTTCGGCCGTTTCCGGGGCGCGCGTGCTGGTGGCAGGCGCGACCCTGTGGCCGGCGCGCGCGGCGGAAACGGACGCCCGCGGCGACGTGCGAATCGGGGGCCTGATGGCGGGGGTCTACGCGCTGCGCGCCAGCCGAGGCGATCGAGTGTCGGGCATCGAGCTCGGCGTCTCGCTCGGCCGTGGCGAGGACAAGGCGGTGGTGCTGCGTCTGGCGCCAGGGCGCTGGGTGGGCGTGCGTGTCGCCGACGGCGACTCTGACGATGCCGCGCCGATCGCAGCGGCGCGCGTGATGCTGGCCGAAAGCGGGCTCTCGCCGTTCCCCCTCGAAGCGACGACCGACGCAGAAGGCAAGGCCCGGCTGGGCCCGATCGCTCCAGGCGCGGCCACGCTGAGCGTGCGCGCGACGGGTTTCGTTTCTCGCGCCGCGATCGTGCTTTCCGATCCCCCGCCGGTCGAGACGCGCGTCGCGCTCGTGCGCGCGGGAGCGCTCAGCGGGCGCGTCGTCGACGAGCGCGGCTACCCGGTCGACGGGGCCACCATCCAGATCGTCGGCACCGACCCGAGCGGCGCGCCGATCTTCGACGACCCACGCCGAGCGTCCTTTCAAGCGGCCCATTTCGACGCGATGCTCGGCGGGCCCGCCCCGCTCGTCGCCGCCGGAGAGCTCGGGGTCATGCCCGGCACAGTCCCTCCCATTCCGCTGTCGGCGATCGGCGACCGCTCGACTTGGTCGTCGGCGCTCGACGCCGAGCCGTGGGTGACGCGCGCAGACGGCACGTTCCGCGCCTCGCCGACGTCGCCAGGCCGACTGCGCGCCTTCGTGCATCATCCCCAGTTCGTCGAAGCGCAGAGCGAGCCCGTGACGCTGACGCCGGGCGGCGAGGTCGAAGTCGAGATCGTGATGCACGGCGGGGGCGCACTGGAAGGCCGCGTCGTCGACGCGCGCGACCGCCCCGTCGAAGGGGCGCGTGTCTCCGTGTCGGCGACGCGCGGCACGCTCGATCGCACGACGCGTACGGCGAGCGACGGGACGTTCGCATTCAGCGCGGTTCCCGACTCCGTGACCCTGACCGCGAGTGCGGGGGACGACGAGGAATCGACCGTGCGGCTGTCGCTCGATGTCCCGGAGGGGTCGCGAAAAGAAGTGGTCATGCGCCTTCCCGAGCCGCGCGGGCCGCTGGCTGTCACCGTGGTCGACGATCATGATTGGCCGATCGCGGCGGCGCAGCTGAGCGCGACTTCGCTCTTCGCCGGCGCGCCCCTTCGCACCACGTCGTTCACCGACGCGCACGGGGACGCGCCTCTCAAGGGCGCACGCGGCCTGCCGCTGCGCATCGAAGCGAGCGCGCCGGGTCACGCGCCGCGCGTCGTCACGGCCGACGGAGCGACCGACGCCGTTCGGATTGTGCTCGGGCCGGCCGAGACGGCCACCGGCGAGGTCGTCGCGATGCGTGGTGGTGTCGCGATCGCGGGCGCCGACGTGGCTCTCTACACCGACCTGGGGGTCCGGCGCGCCCGCACCGACTCCCGGGGAGCGTTCGTGCTGAAGGAGCTCGCTCCGGGCGCCGGCCGCCTGCGCGTGCGTGCGCGCGGATTCGCCGCGGCGTCGTGCTCGGTCACGGTTCCCGACAGCGCGGGTCAGCGTCCGTTCTCCGTCCCGCGCGTGGAGCTCGCGGCCGAGGGAGTGGTCGAGGGCGACGTGGTCGACGCGCGCGGCGACCCGGTCGTCGGTGCGCGGGTCGCCAGGGACCACGCGCCGACCTGGCTGGTGGTGGGCATGAGTCCCGAGGGCGTCGCGGTCACCGATGCGAGGGGGCGATTTTCCGTGGGCGAGCTTCCCGAGGGGACCGTTGCGCTCGAGGCCTACGCCCCCGACCTCGGGCGCGGGCGCGTCGAGGGCGTGCAGGTCGTGGCCGAGCGGACGACGTCGAACATCCACATTGCGCTCGTGCGGCCCGCCGCGGCCGACGACCGAGAACGCGGCCCGACGGCCGCCGGCAGCGTCGCGATCACGTTGGGCGAGACGGGCGCGCCGGTTCAAGTGGTAGTCGTCTCGGTGGGCACGGCGAGCGAGGCGGAGCGCGCGGGCCTCGCGCCGGGCGACGTGATCCTCGCGGTGAACGACGCGCCTGTGCGCACGATCGAGGATGCGCGCGACAAGCTGAGCGGACCGCTTTCGGACGACGTGGTCGTGAGGGTGAAGCGAGGCGACGAAGATCTGGCGATGCGAGTCGCCCGCGAGGCTGTACGCCGCTAGTGTCCCGTCTCTGAACTCGAGTGACGTAATGGAGCGCGTAGCGAGCGACGTGCGCGTGGCTGCCACGACGAGCATGGTTGACAAGCGCGCCAACGAGCCGGGAAGGCACGCGTTCCACGTTGTCCGGTGCACCTACGAGCCGGGAAGGCACGCGTTCCACGTTGTCCGGTGCACCTACGAACCCG